>Ga0247725_1000966_pt1 | contig 16672 bp, 15 predicted proteins | sample OKSTACKMCFT3sol_FD_183021 | JGI IMG/M metagenome (GOLD analysis project Ga0247725, IMG submission 183021) | Subsurface sediment microbial communities from gas well in Oklahoma, United States - OK STACK MC-FT3-sol | ecosystem: Environmental > Terrestrial > Deep subsurface > Rock core/Sediment... | reverse complement strand
TCTCTTCGGGCTTGTGGTGCTTCCTTGCCATCGTTCCATCCATCCAAATGGTCCTCGGACCAACATAAGGGATGGATCACTTCAAGGGGCGCAGACCAGCCGGCGCCATGGCCCTGTCATCGTTCAGCGTCATCATCAACGCTCTGCGCTTGCGGGCGGTCCGGCTCTAGACCAGCGCCCAGCCGGCTGGACGTCAGGCTCGCCCCTGACGACTTCGTGTGTTGGCCCTCGGCGAACGCCACCGCAAACTGCCTCTGCTGACCCTAGGAGCCTACCATGAACGACTGCACCTATCGTCACGGCGACATCCTCCTGCGGACAGGCCTGGATCTGCCGCACCTGGGCGTCTTCAACGGCCAGGCCTACGAGGTCCAGGATTTCCATCGGGACGAAGGTCTCTATGTGAAGGGCGTGCCAGCGGGACTGGACCCCGCCGGCTTCGCGCCGGTCGAAGGCGCCTAGGACTAGCCAGCTGAAGCTACGGGTTAGCCGTCATCAGACGCGTCGCGGTCGGGCCAATCCTGACCGCGCGCTAAGCCAATCTCGAGAGCGCTTCGAGATCAGCCCGAAGCGCATCGCACCAGTCAGACTTCTTATCCCGAAACCCCCAGCCGGCGTCGAGCACAGCGGTGATGATCCGCGCCGTCAGTTCGGCCAGGCCCGGCAGGCCGGAGATTTCGATCGACCACCCCTGCGGGCTGAAGTGGACGAACTGGTTGCGGATATCGTCATGGAACCGCCGGAGCCAGTTGAACTCGCCGTTGGTCAGCGCAATGCCTGGATCAGCCTCACCACGACCGATGCTGCCGGGTTTGCGGATCGTCTTTAAAAGATCCGGCAAGGCCATCAGGTAGGTCCCTGGCGGCCTGGCGTCGGGATTGGTCCGGGAGCGCTCGAAGTAGTCCATCCATTCGCCGGCGTTGCGTTCGGTCACCGCGCCCACCGGCGAGGCCGTGGTCGTCAGATGGCAGACGCACGCGCCCTGCAGGGCGGCGTGCAGGGCCAAGGCCGCCCACCGGAAGGCCTGGGGATCGTCCGCCGCCAGCGCCCACGAGCGCAGGACGTGCCGCACCGAGCCGGCGACGTCCTCGGCCTCGTCGGTCTCCACCCAGCGGCCTTGTCCCTGGTGCTCGGTCATGGCCGCCTCAATCCCACAGGCCGGCGTGTAGCGCCCGGCGCGCCACGCACAGGAAGTTCTCGATCTGGTCGGGGGCAAGGCGTGTACGCAGGGAAGTCGGCAACTGGCCAGGATCACGCGGATCAAGCCGGCGGAGACGGCCAAGCCCAGGCCTGAGCCGCTCGGCGCCCACGCGCGGCCCCGCATGCAGATACACGTGCTCGGCCGGCCGACCCAGATAGTAGCTCAGGCGATGCGTGACATCGTAGACGAGCAACGGCGATCGGCCGGGCAAAAGACCAAAGGCGGCCTCGACCGCCAGGCGCAGCCCCTCAAAGCCGCGATCCAGACGCAGGCTTGGCTCATGTGCGACAAGCCTCTGGCCCAGGGAGGCCAGGACCTCGGCGCTGTGACGTCGCTGGTGACGGTCGCGCTTGCCTTCCCCCTCCAGCATGAACATCGCTCGCCGGCACGCCTGGTCGAAGGTCAGGGACCGATCGCCCCACCAGGCCAATTCACGGGCCGGCCGATCGCCCCAGAGCAGCAGATAGAGATCAACCATCTCCGCCAGAGACACGCAGGCCTCGAAGCTGGCCGGGCCGCAGCCGCGCTTGGCCGGTGGAAAGCAGGAGGTCATGCGAGCGCTCCGGGCAGGTTCGCCAGGCCGATCTTTCCCCAGGATCGTCGCCACGCCAAGGCAAAGCTGGTCCACCGGTGCTGCTCGGCCAGGCGGGCAAAGGCGCGGCGGATCACCTAGGTCCACGTCGCGCCGAGCGCTCAGGGCGACAGGGTTCTGAGGAACGCTTCCAGTTGCGCGTCGATGAGATCGAAAGGCTGGCCGTCCGCCTCCCTGATCTGGGCCATTTCCATCAAATCCTCGTCCGTGAGGATCACGATCATCTTGCCGGACTCGATCCATTGCCGGCGGCGTTGGGCCAGTGCGTTCTCGCTGGGCGGCAGACGGGTGACCAGAAGGCCGAACATGCGCTTGGCCACCGGCCAAAGATATTGCGCGATCGCCTCGACCTCCTTCTGGCCGATGGGGTCGGTGTAATTCTTGAACTCGGCGACGGCGAAACGCGTGTCGTACTCCTGCCGTACCAGCGCCCAGGGGGCGACGGTCGCCCGGATCGCGAAGATCGCGTCCATGATGTCGAGGCCATCGGCGCTGCGGTTCTGCAGATCGGGAGGGCCAAGGTCCGGGCTAAAGATTTCCGTTAGCGCCGATGTGCACAGCCGCTCATAGGCGCGCCACCCGTCTTTACCGGGTGGTATGGCGGCCAACTTCTCACCCAGGATCTGAGCGGCGTTGCGCCCCGGAGGCGCTACGGCCTGGGCTTGCCGCATGAGCCGTTGGCGCCCGCGGATCAAGTCGGCGAATTGGCCGACGAGCGTGACGTCGTCGCTCACGAGCTCCAGCACGTTGCGCCCGGTCCAGATGTCCAGCCCAGGGTAGCTGGCTATCATCTCCAGCGCCCTGGCGGCCACGTCGCTGGAAAACACCAGCAGCCCCTGTGCGCCGGGCGTCTGGGCCTGATATCTTCGCAGATCATCGGCGAAGTCGCGGATCAAGGCGGTCCCGGTCGGGGGATGGGCGAAATGCTTGACCTCGACAAAGACGTAGTCGCCATTGGACGAGACAATCTCGAAATCAGGCCCACGCGCGCCCAGCTCCCCGCGGCGGACGATCGTATAGCCAGCTCTCTGTAGAGCGATCTCCACAAGGGTCTCGAACTCGGTCCAAGACAGTTTGCTTAGGTCGATCAATGCCGTCTCGCTGCTATCTCGACCCGCTCACCGGATCGTCCAGGGCCGCACGATCAAGACCGCGGCCAATCGTCTTCGCTGACGACCATTCGAGCCAAGGTTACGGTGCTGAACTCGTCCGCCAAATTCCCGGACGCCAATCCGGATCTTACAAGAAGATCGCGAAGATAAGCCTCCGCCGCGGCCACCCGGTTGCGGTGTCCTCTTCGCTGATTGACGCGATTCCACAGGCTTTCTTCGCGCAGGCGTATATCGGAGATCACGAGATCTTCTCGGAGGCATCGGACTTCGATGGCAAGCGCGGGCGGAAGTCCAAAGCTTGACCTAGTCCGCATATCTATCACTTGAAAGAGCGCGCGCGTGCTTGAATTCCAGGGCCTTCCTTCCAGGTTCGAGGTCTCAAAGCCGGTAACGAACCAGCGATACTCCCCGTTGTCGCGGGAGCTGAAATTGATCTTCGGGTATTGCTCGCTTTGAATGACGGCTACCGAAGAGGATTTCTCGGAACTCGCTGAAGCCGAAAGACCTGCCTCCAGCCCGTTGGCCCCTGTGAGCTTGGAAACACGCGCTTTGGCTCCGGACGCTCTTGCCTTGGTGGAGGAGACTTCGCTTTTGGCGAGATACTCGTCCCCTCGCCAGATGCTGGTTCTGTCGACCTTGACCGGCTCCCCCTCCGGGACCACCACAACGATCTCGGCCTTTCGTAGGCTAAGCCGGAAGCGAACGGGAGAACTCTCCTCGCCTCCGAGCCGAGCGATACCGAAACTCACATCGACATGGAGGTCGGTGCGTTCCGGCACTTCCTTGTTTCGACCCAGCCATGCATCCACGGCGACAAGTTCCGAAACTGCGCGCACGCGGTTGCGGCTGACGTCTCCTCCGCCCAGGGCCAAGCTCGGCGCATCGCGCGCCTCGCTCATTTGAAGCGTGGACACCGTATGATTGAAGCGCGCCCCCGCAATGAGCGCTCCGTGGAAGCTCGCGTCGGTGAAGTCAAATCGCGAAAGGTCCTGGCCTCGAACATCCACGCCATTGAGGTTGGCGGACTTGAAATCGCTTTCGGGATCGAGGCCGGCCGTCTCGACCAGCTTCAACAAATCGCTCGTCTCGGCACGCGCCAGCAGCCCCAGGCGTCGCGCCACTTCCGCGCTATCGGTCATGGTCGAACGACGCCTCCGGCCACAGCGTCTGGGTTTGATGGATAGGCACGAGCAGCTTGGACAACATCACTTCCGACACCAACCGCTTGGTTCCAGCAGCGTCGTCAAGTTCGCTCCAAACGCCGGTTGCCTGACGGATTCGAAACGCATGCTTGGTGCCAGCCTCATCGACCTCGACACTCCGCAGCATCAGGGTCAGGCGGACGTTTGCGATCGAAAACTCTGTCTCCGCGGGCACATCGACCAACATCAGTCGCGAGAGCTTGGAATTCAGATCGACCAGATCAAGATGGGATGGCGCAGCGAAGGTCATCCGGAATCCACTGTCGATCCTGGACACCTCGATCTGTCTGCGCACTTCGGAGAAGGTCTGTTTGGAACTGCGGCTGGAGTCGCGCTTGGCGTCGGTCTTGTGGCTGGTCGCCGCCCCTAAGCCCGCCTCCAGATCGAACACTGGCGTTTTGATCTTGCCGCGCAGATCGGGCTTAACATCGTTCTGATCCGTTCGGTTCAGCGACGCCAGTTCCGAGGTCGTTTCCTCACGAGGCGCGCTGTAGGTGAGCCCGTCGGTCAGATCCAGGAAGCTCTTACTCCAGCGCCAGCGCCGCGAATAATGTTCCGATGTCAGATCGACGATGGCGCCCCGAAGCGCCACCTCCAGACGACCCGAAGGGCGATCGATGATGACGCTGTTGAAGCTCAGTTCGGCAGCAACGCTGTTGTCGTTGTTGAGTTCGAGATCCGCGAAGCACAAGGCGTCGGGACGCAGCAAACGCTCAACCGCAAATTCCAAGTCGTCTTTCGACGGCGAACTGGGTTCCTCAACCTGCATACCGCCCCTCGATCGTATTCGACAAAAGCTCCACCATGAGGGGTGGCAGGTCAAGCACGCGTACCCTCCCGCACGCCGCGTTGAAAAGAAGACGTCGTAGGTCAGCGCCCGGCGAAACGCCTTCACGACGCCACACCGCGCTCAATTGCGTGGCGATCGTTGCTCTTGTCGATCAGGAGGAAGCACGGCGGCCTGTCGTAGACCGCTGAGCCCCATTATCGATGGCGTCGCGGCGGCATATTTGAGATTGTACAGCCAAGGCCAAGCTTGCCTCAGAAGCAGCCGCCGCACCGCGTACGCCATGCGCCACCTCCCCCAGCCCCCAGTGATTTTCGAGCATGTTTTCCCGTCCGCGTACCCAGAGCCTGACCTTGCTGAAATTTGGCGTGGCGTTGGCGTTGCTCTACGCCTTCCGCGACGTCCTCTGGCCCCTGGCGGTCGCGCTGGTGCTGGCGATCCTGATCAACGCCGCGGCGCGACGGGTGGCCATGATCTTCCCCAAGGCTGGTCGCTGGACCGTCTTTGGCCTGACGGCCTTCATCGTCGGCGGGCTCATCCTGGCCAGCATGTACGTGGTCGCCTCCGGCGTCAGCCGGATGATCGCCCAGACCCCGCACCTGATCGGCAAGCTCAACGTTTTCCTGGCCGCGGCCCCGACCTATGCGCCGATCCCACGAAGCCTGTCGGAACTGGGGCGAGGCGTGGACATCGGCGGCTTCGCCGGCCAGGTGGCCAGCGCGCTGCAAGACGCCCTGTCGGGTCTTGGCCTGACGGTCCTCTATCTGGTCTTCCTGCTGGCGACCCGGCGCGCGATCGAAAAGCGCATGGCCAAGATCGTCAAGCAGCACGCCTCGAGCGCGGCGGTCGACGTCATCCAGCGCAGCATGGTGGGCGTGGGATCCTACATGTACATCCAGACCGTCACCGGCCTGATGATCGCGGCCGGGGCGGCCATCGTGATGCTGGCGGCGGGGCTGGACAACTGGGCGTTCTGGGCCCTGGCGATGTTCCTGCTCTCGTTCCTGCCGGTCATTGGCGTGCTTTTGGGCGCGCTTGGTCCCACGGCCTTCGCCATCGTCCAGTTTCCGAGCGTTTGGCCCGCGATCCTCATCTTCGTGGGCATGCAGATCGTGGCGTTCATCGTCGGCAATCTGGTGCTGCCCAAGATGCAGGCCGACAGCCAGAACATCGACCCCACGGCCAGCTTGGTGGCGATCGGCTTCTGGACGATCCTGTGGGGCGCGCCAGGCGCCTTCCTGGCCATCCCCCTGACCTTGGCGGTGATGTACGCCTTGGCGCACTACCCGCACCTGGAGTGGATCGCGATCCTGATCTCCAACGACGGCGATCCCACGCCCGTGGCGCTGGCCGAGACGGCCAGCGAGCCCGTAGCGTGAGATCAAGGACGCCTAACCAGCGGCCCTAGAAGAGCTCGCTTACGCGCGTCAGCCTCGTCGCGCGGCAGGCAGCATTTCTTGTACTTGCCCCCGCTGCCGCAATAGCAGGGCTCGTTGCGCTGCGGCTTCTTGGCGTTCAGCGAGGGGAGTTGGCGTCGGATGACTTGCGGCGGCGCCAGATCGGCGACGGCCAGGTCCATGGCGTCATCCTGGCTCCAAGCCTCCTCCAGCATCAAACCAAAGCGTGGCTGCCCAGACGCTACGTCCAGGCTCATGCCAAACCAGCGATCGGCCTTGCTATAGTATTTGCGCAAGCGGCACTGGTCACGAAGCATGTCCATGGCCTGCTGGTCGGCAAGGCCATTGGCGTGCAGCGTGATGCCGGCCCCGCCAACGGGGAACGTCGCATTGTGAGGTTTGTGATCTTGCGCCGCGGCCTTGCACAGCGCGTTCATGGCGTTGCTGATCCAGCGGACCCCGTCCTCGTCAAGTTCGAGAAGAAAGAGGCCCAATTCCAGCACAGCCGTGTTCGGATCGGCGTCGATATCGGCGATGAACCGCGCCACCGCCGTCGCCTGCAGCCGCGTCAGGATCCCCTCGGGCGTACGGGGACCAGGAGCGCCCTCTCGGCGGACGATCATGGCCGCGTCGAGATCGGCGGCGACGTCGTCGGTCAACAGGGCCATGTCGACGTCGGAGCCAAGCCAGAGGTTCTGAGCAAGGTGATAGCCGAGAATGGTCAGCTCGCCGCTGGCCAGGAACTTGTCGCCGGCGCGGGCGCGCAGCTCCAGATAGCTGATCAGACGGAGGGGCGAGGTCAGCATCTCGGTGATCACGTCGAGCGCGAAGACATCGATGACGAACGGCGGGGCGACCTTCTCAACCGGCTCGACTGTCAGGAACTGACGGGTCTGGAACGCGAGCGCCGGATAGTGGTCCAGCACCAGGCAGACAGGGTAGACCCGACGGATCTCGCCGATGAGCGCGATCGGCGCGCCCTTGTCGTCGAGCAGGGTCACGCTGGGCTCCAGAAGCATGGCCGCGCACTCCATGGCCTGATCGCTGGCGTCCTGCACCGCGCCCTTGAAGTCCGCCTGGAGCTGAAGGTCGTTGCCCTTGCGCGCTTCCAAGGTCAGACGCTTGGCCTTGGCCTGAAGGACAATGGCGCGGTCGCCGAACAGCACCAGGACGTCGATCTCGCCGCGCGGCTTTCCCTTGGCCCCAGGGATGGTGACGTTGAGAAAGACCCTGGCTTGGCCAAACACCCGCGAGAGCCGCTCGGCGGCAAAGGCCTCGGTAAAGGCGCCGCGATTTTCGGCGGCCGTGGACCTGTAGCCCTTGTCGGCCATCATCCAGAAGAATGGACCGTCGTAGAGCGCCTCGGCCAGGCTGGCGGTGTGGAAGAGGACATAGGTCTCATCATCGAGCCGAATGAGCGGCGTGGCGTTGGCGGCATTGAAATCGGCGAGCGTCTTGAAGGTGGCGTTGCGTTCGGCCTGATCGATCGTGAAAGCGTCCAGGACGGGCGCGACCTTGGCGCTGTCGAGTCGAATTTTGCGCGCTACGTCCTCCAGCGTGAAGGCGAGCGCTGACAACGCGGTTGGCTTGGCGCCCCCCTTGGCCGCCTCCAGGAACGCCATGACCTTGTCGCGCTGTACATCCTGAATCGCTTTGACAACATCGCGCGCTGTGGTCACCGCGAAGCCGCGGTTCTTTTCCAGCCAGGCGTCGTCGGCAAGGTACTTGCGCACCGCAAATTCCCGGTACTGGAAGGGATAGGCCGACTCCGCGCCATAGAAGATCGGCTCCCTGAGCGCGGCGGCGTTCTTGAATGGGTTGAAGGTCGTGTCGCCCTTGGTCAGCGCGCTCATGCCGGCCAGCCAGGCGCTGCCAAGGCAGTTGTGCAGCTCCTTCAGCAGCGCCTCTGTGCGGGCGCAGTAATCGTCCACCACCGAAGACGGCTGGGGCGTGAAGTCGATGGGCTGACGGATCATCAGCCCGATCAGAGTGGAGATCTCGGTGCGGATCAGGCGCTCGTGCGAGAACGTCTTGCTGAGCGCGTCACCCTTCAAGCCGCTGGCGGCATAGAAGATGACGTTGTCGCGGAATCCAAAGCGCGCGACAGCCTCGATATAGCCGGGCGAGGCGCAGAGCTGTGCCAACTCATCGAACACGACCTCTTCGGCGCGCGGTTTTGCTCTCGGCTTCATGCTCACGTCCTCATCATACAGCTTAGATGGCGCGCCAGCGGGGACAGACAATCGGATGCCGAATGATCACCGCCCGGCCCGGCAGCCTCCGTCAGACGCAAGTCGGCAGGTGCGCTAAGGCTTGCCCTCGTCACCGTCGGTCGATGGCTTGGCCGTCGAATAATCGGGCTCCAGGTAGAGCACGTCAGGGCCTCCTTCGGCGTCCGACACCCACTTCATCATCGACTGGAAATAGGCCACGTGGTCCGCCGCAGCGCCCGGGAGGACGGCGCGATGGGCCACGCGCGGCTGGCCCAGCTGGATGTCGGTCTTGTCCGAGCTTTCTCGAATGACCTTCTCGATGGGCGAGACGACCACTGCAAAGAGGGTGGCCTCTCCCAGGTCGAGCACGTGGGGGCCGATGTAGCGGGTGCAGGCGGCCAGCGCCGCTTCCATGCCGTCTGGCGTATCACCACAGCCCAGGGTCATGCCGGCGTCGCTGACCATGCCCGCGAACTGGGCCAGATCGTCGCTACCTTCCATCATGTCGACAAGGTTGAACCTGGCGTCGGACGGCCATAGATCCGCTGGCGCAAACGCGAGCAGGCGTCGCAGGATACGATGCAGGCGCAGCCAGTAGCGCCCGCCTTTGACGCTTCCGAGCGGCGCCGAACCGTGCAGCATGAGACGGCCCAACGACCAGGCCTCGACCTGGAGTTCGCCCTGTCCGCTCCAGGCCCACAGACTGACGATCCGTTGCAGGGCGAGGATGTCGTACTGCGCGGAGCCATCATAGGAGAGCGTGACGGCATGCTCTCCGGTCTGACGCATGATCACCTCGAGCGGCGGCGCCAACAGGCGTAGCTTCTGCACCTCTCGTGGAAGACCGGGCATGCCAGGGGCGTAGACGCCTCCGGGCAACCTGACGGTCTCGGCCCCATCCGGGCTCGTAACCACGAGGGTGCACTCGGCCGTACGCTGGGCCTGGACCGACAGTATGCCGCTGGTCGAGGGGACGAGCACGCGCCCAGTCAGACCGAACCGCTCGTCGCGGACTTCAAAGTCGGTGATGGGCACGGCGACGCGCCCCAGCAACATATCGACGAAGGTGTCCAGGTCGACGCCGTCATCGAAGCGGAAGCGCCCGATACCCCCACCGTCTTCGTAGCCGAGCGTCTGGCGAAGCGCGATCTTGCGCACAGGATAGGCCGGGCCGATCGCTTCCATCGCCTTGGCGAGGGTGGCGACGAACGTTCCAGGCGTGCAGACCTCTTCATCCCGAAACACGATCGGGAAATCGATCTTGTGGAGATCCTCACGCCCTTCAAGGTGGGCTTGGCGCGCGGCCGCAAGGGCCGCACGCATCTGTTCGGTCCAGAAGTGCTGGACATAGATCTTCGTCGGCGACAGCTGTCCCGGCGTGAAGATCATCAGGACGATGAAGTACGGCTGATTTTCCTGGGCGTAGCGCAAGGCGTTGCTGAGCTTCAGCTTCCAGCTTTTGACCGGCCTGTTGCGGGATTTGACCTGGACGAAGCAGCTCAGCGGCGTTGGCCGCAGGTCCGGCGAGAGATCGCTTGGCGGCAAAGGCCACTGCAGCAGGAAATCCCAGCCGCGTTGATCATCCTCGACCCGGTTGGCGACGACATCCTCGGCGCTGCAAAGCAGCGCCAGGGTGTCTTCCCCCATACGGGAGGTGCGAGGCTTACCAACAGGGAGTTTCGCCATTTGTCCGCCTCGGCTAGTCGTCCCTCGAGGCGACAAGCCAGTACTGGAGCGCTTGATGGAGTTTCCGCTGAAGGCCTTTTAACTGGCGTCTCGAGACCCCGAGCGCCTCCATCTGCCCGCGAGTGTCCTCGCCCTGCATGATGAGCCTGAAATAATTCTGAAGGACGGGATCATGCTCCAGCCAATGCTCCATCATCATAAGCTGATGATGCGTGACGAGCTGATCATCACGTCGCTGGGGAATCTCTTGAAGTACTCCGGCATCGACGTCCGCTTCTTCTTGGCGCCGGACCATCTCCTTCTCCAGGCGCCTGCGCACGATCCGACGGACCAGGACCTTCACATAGTCCTCGATCGCGACATCTTCCGGCGCCTTGCCCTCACCAACCTGGGAAAGGATCGTAAGCAGAACCTCCTGGGCGATCTCCTGACCTTCATCGCGTATCGAACCTGCATGCGCCTCCTTGTTACGGGATCGCAGCTCGGTCATGGCGAATGTGCTGGCCAGCTTGACCAGACCGGCCAGCATCGAGGCCGGGATGCTCCCGACAGCGGCGGCCGGAGGCGCGAAAGACGCAGGCGGGACTTCTGCTGTGTCCAGGCGAACGTCGCGTGCGATCGTGGGCGTCAGCGGCCCTTCTTTTTCCAGGCGCGCGAGCCGCGCCAAGCCTTCGGCGGATCCGCTGATGATAAGTTTAATCGATCCGGGCTCGATCCGCTCCAGAGCCATGGTGGGGTCGCCGGCGCGGGTCTTGAGCGTTGCGAAGACAGCCCTGGCCAGAGCCAGCCCCTCTTCGTCGAAGGTCCCAGAAATCACGACGGTGTAGGTCCTGCGTTGCATGGCCTTGTCACCGAGCGTGGGCGCCTCGGGCTGGGGATCGAATTTGTCGAGGAGTTGGAAAGCGAAGGCGGCCGCGTGCTCGGCGGCCATCTCCTGAGAGCCGCCCTGATCGGCGACCGTCTTGTCGTCGAGGAGGTCGGAGATCCCCCTCACCACGCCGGCGTCGACACCCTTGTGACTGCGAGCGCCGCGCAGAAAGCCCCTGCCCTCCATCTCGACCGCGACGGCGTCGCCATAGCTCTGGCGAAGGAACTTGAAGATCGCCGATTGGGTCGAGGCCACGACCTTCTCGCCAGCGGCGATGGGGCCGACGATGGCGCGCGGGCGGAGGTTTTCCGGCAAGCTCCGCACACGCGTGAGCCAATCGTTGTTGCGGGCCACCGAGCGCCCGCGTTGCTCGATCCCGTAGGAGGTTTCACCGACGCTAGGGCGCGTTGCAAAGGTCTTGTTAGCTTTACCGGACTCGTAGCCATAGATTTTCGTCGAGAGGACGACGTCACCGATCGCGACATCCTTGATCCCGCCGGCGACGCCGACAAAGAGGGCGACGGCCGGCCGGAACGCGGTCAGCGCCCGCTCAACCTCGAGCGCCGCACTCTCGTTGCCAGCGCCCACCTCGACGATGGTCACTTCCCAGTCGACGAACTGGCCTTGGAACTGTCCGCGCTCGTAGACCGTGCCAGTAGAGTGAACGCTTTCGGTGAGAGGATGCGCTTCGAGATGCGCCCGCACGGCAGCGTATTCCACCGGAAGTGCGGTCAAGATGACGACGCCGCATCGCCGCATCGCTGAACCTCCATGCGCCCTGCAAGCTTGACGTTAGCCTGAGGCGATTCTCGCCGCGGAGTATATTTGCCCGTCACAACGCCGCCACACCGGCCAAGCCACGGGGCCTAATGCCGGACCGTGGCCAGCCCCTGCCCCGCCAGCAGCGCTTCAAAAGCATCACCAAGGCAGGTCGAAGGGGCGTCCTCGGCCTGGCTCAGGCGAGCGATGGCCGCGCCTTCGATCAGGAACAGCACGCCGTCGGCCAGGGCTTGAGGTCGAGGCGCGCCGGCGGCCTGGGCCAGCGCCAGGAAATGATCGCGCATCCTGGCCTTGAACGCTTCGGCGGCCTGACGCGCCGGGTGGTCGACCTGCGTCAGCTCGACGACGATGTTCGATGTCGGCCACCCGCGGTAGCCCGGCGCGCTGATCCTGGCGGCCGCCACCTCGACGATCGCCCGCAACTGGTTGACCGGCTCGTCAGGCATGCGGTCGGCGATGGACTCCACCAGATCCAGATCCGCCTTGGCCGCGGCCGCGACGCAGGCGGCCGCCAAGCCGTCCTTCGACGAGAAATAGCGGTAGAGCGACATCTTGGTGACGCCGGCCTGGGTGGTGATGTCGTCGACGCTGACGGCCTGGAAGCCGCGGCGATAGAAGAGCTCGGAGGCGGTCGCGATCAGCTTCCTGTCGATCTTCAGCCGGGGCTCGCTTGGAGGAGCTTTGTGATCGGTACGCATCCGCGCCCTCCTTTGCTGCTGGTCCGTCGATGGGCGCATCGCGATCGACACCCGGGCCTGGTCCCCGGTCACGAACGTTCAATCGTGTAGCGTCGCGCGGCGCAACAGCAATAGAGCAAGAAGGCTCGAAAGCTTGCCCGCAGAGCGCCTGGCAAGGCCTGGCCCGGTCAGCGGGCGACGCCTGGCCCGGCGGCCGCGACCCAGCCGGTGATGCTGCTCAGGACGCTGGTCGTGGCCTCGTCATAGGCCGCCACGATCGGGCCCACGCGATTGGCCCCTGCCTTGACCCTCGCCTCGAAGATCTGGTCGCCGACGAGGGTGTTGTCGCCGGCGCGGTTCAGGACGGCCCTGACCTGCACGAACACCTCGGGCGCGGCCTTGGGCCCGGCGACATAGACCGTTTCGAACGCGCGGACATCCAGGCGCAGGATCAGGTCGGCCTTGGCGATCTCGCCGCGCCCGATCAGGCGGGCCGGACCAGGATCGGCCTCGAAGGCCCGCCCGAGGGCTTCGTCGAACAGGACGCTGGCCGGCGAGACCCAGCGGGCGTCGGCGACATAGGCCGCCTCGTCGTTGGTGATCGTCAGCAGCCGATCGCCGGCGGCGGCGCGCGTGAAGGTGGACGCAGCCTTCAGCACCTCGACCCGAGGGCGGCCGGCGGCATGGGCGACCGGCGCGGCGCCCGCGCCGAAGCGATAGAGGCCGACCGGCTCGGCCTTGGGGACCAGCGTGATGCAGCCCGCCAGGCCGGCGGCGAGGGTCGCCACGAGGAGGCCGCGGAGGACGGGACGGATGGGGCTCATGGCTTGACCTCCACTTCCTTGGCGGGGGCCTTGGAGACCACGCCGCGGGGGTTCTGTTCGATGTCGGCGACCAGGCGATCCAGGGACTCGGCGGTCGACTGCAGGGTGACGATGGCCGACGACAGCTGCGGCAGGCCGGTGGTGGCGAAGTCGCTGGTCGGGCCTTGCAGCTTGCCGACCATGCCGCGGGCGTCCTTGGCCGCGCCCTTCAGCTCGGCGACGGCGTCGCCCAGTTCCTTGAGCGTGCGTTTGCCGTCGCCATCGACCAGGCCGTTGGCGCTCTTGGAGAGGGCGGTGATCGACTGGGCGGTGGCGTCGATGCTCTGCAGCGCGGCTTGAGCGTCGGCGATGATGGTCTTGCGCTCGCGCAGCTCGCCGGTGACGGCCTGGACGTCGCCGAGCGCGGCGCCAAAGGTCTTGATGTTCTTGTCCGACAGCACGCGGTTGACGCGGTCCAGCGCCTCGATGGTGCGGGTCAGCACCGTACCGCCGCCCTCCAGCAGGTCCGACAGCGCGCTGCGCTGGCTGCGCAGAACCGGAACCCTACCCTTCCTGACCGTGTCCTTCAGCAGCGCCTTGGTCGGCGAGCCGGCGGTGATCTGGACGTAGTTGACGCCGGTGATGCCCTGCGGTTCCAGCGTGGCGTAGCTGTCGGTCTTGATCGGCACGTCGGAGGTGACGCGCGCCCGGGCGATGACGCGGCCAGGATCGGTCTTGTCCAGCTCGATGCGGGTGACCTCCCCCACCTTGATGCCGTTGAAATGGACCTCGCCGCCCTGGGAGAGGCCGCGCACGGGCCCTACGAACAGGATGTCGTAGACGTCGTAGTCGCGATTGAAGCTGACCTTGGCCAGCCAGACGGCGAAGACCACAAGCCCCACGAACAGGGCGAGCGCGGCGGCCCCGACCAGGGCGTAATTGGCGTTTCTTTCCATCAGAAGATCCTCGGCGAGCCCTGCGGGACGCCACCGGGCGTCGCATGGGCGGCGGCCGCGCGACCGCGCGGCCCCATGAAGTAATCCTGGATCCAGGGATGGCTGTTCTGCTCGAGCGCCTGGACCGGACCGCTGGCCGTCACGCGCTTCTCGGCGATCACCGCGATCCGGTCGGTGATCTCGTAGAGGGTGTCCAGGTCGTGGGTGATCATGAACACCGTCAGGTCCAGGTTGTCGGAGAGGTCCCGGATCAGGGTGTCGAAGGCTGCAGCTCCGATGGGGTCCAGGCCCGCGGTCGGCTCGTCCAGGAAGAGAAGCTCCGGATCCATCGCCAGGGCGCGGGCCAGGCCCGCGCGCTTGCGCATGCCGCCCGACAGCTCGGCGGGCTTGAGGTCGCCGGCTCGGGCGGGCAGGCCCGCCATGGCGATCTTCATGTCCGCCAGCTTGTCGATCTCGCGGCGCGGCAGATGCGTATGCTCATGCAGCGGCGCGGCGACGTTCTCGCGCACGGTCAGGTTCGAGAACAGAGCGCCGTGCTGGAAGAGCACGCCCCAGCGCTGCTCGATGGCCGCGCGGGTCGCCCGATCGGCCTGGTTCATGTCCTGGCCAAACAGCGTGACCTTGCCGCCGTCCGGCGTCTTCAGGCCGATGATGCTGTTGAGCAGGACCGACTTGCCTGAGCCTGAGCCCCCGACCACCCCCAGGATCTCGCCGCGCTCGACAATGAGATCGAGGCCATCGTGAATGACCGTCTCACCAAAGCGCGAGACCAGCCCCTGGACCTTGATCGGCGGGACGGCGGACTTGGCCGCCTGCCCCGCGTCACGCGCCGGCTCCAGCCGCGTCAAAGGTCCAGCTCCATGTAGAGCAAGGCAAAGACCGCATCGAGCAGGATGATGGCGAAGATGGCGTGGACGACGGCCGTGGTCACCCGCCGGCCCAGCGACTCCACATCGTTGCCGACCTCCATGCCCTCGCGGCAGCCGATGGCGGCGATGACCATGGCCATGACCGGCGCCTTGGACATACCGATCCAGAAATGGGTGTCGCCGACATAGTCCACGGTGCGCTGCAGGAAGAGCGCCGGCGACAGGTCCAGCACCGTCCAGATCACCAGGCTGCCCCCGGCCAGGCCCGTGATGGTGGCCACGAAGGTCAGGAGCGGAATAGTCAGAAGAAGCGCAGTGAAGCGCGGCAGGACGAGCGCCTCGAAGGGATCCACGCCCATGACCTGCATGGCGTCGATCTCCTGGTTCATCTTCATCGAGCCGATCTCGGCCGCGAAGCTGGAGGCCGAGCGACCAGCCAGCAGGATGGCGGTGATCAGGATATTGAACTCGCGCATCACCGAGATGCCCACCAGCTCGACCGAATAGACCTGGGCCCCGAAGTCGGTGAGCATGTTGGCGCCGACGAGAGCGACGACCGCGCCGATGAAGAAGGTCGTCACCGCCACGATCGGGATGGCGTCCAGACCCGCGCGTTCGGCCAGGGAGACGATCGGCGTCCAGCGGATGCGGCGCGGCTGGACGAGCGACAGGGCCAGCGTCGTCAAGAGGCGTCCGAGAAACGCCGTGGTGCTGTAGGCTTCGCCGGCCAGGCCGAACACCCCGCGACCGATCCGCTCGAGCATGGCGCCAAAGCCGCGAGGCTTGGTCTTGGGCTGACTGTCGGCGGGCGCGGCCTGGCGCACGAGGTCCAGAAGGGCGAGCACCTGATCGCCGGCCGTGATCGGACCGGCCGTGCGCGCGCCCTTCTGCGCCAGCAGGATCGCGTAGACGCCGGCCGTGTCGCAGGTTCTGACACCGGTCAGGTCCAGGCCCGCGCCCTCGCTGCCTTGCAGAGCCTTGGCCAGCTTCACGCCGGTGTCGAAGAGCCCCCGCGCGGTCCAATCGCCCGACAGGGCCAGGACCGCGCCGCCCTCCCCCGGCCGGACGGTGAAGCCGGCCCTGACGACCGAGGCGCTGCGCACCTCGCCTGAGCGAGCCTGGCTCATGCCTTGGTCGGCTGAGCCGCCCCGCCGAAGCGCTCATAGAGCAGCGGGACCGCGAACACCGTCAGCGCCGTCGAGGCCAGGGTCCCGAAGATCAGCGAGATCGCCAGGCCGCCGAACACCGGATCGGGGATCATGATGGCCGAGCCCAGCACGATGGCCAGGGTGGTCAAAAGGATCGGTCGCAGGCGCACCGCGCCGGCCATGCGCGCGGCCTGGGTCAGCGGCATGCCCTGCTTGAGGTGGTCCTGGATGAAGTCGATGATCAGCAGGGAATTGCGGATCACCACCCCCGACAGCGCGATGATCCCGACGATCGAGGTCGCGGAGAAATCGACGCCCAGCACCCAGTGACCGGGGAAGATGCCGATGATGCCCAGGGGCACGGCCGACATCGCGATCAGC
>Ga0247725_1000965_pt1 | contig 16674 bp, 12 predicted proteins | sample OKSTACKMCFT3sol_FD_183021 | JGI IMG/M metagenome (GOLD analysis project Ga0247725, IMG submission 183021) | Subsurface sediment microbial communities from gas well in Oklahoma, United States - OK STACK MC-FT3-sol | ecosystem: Environmental > Terrestrial > Deep subsurface > Rock core/Sediment... | reverse complement strand
GGAAGATATTGGTTGCATACGACCACCTTTCGGTATGGCACGAGCGGCCCACCCGATTGATTTGTTTCTGAACCTGGGGGGTTGGGGTCACACCTCATTGCTATGTTTCTGCTCACCTCATCGAGGTAAGAATGAGGAGGAGCGGCAGTTACCAGTTGAGATCAAACAAGCTGCGACTAATGGATGTAATTGCACTAGCAGACCTGGCACTTTGTTTACTGATGGGCTCGCTATGCATGAAAAACCAGTAGCGGTACTCCTGAGCAAAATGGTCACTTGCCTGCAAAACCGGTTCCCGGTAATCGCGTCTTATGCGCTCTGTTATGACCCGCTGTTCATCAAGATGCAGATCTTTGAGGCCAAAGCCATGTTGTCGGATACACCAGTCGACAACACACAAAGCGGTTAACTGGTTGTATCGCCTAAACGGTCGGATTGAACTAATCAGATAAAACAGTTCAGCCCCTCTGGCAAAGATACAGGGATAGGCCTCCTCCCTGATTTGGTTTTGCTGCACGCGCATGATGGTCCAGTCCAAGATTTGAACCATACCCTGGGTGGTCATCGAGGGTGTTTGATCAATGGCACGACTGACGAAACGATGGATTTGCAGGACTTTTCTTGTTGAAATCATGGTTGCTTACTCACACATTATTTAGCGCAAAGCACACTCGTGTAAGGAAGGTTTAGAAGCCTTGAAATAATTTTTTGGTAAGTGAGGGGAGTAGATACACGTAATGCTTAACAGCCTTAGCCACTGAGCGTTTTAATATTGTGACTGTCTACCTTTAGCATCAAATTAAATTGAAATTAAGTTTTTAATATAGTATGCACATATGAGAGAAGAGGTGATGCACATAGTACATCACCTCTTCAGGTATGGATTAAACTAATTATCGCTCTTTTTCTTTAAAGATATTACCATTAGGTGTAGTTTGGACCATCATTGTTTTGATATATTCATCGCCGATAAACAAATCTACCTGATAGCCATGCGTTCCACGAAGGCCTCGGTATTTCGATGTCACATAAATAACATCTCTGCTATCACCAGAAACAAAGTAGTCATCATTGAACTCTACATCAATATAAACACCCCAGTCTGGCTCATAATTAGCATCAATAAGGGTTGTGCCATTGAAATACAGATTGTGCTCAAGATAATTTATTTTATAAAAATGATCAAACATGGCGGTAGCTCCCATCGATAGAGAAAATGTTTCTCTCTTGTCTGGGTTTATTCATTTCTTCAGACAAACAATCAGGACACAAAACTGCATAGAGATCATCCTCATTTTCAGCCTCTGTGACATAAGCAATGTCATCTACAGTTGTTACCATACTTTTTCCACAGTTATGACAAGTCAGAACATCAGGATGGTATACAATAAGAAGCATGTTCAAGTAATTGATGAAGTCTTCAACTTCGTCACTTAAGTTGACCACCGCAGAGTTTTTATTTTTGGAAAGTAGATTTTTCAGAAGTGAATAATCTGCTTCACTGATTGATTGGTCGTTGTCATCCCATTGACGAAGTTTTCTCTGAAGGAGTGTTTGATCATCAAGGTTAATCTTATTTTTTTCGTAGGCATCATTCAAAGACGCATAGCTTTTGAAGCCAAGTGCCCAAGCAATAAGGTCTGGTATGGCGCGATTAGGTAATGCAGGATAGTTACTTTCGATTTGTCTACGAAGGTAAGAGAAAAGAGGAGCTTTTGCAGTCATAAGATCACCCTACTCTTGCAATTGGCAGCAATGCTTTAGTCGGAGGCGTTTACAAGGACTAACCAATTGCAATATTAAAGTGATTGGTCATATTAGAGAGGGGTTACCTCATCCCAAGTCTCTTTTTCCAGTATTCATGCATACAACCATTAATGTCAACTAAAAAATGAAGCAACCTGATGAAAAGTTGTCACTTAGCGAGAGGCAGTTGATCTAATGCAGTGGTGTAGCGGGGACTGAGTTTTTCACGCTTCATCATCCAATCACTCTTGTCTCTCCCACAAGATCCAAAATGAATTTTTCCTAATCGTCCCTGGTTGATTCGGTCGATCATCTGCATTAGGTCCTGGCTGCGGGGCTTATGTTGATGATGGTCGAACAAATCTCCCTGCTGGCTGCCGATAGGAGTGAAGTCGGCTAGCATCACGCCCCCTTTTTGGTAGCGGTGCCCATCCTGCCAGATATGAGAGAGCAGTGAGTGGATCACTCCCAGCAGCTCCCTGGTATCGTTTGTAGGCACAGCCAGCGTGGTGCTCACTTGGTTGCCGTAGTAGGGCTCTTTGTCATTGAAGGGGCTGGTACGAATGAATAGGGTGACATGGCGACAGCACATTCCCTCTGCCCGGAGTTTTTCAGCTGCACGTTCCATATATCCTGCGAGTGCTTGATGCATGGAATTCATGTGTGTGATCCGTTCACCGAATGATCGGGAGCAGATGATCTGCTGTTTGGCTTGTGTGTCCTGCTCCAGGTTGGCGCATGGATAGCCGCGTAGCTCTAGCACGGTTCGCTCAACAACGACCCCATAACGATGCCGTAGGTTTTTACCATCGACAGCGACTAGGTCCGCCACACTATTGATCCCGTGCGCTTCGAGCCTGGTGGTCAGTTTTCTACCTATTCCCCATATTTCCCCGACCGGAGTGATAGCCATCAAACGCGCTCGACGTGCCTCATCACGCAAATCAACCACTCCACCAGTCGCAGGCCACTTCTTCGCGGCGTAGTTTGCCAGCTTGGCGAGTGTTTTGGTTGGCCCGATCCCGACGCCGACTGTGAGTCCAGTCCATTGCTGTATTCGTTCACGGATCTGACGACCATATGCTGTTAGGTCTCCCGCCCATGATTCGTTCAGTTCAACAAACGCCTCATCAACACTGTACACCTCGACAGTTGGCACCATGCCTTCCAGCGTGGTCATTACGCGCTGTGACATATCACCATAGAGGGCGTAGTTGCTCGAGAACCAAACACCGCCTACGGCCTCGAAGAACTGACGGATCTGGAAGTAGGGAACACCCATCTTGATGCCAAGCGCCTTGGCTTCTGCCGAGCGAGCCACAACGCAGCCGTCGTTGTTCGATAGCACCACGATCGGGCGCCCCTTGAGGTCTGGCCTAAACAGGCGCTCGCAGGACGCATAGAAGTTGTTCACATCGACGAGGGCAATGGCGTTGGGCATGGTTTACCCCAGTTTGGTCTTGTGGAGTACATAGGTTACGACGCCAAAAATCTCTAGTTCTTGCCCGTCCAATAGATGGATGGGCTGGAAATCTGGATTGGCGGGTAGCAGGGCAGGGAACGGGCGCTCTTGCAGCTGTTTGACAGTGAATTCTCCATCAAGGCAGGCTAGAACGATAGCGCCGTGGCGGGCCTTGAGCGCCCTATCTACGATCAAAAGATCCCCGTCATTGATGCCCTTTTCCACCATGCTGTGGCCACTGGCCCTGACATAGAAGGTGGCAGCGGGATGCTCAATACAGACCTGGTTCAGATCTATGGTTTGCTCAATATAGTCCTGTGCTGGGCTAGGAAAGCCGCAAATCACAGGGGACAGAAAAAGCGGCAGCTCTAGAGCGTCCGGGGTTGGATGTGGGATGGCGAACATGGTGGCTCACTGGTTACTGTTTTTATATACAGTATAGCCGTATTGCATAACGTGTGCATCCGGTGTCAGTTGACATACCGGCCCCATTAGCTATGTTCGGTTCACATGTTATTTGGGTTCATAGGACGCGTGATGGAATCAACAGTTTTTAAGTGTGGTCGTGGCCAGGGGGTTTACCTGCCCGAGGCCCTGCCAGATGAGGTCACGCATGTTGAGATCGTCGTGGTTGGTCGTACTCGCATAATCACACCTGTAGGTGAGTCCTGGGATAGGTGGTTTGATGAGCCTTGTATGAGCACCGACTTCATGGCCGAACGTGAGCAGCCAACCGCTCAGGAGCGAGAGAAACTCTGAGGTCCAGCAGGGTAACTGAGTTGCGTAGCTGAGAGGGATTGTTTTTATATATAGATAAAGCGTATCCCTCTCACCTGAAAAGGTGAATAGCTATGGCTATCATTCTCGCGTAGCGAGGATTGTTCATAGAGCTGTCGGTACTCGCCCCCCAGGCAGGATAGCTCAGTAGCCATTTTTTCTAGGTTGCACCACTGGTCGTGGTGCATGTGATCCAGTTATCTACCCGTGGTTTCCATTGGACCATTCGTTGAAGGTGTTTTGGTGGCACTAGAGCTGAGGTGCACAGCTGAGAGGGATTGTTTTTATATATATAGATAAAGCGCACCCCTCTCACCTAACAGGTAACGATGTGGCTACATCATTCTCGCATTGCGAGGATTGTCCATAGATCTTTCGGCGCTGGCTCTCCCATGTAGACAGGATAGCTCGATAGCAATTTTCTATGTTGCACCACTGGCGTGGTGCATCTGATCCAGTTAGTTATCTGGCCAAGTATTCCACCAGGAACTTGTCAAATGGGGTATTCCACTTGTTGTAATCCCCGGACTACCTGGCACATGTCGAGCACCATCATGGTTGTGTCCCTGCATAGGAGCAACCTCAACACTGGCTGACGAAAACTGTACTAGCATCATTCGTTTCCATTTCATAAGGTCTTATAGCCGTAGCTCCACAACAAAGACCTATCTGTAGCATGGAAGTAACAATGGAAAGAATTTCACTGCATTCGTTAATTCAGAGAACTATGTGTATGTTGGGGTTCTCATTAGAAAGTATGGCTGATCGGGTATCAGCACTAATCTGGCTTGGTGATAATATCGGTGAACAATGGCCATATTATATTGATGACTCAACAATAGGGTTTAACGATTGGAAATTCATACGCGATGCTGACTCAGGAGAAATCGTATTTAGTAATATGCAAGTTCCTGCTATTAGTAAACATGAGCTGGTAGAAGTCTTTCAGGATGATTTTTCTGCAAACAATAATACAACTATGGAATAGTTGATATGAATGTATACCTCAAAAATGATTCATTGGAAATGGAACCACTAACAGATGAAGAGCGGATAGGGGCAGCTCGAGATCCATTGACTACGCCTGAGCAGTTAAACAAGCTATCCATGGACGATGATTCATGTGTTCGTTACTACGTCGCTGGAAATCCTGCAACTCCTATTGAGGCCATTACTCGACTAGCTCATGATGATGACGAGGATGTGAGTGAATTAGCTATCAGTAGTGCTTTCATTCAACCTAGCACTCTCAGCGAATTATCGAATCATACTAATGTTGTACAAAGAGCTGCCGTAGCTAGAAATCCGTTAACCCCCACAATAGTACTCAATTCATTGTCCACAGATGCTGATAGACATGTCCGTGCAAATGTGGCTCGTAATCCCTCAACCCCCTTATCCGTATTAAACGCGTTATCTCTGGATGAAGCAGAAGATGTCCGTGTCGGTATTGCTGGTAACCCGAAGGTTTCTCAAGCGTTATTGATACAATTGCTTGAGCGGACAAACCACGATGATATAAGGGTTTTGGCTGCGGCAGCTGCTAATCGTGCATTGCCATCCCGGATGTTGATTCAATTTGTTTCTGATGACCGTCCTTTAATCCGTATGTCAGCGGCGAGTAATCAGCTACTAAAACCTGAACAAATGAACGAGTTACTTTTTGATAGTGATGAGTATGTGCGCAAGGCTTTGATGCGAAACCCTGCCTTGCCAAGCTCATTAAGCATGTGTTGCGTGGATGATCTGCTATAAATCTAGGATAAATGTTACAGAGCTCATACTTATGCTTAAATGTAATTAAACAAAATTCTGAAGATGATAGATTGAGATCAAGTTGACTAAATGGATACGTGGAGGTTGTCATGACATATAGGGAATACACTGGCGATGATGCTGCACATGATATGATAAAAAAAGAACAGCTCATGAAGCAGAAATATCAAGAGGCAGTTTCTTACGAATTTGGGATCGGCGTAGATGCTGACTTTCTAAAAGCGATTGCAATATATGATGTCCTGGCGTTACGTGGCCATCCTCAATCAAATTTAAAACTTGGTATGTGCTATTTTCATGGGCATGGAGTGACTCAAAATATAAATAAAGCAATTAAGTATTTTAGGAAAGCAGGGGAGAGTGGGTGTGCCCTGTCCTGCTTTACACTAGGATGGATTTATGATGAAGGAATTTTAATATCTAAGGATGATGATAAAGCCGAATACTGGTATACAAAATCAGCTAAAAAGGGAAATGGCAACGCACAGTATAACTTATCTCAACTGTGTTTGAAGATAAGTGAAAAAACGTCCAAGAAAAGCTATGAAAAAAAATCAATAGAATGGCTTGAGTTGGCAGTGAAAAATGGCCATCCACTGGCCCAATTGAATATGGGTATTCATTTAGTCAATAAAAATGAAGGACCAGAGGTTGATGTACATGCAAATCAGCTATTTACACTCTCAGCCGAACAGGGAAATATTGATGCGTTATATCAATTAGGATTAATGCATCTAAAAAGCTACAAAAAATATAATGTTGAGCGTGACATCAATATGGCATTTGAGTTTTTAAATAAAGCAAAAGATGCCGGGCATATTCAGGCGCAAGTAAAAATTGGAGACATGTACTGTTGGCTAGGATACGACCTTGATAATACTCAGTTTGAAAAAATTAATATTGGTGGACGTGAATATGAAATTGGGCCAGGTTGGGGGCATTATCTCGAAGCAGCAAAAAAAGGCAATATGGAAGCTAAATATAAGGCCGGCATCATACTGTTAAAAGAAGATGCGAGCTGTAGCGATGGATTAGAGATGCTAGCATCTGCTGCATATGGAAACTATCCTGCCGCGAAATATTTGCTGTCTATGAAGGAGCTTTGCGAACTCAAGACATTATTGAATGACAAAGAAGAATGTGAAAAGAATAAGGATATATTTCTCAGAGATATTGAAAGTATTAAGAGTAGTCTAGAATACGCATATGAAAATGGAGTAAGAGACGCAAAATGGCAACTAGCCAAATTGTACTGGCAACTCTATCGAGCAGGTTATGGTGATACTAATTGTCGGTCGGCATTGACGCACCTTATGTTTTTGGTCGAAGATTACCACCTGTTAAACTACACAGAAATTGATTATTTCCATCATTTAGATGACAGCTATATAGATGAACTTGTTTCGCTAGCTAAATCAGGTGATAGCAAGGCTCAATTTGTACTGGGAACTCGCTATGCAAAGGGGCTTACTGTATCCCAAGATCTTGAAAAAGCTGAATTTTGGTATAGCCAATGTATTGGTTCTGGAGACCCAGAAATCCTATGTCGTCTAGCATACATCTATCACATTGGTGATGGAGTAAATGCAGATATACATAAATGTAAAGAGATTATGGATTCCTATATTAGTCAATTCCCGAGTCTTTATGATGATGATATAAACTATCGACGTGGTTATATCGCACAACATCATGATAAGAACAAGGACGATGCAATTAAATTGTTTGAGTTAGCTTCTCGTAATGCTAACCATTTAGGTGCAACATTTAAACTTGCAAAAATGTATTTGAATGATAATGAGAAGTATGAAGATGGGATTCATATGTTGATCTCCATTATAGGGAGAGGAGTAAGCGATCCTGGTGAGTGTAGTTTGCTAGCTCTTATTAATGAATACTCTGAAAATGCAAGAAGTGGTATTCATGAAGATATCAATGAAAATGTTATAGCCCCCATCTTGGATGATGTGCTGTGTTTGCCTACTATATTCAAGAATGAAGTTAGTGAGGCCATTCGTCAACATGTATATTGCTAATTATATTCTTGCTATATGATATAGTATCATACTAAAGGGGCGTTATTACTTAACGCCCATCTTTCATTCATGGCTTGCTCATGTCTTTAATATAAAGTGATGCCAACCATCTATATAATGCAGGATTAGGAGGATATTTTTGAGCGACATAGGGTGTGTAAGTGGTGAAATGGCCAATAAGTTGGCATCTCATTTTTACGGCTTTATCCAAACGCTATAGGCTCTTCACACACTGACGGGCATCAGTTTTTCCCGTATCATAGATGCCTTGTTTAATCGTATGTAAGATCTTGAGATGACGGACTTTGGTTCATTCGATGAACATTCAAACCTGCCTAGGTTGCTCGATCAGTTTAACTTGGATCCTGACCTGATTGTCTGCCATAGGACATAAGCAACATCCGGGTTGCACTCCTGTGTGAGTCCCTAGTCTCTCTAGACTCTGTCGCCATTAAGCGCGCCTTCACAACATGAATCCAGTTAACCAGCCTTCATGTAGATGGCTAATCGTAAAGATCTATTACGCATCAGTCACAAGTAGCAGACTGTTGTACCGGACATCAGAAAGGAACAATAACATGACAAGCATTCAACAACGCGCCGCCCTGCAACGTCAGATCTGGGCCATTGCCAACGAGGTACGCGGTGCTGTCGATGGATGGGATTTTAAGCAGTATGTACTGGGTGCCCTGTTCTATCGCTTTATCAGCGAGAACTTTGCCAGTTACATCGAAGGCGGTGATGACAGCGTCAACTACGCAGAAATACCCGATAGCGTGATCACCCCGGAAATCAAAGAGGATGCTATCAAGACCAAGGGCTACTTTATCCGCCCCAGCGATCTCTTCGTCAACGTGGCCAAAAATGCCAATAGCAACGACAGCCTCAATACCGATCTTGCCCACATCTTTGCTGACATTGAAGCGTCGGCTAACGGTTACCCGTCAGAGCGAGACATCAAAGGACTGTTCGCTGACTTCGATACCACAAGCAACCGCTTGGGTAACACGGTTAAAGATAAAAACGCCCGTTTGGCGGCAGTGCTTAATGGCGTGGCCAAGCTGGATCTTGGTGATTTTGAAGAGAATGATATCGATCTCTTCGGCGACGCCTACGAGTTCCTTATTTCCAACTATGCTGCCAACGCCGGAAAATCCGGTGGCGAGTTCTTCACCCCTCAGCATGTATCCAAGTTAATCGCTCAGCTTGCCATGCATGGCCAGAGTAGCGTCAACAAAATTTACGACCCGGCTTGCGGCTCCGGCTCACTGCTCTTGCAAGCCAAGAAGCACTTTGACGCCCACATCATCGAAGATGGCTTCTTCGGGCAAGAGCTCAACCACACCACCTACAACTTGGCGCGGATGAACATGTTCTTGCACAACATCAACTACGACAAGTTTAACATCCAACTCGGCGATACGTTGCGCGAACCCCACTTTGGCGACGACAAGCCGTTCGATGCCATCGTCTCCAATCCTCCCTATTCGGTGAAGTGGATAGGTTCGGATGACCCGACACTGATCAACGATGACCGCTTTGCCCCCGCTGGTGTGCTCGCCCCCAAATCCAAAGCCGACTTTGCTTTTGTACTGCACGCGCTCAGCTACCTCTCCGCCAAAGGCCGCGCAGCCATCGTCTGCTTCCCCGGCATCTTCTACCGGGGCGGGGCCGAGCAAAAGATCCGGAAATATCTGGTGGACAACAACTACATCGAAACCGTGATTTCGCTGGCACCTAACCTGTTCTACGGCACCACCATCGCGGTGAATATTCTGGTGTTGGCAAAAAACAAAAAAGACACGATGACCCAGTTTATCGATGCCAGCGGTCCGGACTATTTCAGAAAAGAGACTAATAACAACGTGCTGCTAGACGCGCACATCAAAGAGATCATGGAGGTGTTCGACAGCAAGGCCAATGTCGATCACTTCGCCAAATCGGTGTCTTTGGAGCAGGTCGTCGCTAACGACTATAACCTCTCGGTCAGCAGCTATGTGGAAGCGAAAGACAACAGTGAGGTGGTGGATATCGCCCAACTCAATGCCGAGCTGAAAACCACCGTGTCTAAAATAGACCAACTACGCAAGGATATTGATGCCATCGTCGCCCAGATTGAGGGTAACGACAGCGAAGGTGAGGAGGTGAAGGCATGAGCAGAATGAATTTTTTGAACCAGCTGCTGGATGGAGTTGCGGTGGAGTGGAGGGCGCTGGGGAAGGTGCTCGTTCGAACTAAAGGAACGAAGATCACTGCTGGCCAAATGAAGGTACTTCATAAAGACGGTGCGCCGGTGAAGATTTTTGCAGGCGGCAAGACAGTGGCGTTTGTGGATTTTGACGATATCCCGCTAAAAGATGTAAATCACGAACCTTCAATTATTGTAAAATCTCGTGGTGTTATTGAATTCGAGTATTATGACAAGCCGTTCTCTCATAAAAACGAGATGTGGTCATATTACTCAAGCAATAAATCTGTCTATATCAAGTATGTTTACCATTTTCTGAAGCTTAATGAGCCACACTTTCAGAATATCGGCAGCAAGATGCAAATGCCGCAAATTGCAACGCCAGATACTGACAAATTTGAAATCCCAATCCCCTGTCCAGAAAACCCCAAAAAATCGCTGGAAATCCAAGCTGAAATCGTGCGTATCTTGGACGCATTTACTGCGCTTACTACCGAGCTTACCACCGAGCTTACCACCGAGCTTACTGCACGGAAAAAACAATACAGCCACTACCGCGACCAGCTGTTGAGTTTCGAAGACTGCGATGTGGAGTACAAGATGCTGGGCTGGGTTGGTGATGTTCGCATGTGCAAGCGAATTATGAAGAATCAAACCACAGATACTGGCGATATTCCATTTTTTAAAATAGGAACATTCGGAAAAAATCCTGACGCATATATTTCGAGAGATATCTTTGAAGAGTATAAGGAGAGATACAACTATCCTAAAGTGGGTGAGATACTTATATCTGCTAGTGGGACTATCGGTAGGGCAGTTATTTTCAACGGGGACGATGCATATTTTCAAGACAGCAATATAGTTTGGATTGAGAACGATGAAAGCAAAGTATTAAATAAGTATTTGTATTATTTCTATCAAGTTGCAAACTGGAATGTGTCAGATGGTGGAGTAATCAAGCGATTGTATAACGACAATATCAAAAAAACGCTTATTCCCATTCCGTTCCCAAACGATCCAAAGAGATCTTTAGCTGAACAGGAAAGGGTTGTCGCTATCCTCGACAAATTCGATTCCCTTACTACCTCCCTCACAGAGGGTTTGCCCCGCGAAATAGAGCTGCGTCAAAAACAATACGCGTACTACCGCGATCTGTTGCTGAGCTTTCCCAAGCAGGAAGCGGTAGAGGTGTAACATGGGCAAAACGCTGACCGAAATCGCCCAGCAGTTAAAAGATACCAACAAGAAAGTGCAACTGATCTACGCCTTCAACGGTACGGGCAAAACGCGCCTGTCGCGAGAGTTCAAGCAACTGATTGCGCCCAAAGCCAATGACGACGAGGGCGATGGGGAAGCTGAGACGCCCGAGTTGTCACGTAACAAGATCCTCTATTACAACGCCTTCACCGAAGACCTGTTCTATTGGGATAACGACTTGGCGGGTGATGCCGAGTACAAGCTGAAGATCCAGCCCAATGCTTATACAAGTTGGCTGCTGACGCTACTCAAGGATCTAGGTCAGGATGGAAATATCGTTCATTATTTCCAGCGTTATGCGAACGACAAGCTAACGCCGCATTTTAGCGCCGACTTTGACGAAGTCACTTTCTCCCTGGAGCGCGGTAACGAAGAGCCTTCCCCGCACATCAAGCTTTCCAAAGGCGAAGAGAGCAATTTTATCTGGAGTGTTTTCTACACCCTGCTGGATCAGGCGGTGACGATTCTCAATGTTGCTGAGCCGGGCGAGCGCGAGACCAGCGCCTTTGACCAGCTGGAGTATGTGTTCATTGACGACCCCGTCAGCTCTCTCGATGAAAACCATTTGATTGAACTGGCTGTCAATCTAGCCAGCTTGATCAAATTAAGCCCGTCCAATCTGAGGTTCATCGTCTCGACGCACAGCCCACTGTTCTACAACGTGCTGTTCAATGAACTGAACGGCAAGACCTGCTACATGCTGGCGCGGTTTGAAGACGGCAGCTTTGCCCTCACTGAGAAACAGGGCGACTCCAACAAGAGCTTTTCCTACCATCTGCACCTGAAGCAGGTCATTGAGCAGGCGATTGCGGACAACAGGGTTGAACGGTTTCATTTCACCTTGCTGCGAAACCTTTACGAGAAAACCGCCAGCTTTTTGGGTTACCCCAAATGGTCAGAACTCTTGCCGGATGACAAGCAACTTTATCTAAGCAGAATAATTAATTTCACAAGCCACAACACGCTATCGAACGAAGCCGTTGCAGAGCCAACGCAAGCTGAGAAAGCGATTGTCAAATTGTTGCTCGAGCATTTGAAGAGCAACTTTGGCTACTGGCAGCAGGAGCACCAAAATGGCTGATTATAAAACCATCGCAGAATCCAACAAATTTATCGTGCTGGATAAATACACTAAGGAATGGTCGGTTGCTGAAAGTTATCAGAGCGAAAGTGATCTGGAGCACGAGCTAATTGAGGATCTTGCCAATCAAGGTTATGAGTTCCTGCCCACCCTGAATAACCCTGCTGCCATGCTCGCCAATGTACGGGAACAGCTGCAAACGCTCAATAACGTAGCGTTTCTTGATGGCGAGTGGCAGCGTTTTGTTGAGACCTTCCTCGATAAGCCCAGCGACAGCATCGTCGATAAAACCCGCAAGATCCACGATGACTATATCCATGACTTCGTTTTTGATGATGGTCGGATTAAAAACATATACCTGCTGGATAAGAAGAACATCGTCCGCAACAAGGTACAGGTGATCAAGCAGTTTGAACAAACCGGCAGCCTTGCCAATCGCTATGATGTGACGATCCTGGTAAACGGTCTGCCACTGGTACAGATCGAGCTTAAAAAACGTGGTGTGGCGATCCGCGAAGCCTTTAATCAGGTCCACCGCTACAGCAAAGAAAGCTTTAACAGTAAGCACTCTTTGTTCAAATATTTACAGCTGTTTGTCATCTCCAACGGCACCGATAGTCGCTATTTTGCCAATACCACGACACGCAATAAAAACAGCTTCGACTTCACCATGAATTGGGCGAAGTCGGACAACGCGCTAATCAAGGATCTGAAGGACTTTACTGCAACCTTCTTTCAGAAACACACATTGCTCAATGTGCTGCTGCATTACTCGGTGTTCGACATCAGCAACACCTTGCTAGTGATGCGCCCTTACCAGATTGCCGCCACCGAGCGCATTCTGTGGAAGATCAGAAGCAGCTATCAGACAAAGAACTGGAGTAATACCGAAAGCGGCGGCTATATCTGGCACACCACAGGTTCAGGAAAAACCTTGACCAGCTTTAAGGCGGCGCGACTGGCCACCGAGCTGGAGTTTATCGATAAGGTATTCTTTGTGGTGGACCGCAAGGATCTGGATTACCAGACCATGAGGGAGTACCAGCGCTTTTCACCCGATAGCGTCAATGGTTCGGACAGCACTGCGGGCTTAAAGCGTAATCTGGATAAGGATGATAACAAGATCATCGTTACGACCATCCAGAAGCTCAACAATTTGATAAAGAGCGAAACTGACTTGCCGATTTACGGCAAGCAGGTGGTCTTTATTTTCGATGAATGCCATCGCAGCCAGTTTGGCGAGGCACAGAAAAACCTGAAGAAAAAGTTCAAGAAGTTCTACCAGTTTGGCTTTACTGGCACGCCCATCTTCCCGCAGAACGCGCTAGGCGCAGACACCACCGCCAGTGTGTTTGGCCGCGAGTTGCACTCTTATGTTATCACCGATGCTATTCGTGATGAAAAAGTGCTCAAGTTCAAGGTGGACTACAACGATGTGCGCCCGCAGTTTAAAGCAATTGAAACAGAGAAAGATGAAAAGAGGCTAAGTGCAGCGGAAAACCAGCAGGCCTTGCTACATCCGGATCGTATTCGTGAGATCACCCAGTACATCCTGAACAACTTCCGGCAAAAGACCCATCGCCTTCAAGCGAACGCCAAGGGCTTTAATGCCATGTTTGCGGTGAGCAGCGTAGAGGCTGCCAAGCTCTACTACGAATCGTTCAAGGCATTGCAGCAAAAGAGTAATAAGCCACTTAAAGTTGCCACCATATTTTCGTTTGCCGCCAATGAAGAGCAGGATGCAGTGGGCGACATCGAAGATGAGAGCTTTGATGTCTCTGCCATGAATAGCAGTGCCAAGGAGTTTTTAAGCGCGGCTATCGAAGACTATAACGCGCTGTTTAAAACCAATTTCAGCGTGGACAGCAATGGTTTTCAGAACTATTACCGCGACTTGGCCAAACAGGTTAAGGCTAAGGAGATCGACCTGCTAATCGTGGTGGGTATGTTCCTGACCGGCTTTGATGCCCCCACGCTGAACACACTGTTTGTGGACAAGAACTTGCGCTACCACGGACTGATGCAGGCTTACTCGCGCACCAACCGCATTTTTGACGCTACCAAAACCTTCGGCAATATCGTCACTTTCCGGGACCTAGAGCAGGCGACTATCGATGCCATCACCCTGTTTGGTGACAAGAACACCAAGAACGTGGTGCTGGAAAAGAGCTACAAGGAGTACATGGAAGGCTTTACCGACCTCGTAACCGGTCAAGCACGGCGCGGCTTTATGGATGTGGTGAGCGAGCTGGAGCAGCGCTTTCCTGATCCTGCGGCCATTGAGAAAGAGGCCGACAAGAAAGCGTTTGCGAAACTCTTTGGCGAGTATCTACGCGTAGAGAATTTGCTACAAAACTATGACGAGTTTGCCAGCCTGAAGGCCCTGCAAAGCGTAGATATGAGCGATCCTGAAGCGGTCGAGGCATTTAAAGCCGAACACTATCTGGATGATGCAAAGCTGGCCGAGTTGCAGACCATTCGCCTGCCTGCCGAACGCACAATCCAAGACTACCGTTCTACTTACAATGACATCCGAGATTGGCAGCGTCGGCAAAAATCAGCAGAGGAGAAAGACAAATCCACCATCGATTGGGATGACATCGTATTTGAGGTGGATCTGCTCAAATCCCAGGAGATCAACCTCGACTACATACTTGAGCTGATCTATGAGCACAACAAGAAAACCAGAAGCAAAGCTGCGCTGGTAGATGAAGTACGACGACTGATCCGTGCAAGCCTTGGCAATCGAGCCAAGGAGAGCCTGCTGGTCGATTTCATCAATCAAACCGACTTGGACCAGGTTGGTGATGCTGCCAGTGTCATTGAAGCTTTCTACGCGTTTGCTCAGGCTGAGCAACGACGAGAAGCTGATGAGCTGATCAGCTCTGAAAATCTGAATGTGGAAGCGGCAAAGCGCTATATCATCACTTCGCTCAAGCGCGAATTCGCCAGCGAAAACGGTACCGAGCTCAATTCACTGTTGCCCAAGATGAGTCCGCTAAACCCGCAATATCTGACTAAAAAACAGAGCGTTTTCCAGAAGATCGCGGCCTTTGTAGAGAAGTACAAGGGCGTGGGTGGCGATCTGTAACGATAGTCGTTACTCCTAAACAACAGGCTGATGTCTTAATGGCATTGGCCTGTTTAATAGCTCAGAGTTAGCCTTATTCATTAAGGCTATGCTTGCCACTTCGATAGTTGGCCTTGAATGAAGTGTTTCGTAGGATTGCAAGTCGAAAAATGGGTCTGGTGCTCGCGGAGCGAGGAAAATAAAAAAAAAGACAGGTTTTTTCATTAATTTCAGTAGTGAATTGGTCATTAGCATTTGTAGTTACATACACCATAAATCACGTGGGCTGCACCCATACCGGTTACAATAAACCACCTCAGAAGTCTCCTCTGTCACTAGCTCCTCATACTACATCGCAGTGTAGTGACCAGCTGGTTTTGTATCGCATCGGCTATTCAGATAGAGCTCTTGCCACCCCTCAAAATTATTAGAGTTTATAGATAGTTTTGCCATTTTAGGGCTCAATTATAATGTTTAACTAATAATTTTGAGAAAAGTCAAGGTATTTTTATTTGCCCTATTGCAAACGCATTGAAATAAGCATATCGTTCTCTTCGTACATACCAGTCAGTGTATGTAGACACATAATTTATATTTATAACTTCTTCCGAGAGATTAAAAAATCTCTAAGGGGAATGCCTACGCAAAATTTTGGGCGTGAATGCTTGAGAAGAATTTAAATATTTAATAACTATAATAAAAGTGTAGCGTTGGAAAACGCCACCATATTATTATAAAAACTAAATGAGGTGGATATGTTTGTGTTGAGTTATGGCGATAACTGCCATTTGAAATTTGGGATTGATAAATCTAACGCGCTGAGGGATAAAATCGTAGAAATTATTGGCGATGGTGAATCTAGGAATTCAATTAGATTAATCAGTGACAATAAATCGGGATTTGATGCAGTGAAAATTGCATTCGATTATAAGATCACAGTCGTGCTGGATGGGCATGAGTTTAAGCCAGGTTCGAACAAGGTCAATCTAGGGTTGCTGCTTCTCGGGTATGCAAAAAATGAGGTGGAGGAGCAAGAAGCAATTGATTTTGTGGCGCTAAACTCTCATCATTTTTGCCCAGAAATAATGTCTCAGACGTCTCTAATTGATTATGTTTGGTCTCAAACTAGTAATCGATTCCATACTAGAATCGCCGAGGCTATAAACAAACACTTGTTTGCTAAAAAGAGCGCGGTATCTTTGGCGCACAATTTCTATACTAAGAATGATAATATTACTGAAACTAATATCGAACTTTGTCACGAAAGATTGTGTCTAGATC
>Ga0247725_1000964_pt1 | contig 16687 bp, 14 predicted proteins | sample OKSTACKMCFT3sol_FD_183021 | JGI IMG/M metagenome (GOLD analysis project Ga0247725, IMG submission 183021) | Subsurface sediment microbial communities from gas well in Oklahoma, United States - OK STACK MC-FT3-sol | ecosystem: Environmental > Terrestrial > Deep subsurface > Rock core/Sediment... | reverse complement strand
TCATACAAGATGGGAACGGTGTGGTGAATCAATACATTACCCAAGTCAGTCTAACGGATGTGCCTGATGCAGGTTTAGTAATGGAACATGCAACAGATTGGTTGTTTGAACAAAAACACAGTGAAAACAACTATAAAGCCTATCGGAGTGAACTCACTACATTCCTGCATTGGTGCTTTGATGTCGCCAAAATGTCACCCACACAGGTGCTACGTAAGGATATGAGTCGGTATGTGGATTATTGTTTGGCGCCACCCTTAGCGCTGATTGGTTACTTTAACGTGCCACAGTTTAAACTCGATAAACTGCGTGATGAGCGGGTTCCTAATAGTCTTTGGCGGCCATTTGTCGGCAAGAAACTGTTAGGGCAAGTTCAACCTTATGTGCTTAGCGACAATGCATTAAAAACCAAGATTGCTATTTTATCCTCGTTTTATAGCTACTTAATGAGTGAGGAGTTTTGTGAGCGCAACCCCGCGCAAATTTGGTTGAATCACAGCCGCTTTGGCCAAAACAAGCAGTATCAAAGACAAAGCGAGGAAGATGAAAACAACTTGGCTTTCACAGAACTACAGTGGTCCTATGTGATGAGCACAGTTACTCGATTGGCTGAAACATTACCCGAATTGCATCAACGTAGTTTATTCTTGATTTCATTGATTTATTCCTGCTATTTACGCATCTCTGATGTATCTGCACGGGTTGGCTATTCACCAGTAATGGGCCAATTTAGGCAAAATTCACAGACAGGCATTTGGAGTTTTCATATTCCACTCAGTAAAGGTGGTAAAAAGCGTAGCGTGGCGATGTCAAAGGCGTTACTGGACGGCTTAGTTAAATATCGACAGTTTTTAGGTCTTACTGACTATCCAAATCAAAGTGAACCACATCCGTTATTTGTTCGACATAGAGCAGCTGGTCGCGGCCGAGATGCGGGTTTAGTGAATGCCAATCTTGGGATCCGTCAAATCCGTGAAGAAATTCAGACCATCATCAATCTCGCGGCTGATAATGCGCAAACAGATGGCTTTAATCACGATGCCGAGCAAATGCGAAAACTCACTGCGCATAATATTCGACACACAGGGATCACCCATGATATCAACATCAATCGTCGGCCGTTGTCACATGTCCAAGCCGATGCAGGCCACGAGAGTATCGACACCACATCGAAATATTTGCATACCACACAAATAGAAAGACATGAAAGCGCCTTTAATAAGCCGTTAGACCATTTGCAAGGTATTAACTAGGATGTTATCGGCATCCCAAATCCCTCCCACATAAAACTGCGCACAATGTATATTATGTTAAATAGCATATTTGGGAAAGAAACAGTTCTCTATGGATTTACGTTAAAGTACTTTCACTTCTGCAGGTTCTGCTTGATTGAGGATTTATTGGTTTAAAGAAGAAATGCTATTGCTTATATCGCGTTGCTACGTGAATGTTTGCAGAGATTACTCCGCACAGTGCTAAATAATTCACATAGCATCGCGTTTTATATCCTGATGTTGGTATTTATTATTACTTGGATTGACTTTTGATTTTGCCAATCAATCTCTTCATTTGCCTACGGTCAAATCTTAAAGCCCGACCACAGCTGGTTGTGACAGTTGGCTTCCTTGAAGTCGATAGCCATGATTATAAATATTTGCTCGACCATCACGGCAGAAACCGACTAAAGTCACATTGCTTTGCTCCGCAATCTCAGTAGCCAACGCCGTCACGGCTGACATAGCAAACAGAATTTGAATACCGACACTTGCCGCCTTTTGTACCATTTCAAAACTGGCGCGGCTGGTTAACAATACCGCAGCGGGTTTTGCTGCATACCGTACAGACATCGCCCCGATCAATTTATCTAAAGCGATATGTCGGCCAATATCTTCAAATAGATAAATCACCTCCCCGTTTTCATTTACACCAATTGCAGCATGGGTTGCACCAGTTAAAGCAAAAGTCTGTTGTAGTTGTTTGACTCGGACTAAAATCGGGTCGAGATGGGCAATGTTGAATCGGATATCTGATCCGACGACTTGAACTGGTTTTACAGCATCTTTAAGCTGTGCAACACCACAGAGACCACAGCCAGTGCGTCCTGCCATGCTACGGCGATGCTCCTTTAACTCATTGAAACAGCGTTGATTAATCTCTATCTTAATGATCACGCCATTAGAAACATATTCAAGTTCAATATCTTTTATATCATTAATGGTTGAGACAATTCTTTCCGAAAGCGTAAAACCTATCGCAAACACTTCCAAGTCCTGTGGAGGGTTCGCCGGGATTCTGGAAATTTCCGCCAAATCTAACTTAATTAATTGTTATTATTAAACATTGACTAACTTTACATTTTTGGCGCGTTGGGCAAATTTAGCCGACTTCGTAAACAAAGCGCTTACCATCAACGCCTGCTCTTATCTTAGAAATGAACTCGATTAGGACCACACCATCTAACGCTGCAGAAAATAGATCTGGTGAATTACGGGCAATTTTCATAATGCTATCGGCAAATCGATTATCATTAGTTATCTGCCACCAATCCATCAGTAATTGGAGCCTCGTTGAATTCGAGGCATCGTTATATTCAAGCGATTCTGGTTCATCTGTTTTCCGCCTCCAAGTTGGGCGCGTTTCAATCATTCCCACTCAGTTTGATCAGAGCGCAGCGTAGGTACGTCCGCCAACAGCCATTGGTTAGGTAGACACTCACCAAAGTCATGACTTAGACCCCAGAAGATAATCTACCGTTGCTGACATAACGAGGCCACCGTCTTGCTATAATGCCTCTAGTTTGCACCTGAGGACACCATAGCCCTTTCCGGCCTTTGGCGGACTCTTTCCTACGGCTGTGACACGAACGCTCAGTTGGTTAGGAAGGGTAACTGGACGATGCCAGCGGACACTCTCCATACCTGATACTCCTGTCATGGAGGTGTGGACGAGAAAACCATCGACAACGATAGAAGCCGTTAACGAGATGGTATGCAAGCCGCTACACTTACCGATTACATCGAGCACTCCCTGGAGCAGTTATCTTACGTTAACTTCGATATAAATAGCCCTCCCCCCCTGAAGGCCAAACTTAGCTAGAGGTAAATTACCGGATGCTTATGGTTAGGCTACGACTCCTTACGACACTAAGCCTTAGTGCCACAAGCTTTTAAGTAGCCATCGATAACACTCACGCCAATTTGACGTTCTGAAAAACATTCAAGCTGTAATTTTGTCAGGCTGTGCCGTCATTTGTACCGTAACTTAGGTAGCTAACATATTTTGGTGTAATGACATGAATTCTTTGTACTCATCACAACAGCTAGAAAGGTGACTAGCAGTGCCATCACCAATGATCTTTCCCTTCGACATAAACAGTACTCGGTCCGCATTCGCAATCGTATTTAGGCGATGCGCTATGGTCAAAGTTAGAGAACCGTGGCTGGCCGCTGCAATTGCGCTTTGGATTTGATGTTCATTCTTCACATCAAGTGAATTGGTGGCCTCATCGAGCAGTAACACATCTGCGCTTTTGTACAAGGCTCGCGCCAATGACAATCGCTGTTTCTCACCACCAGACAACTTGTTTGCACCATCACCAACTGTTGTATTCCATGCGTGAGGTAAGCGATTAATAAAATCTAGACATTCCGCTTTTCGAGCCGCTGTTTCAATTTTGCTTGAAAAATTGACCTCTTTCCCGAACGATATATTTTCAAGAATCGTTCCATCTAAAATAAAATGCTCTTGCAGCACAACCGAAAATCGTTCGCGGAGCATTGCACTAGATAGATCATTAATATTAACGCCGTTTACCAAAATCTCACCGGATGTCGGCAAATAGATTTTTAGTAGCAATTTGAATAAGGTTGACTTTCCTGCCCCAGAGTTACCAATTAGTGCGATATTTTCACCAATAGTAAAAGTTACAGATACATCGTCTAATGCTTTTTCAGTTGTATTCGGATAGGTAAAAGAGACATTATGGAACGCAATACTAACGACATTTTCAATAGGCGAAAGAAGGCTCTCCAGGCGAGTAGCTTGAGCGGACATAAGAAGTTTATTGATACGAGCCATCGAACTTTGCGTCCGTTTATACTTGGCAAAAACTCCACTTATTGATGCAAAAGACATGGCAACCATAAGCAGCACACCCATAAAGGAAGTTAATTCGCCAATAGTCATGATTTGAAAGTTAACGAGCTCAAGGCCATATAATGCTATAGAAGCCAATCCACCAAATACCATCAAAATCAATAAACTAGACATCAAGGATTCGATACGTAAGAGGTAAGTGCTTTTCACCAAAGATAAATTGACATTGCCGTTGAATTTGTGTGTTAGGGTTGCCTCAGCATTAAAACATTTAATAACTTCTAAAGATTGAATACTTTGCGTAATTGCGCTACTCATGCGGTCATTAACTTCTTGCACATCTCTCGCATACAAACCAATTTTTTTACCGGTCAGTAATAATACAGCAAGCGCAATCGGACAGATCAATAAAGAGCACAGTAGTAACTTCCAGCTCATCATTGCCATCATGACAATGCCGACAACAATCGTCAGTCCACCACGAAGAATCTGCGACAATGAGCTACCGTAAAACTGTTTAATCACCATGGTGTCATTAGTTAACAGTGAAACGTAAAATCCGGTTTCTTTTTCACTTAAGACATAATAAGGCATCCGCATGATTTGTGCGTATAGGTCAGCTTGCAATCGACACCGAACCCGTTCTCCCAATAGCTCCATAGTGTACTTTCGTAAGCCAGTACACACACCAAGCAACACCAGAATACCTAAACTAACAGGATATATATCAATAACGTATTGATATGAGCCACTTTCAACCAGCTCTCCAAAATGGACGAAAACAAATAAGGATAGTAATGAAGAGCTAATGATGAATAGCAGCCCTACGACAAGAATCACATACTGACGTTCAAGTAAACTGATGGTCGTAACTTGCTTGCTATACATCTACAGCTCCTTTGAGCATATTGTTCAAATACCACTGAAACCAAGACTGGGTACCTTGTTCAAACTGGCTAAGTCGACCAGAAGGGTATGGTTTACTCATCGCACTACTGCCTACATTTAAGTAGGCACCGATATCCTCCCCGGCTATGTGTTCAATTGAACTTCTTAATTGCGGCAATCTCACGCTCATAGCCTCATCGGCAATAATCTCTGGAAGGCCCAAAATATGGTAATGAGCACGGGTATAGAGTCGCTCTACAATCTCGAGCTCTATCCAGATAACAAAATCTGGTGTCAAACCGATCAGCAGCATCGGATACAACTGAAAGTTACAAGTATTTGCAGCAGTATTTTTAAGATTGAACCGGGGCTGGGGAAAAAAAGTCCGTTCAGCATCAAAGGAGGGATAATTTGAAGCATTAAATTGTTCAGTGGCTCGCCAGTGGCTCCGCTTAAAATCAATACTATCGTATATAGAATCTTTGTGCGTCCCTATCACATGATAAGATTCGCCAAAATTATCGATAACACTCTTCCAGTTGAACGCTCCTTCGAAAGTAATTTTGTCAGCTAAGGGGACCAACTCAGATAAACGGTAATCCTGCAATTCGGCATTGACGCTGTCGGTATTAAACATCTCGATATCGGCATCACCAGATAAGTTGACAAAAATCCAGCCTTGCCAAACCAAGCAGCCGTATCGATGCAACCCTTGGCAGTCTTTTTTCTCCATAAACGGCGCGCCAATTAAACTCCCATCAATCGAGAATTTCCAAGCATGGTATGGACAACGATGATGCTTGCCGACGCCGACGCCATCGGCAATCACTGCACCTCGGTGGGGGCATATGGCAGAATATGAATAAAACTGATTAGCCTTATCTAACGCAATAATCACTTTATGATTGAGTATATTATAAGTTTTATAAGAGTAAGCCGTTTCAAAATCACTCACTCTAGCCAACGCTACCCAGTGCTTCTCCAAATAGGCTGTTTCCAGCTCAAATACATTTGTGTCAAAGTAGAATCGACGATCTAAAGCGTACCCTGATTTTAGCCGTTGTTTAGCTGTTTTAAGCCAATCCATAATTTTACCCATTTATACATAGAGACAAAAAAAGGAGAGGTACGCTCTCCTTAGCAACTAAACAGTTAGTGTCAAATTATTGCTCGAATTGGTGACCCCAAGTCCAGTTAGTAATCTCGTGCTTAGGCAGATTTTTCATTCTTTCTAACGACTGACAAGTTAGGACAAGCTTAGCATCTGATTTAACTAAACCAGCAAGTAATTTCGCTTGAGACAGTTGTTGTTCAATATTTTGATCACTTAACGTTTCGTTATTTTTTTCAATAGTTAACATAGTATTTCCTTTTTATTGAGTGTAATTCCCTAACAGACTACCTGTGAGAATTATGGTATACAGAAACTAAGGACGTGATAGCCCAAACTCTCTATATTTTTGCTCCATCAAGTTAAACAGAGGCGCGACTCCACAGCACAAATATTCATCCTCTTCCTTGAATTTATTCTTAAGGTTAACAAGACGATCATGCGGGCATCCCCCTTGACATAGGTGATACCAATTGCACTGTTTCATGCGTGTTTGTGCCGACTCAGCTTCCTGTAAGCCGACTTGATGGTAATCTGATTTATCCAGTAATTGCCCGAGTCCTACTTTGGTGACATCACCGTGTCGAGAGTCTTTATCTCCGACATACTTGTCGCACGGTGCGATCACACCATTTGACTCCAAGGTAAAGATTTCCGTTGAACAATTACCGCTCCAATAACAATTTGTCGTTGTAGTCTCTCGCTGTTCAATAACGTCAAGCAAATCAGTAAAAATGCGCACGGTAATCGTCTCTCTATAATGCGCAAACCACTCTTGGTAGATTTCGCACAGAAAGACAATAAAATCGTCGTAATTCACAAACGCTTTTCCTAAGGTGCAAGGCGCCTGACTGTTATCGGGAACTAAGTTAAGAAAATCAATATTATAAAAACCAATTTCATCAAAATATTGTAATAGCTTGGCTGCAGGTATGGCTCTAACTTTTTCATCCACCACGACCAATCCACCAAAACTAATACCATGCGCTCTCAATTGACTTATGCCATGCGCGACCTTGGCCGATGTGCCTTTGCCATGTCGATCGAGTCGGCGGAGGTCATGAACTTCTGGAGGGCCATCAATACTAATGCCAATGCCCACTTTGGCTAAAGATAAAAACTCCAACCACTCTTCAGTCAGCATGGTTGCATTTGTCTGCAAAGAATTACCAATCGTGATCCCAGGACGTCTAAATTGTTGTTGCAGCCAGATAAGCTTCTTGAAATAACTCGGCGGAAGCATGGTGACTTCACCACCATGCCAAACAAAATCGTACCTAGTCACACCCTCTATGTTTAATAGGTTCTTAATCGATTCTGCTTGCGTTCTAAAACTCATAACATTACCAGGCCCTTCAGCCCAAGCATTGCAATAAGTACAGCGTAAATTACATAAACGAGTAGCTTTAACCACGACTACGGCCTTACCTGCACCGGTACTGTCCGACCGAATAGGCTTACTCGCCACATCGTAAAAAATCGCCAATTCATCTGCGTTTAAAATCGACTCAGGGGTTTGCAACCCAATTAGCTCCGCCGCCGCCTGTGATTGAGGCAATTTACTTAATAAGTCAAACAGCTCCACCGTTGAGTCTGATAAACGATGCGAAAGCGCATCATCCACAACTTGCTTAGCATCATAAGTCGGCTCAGTGACATCTATTACATCGATTCTTTTCATGTCCTTATGCATTATTGTGTTCCTAGTTACTTTCTAATAGTGACTTTATATTTTTGTTATTACTAAGAATTTGAACTGTCGGTAGAACAATAGACAACAGTGACGTAACCATAGTTAGCAATGCTGTCGTCATAATAATTGAAGGCTCAATTAGCACTGCTTTACTAGCAAAATTAAAACCTAACATTGACAATAGAACCGTTGTTAACAAGCCAAAAACTAATCCGTAAATTACCGGATTTGAATATTGAGTTACCGAGTCAACAATAAGCGCTTTATCACTTGCTCCCAAGGAGAGCTTTAACCCTAGTTCTCTTGATTTTGCATGCACATTAAATTTAGTCAAACCGTATAACCCTGAAAAAGAAATAACTAATGTTATCAACAACAAAGAATTGAAGAGCACGCTTCCAACAACATACGGAGCACGAATTTCAGCATACTCGTTGTCCAATGAGGTGAGCGTTATATTCAATAGTTCTGGATGGCGTTCATCAATAGTGGAACGTAAGCTCGCCTGCTGCTCAGTGTCGCCATTAGATCGAAATAGAATCACAACATCTTCTTGCGTATTACTTTGCTTTTCGTCGGCATTGTATGGCACATATGCCTGATTATTCATGACGCTAGCTACCCCAGCGGTATCCATTAATCCTGGGTTCTGTATGTCTTCCATTACGCCAATAATTTCGAAATCTTTTTCTAAAGCAGTAATTTCAACAAACTGACCTAAACCATTACCATCTGGAAAAAGGTAGCCAGCTAAAGATTGGCTAATAATCACTTTCGCTGCCGCATTCAATCGATCATTTTCAGAGAAAAATTCGCCGTCTATTAATGTTAACCCCGCTACGCTCTGATAGCTGTCGCTTACTGCAATGGGGTTTACTTGACTAAGGAAATGGCCTTGAAGATCTTTAACATCGGTTGTGAATATCCCCGTATCCAAAGGTCGCTGATTGGTAAATGCACTATGTTTAATCCCTTGGTCAATAAGAATTTGTTGAATGCTACTCACTAAGTTGTTCATATAGCCTGGTTTAGCACTATCTGCTTCCCGAGCTTTGACTTCAATCTGATAGACATCCTCCAAAGCAAAACTGGGCTCCATAAGCACTCGCTTATTAAATTCAAATGAGAACTTAACAAAAATAATCAACAACAACGTTCCCAGCATCACCTGACAGAACACAATAGCATTACGGGTACGGCTGGAAAGTAAGGCCCCAGCGCCTTTCGTTGCAGTATTAAGTGAGGAATAGATATTATTTACACGCAGAGTTTTCATCACTGAAAGCTGGAAAGTTAAACAGATCAGTACTGAGGTAATCAGGTAAGCAGCAATCAAGCCTGCATCTAGCCCTAACGTGTTCGCTCCCGCTAGAAAGTCGCTTGAGAAATGTTTAAAGCCGTTAAGTAAGCCCGCAGATAACAATATCGCGATAACCGAAGAAAATAGCGTTAACAGCAAAATTTCACTGAACAATAATCGTGCAACATCATTTTGGGTTGCGCCCAACGCCTGGCGGATCAGCATCTGGTGTTTGGCCTTCGCTGCATTAGCAATATACAACGAAGCTAAATTAACCATAGTCAATACCACAAAAAAGATCGCACACAGCCCGATACCAAGAATGATGTTTTTACTATCTTTTACAATAAGGTCTTTCAATAATGTCGCTTTTCCGTCAATTTGAATGAACGGCGGTAGCCCCTTACGACCAATATCTTTCATCTCTTTATTAAGTTGTTCGTTGAGTACCGCTAAATCGCTATTCTTCGGAATGGCCAGTAGCGACATTTCACTGCCAAACTCCGGAATCTTATAGAAGTTTTTCCCACTGGCAGAAGTGGGCAACCAAACGTTAATAGGCTTTTCAGAAAGGTTCCACGGTGTGTCGATGTCCTGCACAATACCTACCACGCGGAAAAACTCTTCATTGAGTTGTATTTGGTCTCCCACTTTTATGGGTGATTTACGCAACTCAGATTGAGCAAATGACTCACTGACAACCGCAACTAGGTTTTTCTTCCCTGGAACAAAGTCATCCTGGAAAGCTGAGCCGTGTTGAAATTCAAAAGACAGCATTTCAAAATAGCTCGGCGTGACATATCCGACGGGAAGGGAGGTTTTACCGCTACGGTCCACAGTAGTACGTTGATCCAATATATGTAGTGCCGTGAGATCCAATAGTGGCGACGTTTCAATAATTTCTCTTGAGATGCCGGGAGAATTACCATTCATCGTGGCGTCGGGAAGATGAACCGCTGTCTCTATCGCTACAATGCTTTCTGCTTTCGGATATGGGAGTGGTTTTATCAGAGCATTATCTACTAACGCCATGACACTAAAAGTAAAAGCCAAGACAATTGACAGTGTAGCGACAAAAGCCGCGGTAAAGTGTTTTTCTCGACGTAAGCGCACAAACGCATGTCGAAAATCCATCATAATATTGTTCATCTAAACCCCAATCTAGTTCAAAAGACAGCCATCTTTCATGGTGTATCGCGTTTTCGAATAAGCCGCACAGTGCTCATCATGCGTTACCATTATTATGGTTAATCCTTCCTCGTTAAGTTGTTTCAACAATGTCATGACAATCTCAGAGTTCTCTGAATCTAAGTTGCCCGTTGCTTCGTCTACCAACAGCACTTTGGGGTTGGCTATCAACGCTCTAGCAATAGCTACTCGCTGTTGCTGACCTCCGGAGAGTTGATTCGGATAATGGTTGATTCTGCTGTCCAAATTGAATTTGCGTAACCATTGCTTAGCATCCTCCTCAGCATCCTTGCGGACGTTCTTCGCATACCTTAACGGTAGCAACACATTTTCTAGTACCGTAAGTTCATCGATAAGATGAAATGATTGGAATATTAGGCCAAAAAAACTACTTCTTAAATTGGCCTTTTCTTTTCTACTTAGCTCACCAAGATTGCTTTGCTTACTGACATAACTACCCGAATCAAATTCATCTAGCATTCCAAGTATAGAAAGTAATGTCGACTTACCTCCTCCCGATGGACCACATATAGAAATAAAGTCGCCCTCTTTCACCGCTAAACTAATATCGTTAAGAGCAAGCGTATTAAGGGTCTTTGTTTGATAGCTTTTATTTATATTTTTAAGTTCTAATAAATTGTTCATTGTTAGTCCAAATTCAATGTGGGTTGGTAGTCAAAATTTTCGGGTAGTATAGTCACTAGCTTGTCGCCAAAAATAACGCCTGACTTAACCTCGTGGTAGCCATCATACTGTTCACCAAATATAATATTCTTTAAACTTGCGACTTTTTCATCACTTGATACAACGTAAAAAGCATGTAGCCCTTGTTTACTCGCCCCTTTTCCTTGAGGTAGTTTAACAACCAGCTTTTCTTCTGGCTCTCCAATGGAGATTTCACCTGATATTTTTAGATCATTCCGTGCATTATTGGGATACGGTTTATTAAGTTTTAATTGAACCAGAACTGTACCATCAGATACTTTAGAAAAAATACGTTCAACCTGACCATTGATACAGGGCGGGATCATACTTTGTTAACAGTAGGGAACTTCTTCCTATCTGCATGATCTGATCGGGCATGTTATTCTACTGAGCCTAATTCATGTCCTTATTTGAACACTTGAAACTCATCGAAGACCCTCGCTCTCACATCAACCTAGACCATGATTTAGTTGATATTATTTTTCTTGTTTTAGCCGCAATCGCTTCAGGTTGTGATGGCTGGCAAGCTATTGAAGAATTCGGCCAAGAGAATCTATCTTGGCTGCGTCAACATCGAAATTTTGATAACGGGATCCCAACTCGGCATTCCATTGCTCGGATCATTAAAGTCATCGATACCGAAATACTGGTTATGACACTCTTTAGTTGGGCAAATAGTTTAAGAGAAACCTCATCTAAGCCATTAATCGCTATTGACGGCAAAACCTTGCGGGGTGCTGTTAATCAACATGGTGCTAAAAATGCGCTACACCTCGTTTCGGCCTTTGATACCGAACAAGGCATTGTGCTGTATCAGCAAGATACACAGACCAAAGGTAACGAAATCGCAACGGTTCAAGCGCTGTTGCACATGTTAGACATTAAAGATGCTGTTGTAACCTTTGATGCACTTCACTGCCAGCGGGAAACGCTTCAACAAATCATCAAAGCTAAAGGCGACTATGTTGTTCAGGTAAAAGGCAACCAACCGCTACTGAGGCAGGCCATTGAGATGCAATTTCAACCTCACTGGGATAACGACGGCGTCGACATATTAAGTATCGAAGAGGATGACAAGGGGCATGGCCGTAAGGAGCGTCGCACAACGTTTCAAATTCCAGCAAAGCTGCCGCAGGCGCTCGCGAAAAAGTGGCCATCAGCCAAGTCACTCATAGCAGTTGAACGTCAACGAACATGTAAAGGCATTACAACCATAAATACGGATTATTACTTAAGTTCCTTACCTTTAGACGTCGAACTTGCAGCCAAAGCGGTGCGTCAGCATTGGCACATCGAGAACCTGCAACACTGGGTGCTTGACGTCACTTTTAGGGAAGACTGTTCAAGGATTGGTGACCGTGAAAACGCGAAGAAGATGGCGCTATTTCGTCGTATCGTGCTGAACCTTTTAGAGCAGCATCCGCTAAAAGCCAGCAAACCAACCAAGATAAGAAAAGCTGCATGGAATGGCGATTTTAGGAGCGAGATTTTCTTTGGTTAAGAGATTTAACAAAGCTTAATCCCGCCCTGCTGTTTGGTATAACCTAAATAGAATTTATGTGCACCAAATGCACCTAGAAAAAATGCGAATAAGGCAGCAGCTATTTTTTTGGAGGCACCCGCAGAGCCATGGTTTTCAGCATATACAGCTTCCGCTGTTTGTCCATTTATTGAAAAATCGACTTTAGTTCCTGATCTAGGTAATGAAGCACCTTTCCACTCAGAAATATTGAGTTCATAACGATTGCCATCTTCGCCAGAAATAATACCGCTACGCTCTGACTCATTAAATTCAAGGATTTTCCCTTTCATATTGTCTACTCCATTGGTTAATAATTTGGTCCATTTAGTACCTTTCGCAAGACAATTACGAAGGTAGCTAATAAGTTTCTGTGTGGAATAACTCGTCTAAATCGAGTCGAGCTAAGAACTAATGAGACGACGTTTCATTTTTAGTTGATATATTCCGGTAAGATGCTGTTATTAAACGTTAACAGTTAGTAAATGGCAAGCAAGGATTAGGAGAAAATATAATATTTATAAAAGATTAACTCTCTTCAACTATGAATATCGTTTTCTCATTTATATAAACTATTTTCTAACTGGCGTTATGCTTGTAATAAGCTATTGGAAATGTCTATAAAATCAATGAAGTAATGAAAGCCATCTAAAGATAACTCACTACATCGAGTAAAGTCGCTCCAGTATCAGTACAAGTCTGTGGTTAACCACATCTTTACTGAGGCACTTGACTTAAGAGTGCTGTAAAAAGAGTCAATATCAAGTTGATGTCGCCTCCTCATTCATCACCCGTATGCAATTGCGGCCTGCTGATTTTGCATGGTAAAGCGCGGCATCGGCTTGGCGAACTAACTCTAAATGGCTTTGTTGGTTTGAGGGTTGCAGATAAGCGACTCCTGCACTGACGGTCACAATACCAAGGTCGGTATCCGCATGTGGAATGACAATGGCTTGGATTAACTGATGAATATGCTGCGCTGTGTCGAGTACCGTTTGTTTGTCGATATTGGGCAACAGAATGACAAATTCTTCACCACCGTAGCGAGCCACGAGTTCGCCCGCTCTGCGGCCCGATTGGGACAAAGTACTGGCCAGTTGTTTAAGACAATCATCGCCGGCGAGGTGGCCATAGTGATCGTTAAATTGTTTGAAGTGGTCAATATCGAGCATGATGAGAGCCAGTGATGAGTTGCTCCTTTGTCCTCGGCTCCACTCCGTTTGTAACATCATGTCAAATAGGCGGCGGTTGCCGATATTGGTTAAACCATCGGTATTGCTGAGTATTTCGAGTTGCCTATTGGCTTCTGCCAGCTCACAGGTTCGTGCCTTGATCATGGATTCAAGTTCGACATTACGTTCTTCTAATCGGGCTATCGGGTAAATCTCCCCTTTGTGGGCTAAGCCGTAGGGGATGGATATGCCACTGTGGGCAATCATCCAGTCTTTGTGTTCTAAACGAAATATCAATACTAGCCGTGCTGTCTCGCGGGAAAGCAAAGGATTAGGGATGGGTAAGTGGATATGGAAAAAGGCAGTTACAACCACTAGGTTGTCGGCAAGATCTTGTAAGGAGAGAGCTAACATTTCGATATGGATCCGCTCAGGCACTTGTGCAAAGTCCTGCCGAGTGATCCGCACCCATTCTTCCCTGTCGGTGACAAGCTGGTCACTACTGCCAGCATAGCCGCTAAAATTCTCACTAAAGCGGTGGGTTAGCCTGTCATCACGGGAGGAATACATCTCAATATATTCGTCAAATAACGAACGGATCAGTTGCTGTCGGTTGGGTCGCATAGGCTAGCTCCGTTATGGAACATAAAACCACTTATCTGGTATTCGCATAGGAATAGTATCAGCGATAAAATCGAGTGGTTGCCTGATTGTAGTCAATGTTATGACTTATATATTAAAAATACTGCAGATAGTGATGTAAGCCATTATCTGCAGTGTACTTCGTCAGATTAGCGGTGTTTTGAATGCACTACTTAACCCAAGTATTGTTCAAAACTGCTTGTTGCGAGAGTTGAAATTCAAGTTTTAGCTGTTCTGCATACTGAGGAGCTTGATTCTCAATAAAATCTGCATTATCGCTCTCTGATATGATTTTATCTCCAGCAATTAAAAAATTACCCGAGTTGGTAAATGCACCAAGTAAGTCACCTTTTACAACAATGCTATAGGGTTTTCGTTCCCTATAAAGAGAGCGACCAACTGATGCGAACTCGTCATTAAAGCCGAGTAAATCAAAAGCTGTAGGTAAAATATCTAGTTGGCTTGCAAGTATTTTATGCCGTTTAGGAGTTATGTTTTGTCCAGGACGGTAAATCCATAACGGAATATGGAACGCACTTTCTAAGCCCGGATTTTTCGTGTTGAACAAAGTATGATCTGCCAAAATCATAAAGGTCGTATTTTCGTACCAGTCCTGTTTTGATGCTTCTGCAAAAAATGCTTTAAGAGCTTCATCTGTATATCTAACAGTGTTCAAAAAATCTGTAAATGTATCTTGCCCATATGGATAAACCTGTAAGTGCTTCGGTGTTTCGACATAGGGCATATGGGTGGTGCCTGTAAACGAAAAGCTAATAAATGGCTGCGTTTTTTTGTTTGCTAATTCGAGTGTTTTCATCAACATCTCATAATCCCAACCAAATTGTGCGCCATCAGGATCGGGATAATCTGTTCGTGTTATCGGGATATCACTGCGTCCAAGATATTGCTGAAAACCGGCATAGTTGGCTATTGAATCTAAACGAATCGAGTCACGTTTTGAGCTTTGCAGCATTTGGGTTTGATAGCCATGGGCTTGAGCAATATTACCAATTTTTGTTAGTCGTGATAATTCCAGGCCACCTCCGATATAACCAACACTCTCAAGGGGCGGCAAGCCAAATAAGCTCGCTTGAACGCCTAAGTTACTACGCTGAGCAGCGGCATAGAAATTATCATAAACCTCAGCTTTTTTTGACAACTCATCTAAGAATGGGGTTACTTTATAGTCTGAACCCGATAATCCATCAATATAAGCATAACTTAATGCTTCAACCAAAATGATAACTAAGTTACGACCATTAGGTGTATTCTCTGGGAATTGACTTAAGAATGGGTATTTATATGCTTCATCTTCTGTTTTATTTAGATGTTGTTTAATTTCTTCTGAACTAAAGAAATTATAATCGGTACGCTTAAAAATTTGAGTGGTACCTTTACCGCCAGTGTAAATACCATTTAAGATTAAATTTGCTTGTTGTTCACTTTGGTTTTTATAAGCATCGATAATACCAAGTGGCTTACCCTGTAAATTTAATCCCCGTAGGAATAATATCAAAACTGGGATAGCGATAATAAAGACGCTGATTTGTGATGCAAGAGTTCTATGCTTTTGATTGTTGTGGAAAAACAATTGATATTTCTTTATTAGAAAAATAATTGCTAGAATAATGATAGCAAAGCTTAATATCGTTAATGCTAAATGATCTTTCACCAAAAATGGTAATACGAAAGATGTTTCAGTCATTAATAATGGTAGATCGCTAAATGTGTGTCTATTTACTACACCAAAATAAATGAAGTCTCCTATAAGTGCTAGCGTAGACAGCAATAGCATAATTAAACCAAGCTTTAAGCCCATTCCTTTGATGAACGTTGCAATACGACCACTTCCTGGTACTAATATTAGCAATGTAGGTATGAGCATGACGTAGCCTGTTGTCATGATATCAAAGCGAAATGATGTAAATATCACCGTGAGTAAATCGAGAGTTTCCTTATAATAATCGCGATATACAATGTAATTCGCTATGCGAGAACAATTTAAAATGAATAGCATGGAAATATATAGAAACAACACGCTGCGAAATTTACTCTGTTTCATACGATAAAATTTTCAATGACAGTTTAAGGAGGCGCATAATAACACACCACCTTAGACTAGTTCAAAAGCAAACCCTGAAGAATCCCCTGATGATTTACAAATAAATCATCAAATTAGGGTGGAAGCGCATCTTGTTGCATGATCAAATGGTTTCGCCAAAAACTACACTTGGACAACAAGATGCGCGAAGCTAATATCCTACAACATTCTTTACACCAATACTGCCCAGAACTTCACCTAAAACGATTAAACAGCTTGATGCTGGCCTCTAAGGCACTGATTGAATGTAAGACACTGACCTTGACTGAGTTA
>Ga0247725_1000962_pt1 | contig 16711 bp, 19 predicted proteins | sample OKSTACKMCFT3sol_FD_183021 | JGI IMG/M metagenome (GOLD analysis project Ga0247725, IMG submission 183021) | Subsurface sediment microbial communities from gas well in Oklahoma, United States - OK STACK MC-FT3-sol | ecosystem: Environmental > Terrestrial > Deep subsurface > Rock core/Sediment... | reverse complement strand
CGGTTGCCGAACTGCAGGTTGCCAGCGTCGAGCCCCGCGAGCCTTTGCCACCCAGCTTCGAGGGTCGCCCTCAATGGGCGGAAGAGCCATTCGAATGCCTGCTGTTCGACGTCGCCGGGCTGACCCTGGCCGTGCCTCTGGTCTGCCTGGGCTCCATCTACCCACTCGCCGGCCAGGAACTCACGCCATTGTTCGGCCAGCCGGATTGGTTCCTCGGTATCCTGCCGTGCCAGGCAGGCAACCTGAAGGTGCTGGACACGGCTCGCTGGGTGATGCCGGACCGTTACCGCGATGATTTCCGTGAGGGGCTGCAGTACGTTATTTCCGTCCAGGGTTACGAATGGGGTCTCGCCGTGCACCAGGTGAGCCGCTCCATCCGCCTGGACCCGAACGAGATCAAATGGCGCAGCCAGCGCAGCCAGCGACCCTGGCTCGCCGGTACGGTGATCGAGCACATGTGCGCGCTGCTGGACGTCGCCGCGCTGGCCGAATTGATTGCCAGTGGCGCCGTCAAGAACATGTCGCTTAACTGAACAATGAAGAGGCAGGCTCCGCACGCCGGGGCGCCGGATTCGCAACAAGGCGGTCAACCCGCATTCGCCGCCCCGCGCGGTACAAGAAGAGGCTAGGGAACATGAAGAAATCGTCAGGGCAAGGTTCCGAAGATCCCATCCTGCAGTGGGTGACTTTCCGCCTGGACAATGAAACCTACGGCATCAACGTGATGCAGGTGCAGGAAGTCCTGCGCTACACCGAGATCGCGCCGGTGCCGGGGGCTCCCAGCTACGTCCTGGGCATCATCAACCTGCGTGGCAACGTGGTGACGGTGATCGATACCCGCCAGCGCTTTGGCCTGGATTCCGCGCCGGTCACCGACAACACCCGCATCGTCATCATCGAGGCGGACAAGCAGGTGGTGGGCATCCTCGTCGACAGCGTCGCCGAAGTGGTCTACCTGCGTCAGTCCGAGGTCGAGACCGCGCCCAACGTGGGCAACGAGGAGTCGGCCAAGTTCATCCAGGGCGTCTGCAACAAGAACGGCGAGCTGCTGATCCTGGTCGAGCTGGACAAGATGATGAGCGAAGAAGAGTGGTCGGAGCTGGAGAGCATCTGACGTGCTGATCGAGATCGCGCTGCTGGTCCTGGCGGTCGCCTGTGCGGCGCTCGCCTTCGCCTGCGTGCGATTGCGCCGGCAGCAGCTGGAGCTCGCCCAGGAACAGGCCAAGCGCGAAGCGGCTCGAGACCAGCGGCTGAAGGAACTGGCCCGCCGTCTCGATGCCTACCTCAGCGGCAGCATCCGCATGGGGGAGGAGTTGCACGAGCTGCGCCGGGTGGTGGCGCCGCTGCCCGACAAGGTTAGTCAGATCGAGCAGCGCGACCCCAGCAGCATCTCCTTCACCCAAGCCGCACGTCTTGCGGGCATGGGAGCGAGCGTCGACGACCTCACTCATTCCTGTGGGCTCAGCAAGGCCGAGGCGGAACTGGTCAGCAAGCTCCAGCTTGCGCGCAAGCAGGCCCAGAGCTGATGCGCGCCCGGTTCTAAGCCCCGCCTGCCATCTAACCAATCACTCCAAGTCGGCACTTCTGCCCGGACTAGGCTCTAACCAGGCCCACCGAGCGGAGTTGCCCATGCGCCTGGCTCCCCTGTTGCTCTTGCTCCTCTTGCCCCTGGCCCAGGCGGAAGAGGCACCCTTGCATGTTGCGGGAGCGACGACTGTCAACGTGCTGCAGGCCAAGCGGCTGTTCGACTACGGCGCCCTGTTCATCGACGTCCGGCCGGACCGGGAGTGGAGCTGGGGCCACGTTCACGGTGCCGTGCACCTGGACCTGACCGACCGCTTCGCCGGCCTGGCCATGCCCCAGTGGCCGCGGCATGTGCCGCTGGTGATCTACTGCGACAGCAACGTCTGCCCGCGCGGGGCGCTGGCGGCGCAACTGGCAGTGGGGTGGGGGTATCGCCAGGTCTTCTATTTCCGTGACGGCTACTTCGCCTGGCAACTGCTGGATTTCCCTCAAGGAAAGGGCATGGAGGGTGAGGTGCTGGCGCTCAGCCCTTAGGGCCCTCCAGCAGCGGCAGGCCGGGCGTCACGTCCCGGGTGGCGTCGGGGTCGAAGCCCGCCGGGCATTTGCCCTTCAGGTACCAGGCAAAGGCGATGATCTCGGCCAGCGTGCGATACAGCGCCTCGGGGATGGCCTCGCCCAGCTCCATTCTTGCCAGCAGACGGACCAGCTCAGCGTTCTCGTAGATCGGCACCTCGTACTCGCGGGCGATGGCGAGGATCGCCTCGGCCAGCTCGTCGTCACCCTTTGCGGTCAGGTTCGGTGCACTGACCCCGTCATAGGACAGGGCAATCGCCTGGCGGCGCTCGGTCTGTTTCATGCCGTCTCATCCACCCAGCGTTGCTGCAGGGTCGTGCGTGGGCCTTGGGGCGGCGTGCCTTGCTGGCAGGCGAGTTCACCCACTTCCAGCCCGGCGGCCACCAGCCGCTCACGCAGATTGCCCAGTTCGCTGTCGATGAAGCGCGCCGTGGCGGCTCGCTCCGCCCACAGCTGGCTGGAGATCGAACCGCGCAGCAGTTGCGCCTGGACCTGCAATGGGCCCAAGGGGGCGATGTCGAACGCCAGTTCGATACGCCAGAGGTTTTCCTTCTGTTCGTCCTTGCGCCGCTGCTGCTGGGCCTGGCGTTCTTCCTGCTGGATCTTGATCTGCAGCGGGACGATTTCCTGCTGGTTGCGCATCGGCAGCTCCAGCTGCCAGGTGGTGACCAGGTTGCCCTCCGGGGTCATCTGCGACTGCGCCAGGCTGGAGAGCTGGTGGGTCTGCAGGCGCGAGACGGCTGCCGCCGCCAGCTTCAGCAGGGTTTCCAGGTCGCCTTCCTCCTGTGCGGCCTGGGCCAGGCGGGAGGGGAGGGGGAAGCTCAGTGCCTGCTGGCGCGAGCTGGCCTGGCCGAGGGAGCCGAGTGCGTTGCGGATGAAGGCCGGCAGGGCCTGGGCCATGGCGTTGCTGGCGCCAGCGGTGGGCAGCGCCGCCGGTGCGTTGGGCAGTTCGGGCAGCAACTGGGCGATCAGGCGCAGCAGGTTGCCCTTCAGGTCCTGCCCGGTGGCGGCGCCGTGACCGGCCAGCAGGCGCGCCTCCAGCAGCGCACCGCTGTTCTCCATGGCCTTGGCCAGTTGCTTGGCGTCGCTCAGCTGGCCGGGGCCGGGCAGTGAGCCCAGCAGGCGCTCCACGGCGTTGCGCAGGTTCGGTGGCAGGTCCGGGTCGAGTTCGGCAAGGGCGCCGAACAGGCCCTCCAGGGAACCCTGGCGCGACACCTGGCTGTTCAACTGCTGGCTGAGGGCCAACTGGTCCAGGCGATTGCTCAGCGGGATGAAGCGCAGGGACTGGTCGCCCTGGACCTGGGCGCTGAGCAGGCTGCCGACCGGCAGCGGTTGAGGGCTGTCGACAGCCAGTTGGCGACCCGCCAGCGGCGTGTTGATCAGGTTGATCAGGGTGCGGTAGACGGTCGCCTTCGCTTCGGCGAGCTGTTCGCTGGCGACCACCTTGCCCTGGATCAGCGTGCCGACCGGCACCTGCTCCAGGTCCAGGCTGTCCAGCGGCAGGGCACCGGCCGACTGCAGGGCCACCATCAGGCGGCTGTCCGAAAGGGCCGTGACGTTCACCAGCGAGCCCTGGCTCAGGGGGCGCGTGCTGGTGGCTTCCAGCGTTGCCTGCTGGCCGCTGCCCAGGCTCAGGCGCAGCATCACCTGGAAGCTGTTCTGTGCGGTTTCCTTGACGCTGACCACCTCGGCTTCGGCGCTGTCGCCGGCCGCCAGCAAGCCACTGGATGGTTGCAGCAGCTTCAGCGCGGCATCTGCTACAGCCTGCGCCGCCCGGCTGGCGGTGGGCACGGAAGCGATGGGGCGCGAAGTGCTGATCTCGGTCATCAAAGGGTTACAACCTGTTGAAAAAGCCCCCTTCGGGGCTGGGGATGACATGTATAATGCCGCCCCGTCCGGGCTGGCGGTGGAGCGCGATTCCAGTATAGCGGCCGGCGACCCCATCACTTGAGTTCCCCGCAGGGTATCCGCTGACGTGACCAGTCCCTACCTCCAGACCCTCGACCTCGCCTGCGAGCGTGATTGGCGGATGCTCTTCGAAGGGCTGGACCTGGCGCTCGAACCCGGGGAAATGTTGCAGATCAGCGGACCCAACGGCAGTGGCAAGACCAGCCTGCTGCGCCTGCTCTGCGGTCTGATGCAACCCACTTCCGGCGAGATCCTGCTGAAAGGCGTCGCCCTCGGTCGGCAGCGTGCCGAACTGGCCCGCGAGCTGCTGTGGATCGGCCATGCCGCCGGCATCAAGGGCCTGCTCACCCCGGAAGAGAACCTGACCTGGCTCTGCGCCCTGCACCAGAGCGTCGAGCGCGAGGCGATCTGGGAGGCACTGGCCGCCGTCGGGCTGCGTGGGTTCGAGGACGTTCCCAGCCACACCCTCTCCGCCGGCCAGCAGCGCCGCGTCGCCCTGGCGCGGCTCTACCTCGATCCGCCGCCGCTGTGGATCCTCGACGAACCCTACACCGCACTCGACAAGCAGGGCGTCGCCCAGCTCGAGGCGCACCTGGCCGGGCACTGCGAGCGTGGCGGCCTGGTGGTGTTCACCACCCACCACAGCCCCGCCCACCTGCCGGCGGGCTACCGTGAACTGGACCTGGGACGACGTGCGGCATGAGATCGGTCTTCACCCTGGTCATGGCCCGCGAAGCGCGCCTGCTGTTCCGTCGCCCTGCCGAGCTGGCCAACCCCCTGGTGTTCTTCGCCATCGTCATCGCCCTGTTCCCCCTGGCGGTCGGTCCCGAGAGCCAATTGTTGCAAACCCTTTCACCGGGGCTGGTCTGGGTAGCGGCCCTGTTGGCCGTCCTGCTCTCGCTGGACGGGCTTTTCCGCAGTGATTTCGAGGACGGCTCGCTGGAACAGTGGGTCGTTTCGCCGCACCCCCTGCCGCTTCTGCTCCTGGCCAAGGTGCTGGCACACTGGCTCTTCTCCGGACTGGCGCTGGTCCTGCTGGCGCCGCTGCTGGCGCTGATGCTGGGCCTGCCCGCCCGCTGCCTGCCGGTGCTGCTCGGCTCCCTGCTGCTGGGCACGCCGGTGTTGAGCCTGCTGGGTGCGGTGGGCGCCGCGCTGACCGTTGGTCTCAAGCGCGGTGGCCTGCTTCTCGCGCTGCTGATACTGCCGCTGTACATCCCCGTGCTGATTCTCGGCAGCGGGGCCCTGCAAGCGGCCCTGCAAGGATTGCCGGCTGTCGGCCACCTGTTGTGGCTGGGCTGCCTCACCGCCCTGGCGGTGACCCTGACTCCCTTTGCCATAGCCGCTGGCCTGACCATCAGCGTCGGCGAATAACGAACAAGAGTTGCCTTGATGAGAGAACTGCCGATGTCCGCACAGGCCTCCGTGCCCAGCAGGTGGGCCCGATGAACTGGACCTGGTTCCACAAGCTGGGTTCGCCGAAATGGTTCTACGAGATCAGTGGCCGCTGGCTCCCCTGGTTCGCCGTCGGCGCCGCCCTGCTGATCACCGTCGGTACCGTCTGGGGCCTGGCTTTCGCGCCGCCGGACTACCAGCAGGGCAACAGCTTCCGGATCATCTACATCCACGTCCCGGCCGCCTTCCTGGCCCAGTCCTGCTACGTCATGCTCGCCGTCTGCGGTGTGGTCGGGCTGGTCTGGAAGATGAAGCTGGCCGACGTCGCCCTGCAGGCCGCCGCGCCGGTAGGCGCCTGGATGACCTTCATCGCCCTGGTAACCGGTGCCATCTGGGGCAAGCCCACCTGGGGTGCCTGGTGGGTGTGGGATGCCCGACTGACGTCGATGCTCATCCTCCTGTTCCTGTACTTCGGTGTGATTGCACTGGGCCAGGCCATCAGCAATCGTGACAGCGCCGCCAAGGCCTGCGCGGTGCTGGCCATCGTCGGGGTCATCAACATCCCGATCATCAAGTACTCGGTGGAGTGGTGGAACACCCTGCACCAGCCGGCCACCTTCACCGTCACCGAGAAGCCGGCCATGCCCGCCGAGATGTGGGTGCCGCTGCTGCTGATGGTGCTGGGCTTCTACTGCTTCTTCGGCGCCGTGGTGCTGATGCGCATGCGCCTCGAAGTCCTGCGTCGCGAGGCCCGCGCCGCCTGGGTGCGCAACGAGGTGAAGGCCCTGGTGGAGAAGGCATCGTGAGTTTTGCATCGTTCGGCGAGTTCCTCGCCATGGGCCACCACGGCCTGTACGTCTGGAGCGCCTACGGCATCAGCCTACTGGTCCTGGCGCTCAACGTCGCGCTGCCGGTCGCAGCCCGGCGTCGCTACCTGAAAGAAGAGGCGCGCCGTCTGCGCCGGGAGGAAGGCAAGTGAATCCGATCCGCAAGAAGCGCCTGTTCATCATCCTGGCCATCCTCGCCGGGGTGGGGATCGCCGTGGCGCTGGCGTTGTCGGCGCTGCAGCAGAACATCAACCTGTTCTACACCCCCACCCAGATCGCCAACGGCGAAGCCCCCCAGGACACGCGCATCCGCGCCGGCGGCATGGTGGCCGAAGGCTCGGTCAAGCGCACCGGCGACTCCCTCGACGTGGAGTTCGTGGTCACTGACTTCGCCAAGAGCGTCACCATCCGCTACCACGGCATCCTCCCCGACCTGTTCCGCGAAGGGCAGGGCATCGTTGCCCTGGGCAAGCTGGACGGGCAGGGCGTGCTGGTGGCTGACGAGGTGCTGGCCAAGCACGACGAGAAATACATGCCGCCGGAGGTCACCAAGGCCCTCAAGGAAAGCGGCAACCTGCCTGAGAAGAAAGAGGGCTGATCGATGATTCCCGAACTCGGCCACCTGGCCCTGATCCTCGCCCTGTGCATGGCTGCCGTGCAGGCCACCCTGCCGATGATCGGCGCCTGGCGCGGCGACCGGCAGTGGATGAGCCTGGCGCAACCGGCCGCCTGGGGGCAGTTCGCCTTCCTGGCGTTCTCCTTCGGCTGCCTCACCTGGGCCTTCATGAGCGACGATTTCTCGGTCGCCTACGTCGCCAGCAACTCCAACAGCGCGCTGCCCTGGTACTACAAGTTCAGTGCCGTATGGGGCGCCCACGAGGGCTCGCTGCTGCTCTGGGCGCTGATCCTCGGTGGCTGGACCTTCGCCGTCTCGGTGTTCTCCCGGCAACTGCCCGAGGTGATGCTGGCCCGCGTCCTGGGCGTGATGGGCATGATCAGCATCGGCTTCCTGTCGTTCCTGATCATCACCTCCAACCCCTTCAAGCGCCTGCTGCCGAACATGCCGGCCGACGGCAACGACCTGAACCCGCTGCTGCAGGACTTCGGCCTGATCGTCCATCCACCGATGCTCTACATGGGCTACGTCGGCTTCTCAGTGGCCTTCGCCTTCGCCATCGCCGCGCTGCTCGGCGGTCGCCTGGACGCCGCCTGGGCGCGCTGGTCGCGTCCGTGGACCATCATCGCCTGGGCCTTCCTCAGCGTCGGCATCGTGCTCGGCTCCTGGTGGGCCTACTACGAACTCGGCTGGGGTGGCTGGTGGTTCTGGGACCCGGTGGAGAACGCTTCCTTCATGCCCTGGCTGGTGGGCACCGCGCTGATCCACTCCCTGGCCGTCACCGAGAAGCGCGGCGTGTTCAAGAGCTGGACCGTGCTGCTGGCCATCGCCGCATTCTCCCTCAGCCTGCTGGGTACCTTCCTGGTCCGTTCCGGCGTGCTGACTTCGGTGCACGCCTTTGCCGCCGACCCGGAGCGGGGCGTGTTCATCCTCGGCTTCCTGCTGGCCGTGGTGGGCAGCTCGCTGACCCTGTTCGCCATCCGCGCGCCGGTGGTCAAGAGCCAGGTGGGCTTCGCCCTCTGGTCCCGCGAGACGCTGCTGCTGGTCAACAACCTGGTGCTGGTGGTGACCGCCGCCATGATCCTGCTCGGCACCCTCTACCCGCTGGTGCTGGACGCGCTGTCCGGCGCCAAGCTCTCCGTCGGCCCGCCGTACTTCAACGCCCTGTTCCTGCCGCTGATGGCCCTGCTGATGGTGGTGATCGCCGTGGGCGTGCTGGTGCGCTGGAAGGACACCCCGGTGAAGTGGCTGGTGGGCATGCTCGGCCCGGTGCTGGTGGGCAGCCTGGTGCTGGGCGTGCTCGCAGCGTTCGTCCTGGGGGATTTCCACTGGGCGGTGCTGGCGGTTGGCTGCCTGTCCGCCTGGGTGCTGCTGGCCGGCGTCCGCGACCTGCTCGACAAGACCCGCCACAAGGGCCTGCTCAAGGGCGCCCGCAGCCTGACCCGCAGCTACTGGGGCATGCAGCTGGCCCACGCCGGCATTGCCGTGTGTGCCCTCGGCGTCGTGCTCTCCAGCCAGTACAGCGCCGAGCGTGACCTGCGCCTGTCCCCCGGCGAGTCGGTGGAGCTGGGCGGCTACCGCTTCGTGTTCGAGGGCGCAGCCCACCACGAAGGCCCCAACTTCACCTCCGACAAGGGCACCGTCCGTGTCCTCGACGGTGATCGGCAGATCGCCGTGCTGCACCCGGAGAAGCGCCTGTACACCGTGCAGCAGTCGATGATGACCGAGGCCGGCATCGACGCCGGCTTCACCCGCGACCTCTACGTCGCCCTCGGCGAGCCCCTGGGTGACGGCGCCTGGGCCGTGCGCGTGCACGTCAAACCGTTCGTCCGCTGGATCTGGCTCGGCGGCCTGCTGATGGGCCTGGGCGGTGTCCTGGCGGCATTCGACCCGCGCTACCGGGTCAAGGTGAAGACCCGGGTGCGTGACGCCCTGGGCCTGGCTGGAGCTCAAGCATGAAGCGCCTGATCCTGTTGCTGCCGCTGGCGATCTTCCTCGGCGTGGCGGTGTTCCTCTACCGCGGGTTGTTCCTCGACCCCGCCGAGCTGCCCTCGGCGCTGATCGGCAAGCCCTTCCCCGCGTTCAGCCTGCCGGCCGTGGACGGCGCGCGCACGCTGACCGAGGCCGACCTCAAGGGCAAGCCCGCGCTGGTCAACGTCTGGGGCACCTGGTGCATCTCCTGCCGGGTCGAGCACCCGGTGCTGAACAAGCTGTCGCAGATGGGCGTGACCATCTACGGCGTCAACTACAAGGACGACAACGCCGCCGCCCTCAAGTGGCTGAAGGAGTTCCACAACCCCTATCAGCTGGACATCCGCGACGAGCAGGGCAGCCTCGGCCTGGACCTGGGCGTCTACGGCGCCCCCGAGACCTTCCTGATCGACAAGGACGGCGTCATCCGCCACAAGTTCGTCGGTGTGATCGACGAGGTCGTCTGGCGTGAGCAACTGGCGCCGCTGTACCAGTCCCTGGTCGACGAGGCCGGCCAATGAAGCGCCTGCTCGCCACCCTGGCCCTCGGCCTTGCCCTCACCGGCGTCGCCCGCGCGGCCATCGACACCTACGAGTTCCGTGACGAAGCCGAGCGCGAGCGCTTCCGCGTGCTCACCGAAGAACTGCGCTGCCCCAAGTGCCAGAACCAGAACATCGCCGACTCCAACGCCCCCATCGCCACCGACCTGCGCCGCGAGATCTACCGCATGCTCGAAGCGGGCAAGAGCAATGACGAGATCGTCGACTTCCTAGTTGCCCGCTACGGCGACTTCGTGCGCTACAAGCCCCCGGTGAACGGCCGCACGCTGCTGCTCTGGTACGGCCCAGCGGGCCTGCTGGCCGGCGGCCTGCTGGTGCTCGGGGTGATCGTGCTGCGCCGTCGCCGCGTCGAGAACGCGCCGGGTGATGCACTGCTTTCCAGCGATGAGCGCGCCCGTCTGGATGCGCTGCTCAATCAAGAGACTCAGGACAAGAACCGCTGATGATCGATTTCTGGCTCGCCGCCGGCCTGCTGCTGCTGGTCGCCCTGGCATTCCTGCTGATTCCCGTGCTGCGCGGCCGCAAGGCCCAGGCCGAGGAAGACCGAACCGCCCTCAACGTCGCCCTGTACCAGGAGCGCCTGGCCGAACTGCAGACCCAGCACGAGGCCGGCACCCTCACCGAGGCCCAGCTGGAGGCCGGTCGCGCCGAAGCGGCCCGCGAACTGCTGGCCGATACCGAGGGCGCCGCCGCTGACCGCAGCGCCCGCCTGGGGCGTGCGCTGCCGCTGCTCGCCGCACTGCTGGTGCCGGCACTGGGCCTTGGCCTGTATGCCCACTGGGGTTCCAGCGACAAGGTCCAGCTGGCCCGCGAAATGCGCGAACAGCCGCGCACCATCGAGGAAATGACCGCGCGCCTGGAAAAGGCCGTGCAGGCCCAGCCGGATTCCGCCGAAGGCTGGTACTTCCTCGGCCGTACCTACATGGCCCAGGAGCGCCCGGTCGATGCCGCCAAGGCCTACGAGCGCGCGGTGCAGATCGCCGGCCGTCAGCCCGAGCTGCTCGGCCAGTGGGCCCAGGCGCTGTACTTCGCCAGCCAGAAGCGTTTCACCCCTGAAGTCCAGGCGCTGACCGAGGACGCCCTCAAGGCGGACCCCAACGAGGTCACCAGCCTGGGCCTTCTGGGCATCGCCGGTTTCGAGGAAGGCCGCTTCAAGGACGCCATCGGCTACTGGGAACGCCTGATCGCCGTGCTGCCCCAGGACGACCCGTCCCGCGCTGCCCTGCAAGGCGGGATCGACCGGGCCCGCGAGCGGCTGGCCGAGAACGGCGAAACCCTGCCCGAGCGCGAGACGCTCACCAAGTCCATGCCGCAGCTGAAGGTCCGCGTCGACCTGGCCGCCGCACTGAAGGACAAGGTGCAGCCGGGCGACACGGTGTTCATCTTCGCCCGCGCCGCTGAAGGTCCGCCCATGCCGCTGGCCGTCAAGCGCCTGACGGTGAAGGACCTGCCGGCCGAGGTGGTGCTCAGCGACGCCGACGCGATGATGCCGCAGCTGAAGATCTCCAACTTCCCGCAGGTGCAGCTGGTCGCCCGTATATCCCGCGAAGGCAATGCCAAGAGCGGTGAATGGATCGGACGCGGCCCGGCGTTGTCTAGTGCTACCGAGGATCCGCAGCAGTTGACCATCGACAGCCCGGATCAGCCCTGACAACCCCATCGGAGCCGGCGGCCATGCACGCGACCCTTCGACTGTCCCTGGCCTGCCTGCTCGTCACCCTGGCCGGCTGTACCCTCCGGCCTCCCGCCCCGGCAGGCCAGCGGCCTGCCCAGGGGCCCGCGGCAACACCGCCGCGCGTCACCCCGGCCCCCGCGCCAACCCCGCGGGTGACCCGCATGAAGACCCACCCCCGCTATGCCCCGCCACCCGGCGCGGCCTGCTACTGGGACAACACCCTTGGGGTGTATGTGCTGGAAGGGCGGGGCGAGCTCTACTACCGCGAACGCACCTATTACCGCTGGGATGGCGGCTGGAGCTGGTCCAATGGTGCCGACGGTCCCTGGCAGCCCACCGACGCCTCCGGCGTGCCCGCCGGGCTGGGTCGTCGCCATCCGTGACCTGCGTCACAAAGGGCGGCTCGCAGGGCCATGGACAGCATCCGGGCGCTTAGGTAAGTTGCTGGCGTTTTGATATCTCCGGAGCACATGGATGTTCGCTCGCGCCTGCCTGGCCACCTTGGCCATCGTCCTTTCCCTGCCTGCCAGCGCTCAGGTCTACCAATGGCGAGACGAGCAGGGCCGCGTGCATTTCACCGACACCCCGCCGCCGGAAAGCCGCAACGTCCATGAAGAGAAGCTGCAGGTGAACACCATGCAGGGCCTCGACGACAGCGAGCTGACCTCCCTTTCGAAGTCTTCCAGTGGACTGGACCTGGACGATGAGGACGACCTCAACCCCGGCCAGCTCCAGCAGAAAGGCGTGGTGCAGTGCGCGGCCGCCATCTCGCGCATGCCTTCGCTGATCCGTGAGGCCCAGCAGCTCGGGCGCGAGCGTGTACGCCAGAAGCGCATCACCCAGGCCCAGCTGGACGAGGCCATGTACAAGTTCGACACCGCCTACAAGCTGCTCAAGCGCAACGAGCGGGCCTGTGTGTCCGACTACGTCAAGGGCGGTACGCCGCGCATGGCGGTCAACTGCATGGCCGACACCCGTGACGTGACCAGCTTCGGCCTGTGCATGCAGTTCGCCCAGTGGGCCGACGCCTTCGACTGAGGGGCGGGGGTCACGGCCTGCCTCATGGGTTCTCCGGGTCGTGCCCCAGGGCCTGGATGAACAGCGAGAACAGCTCCGGCTGGGAGGAGATGTCCAGCTTGGCGTAGAGATGCCGGCGGTGGACCTTCACCGTGTCCGGCGAGATGGCCAGCCGCTCCGCCATCGCCTTGCTCGAATAGCCCCGCAGGATCAGCCGGGCGATCTCCAGCTCCCGCTCCGACAACACCCCCGCGCCGAACTGGCTGAGGGCATCGCGCACCTGCGAGGCCACCTGGTCCTGGCTGGCCGGGCCGCGAGCCTGCAGGCGCTGGTGCCAGTGCTGCTGCATCAGCGCCAGCACCCAGGGTGCCACCAGGGCCGCAAGGCCGCATTCCGCTGCATCGAACCGCTTTCGCATGCCCAGTGACAGGGACAGGCTGCCCGCGCCGGGGAGCTGTGCGATGAACTGCACCTCGTCTTCCAGCACGTTGTCGTGGAAGTAGCTGAGGTAGTACTCGCTCTGGCGGAAGTGGTCCGGCGCCACTTCCTCCAGGCGGTAGAAGCCGCTGGGCAGCCCTTCCCGGCACGCCTGGTAGAAGGGGTCGAGCAGGTAGGGCCCGCTGAGGTAGGCCGGCATGGCGGTGGGCGTGCCTTCCGGCTCGGCGTCGTACTCCTCCAGGGGCTGCGGCGCGCCCTGGGTGGGGTAGTAGGCCGCCAGCGCGTTGTCGAACGGCAGCCACTGGTGCAGCAGCAGGATCAGCTGCTTCCAGAACCGCTCGCCGCCGAGGTGCTCGACGGTACGGCCCAGGCCGGCATGCAGGCCGACCTCCCTGAACAGGCTGTCCATGCGGTGCTCCAGATCGAAAAAGGGGAGGCCAGCTTGTCCGATCCGCTCCCCCGGCCTCAAGGGGGCGTACGCCAATAGGGTGATTGGCGCACGGTCGGGCCCCGCCCAGAATCGGCCCACCAACCGGCGCCACCAGAAGCGCCACTGCGTACTGCTTGATGTCTGCCTCAATCCCAATAACAACCAGAGGATCAGGATATGAGCGCTTCCACGCCTGCGGGCGGCCGTCTCAAACCCAGTCTCGGCACCGCCGATGTCGTCGCCATCACCGTCTCCGGGGTCACCCCCGCCAGTTCCATCTTCGTGATCGCCCCCTTCGCCATCCAGCAGGCCGGCAGCGGCGCCTTCATGGCCTTCGCCCTGGCCGGCGTACTGGCCCTGATGTTCGCCTGCTGCTACGCCGAGCTGGGCCGCGCGCACCGCTCGGCCGGCGGCGAGTACGTCTACGCCAAGCGCATCTTCGGTGGGCTGGCCGGCTACGCCACCTTCCTCACGGTGCTGGCCATGCTGCTGTTCATCCCGCCGGTGCTGGCCACCGGCGCCGCCACCTACCTCAACCGCGCGCTGGGCACGGCGTTCGACAGCCAGACGGTGGCCCTGACCATCGTCGTCGCCAGCTACGCGCTGGGCATTCTCAACATCAAGGTCAACGCCTGGGTCACCGGCCTCTGCCTGTTGCTGGAGGTGGCCGCGCTGCTGGTGATCGTCGGCCTGGGCTTCGGCAACCCCAGTCAGCCGGCCAGCGTGCTGCTGCACCCGCAGATCCTCGATGGCGGCGTGCTCCAGGCGGCGCCCATGGCGCTGGTGCTGGGCGCGGTGGGCACGGCGCTGTTCTCCTACAACGGCTACGGCAGCGCGGTGCTGATGGCCGAGGACATGAAATGCGGCGGCCGGGGCGTGCACAAGGCCGTGCTGTGGTCCCTGGTGCTGGTGGTGGTAATCGAGCTGGTGCCGCTCACCGCGTTGATCATCGGCGCGCCCTCGCTGGAGACACTGATCGCCAGCCCCGACCCCATCGGCTACCTGCTCGCCAGCCTGGGCAACGAGACGCTGTCGCGCTGGGTCAGCGCCGGCATCTTCCTCTCGGTGTTCAACGCCATCGTCGCCATCGTCATCCAGATCGGCCGGGTCATCTTCAGCAGCGGTCGCGACGAGCTGTGGATGCCGACCCTGAACCGCACCTTCACCCGCATTCATCCGCGCTGGGATTCGCCCTGGCTGGCCACGCTGTTCCTTGCTGTGCCCTCGGCGCTGCTCAGCTTCAGCTCCAACCTGGCCGAACTGACTTCGTTCACGGTGCTGCTGATCGTCCTGGTCTACCTGGTGGTGGGGCTGTGCGGCCTGTTCAGCCGGGTGCTGCGGCGTGACCTGGAACACAGCTACCGCATGCCGTTCTGGCCGTTGCCGGCCCTGTTGGCTGCCGGTGGTGCTGCGGCGCTGCTGGTCAACCTGGGCCTGGCGGCCTCCAGCCGGGACCTGCTCATCATCCTCGGGCTGCTGGCCGTCTCGGTGATCTTCTACTGCACCTATGGCAAGTTCAGCCCGGCCTTCCAGAAGCTTTGAACCACAAGGAGTCGCCATGCGCGCGCGTCAATTGGGAATCCGCATCGGCCTGGGTACGCCCGGCCCGCTCAACGCCATCACCGATGTGCCCGGGGTCCGGGTCGGCCACAGCACGCTGGAGGAGGTGCGTGACGGCAAACCGGTGCGCACCGGGGTGACCCTGGTGCAGCCCCGCGAGGGTTCGGCCCGCCAGCAACCCTGCTTCGCCGGCTGCCATGTGCTCAATGGCAACGGTGACGCCACCGGCCTGGAGTGGATCCGCGAGGCGGGCCTGCTGACCACGCCGCTGGCCATCACCAACACCCACAGTGTCGGCGTGGTGCGCGATGCCCTGGTGGCGGCCGAGCGCGAGCAGGCCGGGCAGGCGGTGTACTGGTGCATGCCGGTGGTGATGGAGACCTACGACGGTTTGCTCAACGACATCTGGGGCCAGCACGTCGGCCCCGAGCAGGTGCGCCAGGCCCTGGCCGAGGCGCGCAGCGGTGCCGTGGAGGAGGGCGCCGTGGGGGGGGGCACCGGGATGATCTGCCACGAATTCAAGGGCGGGATCGGCACCGCCTCCCGGCAACTGCCGGCGGAGCAGGGTGGCTGGGCGGTGGGGGCGCTGGTGCAGGCCAACCACGGCGTGCGCCGCGAGCTGCGGGTGGACGGCTACCCGGTGGGACGCGTGCTGACCGAGATCGAGTCGCCCTTCGCCGAGCGCGACACCCCCGGCATGGGCTCCATCGTGGTGATCATCGCCACCGACGCGCCGCTGCTGCCGCACCAGTGCCAGCGCCTGGCCCAGCGCGCCTCCATCGGCATCGCCCGGACCGGCGGCGGCACCGAGGACTCCAGCGGCGACATCTTCCTGGCCTTCGCCACCGGCAACCGCAACCTGCCGCCGGCGGACTACGCGCGCAAGGACCTGCCGTTCAGCACACCGCTGGCAATGGTCAACAACGACCACATCTCCCCGCTGTTCTCGGCGGCGGCAGAGGTGGTGGAGGAGGCCATCGTCAATGCATTGCTGGCCGGGCGGGCGATGGTCACGGCGGATGGGCGCCGGGTGCCGGCGCTGGAAGGGGATGTGTTGCTGGAGGCGCTGCGCACCCAGGGCTGGCGCGGCTGAAACGACAGGGCCCGGCGCTGGCCGGGCCCTGCTGGGTCACTGGGCGGTGTAGACCTGGTCGAACACGCCGCCGTCCTGGAAGTGGGTCTTCTGCACGTCACGCCAGCTGCCGAAGGTCTTCTCCACGGAGAAGAAGTCCACCTTCGGGAAGCGGTCGGAGAACTTGGCGAGGATCTCCGGGTTGCGCGGGCGCAGGTAGTTGTTGGCGGCGATGGTCTGGCCCTCGTCACTCCACAGGTACTTCAGGTAGGCCTCGGCGGTTTCGCGGGTGCCTTTCTTGTCCACCACCTTGTCGACCACAGCCACCGGCGGCTCGGCCTCGGCGGAAACGCTGGGGTAGACCACCTCGAAGCCACCGCGGCCGAATTCACGGGCGATCATCTCGGCTTCGTTCTCGAAGGTCACCAGCACGTCGCCGATCTGGTTCTGCATGAAGGTGGTGGTGGCGGCACGGCCACCGGTGTCCAGCACCGGCACGTGCTTGAACAGCTGGCCGACGAAGGCCTTGGCCTTCTCTTCATCGCCCCCGTTCTTCAGCACGTAGCCCCAGGCGGAGAGGTAGGTGTAGCGGCCGTTGCCCGAGGTCTTGGGGTTGGGCACCACCACCTGCACGCCGTCCTTCACCAGGTCCGGCCAGTCCTTCAGGCCCTTGGGGTTGCCCTTGCGCACGATGAACACGGTGGCGGAGGTGAACGGTGCGCTGTTGTTCGGCAGGCGCTCGGCCCAGTTCTTCGGCACCAGGCCGCCGTTGTCGGCGAGGGCGTCGATGTCGGTGGCCTGGTTCATGGTGATGACGTCGGCCGGCAGGCCGTCGATCACGGCACGGGCCTGCTTGCTGGAGCCGCCATGGGACATCTGCAGGGTGACGTTCTCGCCCTTTTCCGCTTTCCAGTGCTTCTGGAAGGCGGCGTTGTAGTCCTTGTAGAAGTCGCGCATCACGTCGTAGGAGACGTTGAGCAGCGGCGGTGCGGCATGGGCGGCACCGGCCAGGGCGAGACCTGCGGCGAGGAGCGAGGCGGAGAACAGTCGTTTCACTGTGCGTTCCTTCTTGGCGGAGTGAGGAGCGGGACTATAGCGGCTGGCTGCATATGCTTTAAAGAACTGAAAAGTAATTTGCTTATTCTGCA
>Ga0247725_1000961_pt1 | contig 16731 bp, 14 predicted proteins | sample OKSTACKMCFT3sol_FD_183021 | JGI IMG/M metagenome (GOLD analysis project Ga0247725, IMG submission 183021) | Subsurface sediment microbial communities from gas well in Oklahoma, United States - OK STACK MC-FT3-sol | ecosystem: Environmental > Terrestrial > Deep subsurface > Rock core/Sediment... | reverse complement strand
GCCGGCAAGACCACCTGCTTCTACATGATCGTCGGCCTGGTCCAGGCCGATCAGGGACGCGTGCTGATCGACAACCTCGACCTCAGCCATCAACCGATGCATGGCCGCGCCCGCTCCGGTATCGGCTACCTGCCGCAGGAAGCCTCGATCTTCCGCAAGCTCTCCGTGGCCGACAACATCATGGCCATCCTCGAGACCCGCAAGGACCTCGATCGTGCCGCCCGCGAGAAGGCCCTGGAATCACTGCTGCAGGAATTCCACATCAGCCATATCCGCGACAGCCTGGGCATGAGCCTGTCCGGCGGAGAACGGCGCCGGGTGGAGATCGCCCGCGCCCTGGCCACCGAGCCCAAGTTCATCCTGCTCGACGAACCCTTCGCCGGCGTCGACCCGATCTCGGTCGGTGACATCAAGCAGATCATCCACCACCTCAAGGCCAAGGGCATCGGCGTACTGATCACCGATCACAACGTGCGCGAGACCCTGGACATCTGCGAGACCGCCTACATCGTCAACGACGGCCAGCTGATCGCCGAAGGCGACGCCGACACCATCCTGGCCAACCAGCTGGTCAAGGAAGTCTATCTGGGCCACGAGTTCCGCCTCTGAGCGCGACCGAGTGCGGGGCTTGCACAAAGGGCTAGAATCATTCAAGGTCAGGCATATAATTTGCTTCCTAGGGCGGCCCGCCGCCCTGCAGTGGATGGCGCCGCGCGCCGGCAAGTGAACAAGGTACCCAGCCCCACACCATGAAACCGTCGCTAGTCCTCAAGATGGGCCAGCAGCTGACGATGACTCCGCAGCTGCAACAGGCCATCCGACTCCTCCAGCTCTCCACCCTGGACCTGCAGCAGGAAATCCAGGAAGCTCTGGAATCCAACCCCATGCTGGAGCGCCAGGAAGACGGCGAGGATTTCGACAACTCCGACCCCATGGCCGACGGCGCCGAGCAGAACACCCAGGCGCAGCAGGACAGCTCCAGCTTTCAGGACAGCACCGTCGCGGTGAACAACACCGAGGGTGGCGAGGACGGCGAGTGGCACGACCGCATCCCCAGCGAGCTGCCGGTCGATACCGCCTGGGAAGACGTCTACCAGACCAGCGCCAGCAGCCTGCCCTCCAGCGATGACGACGAGTGGGACTTCACCACCCGCACCTCGGCCGGCGAGAGCCTGCAGAGCCACCTGCTGTGGCAGCTCAACCTGGTGCCGATGTCCGACACCGACAAGCTGATCGGCGTCACCATCATCGACTGCATCAACGACCAGGGCTATCTGGAGGAGTCCATCGACGAAATCGTCGAGTCCTTCGACCCGCAGCTGGACATCGAGGCCGACGAAGTCGAGGCCGTGCTGCACCGCATCCAGCACTTCGAGCCCGCCGGCGTCGGCGCCCGTGACCTGCGCGAATGCCTGCTCCTGCAACTGCGCCAGCTGCCCGCCGGCACGCCCTGGCTGGCCGAGGCGCAGCGCCTGGCCAGCGAGCATCTGGATGTGCTCGGCGGCCGCGACTACAGCCAGCTGATGCGCCGCATGAAGCTGAAAGAGGACGAACTGCGCCAGGTCATCGAGCTGATCCAGAGCCTCAACCCGCGCCCCGGCTCGCAGATCGAGGCCAGCGAGCCCGAGTACGTGGTGCCCGACGTCATCGTGCGCAAGCACAACGAGCGCTGGCTGGTGGAGCTGAACCAGGAGGCGGTGCCGCGCCTGCGCGTCAACCCGCAGTATGCCGGCTTCGTCAAGCGCGCCGACTCCAGCGCCGACAACACCTTCATGCGCAACCAGCTGCAGGAGGCGCGCTGGTTCATCAAGAGCCTGCAAAGCCGCAACGAGACGCTGATGAAGGTGGCGACGCAGATCGTCGAGCACCAGCGCGGCTTCCTCGAATACGGCGACGAGGCCATGAAGCCGCTGGTCCTGCACGACATCGCCGAGGCGGTGGGCATGCACGAGTCGACCATCTCGCGGGTCACCACGCAGAAATTCATGCACACCCCGCGCGGCATCTACGAGTTGAAATACTTCTTCTCCAGCCACGTCAGCACCTCCGAGGGCGGCGAATGCTCGTCCACCGCGATCCGCGCCATCATCAAGAAACTGGTGGCCGCGGAAAACGCGAAAAAGCCGTTGAGCGACAGCAAGATCGCTGGTTTACTGGAAGCACAGGGCATTCAGGTAGCCCGCCGCACCGTCGCCAAGTACCGCGAGTCCCTCGGCATCGCGCCGTCCAGCGAACGCAAGCGACTGATGTAAGCGGCCCTGAGCGGAAGGCTTCTGCACCACCGTACCGAGCGCCGGATACCCTGCACGGGGGAACCACGGCCCGCAGTGCACCAGCCCTCCCAGCCAACGTGTTACGGCGGCAGGCCCGATAGCCTGTCTCTTACACCAGGCAACAAGGAGAAGCGGTATGCAAGTCAACATCAGTGGACATCAACTGGATGTGACCGACGCCCTGCGCGACTATGTCGGTGAGAAGCTCAGCCGACTGGAGCGCCATTTCGACAAGATCACCAATGTGCAGGTGACCATGGAGGTCGAGAAGCTCAAGCAGAAGATCGAAGCGACCCTGCACATCGCCGGCGGCGAGGTGGTCGCCAACGCCGAACACGAAGACATGTATGCCGCCATCGACCTGCTGGCCGACAAACTCGACCGCCAACTGATCAAACACAAGGAAAAGCAGCTGGGCCGCCTGCAAGGCGCCACGGCTCGCTGACATACCCTCCCTCATGATCCGACTCGAAACCATCCTGACTTCCGGCCGTTCCCTGGTGAACGTGCCGGGAGGCAGCAAGAAACGCGTACTCGAACAGATTGCCAACCTGGTGGCCCGTGATCTCCCCGATCTGGACGGCCAGGACATCTTCGAAAACCTGATCGCCCGCGAGAAGCTCGGCTCCACCGGCTTCGGCAACGGCATCGCCATTCCGCACTGCCGCCTGCCCGGCTGCAGCGCGCCGATCAGCGCCGTGCTGCACCTGGATGCGGCGGTGGACTTCGACGCCATCGACGGCGCCCCGGTCGACCTGCTGTTCGTCCTGCTGGTGCCGGAAGCGGCCACCGACGAGCACCTGGAGCTGCTCCGCCAGATCGCCAGCATGCTCGACCGCGCGGAAGTGCGCGAGCGCCTGCGCCGGGCGCAGAGCAGCGAGGAGCTGTACCAGGTCGTGGTCGACGTACAGAACGGCCGCTAGCACCGAGGACTGAGCCATGCGCCTGATCATCGTCAGCGGTCGTTCCGGCTCGGGCAAGAGCACCGCCCTCGACGTGCTGGAAGACAACGGCTTCTACTGCATCGACAACCTGCCGGCCAGCCTGCTGCCGGACCTGGCCGAACGCGCCCTGCTGCAGACCGAGTTGCTGCACCCACAGGTCGCCGTGTCGGTGGACGCGCGCAACCTGCCCAGCCAGCTGCAGCGCTTTCCCGAGCTGCTGAGCGAGGTGCGGGCCCGGCATATCCAGTGCGACGTGCTGTACCTCGACGCCGACGAGGAGACCCTGCTCAAGCGCTTCTCCGAGACCCGCCGGCGCCACCCGCTGACCAACGAGAGCCGCGCCCTGGCCGAGGCCATCCGCGACGAGGCCACGCTGCTGGCGCCGATCGTCGACCTGGCCGACCTGAAGATCGACACCACCCATCTCAATCTCTACCAGCTGCGCGACACCCTCAAGCTGCGCCTGCTCAACCAGCCGGAACCGGGTACCGCCTTCCTGGTCGAATCCTTCGGTTTCAAGCGCGGCATGCCGGTGGATGCCGACCTGGTGTTCGACGTGCGCTGCCTGCCCAACCCCTACTGGAAGCCGGACCTGCGCGAGATGTCCGGACTGGATGCGCCGGTGGCCGAATACCTGGCCGCGCAGCCGGACGTGGAGGAGATGTACCAGGACATCCAGGCCTACCTGAACAAATGGTTGCCGCGCTTCGCCGCCAGCAACCGCTCCTACGTGACCATCGCCATCGGCTGCACCGGCGGTCACCACCGCTCGGTGTACCTGGCCAACCGCCTGGGCCAGGCCCTGAAACCCACGCTGAAGAACGTCCAGGTCCGCCACCGCGACCTCGGCTAAGGACCGCAATGCCCACCCGCGAGATCACCATCATCAACAAGCTCGGCCTGCATGCGCGCGCCGCCGCCAAGTTCGTCGGCGTGGCCAGCGGCTTCCCCTGCCAGGTGCGAGTCGGTCGTTCGCCGGACAGCCTGGTGGACGGCAAGAGCATCATGGCGGTGATGATGCTGGCCGCCGGCAAGGGCACCAACCTGCACCTGGCCAGCGAGGGCGAGCGGCAGGAGGAGGCGCTGGAGGCGCTGATCGAACTGATCAACAACAGGTTCGACGAAGGCGAGTAATCGCCGGCGCATGCAAAAGGGGCCCGCAGGCCCCTTTTTGTTTACTACCCAGATTCAGCTACCGGCCACCGTCATGCGCTCGATCAGCACCGAGCCGGTGCGGACGTTGCCGCGCAGCTCCAGGTCGCTACCCACCGCAACGATCTGGCGGAACATGTCACGCAGGTTGCCGGCGATGGTGACTTCCTGCACCGGGAACTGGATCTCGCCGTTCTCCACCCAGAAACCGGCGGCGCCGCGCGAGTAGTCGCCGGTGACCAGATTGAGGCCCTGCCCCATCAGCTCGGTGACCAGCAGGCCACGGCCCATGCGGCGGATCAGCGCCTGCTGGTCCTCGGAGCCATGGCTGACGAACAGGTTGTGTACGCCACCGGCGTTGGCCGTGCTGGGCAGGCCCAGCTTGCGCCCGGAGTAGGTGCCGAGGATGTAGGACACCAGCTCGCCACCGGCGACGAAGGACTTGGCATAGGTGGCCAGGCCGTCGCCGTCGAAGGCCGCGCTGCCCATGGCACGCGGGATGTGCGGGCGCTCGTCGAGACTGAGCCACTCGGGGAACAGGCGCTGGCCCAGCGCGCCTTCGAGGAAGGAGGAGTGGCGGTACAGGTTGCCGCCGGAGATGGCGGCGAGGAAGTGACCGAACAACCCGGTGGCCAGCTCGGCGGCGAAGAGCACCGGCACCTCGCAGGTCGGCACCGGGCGCGCACCGAGGCGCGCCACGCTGCGCTCGGCGGCCTTGCGGCCGATCGTCAACGGGTCGGCCAGCAGCTCGCCCTGGCGGTTGACGTCGTACCAGTAGTCGCGCTGCATCTGCCCCCCGTCTTCGGCGATCATCACGCAGCTCAGGCTATGGCGGGTGCTGGCGTAGCCACCGAGGAAGCCGTGGCTGTTGCCGTAGATCCGGCAGCCCTGGTGGGTGCTCAGGGTGGTGCCGTCGGCGTTCTTGATCCGCGCATCGCTGGCGAAGGCCGCCGCCTCGCAGCCCATGGCCAGCTCCACCGCGCGCTCCGGGGCGATCTGCCAGGGGTGGTAGAGGTCCAGCTCGGGCAGCTCGCGGGCCATCAAGGCGGCATCGGCGAGGCCGGCGCAGTCGTCCTCGGAGGCGTGCCGGGCGATGGCCAGGGCCGCCGCCACCGTCTCGCGGATCGCCGTCTCGCCGCTGGCCGAGGTGCTGGCCGAGCCCTTGCGCTGGCCGACGTAGAGGGTAATGCCGAAGCCCTGGTCGCGGTTGAACTCGACCGTCTCCACCTCGCCCTGGCGCACCGTGGTGGACAGCCCCTGCTCCATCGACACCGCCACCTCGCAGGCGCTGGCGCCCTGGCGGCGCGCCTCGCCGAGTATCTGCTCGACCTGCTCCTGCAGGGCCGGCAAGGCCTGCGGACCCACTGTTTGTGCTGAACTCATGCTGCACTCCAACGACGGGCGGCCGGTCCGCTGCGGACAGGCCCTCCCTGACTGGTTATCATGGCGGCGTTTCCATCCGGACCGCCCCCATGGCTGATTCTTACGACGAAGACTTCTCCGGCGAGAAGAGCAAGACCCAGATCAAGCGCGAGCTGCACGCCCTACAGGATCTCGGTGCCCGCCTGACCACCCTCAAGCCCGAGCTGATCGCCAAGCTGCCGCTGACCGACAATCTGCGCAAGGCGCTGGCCGAGGCGCCGAAGCACACGGCCAATGCCGCCAAGAAGCGCCATATCCAGTTCATCGGCAAGCTCATGCGCGACCAGGACATCGAGGCGATCACCGCGCTGATCGACCAGGTCGACAGCTCCACCCGCGAGTACAACGAGCGCTTCCACGCCCTCGAGCGCTGGCGCGACCGCCTGATCGCCGGTGACGACAGCACCCTGGAGAGCTTCGTCGCCGACTATCCCGAGACCGACCGCCAGCACCTGCGCGGCCTGATCCGCCATGCCCAGCACGAGGCGGCGCGGAACAAACCGCCGAGCGCCGCGCGCAAGATCTTCAAGTACATCCGCGACCTGGACGAGGTCCAGCGCGGCCTGCGTTAACGCTTCCGCTGCCCGGCGCCTCAGGCGCCGGTGCCGCCCACGGTGATCGCATCGATCTTCAGGGTCGGCTGGCCGACACCCACCGGCACCGACTGGCCGTCCTTGCCGCAGGTGCCGACGCCGCTGTCCAGGGCCAGGTCGTTGCCGACCATCGACACCCGGCTCATCGCCTCCGGACCGTTGCCGATCAGGGTGGCGCCCTTGACCGGCGCGGTGATGCGGCCGTCCTCGATCAGGTAGGCCTCGCTGGTGGAGAACACGAACTTGCCGCTGGTGATGTCGACCTGGCCGCCGCCCAGGTTGGCGCAGTAGATGCCCTTCTTCACCGAGCGGATGATCTCTTCCGGGTCGCTCTCGCCGGCCAGCATGTAGGTGTTGGTCATGCGCGGCATCGGCAGGTGCGCGTAGGATTCGCGGCGGCCGTTGCCGGTCGGCGCCACGCCCATCAGGCGGGCGTTCAGCTTGTCCTGCATGTAGCCCTTGAGCACGCCGTTCTCGATCAGCGTGGTGCACTGGGTGCGGGTGCCCTCGTCGTCCAGGCTCAGCGAACCGCGGCGCCCGGCCAGGGTGCCGTCGTCGACTATGGTGCACAGGCGCGACGCCACCTGCTGGCCGATGCGTCCGCTGTAGGCCGAACTGCCCTTGCGGTTGAAGTCGCCCTCCAGGCCGTGGCCGACCGCCTCGTGCAGCAGCACGCCGGACCAGCCGGCGCCCATCACCACCGGCAGGGTGCCGGCCGGCGCGGGGATCGCCTCCAGGTTGACCAGCGCCTGGCGCAGCGCCTCGCGGGCGTAGCCCAGGGCGCGCTCGTCGCCACTGCCATCGCGCTCGAGGAAGTAGCGGTAGTCGCAGCGCCCGCCACCGCCATGGCCGCCACGCTCGCGACGGCCGTTGTGCTCGACGATGACACTGACGTTGAAGCGCACCAGTGGGCGGATGTCGGCGCCCAGGCTGCCGTCGCTGGCGGCCACCAGCACCTGGTCCCAGACCCCGGCCAGGCTCACCGTGACCTGCTTGATGCGCGGGTCGAGGGCACGGGTGGCGACGTCGATGCGCTTGAGCAGCTCGACCTTCTCGGCGCGCTGCAGCACCTCCAGCGGGTTGTCCTGGCCATACAGGGCGACCACCTGCGGGCTGGCGAAGGCCTGCACGCGGCCCTGCTGGCCACTGCGGGCAATCGAACGGGCGGCACGCGCCGCCTGGCTCAGGGCCTCGGCATGGATGGCGTTGCTGTAGGCGAAGCCGGTCTTCTCGCCGGACTGGGCACGCACGCCGACGCCCTGGTCGAGGTTGAAGCTGCCCTCCTTGACGATGCCGTCCTCCAGCACCCAGGACTCGGAGACCTGGCTCTGGAAGTACAGGTCGGCGGCATCGATGCCGGGGCCGGCCAGTTCGCCGAGGATCGCCGGTAGCTGCTCGATGGAGAGGTTGCCGGGGGTCAGCAGGTGGCCGCTGACGCGGCCGAGAATGTCGCTCATAGGAACTCCGTGGGCGCCGGCCCGGGCTGGGCCGGCGCGATGAAACGTCTGTGCCGGGCCACCGGCATGCGCCGGCGGATCGCCTCCTGCTCGGCGGCGTCGCGGCTGGCCAGCAGCACCGCCTCGCCCTGGGGCTGCTCGGCGAGCACGCGGCCCCAGGGGTCGATGATCACCGAGTGGCCGAAAGTCTCGCGGCCGCCCGGGTGGTTGCCGCCCTGCCCCGCCGCCAGCACATAGCACTGGGTTTCGATGGCACGGGCGCGGGTCAGCACCTGCCAGTGGGCGGCGCCGGTCACGGCGGTGAAGGCCGCCGGGGCGCTGATCAGCTCGGCGCCGGCCTCGCGCAGGCGGCTGTACAGCTCGGGGAAGCGCAGGTCGTAGCACACCGTCATGCCCAGGCGGCCGACCGGGGTGTCGGCCACCACCACCTGCGCGCCGAAGGCGAAGTCGTCCGATTCGCGATAGCGGCCGCGGGCATCGGCGACGTCCACGTCGAACAGGTGCAGCTTGTCGTAGCGGGCGGCGCGCTCGCCGTGCTCGTCGATCAGCAGGGAGCAGGCATGCGCCTTGGCGCTGGGCTGGCCGTCCGGCGGCAGGGGAATGGTGCCGGCGACTATCCACAGCCGCAGGTCACGGGCGGTCTGATGCAGCCAGGGCAGAATGGGGCCGCGGCCCTCGGCCTCGGCGCGGCCGAGCTCGGCCAGGTCGCGGCGGCCCATGGCGGCGAAGTTCTCCGGCAGCACGGCGAGGCGCGCGCCGCGCTCGGCCGCCTGCTGCAGCAGGCGGCGGGCGGCGGCGAGGTTGGCCAGGACATCGTCCTGGCTGACCATCTGGATTACGGCGAGGGTCATGGTGCTTTCCGTCCGGGGCTTGCCTGCATGCTACCGCAAGTCGCTCAACGCGGCTTCTCGAACGGCTTGTCGAAGCTGATTTCGGGGTTCTGCCAGGGCCCCTTGACCAGGTACTGCACGCTGGCGAAGCGCGCCACCCGGTCGCCGAGCAGCTTGTCCGCCACGAACAGCGCACCACCGACCGCCGGGGCGCCGACGATCAGGGCCGCCAGCGGCAGGTTGTTGGTCACCGGCAGGGTCACCAGCAGCTTGGCGTCGATCTGGTCGCGGGCCATGTCCAGGGTACCGTTCAGCTCCAGGGTGCTGGACGGGCCGACCACCTTGAGCGGCTCGCGGGTCTGGAACACGCCGTCCTGCCCGACCAGCAGGGTCTTGGTGGTGTCGTAGCTGAAGCCCTTGCCGAGCAGGTCGGAGAAGTCCAGGCGCAGGCGCCTGCTGATCGAGTTGAAGTTGAGCAGGCCGAACACGCGCAGGGCCGAAGCCGAGCCCTGCACCTCGACGAACTGGCCCTTGCGCAGGCTGGCGTCGAGGCTGCCGGAGAGGCGCTTGAGGCTGAGCCAGGCCGGCGAGCCCGGCCAGTTGCCATCGACATCCAGGCGGAAACGCTCGCTGGTCGCGGTGGGCGCGTAGCCCCAGGCCTTGAGCACATCGGCCAGGTTGTCGCCCTGGATGCGCCCCTTGTACCAGCTGCGCGCGCTGCCTGGCACGCCCTCCCAACCGGCCTCGCCGCCGACCCGCAGGCCCTTGAGCTCCAGGGCCAGCTCGCTGAAGCGCACGCCCTGCGGCGTCGGCCGTGCCTTCAGCGACCAGGCGCCGAGCGGCGCGTCGCCCTGCAGCACCTTGGCGATGCGCACATCCAGGGCTGGCAGCTGGCGCGGGTCGACCGCCGCCAGGGCATCGGGCTTGTCCTGCGCCGGCTCGCTCGCGGGCGCGGCCGGCGGCAGGCTCAGCCGCGCCAGGTCGAGCCGGATGGGGGCCCCCTGGGCATCCGGCAGCTCGATGCGCCCTTCGAGCAGGGCACTGGCGAGATCCAGCTGCCAGCCGGCCTGGGCGCGGGCCAGCTTGAGCGCGAGGTTGTCGACCTGGGTGCCGAAGCCGCTGAAGCGCCCGATGCTCAGCTCGGCACCGCGCAGCAACTGGCGGCTCTGGCCATCGCCGGCGAGGCCGCTGTAGGGTTTGATCGCAGCCTGCCAGGCCGACCAGTCCAGCTCGCCGAGGCGCCCGGACAGGCGCAGCCCCGGGTTCGACGGCAACAGGGCCGGGTCGCCGCCCAGGCGCAGCTCGCCGCGACCCTGCAGCGCCTGCCCCACGGGGGCGGCGAAGGCCAGGCTGGCCAGGCCGGCGTAGTCCAGCCAATAGCGCCGCTCGCTGCCCTGCAAGGTCATGCGCCAGGTGGTCTTGCGCGCCTCGCCGGCCGGTTTGGCGAAAGGTGCCGGCAGCTCGACGGCCAGCCCCTGCAGATCGGAGTCGACGCGCAGCTGGCTGTCTGCACCATCCAGGGTCAGGCCCAGGCTGTAGGGCAGCTCGCCCTTGAGCGGCAGCGGCTGGGTCAGGCCCAGCCAGGCGCTGAGCCGCTCCAGGGGCACCTTGCCGCTGGCCTCGATGCGGGTGCGCGCATTGCCGCGCGCGCCCTGGGCCAGCGCGCGACCGCGCATGGCATGGCCGAGCACCTGGGCGCGGATGTCCGGGGCGCTGAGGCCGGTGGCCGTGTTGAAGCGGAACGCGCCCTTGAGCTGGGTGAGCTCCAGCTGCGGATTGCTCATCTGCAGTTCGGCGCCTTCGGTGGCGAAGTCCACCTGCACCTGCGGCTTCTGTCCCTTGTTCAGGGGAATGTCCAGCTTCAGCTTGCCCGACAGCGGGCCCTGCCCGCGCCAGCCGGCGAAGGTCTCGGCGGTGCCGATGGGCGCTTCCTGGAGGATCTTCAGGGCATCCGCCAGGCTGCTCTCCAGCTCGCCATCCAGGGCCAGGCGCGGCTGGCCGTTGGCCGCCTTGGGAATGCTCACCAGCACCTCGCGTACCCGGCTGTCGAGGATGCGCCCATCGGGCACGCGCACGTCGACGCCGTCGTCCTCGATCAGCACCTCGCCGCGCGCCTCGCGCAGGCTCGGCCAGCCGGGCTGGAAGGCCAGCTCGGCGTTGTCCACGCGGAAGTACAGGCCGATGCTGCGTGCGGCATCCGCCGCGCCCTTGGCCAGCGAGCCCTGGTACTGGAACCAGCCGTTGTCGATGTGGCCGCCGCGGATGGCGCTCTGCAGCCACTCGGCCAGCGCCGGGCTGAGGCCGGGGGAGCGGCTCGGCAGGTACTTCCTGGCCTGCAGGGCATCGCCGTCGCGCAGGCCGACGCGCAGGTCCATGTAGTCTTCCAGCGCGGGATCCTGCTTCAGCCGCACGAGGAAATCGCCGGCGATCCGCCCCTCGTCGCCGACCACCTGCAGGTAGGGGCTCTGCAGGGTCAGCCCGGCGTCGTCGAGTTCCCACAGCAGGCGCGCGCCGGCCTGGCGATAGCGCCACATCTCGGGGAACAGGTTGGGGAAATGCAGGCCGAAGTTCTCGCTGGCAGCCAGCAGCTCGCCGCCGCCCAGATCGCCACTGATGCTGCCGCTGGCATTGTCCACCGCCGGCACGCCCTGCCAGGCGCCGATGCCGACCCGTTCCAGGTTGGCCGAGAACTGCACACGTTCGCGGCCATCGAGCTGGGGCCGATACTCCAGCTGCACGTTGCGCAGGCTGCCGCGCGGCTGCAGCGCGTCGAGCACCTCGGCGGCCTTGTCCGGCAGCGGCGCCAGGGCCAGCACCACCGGGGCCAGCGGGGTAAGGTCGAGGTGGTCGGCACTGAGGGCCCAGCGCTGCGCCCGGCCCTCGGCGTCCAGCTGCTGGTTCAGGGCCAGCTGCACCTCGCCCCAGCGCGTCTCGCCCAGGCTCAGGGCCAGGCCGTCGACCAACAGGTCGAAACCCTGGTCGCGCCGCTCGAAGTAGGCGCTCAGGCCCAGGTCGTTGACCTGCACCGCCTTGCGCTTGGCATAGGCGCCGCGAATCTCCGGGGCATGCAGGCGCGCCGCGGCGCGCTGCACGCTGCCGTCCGCCCAGTCCAGCCAGAGCTCGCCGCCGACCTGGGCCTTGGCGAGTCGCCAGTCGCGGGTCAGACCCTTGGGCAGCCAGCCGGCCCAGTCGCTGTGCGGCAGGCTGAGATAGGCTTCGGCGCGGCTGGCAGCGATATCCTTGGCATCCAGGCGCACGCGCAGACGCAGGGCCAGCGGCTGGCCATCCGGCAGGCGCAGGCGACCATCGAGGCGCTGGCGCACGCTGCCGCTGCGCAGGGTCAGGTCGATGTAGGTGAGGCTGAGCGGTTCACCGCCCTGTGGCTCGAAGGTCAGCTGGCTGCCGAGCAGGGAGACCTTGCTGACCATCTTCAGGCCATCGATCAGCTGTTGCACCTGCAGCGGCCGGCCCGGCTCGCGTGCCGGCAGGCCCTCCACCGTCCAGCGCCCCTCGGCGTCCTCGCGCAGGCTCAGCTGCAGGCCCTCGAACTGCAGGTTGGCCAGGCGCGGCTGGCGCGCCAGCAGGCTGGCGAAGACATCCGGCACCACCCGCACCTGGTCCAGGCGCACGGCACTGGCGCCCTCGCCGAGCAGCACGTCGTGGGCGGTCAGCACCGGCGCGAAACCGCTCCAGCCGCCTTCCAGGCTGCCGATCGACAGCGGCAGGCCGAGGGCCGCGCGGGCCCTGGCCTGCACTTCGTCACGATACTCGGCGACCAGCGGCACCAGCTCGCGCCCCAGGCTGACATAGAAGGCGGCCAGCACCAGCGCCAGGGCGCACAGCCCCAGCCCCGCGCGCAACAGCCCGGTCAGCAGGCTAGCGAGCCGGCTCATTCAGAGCAGCACCACGTCGTACTGTTCCTGGGAGTACATACTCTCTACCTGGAACTTGATGGTGCGGCCGATGAAGGCCTCCAGGTCGGCGACGTTGCCCGACTCCTCGTCGAGCAGGCGGTCGACCACCTTCTGGTTGGCCAGCACCAGGTAGCCCTCGGCCTGGTAGGCGCGGGCCTCGCGGAGGATCTCGCGGAAGATCTCGTAGCAGATGGTCTCGGCGGTGCGCAGCTTGCCGCGCCCCTGGCAGGCGCTGCAGGGCTCGCAGAGCACCTGTTCGAGGCTCTCGCGGGTGCGCTTGCGGGTCATCTGCACCAGGCCCAGTTCGGTGATGCCGATGATGTTGGTCTTGGCGTGGTCGCGCTCCAGCTGCTTCTCCAGGGTGCGCAGCACCTGGCGCTGGTGCTCTTCATCTTCCATGTCGATGAAGTCGATGATGATGATGCCGCCGATGTTGCGCAGGCGCAGCTGGCGGGCGATGGCGGTGGCCGCCTCGAGGTTGGTCTTGAAGATGGTCTCTTCGAGGGTGCGGTGGCCGACGAAGGCGCCGGTGTTGACGTCGATGGTGGTCATCGCCTCGGCCGGGTCGACGATCAGGTAGCCGCCGGACTTGAGCGGCACCTTGCGCTCCATGGCGCGCTGAATCTCGTCCTCGACACCGTACAGGTCGAAGATCGGCCGCTCGCCGGGGTAGTGCTCCAGACGGTCGGCGATTTCCGGCATCAGCTCGTCGACGAACTGGGTGATCTTGCCGAAGGTCTCCCGCGAGTCGATGCGGATCTTCTCGATCTTCGGGTTGACCAGGTCGCGCAGGGTACGCAGGGCCAGGGACAGGTCCTCGTAGATCACCGAGGGGGTCTTGGCCGTCTGCATCTGCCCGGCGATCTGCTCCCACAGGCGGCGCAGGTAGCGGATGTCGACCAGGATCTCGTCCTTGCCGGCGCCCTCGGCGGCCGTTCTGAGGATAAAGCCGCCGGTCTCCTCGATGCCCTCGGCGGCCACGCAGTCGGCCACCACCTGCTTGAGGCGCTCGCGCTCGGCCTCGTCCTCGATCTTCAGGGAGATGCCGACATGCGCGGTGCGCGGCATGTACACCAGGTAACGGGAGGGGATGGACAGGTGGGTGGTCAGGCGCGCGCCCTTGGTGCCGATCGGGTCCTTGGTCACCTGCACGATCAGGCTCTGGCCCTCGTGCACCAGGGCGCCGATGGACTCCACCGCGCTGCCCTCGCGGGTGGAGATCTCCGCCGCGTGGATGAAGGCGGCGCGCTCCAGGCCGATGTCGACGAAGGCCGCCTGCATGCCCGGCAGCACCCGTACCACCTTGCCTTTGTAGATGTTGCCGACGATGCCGCGCTTCTGCGTGCGCTCGACGTGCACTTCCTGCAGCACGCCGTTTTCCACCACCGCCACACGCGATTCCATCGGCGTGATGTTGATCAGGATCTCTTCGCTCATGCGTCCTACTCTGCGCGCTGCGACTGCTGGCCAGGGGCCGCCGCTATCTAGTGTGGGCCGGCAGGTCAAACCTGCCAGCACGGAATCCCGAATTCGCCGAGCAGCTGCGCCGTCTCGCACAACGGCAGGCCGACCACGGCCGAGTAGCTGCCCTCGATCTGGCTGACAAACACCGCCGCCAGCCCCTGAATACCATAGCCGCCGGCCTTGTCGCACGGCTCGCCGGTGGCCCAGTAGGCCTCCGCCTCGCCCGCGCGCAGGGCACGGAAGCTGACCCGGCTGGCCACCACCCGCGACTCCAGGCGCCCGGCGGCGGCCAGCGCCACGGCGGTCAGCACCTGGTGCTCGCGACCGGACAGCGCCGCCAGCATGGCCAGCGCCTCGGCACGATCCGCGGGCTTGCCGAGGATGCGTCCATCCAGCACCACGGCGGTATCAGCCCCCAGCACCACCGCATCGACCGGTGCGCCCAGGGCCTGCAGGCCGGCCAGCGCCTTTTCCCGCGCCAGGCGCTCTACATAGCGCGCGGCCGGCTCGCCGGGCAATGCCGTTTCATCTATGGAGGCGATCAGCGTGGCGAAAGGCACGCCGATCTGCGCCAGCAGCTCGCGCCGGCGAGGGGAACCCGAGGCCAGGTGCAGCGTGGCCATGCAGACATCTCCCTGTCAGGGGGTGGGGTGGGGAAGGCGCCTCAATGCACCGCGAAGCGCTGTTGCAGTCCCCGCAGGATGGCGAACACCCAGGGCCAGAGCAAGGCGCTGATCAGCGCCGGCAGGACGAAGGCCAGGGTCGGCGGACGGTTGCCGGTCAGGGCGTTGAGCCACAGCTGCACCAGCTGGGCCAGGCCGAACACCACCAGCAGCACCAGGCTCTGCTGCCACATGGGGAACATCTGCAGGCGGCGCTGCAGCGACAGCACCAGGAAGGTGATCAGCGTGAGGATCAGCGCGTTCTGCCCGAGCAGGGTGCCATTGAGCACATCCAGCACCAGGCCCAGGCTCCAGGCGCCGACCATGCCGATACGGTGCGGCACGGCCAGCACCCAGTAGGACAGGAACAGCGCCAGCCACAGCGGCCGGCCGACCTCCATGAACGGCAACAGGGGCGCCACGCTGAGCAGCAGGGCCAGCAGCAGGGTGGCCCAGATCACCCAGCCGTTGCGTGCTTTGAGCTGGACCATCATTGATTCTCCCGTTCGGCGGCGGGCGCCGGTGCGGCCGCGGGCTGTGCCGGAGCGGCAGGGGCCGGCGGCGTCTCGGGCTTGACCTGGGCCTCGGCCTCGCGATCGGCGGCCTCCTGGGCCTCGGCGGCCTCGGTGGCGCGCTCCTCGGCGGTGCGCCCGTCGGTGAACACCAGCAGCATGTAGCGGCTGCGGTTGAGCGCCGCGGTGGGCACGGCGCGGACGATGGCAAAGGGCTGGCCGGAGTCGTGCACCACCTCGCTGACCGTGGCCACCGGATAGCCGGCCGGGAAACGTTGGCCCATGCCGGAGCTGACCAGCAGATCGCCTTCCTTGATGTCCGCCGTGTCGGCCACGTGGCGCAGCTCCAGGCGCTCCGGGTTGCCGCTGCCGGCGGCGATGGCGCGCAGGCCGTTGCGGTTCACCTGCACCGGGATGCTGTGGTTGGTGTCGGTGAGCAGCAGCACGCGAGCGGTGTAGGGCATCACCTCGACCACCTGGCCCATCAGGCCGCGGGCGTCGAGCACCGGCTGGCCGAGGAACACGCCGTCCTTCTCGCCCTTGTCGATCAGGATGCGGTGGGTGAAGGGGTTGGGGTCGATGCCGATCAGCTCGGTGACCAGCACCTTCTCGTCCACCAGGGCGGCGGAATTGAGCAGCTCGCGCAGGCGCACGTTCTGCTCGGTGAGGGTGGCCAGCTTCTGCAGGCGCCCCTGCATCAGCAGGGCCTCGGCCTTGAGCTTCTCGTTCTCCGCCATCAGCTCGCTGCGGCTGGTGAACTGCTGGGTCAGCGCCTGCCACAGGGTCACCGGCAGGCGCGCCACCTGGTAAGCCGGCCCGGTGATCACGCCGAGCTTGGCACGCAGCGGCTGCAGCACCTCGAAACGCGCATCCACCACCATCAGCACGGCCGACAGCACGACCAGTACCAGCAGTCGTACGCCCAGCGATGGTCCCTTGGCAAATAGCGGTTTGATGGCAACTACTCCAGGCCGACGGCTAGAAAACACAAAGCCGGAAGGACCAGCTTCCGGCTTCGGCTTACCTCTTCAGCATCACTCGGTGGACAGCAGGTCCATGGAGTGACGGTCCATCATTTCCAGGGCACGACCGCCACCACGGGCCACGCAGGTCAGCGGGTCCTCGGCGACGATCACCGGCAGGCCGGTCTCCTGGGCCAGCAGCTTGTCCAGGTCGCGCAGCAGGGCGCCACCGCCGGTCAGCACCAGGCCACGCTCGGCGATGTCGGAGGCCAGTTCCGGCGGAGACTGTTCCAGGGCGCTCTTGACCGCCTGGACGATGGTGGCCAGGGACTCCTGCAGAGCCTCCAGCACCTCGTTGGAGTTCAGGGTGAAGCTGCGCGGCACGCCCTCGGCCAGGTTGCGGCCGCGCACGTCGACTTCGCGCACTTCGCCGCCGGCGTAGGCGGTACCGATTTCCTGCTTGATGCGCTCGGCGGTGGATTCGCCGATCAGCGAGCCGTAGTTGCGGCGCACGTAGGTGATGATGGCTTCGTCGAAGCGGTCGCC
>Ga0247725_1000960_pt1 | contig 16734 bp, 13 predicted proteins | sample OKSTACKMCFT3sol_FD_183021 | JGI IMG/M metagenome (GOLD analysis project Ga0247725, IMG submission 183021) | Subsurface sediment microbial communities from gas well in Oklahoma, United States - OK STACK MC-FT3-sol | ecosystem: Environmental > Terrestrial > Deep subsurface > Rock core/Sediment... | reverse complement strand
AGAGTCGCCGCAGAACAAGCCGCAAAAGCCCAAGCAGAGGCACAGCGTGTTGCCGAAGAACAAGCTGCACATTTAGCCGAACAACAGGCGGCCGAAACCGCGCGCTTAGCAGCGGAGCAAGCGCAGGCAGAGCAGTTAGCCGCTGAACAAGCACAAGCCGAAAGAGTTGCCGAAGAACAGGCCGCTGAAGCCCAAGCAGAAGCAGAGCGACTTGCCGCTGCACAGGTCCAAGCTGAACAACCCCTTGAGCAACAACCCGAACCTCAGGCAAAACCCGCCAAAGAAAGCTTCTTCGCGCGTCTAAAACGCGGCTTAATGCGTACTAGCGAAAATATTGGTAGCGGTTTCATCGGTTTATTCCGTGGTAAAAAAATCGACGATGAACTGTTTGAAGAGTTGGAAGAACAGCTTTTAATCGCCGACGTGGGTGTCGAAACCACTTCACGCCTTATCCAGAGCCTGACTGAACACGCGTCGCGCAAGCAATTAAAGGATGCCGAAGCACTCTACGATCTGCTGCGTGATGAAATGCAAAAGACACTCGATCCTGTGGCAATCCCATTAGTGCCTGAAAATACCAATGGTCCTTTTGTGATTCTTATGGTCGGTGTTAACGGTGTGGGTAAAACCACCACGATTGGCAAACTGGCAAAGCAATACCAGCGCCAAGGTAAGTCTGTGATGTTAGCGGCGGGCGATACCTTCCGCGCAGCAGCGGTGGAGCAATTACAAGTTTGGGGCCAACGCAATAATATCCCTGTGATAGCCCAACATACCGGCGCCGACAGTGCCTCGGTACTTTTTGATGCGCTGCAAGCTGCTAAAGCCCGAAAAATTGATGTATTAATTGCTGATACAGCGGGTCGCTTACAAAACAAGTCGCACCTGATGGAAGAGTTAAAGAAAGTGGTGCGAGTGATGAAGAAACTCGACCCAGAAGCGCCGCACGAAGTGATGCTGACCTTAGATGCGAGTACTGGCCAAAATGCTATTAGCCAGGCGCAGCTATTCCAAGAAGCTGTTGGCGTTACCGGCATGACCATCAGCAAGCTCGACGGTACCGCCAAGGGCGGCGTGGTGTTTGCGATTGCCGACAAGTTTAAAATCCCGCTACGTTATATTGGCGTGGGTGAGCAAATTGATGATTTGCGTACCTTTAATTCTAAAGAATTTATTGATGCCTTGTTCACTCAAGAGAAAGCGGATAGCTAATTTATGATTGATTTTCAGCAGGTCAGTAAGATTTATCCTGGTGGCCAAATGGCGCTGGAGGAAGTGAATTTTCACCTACAAAAAGGTGAAATGGCATTCTTAACCGGCCATTCGGGCGCGGGTAAGAGTACCCTGTTGAAATTAATCACAGTGATCGAGCGCGCCACCACTGGCCGGGTAGCGATTAATGGTCACGATATTGCCAAAATCAGCCCAAAACACGTGCCCTATTTGCGTCGCAATATTGGGATGATTTTCCAAAACCATCATCTATTGATGGACAGAAGCGTATTCGACAACGTTGCCTTGCCATTAGTGATTGAAGGTTTCTCCCACGGTGAGATCCGCAAGCGTGTCGCTGGTGCGCTGGACATGGTGGGCTTATATGGCAAAGAGCGTCATAACCCCATCATGTTATCCGGTGGTGAGCAACAGCGTGTCGGTATCGCCCGCGCCATTGTGAATAAGCCGCCACTATTGCTGGCCGACGAGCCAACGGGCAACTTGGATCCTAAGTTGTCGATGGATATCTTGCGCTTATTCGAAACCTTTAACGATGCGGGTACTAGTGTGCTTATCGCTACCCACGATTTAGGACTGATCGCGCGGATGAAGTATCGCACTTTTACCCTGAAACAGGGGCGTATGCTCGGTGCACAGGAATTACACCATGGACACGCGACCGCTCGAGGTGATGGGCTATGAGTGATAACGCCAAACTAACGCGCAGCAAGTTGCCCATCTCGGGGCGTATCGTGATGTTTTTTATTCGTCATGTGCAGCAAGCCATGGCGAGTATGGGGGAGCTGTGGCGCAGCCCGGTTTCTTCGCTGATGACCATGGCGGTTCTCGGGGTGAGTTTAAGCTTACCTGCGGCGCTGCAAGTATTAGTTAAAAATGCCGAGACCATTACTAGCTCTTGGAACAGCGCGGCGGAGATTTCACTGTTTATCGATGAAAATCGCAGCGAGCAGACGATCCAAAGCTTGCTGACCCGCATCCGAGCCTATGCCGAAGTGGAAAAGGTGCAGTATATCGACCGCAATCAAGCGCTTGAGGAGTTTCAGCGTCTATCTGGATTTGGTGAAGCGTTAGCCTATCTTGATAAAAATCCGCTTCCCGCGGTAATTACCGTGACACCAACCCAGCGCTATTCCACGCCAGTGGGAGCTCGCGAATTATTGACTAAGCTTGAGCGCGAGCCTGAAATCAGTTTTGGTCGCTTAGATATTGAATGGTTAGAGCGGCTACAGGCTGTGGTGCGTTTACTCGAACGCACGGTAATGGCGATTGCGGCGTTACTCGTCTTGGCGGTGGTATTAGTGATAGGTAACACGATTCGCTTAGCCATTATGAATCGCCGTAGTGAGATAGAAGTGATGAAGTTAGTCGGGGCAACCGAGGCATTTATTCAACGTCCCTTCCTTTATACCGGTATTTGGTACGGAGTGATTGGCGGTGTATTAGCTTGGCTTATCATTAACTTGTTGGTTTGGTATCTGGATTCTGCCCTAGCCGAATTGCTCGGTTTGTATGGTAGTCAGCTAGAGATGAAGTCTCTGACCTTTACCGAACTGCTACAATTAGTGGGCTTGGCTTCTTTCTTAGGTTGGCTAGGTTCTTACCTTTCGGTAAGGCAACATTTAAGATCGATTGAACCTTCTTAATGATCAATCGTTTATAGTTTAAAGATCTTGATAAATATGGCTGGCGATGAACTTTTGTTCACTTGCAATGTCTATTCAACGGGGTTAAAAGTAACACCCCAGACGAGTGAAGGTTGACATACTCTGTCAATTAGCCGATAGTTCGTCAGCTCATCCTTAGGGTGTTTTGAGTGAAACCATAGGATGAAATCGACTTATATTTGATAAGTAGCAAGAAAGTAGGAGCGCGAATGACCTTTCAAACGCAATCAATGGCACTAACAGTCCCTCAGGGCAGCAGTAGTTTAGAAGCTTATATCCATTCAGTGACTAGCATGACAATGTTAGACGCTGAGACTGAGTATGAGTTAGCCAAGCGTTTGCAGGAAACGGGTGATCTGCAAGCAGCGAAGCAACTGATTATGTCGCACTTACGTTTTGTGGTGCATGTTGCTAAGGGCTACTCAGGTTACGGTCTGCCGCAGGCGGATTTGATCCAAGAAGGCAACATCGGTCTGATGAAAGCGGTTAAGCGTTTCGATCCCGATGTAGGCGTCCGTCTAGTGTCTTTTGCTGTGCACTGGATTAAAGCTGAAATTCACGAATATGTGCTGAAAAACTGGCGCATTGTTAAAGTCGCTACCACCAAAGCGCAACGTAAGCTGTTCTTTAATATCCGTAAAGCGAAAACTCGCCTCGGTTGGTTTAGCGATGATGAAGTCGCAATGGTCGCAGAAAACTTAGGTGTCTCTAAGGCCGATGTGACTGAGATGGAATCACGTATGGCGGCGCAGGATCCTGCGTTTGATCTGAGCAGTGACAACGATGATGAGCAGGATTTTGCCCCAGTGCAATATCTTGAAGATCATTCATCGGATTTAGCCGAAAACATCGAAAACGATAACTGGGAATCCAATGCTCAAGGTCGTTTATTGTCGGCCATCAAAACCTTAGATGAGCGTAGCCAGCATATTCTGCGTGCCCGTTGGTTAGACGATGATAAAACTACCCTGCAGGAATTGGCAGAAACCTATCAAGTGTCAGCTGAGCGTATTCGCCAGTTAGAGAAAAACGCCATGAACAAGCTTAAGGCTTGTATGGAAGCCTAATTCGGCTGCAATTTATTTCGATGTTAGAAACGAAAAAACCTGCCTTGGCAGGTTTTTTGTTGTCTAGATTCCAGTAATTATGACAAAAATTAGTTTGTGAATAGCATATTTGACTTTTTCTAAGGTTTTTTCGTCGTTATTAACGGAATTGTCCTACAGCATTCTCTATTGAATTCTTCTTAAAATATGCTGACTTTTGAGCCTCATTCAGAAGTAATTATCGAAGCTTGATATCGATAGTGTTGCTCTCCGCATTATGGGTTTAGTTTTGTCATTTGGTAAGGATGCCTTAGGGAGTTAGATTGAGTCGTTATGGATAAAAATTAACAGGGAATTCAAATCTAACATGGCAAAGTTTAATACCCATTTTGCGGTTTTTTCATCAATATGTAGGTCAGATAATTATGGTCACTATGGTTTCCAAATTAGCCCTATCTTCAGAGCCTGGTTGGGGAGTTGCTTTCAGAAATGGGGCCTCGATTGAGGTGTATCAGCAGAGCCTATTTTGGCTATTAAGCAAAGGTATGCCCTGCGATATGAGAGATATAACCCTAAGCGACTTTTTAGGGTCGGTCGTTGTTGTTTGCCAATTTTCATTACAAAAGTTAGTTGAATTTCTTGATTTTAATGAAATTCCATACTTCTTGGAGGATGATAGAGTTCGTTGGTTATTGCCGAGTAATATATCAAATATCTACTATATTCAGTGGAAAAAACACACGATAGAATTAAATAATTCAGAACTTTATGGAGGGAGTGTACTAAATTAAAGGTTAAAATTTCATATTTACATTAAATTTTAGTGTGTAATCTCAATATTTAATCAGTTATTTATAATAAATAATTTGTTGTTAATCTTGAAAAATTAGCTTCAGACATCTCTATTCTGGTCGATACTTATGATGTGTCCTTAACGCCGGAAGAGGTGATTTATGAAAAAACTAACATTTTGGGGCAAGCTCTGTAGTGCTGCACTACTCATTGTGGGGTTGAATTCGGTAGTAGCTGCAAAAGAGTCTAGTACTCTTACATTTCGAGGTGAGGTGGCAGAGCCTAGTTGCTACTCTGATTTATCTTCCATCAGTTGTTATAATCAATCTACACATCAATTCGACACTCAAGCAATATCCTTTAATTTTTCCGAAATCATTTCTCTAGATGGCATTGCCAAAAATATTCCAACTAATTTTAGCCAAATAAACTCACTGGCATTCAATCGATTGGATAGAAATGAAGTAATGATTTCATTTAATTATAACTAATCGAAATTATTTTTAATTATAGGCAGTCATAATATTTAAAGCTGCCTATATTATATTGATAATTAGTTGATCAGACATTTCCTACAGCAGTACAAGGTTAGTCCTATGGGGACTGCTAGATATTATTGCTATTGTGTACGTAGGTTTAATAAGTAAACCCATTGTATCATTAACAATTTTATGGGATAGCATTTCTGATGAAAAAATTAACTCTTTCTGCACTATTTTTAACTGCTTTATTTGGTGCTAATGCTCACGCAAACAATACTATTACTTTCTTAGGTGAAGTTTCTGATCAAACTTGCGAAGTTGCTATCAATGGTGCAACCGCTAACCCAACGGTATTATTACCAACAGTTTCTACTGCTGATTTAGCTGTCGCTGGCTCTGTTGCTGGTGAAACTCCATTCACTCTGTCAGTAAGTGGTTGTACTATCAATGCTACTCAAGCTCTTCCAATTAAAACTGTTTTTGTTGGTAACAGCGTAACTGTAGCTGGTAACTTAGGTAACACTGGGACTGCAACAAACGTATCACTACAAATTTTAGATGCTGTTGGTGGTAATGCTGTTGATTTGACTGGTGTTGCAACTGTTGATGGTTTAAACGTAGCCGCTGGTGATAGCACTGCATCACATGACTTTGCTGTTCAATATTATGCTGAAGGTGCGGCAACTGCAGGTACTGTAGTTAGCTCTGTTCAATACGCGATTTCTTACCTGTAATTAAAGCTAAATTCTGATCTTGCTCACTCAGCTCTCTGAGTGAGCACTCCGGCTTTGTGGAAATAATATGTCAATTCTTCCTTTATCTGTGCGCTTATCAGTTCTAATTTCATTACTAATTATCGTTTTCCCATCGAGTGCAAGTGTTGTGATGACCAATACTCGAGTGATTTATCCTAGTGATGCTAAAGAGCGTAGTGTTCAGTTAAGAAATAATGATAGTTTTCCAAACGTAGTTCAGGTTTGGACAGATATTAATAATTCTGAGTCTACTCCTGAAAATGCAGATGGTCCATTTTTAGCGTTACCAGCGATCTTTAGAATAGAGCCTAATCGAGGACAATTATTCCGCTTAATATACAGTGGTGATAATCTTCCTAAAGATCGGGAAAGCTTATTTTATCTTAACTTTTTACAAATTCCCCCAATATCTAAAGATAATGCGGGTGAAAACCAGATGTTAGTTATGCTTAAAAATAGAGTCAAGATTTTTTATAGACCAGTTGAGATTAAGTCGAATCCTGAAAATATTGGAAAAGAAATTAGCTTTAACGTGAAAAATATAAATGGTGGTGTAGAGATTGATGTTAACAATAAATCGCCTTTTTATGCTTCATTTGTGGACGTGAAACTTATCTCGGGCAATCAAGAGCTTAAAATTCCAGTTGATATGGTTGAGCCAAAAGGGAATAAGCTTGTTAAGGTTCATAATCAACAGTTCGTTTCTATTCATCCAATGAAGGTTAAATTCACTATCGTTAATGATTTTGGTGGATTTATAAAGTATGAATATGAAATAAAATAATAAAATTAAGTGAAATGTCTATTATGAGAAAGTGCATTATATTGGCTACAAAATTATCCTTATTAGGCTTGTTTTATTGCAATTTTGGTGTTGCGCCTTTATTGATTGCCGACGAGCTTAAAGAGGATGATTTTCAGGAGTTTACTTTCGATGATCGCTTGCTTTTTGGTGGTGGCTACGGAGATAGCTACCTCGCCCGTTTTAATACGGTAGGACAGGCTGCACCTGGGAAATATCAGGTTGATATCTATATTAATGACATACGTATAAGTAGGCAAGTTGTTGATTTTATAATGGAAGATGAAAATGAAATCTATCCATGTCTTGATGCTGATTTTTGGAAAATATCACAAGTCATTTCTACCTATATTAATCAAGAATTATTAGAGCAACAATGTCAAGCACCTGAGCTTACTGTGAATGGTGCAACAGCTAAATTTGATGTTGAAAGATTAAAATTAGACATAACAATTCCCCAAGCTTATATGCATAAGTCCCCTAGAGGATATGTGCATCCTGAATTATGGGATATGGGAGAGACTGCAGGATATATTAGCTATAATAGCAATCTTTATCAGACTAATGGCTCGGATAATGGCGGCGATATGCGCGCATTTTATACTGGGTTTAATTCTGGGTTAAATATTGGTTTATGGCGCCTTAAAAATCAATCTAGCTATAATTACAATGATTATGATGGCAGTTCTAAAGATAATTTTAATTCCATAAGAACTTATGCTATGCGCGCATTGCCTCATATAGGAAGTGAATTATTACTTGGTGATTCATATACCCGAGGCAATATCTTTGGGAGTTTACCTTTTACTGGATTTCAGTTGCAGACGGATAATCGAATGCTACCTGACTCGCGGAGAGGTTATGCACCTGTTGTACGAGGATTAGCTAATTCTACTGCAAAAGTTGTTATTAAACAGAATGACATAGCAATATACCAAACAACTGTTGCAGCGGGGCCATTTTTGATCAATGACTTATATCCAACGAGTTATGAAGGTGATTTGATAGTAGAAGTGACAGAGGCCGATGGCAAAATCTCTGAATTTACTATTCCGTTTAGTGCAGTTCCTGGTTCTATTCGGGAAGGTCATTCACAATATACATTATCTATTGGTGATGTAGATTATTTAGGATCTGGTAATTACTTTATCGATTTGAATTATGAGTACGGCATTAACAATATGCTTACCCTAAATTCGGGTGGACGTGTTGGTGAAGATTATTATGCACTCAGTCTTGGAACGGTTTTAGGGACTGAGTGGGGAGCTGTTGGTATTACAGCTGTTCACTCTTCTTCTCGGCTCTCGAAGGAAGCGGGCCTTGATGATTGGGAGAATGGTTGGCGTTTAGGTGTTAACTATAGTCGTTCTTTTGAGACGGGGACCTCTGTAGCGCTTGCTGGATATCATTATTCAACTGAGTCGTTCCGCGAATTGAATGATGTTTTAGGCGTACGAAAAGCGCTTGAAAGATCAGATATTTTTACATCTGAGACCTATAAGCAACGAAGCGAGATGAGTTTGAGTATTAACCAAAGTCTTGATGAATATGGCTTTCTGTATATCAGCGGCTCTAAACGACAATATAGAGATGGCCGAGATGATGATGACCAGCTGCAACTTGGGTACTCAGTCAATCTTGGTCAATGGAGTTTGGGGCTAACATTCTCTCGTCAATATTCGAGTCAAGTCCCAGTGCAATATGCTTATAACGATGACTATCTTAATCAGTTAACAGATTTTAACGCTTCACGAACCAAGGAAGATCTGCTGAGTTTGACTCTTTCTATCCCCTTGGGGAGTCGGCAATCAAACATGGTCAACATGGGAGCCAGCCATTCATCGCGCGGAATGAATAGTTACAACATGGGCGTATCTGGAACTGTATTGGAAGACCAATCTTGGACGTATGGTGTAAATGCTTCATTACAGAGTGATGATGGTACAAGTAAGAGCCTTGGAGTGAATACACAGAAGCGATTTAGCCAAGCAACGCTTTCGGGCAGTTACTCAATAGCAGATTCCTATCAACAAATGAGTGCTGGAATAAGTGGTGCTGTTGTTGCTCATGCCGGCGGTCTGACATTAAGCCAAAATTTAAGTGATACCTTCGCTATTGTTGAAGCCAAAGGTGCAAATGGGGTAAAAGTGATTAATAGCTGGGGGACTGAAGTTAATTCCGCTGGTTATGCCGTTATACCAACATTGACCCCCTATAGAATGAACCGCGTGACGTTGGACTCCGGAAACATGCTTGGTACATCCGAATTACTCGAGACCCAGCAGCAGATTGCGCCTTATGCTGGGGCAATTGTGAAGTTGAAGTTTGAGACTCGCGAAGGCTATGCCGTGTTATTTATGACTCAAAAGACCAGTGGTGGTGTTATTCCTATTGGTGCGGAAGTGGTCGATGAAAATGGCCAAATATTAGGTATGGTTGGCCAAGCAGGAATGGCTTATATCCGGACTACTACTGCTAACGGGCATCTAAAAGTGACCTGGGGTGAGTTGAGTGAACAAACTTGCAGTTTTGATTATGCCTTATCAGAAGCTGAGTTATTGTCCGAACTGGTGCGTATGCCTGTTAATTGTCAGTCAAGCATCTAGGAGTGAATAGGATATGTTTAAGAGTGTAACTAACGAAAATCGTTATAAGTTTGCTGTCACTTTTTTGTTGGCTTCGGGACTATTAATCACAAGTGGTGCGCATGCGAACTGTCAACGTATCTCTACCACTACCACTAGTCCAACCAATGGAGCCTATGTAGATCCACTGTATGGTAAAACCGCAATTTGGGATGGTGCACATGACCCTAATCGTGGTGACCTCAATTTACCCATAGTGCATGTTTCGGATACCGTATTCCAACCTAATGGAACCATGTTAGCGTCATCAATAGTACCGTTTATTACTTACGGGCAAAGAGGAGGTTATGATCCTGAACAGGTACTGTTTCGTTGCGATGCAGCGGATGAGAATGAAATCTTTGAATACTATTCGGTAAATGCGGACAATGCATATAGTGGTATGTATGAAGATGGTGTTGCTGATGGTGTGGATAAAGGATATTCAACATACATAAAAAATGTTGTTGCGAGGCTTAAAAATAATCAGAGTGGTGAATATTTTTCGCGTATATGGCAAAAGCGGGCAATGACAGGACTAGACCGAGATGCACAAGGGCGTATTTTAGTGAAAGCGAAAAACTTCACTGATATTACGGTAGAGTTATTTAGGATCCGGGATGTTAGAGGTGTTAGTGGCAGCAGCGCTATTAATAGGCCATACGAGAGTGCTTATACCTATAATCAACCTGCGGGTTATATCGCGTTTGGTGGCCCTGGAATAACTCATCCCACGGAGGGAATCGACCATATATCGCATTATCCTGGTTGGTACGCGCAATGGCCAGGCAATATTAGTTTTTATCAACAAATGCTAGTAAGACGTACTCCTGGAACTTGCTCAGTAAGTAGTGTTGCTCCCTATGTCCTTTTTCCAGCAGCAACAATTAATGAACTAGCACAAGGTCACTCTGTAAACGTCAATATGTCATTGAGCTACAGGTGTCAGGGAGATTTTGTTTCGGGCACCCAAGCTGGAAATTTTGCTGTTGGCTTTAAGATTGATGCAAATAGTTTTAATAGGGCTAAAGCTATGGGACTAACGGATCAAGCCGCGGTGAGTCATCTGTTGAGCCAGAATTATGGGAGTCCTGGTTATGCACAAGGGGTTGGGGTGATATTGGAACGTGAAGACGGTCTTACGCAACCATTTGTGATTAAGACCTACCCAGATCTTGGAACGGGAATATATGACTCCAGTAAGGATGGTTGGCGCAAATTCATTGGTACAAATATTGACTATGATCCGGTTAATAAGGTCACTATTTTGCACGAAACCTATACGGCCAAATTAACCAAAATACCAGGTGAGACTGTTACAGCAGGTAAATATTATGCACAGGCTCAAGTACTTATTCGTGTTCAGTAAAATAGCTATTATTGGCTTCATCTTGGTCAGCACAAACTGTATCGCTGGCGTAGTCATCAATAAAACCAGAGTCGTTATGTATGACAATGAGCAGGCACAACAGTTAACATTGGCAAATACGAACGACTTTCCTGTGATCACTCAATTATGGGTTGATGATGGTGATATCAATGCTACGCCAGAAAATACTAGGGCACCGATAATGGCAGTACCAGCGATGTTAAAGTTCTCTCAAGAAGAACATAAGAGCATTCGATTAATCAATTTGAATCATAGTGAAAAGCGTGATCAGGAGGAAATGTATTGGCTCAACATTTATGAAATACCGCCTCAGCCAGGTAACGATGTATCTAGTTCTGATAATCAATTGATGATTTTAACCATAAGAACACAAATAAAAGTATTTTTAAGGCCAATTAAATTAAAAATGCAGCAGGATACAAGATTTGATAAACAATATTTTTCTATTGATAATAATAAATTAACAATAAAAAATGATTCACCATTTTTTATTGTTTATAGTAAGGTTTCGATTTCAGATGGTTTTAATGAAGTTGAAATTTATCCAGAAACCTTGTCGCCATTCTCTAGCAAATCTATTAACATAGTTAGTCAAGACAAAGTGTTAAATTCTAAAGATGTTAAAATTAAGTTTGACTACATTGATGATGATGGTGTTATAAACTCGAGACATACTAAGTTAATAAATTAGCCAAAAGGGCTATCAGTGCTCTTTTGGCTTAAATTTTTTAGTAAAATTATTCAATAGAATTGTTTTTCTCTATGTAATCTGAAATTTCATTGTCTAATTTTTCTAGCGTATCAATGAGTAATAAGAAATCATTTTCAAGTGAGTTATGGTTTGATTGCTCAAGGATTTCACAACATGCAACAAGTCTTTTCGCATCAATTATTCTTGCAGCGCCTTTAATTTTATGGGCAATATCTTTAATTCTTTGGTAGTCCATACCTTTTTTAGCTTGGATTAAAGTCTCTTTGTCTGATTTATTACTCTTAGTAAGTTCAGTAAGTAGTTTTATAATCAGCTCTTTATTGTTACCAGTTAGGTTATTAACAACATCAGGTGAAAAACTGATCTCGGAAATATTACTATTATAAACTTGGTTGTGAATTAATAGTGCATCACTTAATTCTTGTAAGCTAATAGGTTTAAATAAACAATTATTCATTCCTGCCTTTAAACATGCTTCCTTAACCTCTTTTTGAGCATTAGCAGTATAGCCAATTATAATAGGAGCAATCTTACTATAGTGTTTTTCAATATTTCTTATATTCTTGCAAAATTCATATCCGTCCATCTCAGGCATATTGCAATCAGTAATAATGTACTGAATTTCGTTTTCTTTAAAAAGATCAATAGCAGATTTTCCATTGTCAGATTCAATAACATTATGACCTAAAAATTTTAATTGCTGAGCAAGTAATAACCGATTTGCAGGGTGATCGTCCACAATGAGTATATTATAGGATTGTTCTTCCTTATGATGATCTATTATCTGTGTTTCTACTATTTTTGGTAGTTCTTCGAGTAAATTTAATCTCAGCTCCATTCTAATCTCCGTTCCTGAATTTAGCTGGCTTTTTAATTCTAATGTTCCACCCATCATTTCACACAATGAACGACAAATCATTAATCCTAATCCAGTTCCTCCATATTTATTATGGGATTCATGACCTTGTGAAAATGGCATAAAGAGTTTTAGCTGATCTTCCGGTGAAATTCCTATGCCTGTATCTATAACCGTGAAAATAAAGCAACATTGGCTGTTACTTAGATTTGCACAACTGACAGATATTTTTACGCTGCCAACTTCGGTAAATTTAATTGAATTGCCGATTAAATTCGATAGTATTTGCTTTATCCTCATTGGGTCTACTAGCACATCATTTTTAATATGAGTATCAAAGTTAAGCTCTAGTGATAAGCCTTTTTGATGTGCTAATCCCTCAAACACCCGAACCACGGAAGTAACAATTGATTTTAAATTGGTTCTTACTGGAGATAATGTTAATTGCCCTGCTTCAATGCGTGCTATATCAAGAATGTCGCCAATAAGTTCAAGTAAGCCGTTTGCAGAGTCGTATGCTACTTTAATCGTGTTTAGTTCCGAAACTGGTAAATTTGGACTCTTAAGCGCTAACTCTAACATGCCAATTATAGCATTCATTGGGGTCCTGATTTCATGGCTCATAGTCGCTAAGAAAGTGCTTTTGGCTTGGCTTGCCGTATCTGCAACTTCTTTTGCATTTTCTAACTCTTTAATTAATTTGACTCGGTCACTAACATCTATCCATCCGCCAATAATACCTTCAATATTTCCAGCATCGTCACCATAGGATTTGAACCAGTGGTAAATATTATATTTTACTCCGTCAATATGTAACTCTCTATCTTTAAATATGGGAATGCCATCCTCTAAAGCTTGTATATATTCCTTATCAACCAGAGGTGCCTCAATAGCACGAATAGTTCCTTCTATAGTTGTTTTTTGCAATAACTCTTCACGTGAAGAATTGAATGTTCTAAGGTAACTTTCGTTACACATAGTAAGTTCACGTCGTTTATTTCTTACATAGATGGGGTGTGGTATAGCATCAACGATCTGTTGCATAAATAATAATTGCCCATCAAGAGCTTTTGTTGCTTTTAGCCGCTGTCTATAGTGTTGTCTAGTGTATAGTGTCCAACCTATCGATACTAAAATTAAAATTAGTGATGAAATTAAAATGGTATAAATTGTGTAACGATAATCTTTCCAGGTCTGTTTTGCTGGTAGAGAATTACTTCTCCAGTAATTTTCTAAAGTTTGTAGTTCGTTTGGTGGTATCGAAAGTAATGTTTTGTTAATAATGTCAACCAGTATGTGCTCTTCCTTTTTCACGGCAAAGTTAGCCGCGGCAGTCGGAATTTTCTCCACCAACTCTTTAACTTCAAGTATGTCATCAAAATAGCCATGGTTATAATAGTCTGCAATATTTAATGGTATAATGGTGTAATCAGCTTCACTGTTCTTTACTGTATCTAGAGCCTCGATAAAGTTAGATGTTAGCTTTATCTCTTTAAATTTAATATATTGTCTAGTATATTCTTCAATAGCATGATCACGGGGTATTGCTATTATCGGATCATTAATTTCAACGTTGTTTTTCCTTTGGACAATAATGTAAGGTGAGCTGGAAAATTCTGATGAGAAGTCAAAAAAAATTGCTCTGTTTTTATTTGGTGTTAATATGGTGATATATGGTGTTTTGCTTTTTAAAACTAGTTCCTGCTGCTCATTAAAGTCTTTTGAAGATGTATAATCAATATCTAATCCAGAGTATAATCTTAATAACTCCAAGATCTCAATTGCGTATCCTGCAGGACGTCCTGAACTATTAAGATAGGATAGAGGAGCCATATACTCGTTAAAGACAACATTTATTTTTCCATTCCTTTTGATCCAGTTTTTTTCTTCTTCATTAAATATAGGCAATTCGCTTTTTTCTGGAATAATATATCCACCTCCACTCCATCGTTTACGAATTAGTCGGCTTTCATCTTTAGATATTGTTTTTATCGCTTTATTAAAAATTTCTAGAAGCATATCATTGGTATCACTAGCTGCAAATGCAATGCCTTTTGAGTCGATATGTAAGTAATCGTCTAGCTGAAGCCTCTTGTAAAATGTGTTATTTATCATGTAATTTGCTGAAGATAAATCCATGATAACAGCATCAGTTTTCCCAAAAGCCGCAGCAGCAACTGCTGCTTGTTTTGTTGGATAGTTGATGATAGTTTTATTCGGGAAGTATTCTTTAACAACTTTATCTGCTAAGTAATCATATGCCATTGAGATCGTTTTGACCTCAGCATTTAATGACGTATTTTTAAATAATGCTGGACGATCTGAGATATAGGGTATGGATAGCTTTAACCCCTTATATTCTTCGTAACTATTTGCTGTGGTTAGTAAGTCCACATCTCCATTTTTGACTGCATTAATTGCGTCTTCTCTGACTTTAAAACGGATAATTTCAACCTGTGTATGGAGAGAGTCTTTTATTAGCTGTAAGAAATCTGCACTAATCCCTTGATAGTATTGACTTTCATCGTCAGCAACATCATAGGGATGGAAATTAGGCTCAGTTATTGCAATTCTTATGATTTTAAATTTTCTCAGGTATTCTTCTTCGGATTTAGTTAATGCTGTACTCTCAGCTTCTAGATTCGGATGTCCCTTCAGTAAAAAAGTATCACTATCGAGTGTGTGTGCAGTTGATTTGTGAAAAGATAATATAGTGATGGCTATTATAATAATTGGATTTATTATAGTCGCAATTTTCATGATAAATTATGTCTCTTCGCAATTTCTATTATGTCTACTAGTGTTTTAGCGTTTAGTTTTTCTAAAAGTCTAGTCTTATAAGTGCTGATGGTTTTATTACTAAGCAACATCCTATCAGCAATTTCTTTATTAGATAACCCTGTTGCGAGTTGTTGCAATACAACCATTTCTCTAGTTGAGAGTTTTTTAATTAGTTCGGCTTCATCCTGACTAGACTTTGATATCACATTGCTATTTGCCAATATTGGAAAGTAGGAGTGCCCTGAAAGAATTGCTTTTAATGCACCTGTTACTTCTGTTAAATCTTTTTGTTTTGAAACAAAACCAGATGCTCCCGCTTGAATACAGCGAGAAACAAAGTGCTCTGATGGTTGTGCGGTTAATACTAATATAGGTGGATTATTATTTAATCTTCGTGATCTATCAATTACTTCCAGTCCATCAAGTTGTGGAATTCCTATATCTAAAATAACAGCATCTGGTGATAGTTCTTTAATTAACCTGAGAGCATCGACGCCATTATTAGTCTCACCAATAATATTAAAGTTATTTTGCTCAAGAATAATTTTCAATGCCAAGATTACAACCGGATGATCATCAACAATTAATATTTTTTTCTTCATAAATAAAACTCCATAACCATTATGTACAGATTTTATCCTTTGTAAGCTCTTGTAGGAAATACTAGATAGCTATTCGGATATTTCCTACGAAGTGTTCGGGCATTTCTTTTTTAAAATTATCGTAGGATAGACGAAATGAGAACTATTTTTTACTACTCATAACATTTAGGTGGCGCCCTTTACGTATGTTGCAGCTTGTAACGACTTGTGGCGCAACCTATCTAAGTATAGCTATTTATCTGCAACTGGAAGCTGTAGTTCATTCTGAAAGGATACTATGAGATTTTAGATGGTTAGATTTGAAGGACATTTGATGAGTAAGATTCGGGTATTAGTCTTAGAAGATCATCCCTTTCAGCGTGCGGTACTTGAATATAACTTAGCTTCGTTTGCTGATGTTGAGGTATTTGCATTTGGCTGTGTTCAGGATGCTTTTACTTGGCTCGATGTTCACAATAGTGCTGATATTGTTATTTGTGATTTGATGATGGCAGGAATAGATGGCTTATCGTTTTTGCGCAAGGCGAAGGCTAAATACAGCATCCACGCAGTAGCTTTGTTTAGCTGTATCGATATGGAATTAAGGCGAGCTGTATCGCAGATGATAAAAATGCTTAATTTTGAGTATCTTGGCGATTTGAGTAAAAGTCCTTCTATTGGAAACTTGCAAAGTATGTTGGATAAGTTTGTCTATTCTCGTACTCAAAAACGTAAAGTGATGTCCTCTTCTCGAATTGAAATTAGAACGAAAGATTTTTCATTAGCTGATTTTCAGTTGGCACTTGAGCAACATCAATTTGTGGGTTTTTATCAGCCTAAATTCGATGTCACAGACTTTAGTCTGGCGGGTGTCGAAGTGTTAGCTAGATGGATTCATCCTGAAGTTGGCACGCTTAGCCCTGAAGGATCCCCTCATAAATCAGCCATAGCATAGCCATATTTGAGCAACTGATTGGCGAATAATACCCAGGCCGCCAGCAATTCTTTCTCCG
>Ga0247725_1000958_pt1 | contig 16753 bp, 20 predicted proteins | sample OKSTACKMCFT3sol_FD_183021 | JGI IMG/M metagenome (GOLD analysis project Ga0247725, IMG submission 183021) | Subsurface sediment microbial communities from gas well in Oklahoma, United States - OK STACK MC-FT3-sol | ecosystem: Environmental > Terrestrial > Deep subsurface > Rock core/Sediment... | reverse complement strand
CGGCGCGCTGCTGCTGTGGCGCGGCACCACCGGCCACTGCGCCATGAAGGGCATGGTCACCGACCTGGAAGGCGAGCTGGAGTACCTGCGCCAGCGCATCGCCCGCCTGCGCGAGGCCCTGCCCAAGGTGGACAACGCCCAGGGCAAGGCACGCACGCCGACCGAGGCCAAGGTCGACAACGCCATCGAGGAAACCTTCCCCGCCAGCGACCCGATCTCGCCCTGACCTGCGAGGGCGCCCCACCCGGGGCGCCCCTTCGCCTAGGGGCGGAGGATCACCTTGCGACAGCCCTCCTCCTTCTTCTCGAACAGCCGATAGCCCTCCGCCGCCTCTGCCAGCGCCATGCGGTGGCTGATGATCACCTCCGGTTTCAGCGCGCCGGTCTGGATGTACTCCAGCAACGTGGGCAGCGTCGGGTGCACGTGGGTCTGGCCCATGCGGAAGGTCAGCCCCTTGTCGAAGGCGTCGCCGAACAGGAAGCCGTGCATGAAGCCGGCGTACACCCCGGGCACGCTCACCACCCCGCCCCGGCGCACCGCCGCGATGCACTGGCGCAGCGCGTAGCCGCTGCTGATCTCCAGCTTCAGCGTGGTCAGAATCGTTTCCGTGGTACTGCCCTTGGCCTCGAAGCCCACGGCATCGATCACCGCATCCACCCCCCTGAACCCGGGTGTGTTCTCGATGATGGCCGCCGCCGGGTCGTCGATCCGCTCGAAATCGATGGGGATCACGCCGTAGGTCTGGCGCGCGTACTCCAGGCGGTACGGGTGGTGATCGACCATGAAGATCAGCTCCGCCCCCAGCATCCGCGCGCAGGCGGCGCTCATCAGCCCCACCGGCCCGGCGCCGAAGATCGCCAGGCTGCTGCCGGGGCCGATGCCGGCGTTGACCACCGCCTGGTAGCCGGTGGGCAGGATGTCGCTGAGGAACAGCACCTGCTCGTCGTCCAGTTCGTCCGGCACCTTGAAGGGCCCCACGTTGGCGTGGGGCACCCGCACCAGCTCGGCCTGGCCGCCCGGCACGCCCCCGTAGAGGTGGCTGTAGCCGAACAGCGCCGCGCCCGGCGGGATCTGTTTCTTGTTGAGGATGGCGCCGCGACCGGTGTTGGTGGTCTCACAGGCCGCGTGCAGGTTCAGCTGGCAGAAGAAGCAGCCACCGCAGGCGATCACGAAGGGCACCACCACCCGGTCGCCCGTGCGCACGGCCGTGACCGCCGGGCCCGTCTCCTCGACGATGCCCATGAATTCGTGGCCGAAGATGTCGCCGTGCTTCACCTGGGGGATCTTGCCCCGGTAGAGGTGCAGGTCCGAACCGCAGATGGCGGTGGCGGTGACCCGCAGGATGATGTCGTCGGGCTGCTCGATCACGGGATCGGGCACCCGCTCGACGCGAACGTCGTGGCTGCCGTGGTAGGTCAAGGCCTGCATGGGGACTCTCCTGGTTGGGGGCTACCCCTGTCGGAAAACCCGCCCGGGCGACTGTTCAGGGAATCGGGATGAACGGTCGGAAGGGCCCGGAGAGAGGCCGCCCGGGTCGCCTGCGTCCCGCATGGGGCGCGGCTTTCCGACCAATGGTGTTTCGATACAGGAGTTGTACGGCGAAGGGCCATTGATAGCTAAATGCAACCCCAGGCGCCGTCGAATCTGTACAGCGCTTCGCCTATGCCTTGCTGCGAGCCTGTCCCGCTGGCGACAAGGCCCTGAGCCATCATTTACAGCGCCTGCTCAGCCCCTAGTCTAGGAAGTCCGCACAGTGACCTTTTTGCTCGGAGGCTTCCCTTCCGTTGTTCTTCCGTCGCTGCACATTCGCCGCCACCCTGCACCAGGGGGTCCCATGTTCCTTAGCGAAATCAGTCGACTTTTTGAAATCCACATGCCCGGCTACAGCTGCAAGGCGATCCGCCAGGACGATGGCTCGCTGTCCTGCCAGTTCACCGCCCGCAGCAGCCAGGCCACCATCACCATCACCGGGCTGACCGCCACCGACGTGTCCACGCCTGAGGCCGTGGCCGACGTGAGCAAGAGCTTGCTGGAAGAAATTGCCTGCGCCACCGGTGACGTCCATTCCCTGCTGCCCCCGCTGGCCTTGCCCGAGCGCTGGTAGCCTTCCGTCCCGAGGCATGCGGGAGCCCGCCGGACGGCGGGCTCCCAGGGAGGGTTACTCCCGGTCCTTGCCGCCGTGGCTGTTCTGACCACCCTTGCGGCCCGCCTCGGAGGCTTTCTCGCGGTCATTGGCGAAATTGCCACCGCTGTTCTGGCCACCCTTGCGACCGGCTTCGGCCGCGCGCTCCGGGTCATTGGCGAAATTGCCGCCGCTGTTCTGGCCGCCCTTGCGCCCGGCTTCGGCAGCACGCTCGGGATCGTTGGCGAAGTTGCCACCACTCACCTGGCCACCCTTGCGCCCGGCTTCGGCAGCGCGTTCCGGATCATTGGCGAAATTGCCGCCGCTGTTGTGACCACCCTTGCGTCCCGCTTCGGAGGCTTTTTCACGGTCGTTGGCAAAGTTGCCCGGGTTATCGTTCGACATGATGAATCTCCTGTGACAGGCAGGCCGGAATTGGCCTTGCAGAGGTTCTGAAACGGGCCGAAAGGAAGTGTTCGATCTTTTTAGGCTTCGCTAAGTCATTGAATGACAAGCGGTTGTCGATGATTTCCGGGTGATATCAAGGCTCGCTACGACACCTGTACAACCCCGCTGCCGGCAGCAGCGGGGTTGTACAGGCAGGCCTCAGCGGGACTCCATGGTGGCGGCCTGGTTGCCACCCTCCTCTGCGATCTTGCTGAGCTTCTCGTCGGTGCTCTTCTCCTCGGCCAGGGTGTCCTTCAGCGGCCCGATGGCCTCCTTCAGCCCCAGGTGCTTGGCCATGGCGATCAGCGTGCCGTAGCTGGCGATCTCGTAGTGCTCCACCTTCTGCGCGGCACCGATCAGGCCGGCATCCAGCACCGGGCCCTTGTCGATCTCGTCGATGAGCTCCTTGCCCTCTTCCACCAGGCCTTCCATCGCGATGCACTTCACGCGCTTGAGCTTCAGCCCCAAGGCTTCCACCACCTGGTCGATACGCTCGATCTGGCCCTGGGTTTCCTCCAGGTGCGCCTGGAAGGCCTCGACGAGGATCGGGTTGCTGGCCGCACGGGCCATCTTCGGCAGGGCGCGGGTCAGTTGCTTCTCCGCGCTGTAGACGTCGGACAGTTCGTGGATGAACAGGTCTTGAACGGTTTTACGGGCCATGGGTTGCCTCCAGATGGTTTCGAGTCATGGGTCCGGGCCTCTCCAGAGGCCTCGGGAAAGTCGACTCGGGGGGTGGCAACCCGTTCCAGTTTTATGCCCGTGCGGTCACTGCGCGGGAATGATGGAGATCTTCCCGTTGCGCTCGACGATGGCGTAGCGGATCTGTTCCAGCCGCTCCAGGCCGTGCTTCTCGCGGGCGGCTTCGAGGATGTCCGCCTCGCGCAGGCGCGCTGCGTCCAGCCGGCTCTTCAGGACCGCGCCGTGCTCCACCACGATCACCGGCGAGCCTTCCAGCCAGAGGTCGAGGCGCGGCCAGCGCCACTGCAGGCGGGTGTGCACCACGTCGATGCTGATCAGCGTGACGATCACCAGCACCGCATTGGTGACCGAGAAATCGTCCCCCAGCAGCGCCTGCTGGGTGGCCTCGCCGATGATCAGCAGCAGCACGAAATCGAAGATCGTGATCTCCGACAGGGAACGGCGGCCGGAGAACTTGAAGATCACCAGCAGGGCGAAGTAGATGGCGGCAGCGCGGAATACGGCGTCCATGGCGGGCTCCTCAGGGGTAGATGAACTGGCTGACCGGCACCTGCCGGTCACCCACGCGGACCTGGCTGCGGAACAGCCCCACGCCGTCGGCGCGCAGGGACAGGAACAGCCGCACCCGCCCCTGCTCGTCCGCCGTCACGTCCAGGGCCAGGCCGTTGCCCCCGGCGGTGCGGCTTGCCGCCGGCTGTGGCTGCAGGCTTTCCAGGGTGGAGCCCTCCAGCAGCTCGCCGAGCAGTTCCACCCGGGCCTTGGGGCCCGCGCTATGCACGTCCACCACCAGGGTGGAGGTGGCCCCGTTGCGCAGGAAGCGTTGCCAGGTCACCTGCAGGCGCCCGTCCTCGGAGGCCGCCTCGGCATGGCTCAGCGGGCCCTTGGCGAACAGCCCGGCCACCGTGAGCGCCACCAGCGCCCCCAGTATCCAGATGCCCACCCGCTCCAGCGCCCACTGGCACCGCTGCACGTGGAGGTTCTCCTGCACCGGGTAGTGGCGCTCCTGTTCATCGGACGGATCGAGGCGGGGCAGCATGACGGCGCTCCTGGGTGATGGGCCTTGCTTCACAGACCCCGTGCCGTGCCGCCCGGTTCGAGTGATCGACGGCACCGCCCGGTCAGGAAACCGGAACCTCCGCCGCCGGCCCCTGCCAACCGCAGACACCCAGGCAACCGGAGACCACCATGCATATCCATCACCTCGACTGCGGCTGCATGTGCCCCCTGGGCGGGGCCCTCTACGACGGGTTCAGCACCGGCCTGCGTGCGCACCTGGTGTGCCACTGCCTGCTGCTGGAGACCGCCCACGACGGCCTGGTACTGGTGGACACCGGCTTCGGCCTGCGCGACATGCGCCAGCGCGGCGCCCGGCTCAGCGCGTTCTTCCGCCGGCTCAACAACATCCGCTACGACACCAGCCTCACCGCCGTGGCCCAGGTCCGCCGGCTCGGCTACCAGCCCGACGACGTGCGCCACATCGTCCTCACCCACCTGGACTTCGACCACGCCGGCGGCCTGGAGGACTTCCCCCGGGCCACCGTGCACCTGATGGAGCGCGAGCTGAAGAGCGCCGAGGCCAGCACCGGTTTCTTCGGCCGCCGGCGCTTCGTGCCCGAACAGTGGAAGCGCGTGAAGCGCTGGCAGATCTACCGCGAGCAGGGCGAGCAGTGGAACGGCTTCAATGCCGTGCGGACCCTGCGCGGGCTGGAAAGCGAGCCCCTGTGCCTGCTGCCGCTGGCCGGGCACACCCTGGGCCATGCCGGGGTTGCGGTGCAGGGGCCCAACGGCTGGCTGCTGCACGCCGGCGACGCCTACTTCCACCGCGCCGAGGTGCGCCACGCCCAGCGGCATTGCCCGCCAGGCCTGCGCTTCTACCAGTGGATGATGGACACCGACGGCAGCGCCCGGCGGCGCAACCAGCAGCGCCTGCGCCACCTCTCCCTCAGCCGCCCGGACATCGAGCTGTTCTGCAGCCACGACGCCCTGGAGCTGAAGCACCTGAAGCAACCGGCCTGACCCTCGGGCCAGGCCGGCACGGCACTACTTGCTGTGCTCCGGGGACGACGGGCCGCGGCCCAGGCCCCGGGGCCCGGCGATGCCCCAGTAGACCAGCCCGAGCACCGGGAACAACGAGATGCCCAGCGCCCACAGCGCCTTGGTTTCAACCGACTTGCTGCTGCGGAAGACGCTGATGATCGCCCACAGGTCGAGCAGGACCAGGATGCCGGCGACGGCGATCCAGAAGTACGTGACGGGATCGGACATGGGATGACCCTCCTCTGCTGAGTCCTGGTGTTTCGGGTCGCACGGGGCGGCCCGGGTTCAGACTTTCCGCCCCGGCGGCCTAGCCGTTGACCACCGTCCCGCCGTTCACGTGCAGCACCTGGCCGCTGACGTAGGAGGCATCCTCGCTGGCCAGATACACGTAGGCCGGCGCCACCTCGGCCGGCTGCCCGGGGCGTCCCATGGGGGTGTCGGCGCCGAAGCGCGCCACCTGCTCGGCGGTGAAGGTGGAGGGGATCAGCGGCGTCCAGATCGGCCCCGGCGCCACCCCGTTCACGCGGATGCCCCGGCTCGCCAGGTTCAGCGCCAGGGAGCGGGTGAAGGCGGTGATCGCCCCCTTGGTGGAGGAGTAGTCCAGCAGCGACGGGTTGCCCTTGTAGGCCGTGATGGAGGTGGTGTTGATGATGCTCGCCCCCTGCCCCATGTGCGGCAGCGCCGCCTTGGTGAGCTGGAACATGCCGAGGATGTTGGTGCGGAAGGTGCGCTCCCAGGTGGCTTCCTCCAGGGCCTCCAGGCCCTCGCAGGGATGCTGCTCGCCGGCGTTGTTCACCAGCACGTCGAGGCGCCCCCAGGTGTCCAGCACGTCCGCCACCACCTGCCGGCAGAACTCGCCATCGGCCACGTCGCCGGCCCGGGTGATGACCTGGCCGCCCTGGCGCGCCACCGCCTCGGCAGTCTCGCGGGCGTCGTCCTCCTCGTCGAGGTAGACCAGCGCCACCTGGGCGCCCTCGGCAGCGAAATGCACCGCCACGGCGCGGCCGATGCCGCTGTCGCCACCGGTTATCAGTGCCACCTTGCCGGCCAGCTTGCCGGCGGCCTTGTAGCGTTCGGAGAAGTACTCCGGCAGCGGGTGCATGGCGCCCTCGCGGCCGGGCTGTTTGTCCTGGTGCTGGGGGGGAAGGGTCTGCTCGCTCATGGGGTTCTCCCTGTGGCCTGTGGTTGCTTCCGGCGGTCGCCGGGCGTTCACAGGGTGGGAAACCCCTCCCCGGCTTAGGTTCGACCTGTCTGGACGAACCGCCCGGGACATTCCCTTGAACTTGTCCGCGCCTGCCCGCTTCTACCGACCGTCATCACCCACCACGGAGACACCGCCATGACCCATCCCCTGAGACACCTGATGTTCGCCCTGCTCGCTGCCTTCGTCGCCTTCGGCGGCACCGCCCGCGCCGCCAACACCGTCGACCCGCAGGACTTCGTCGACCGCGCCTCCGAGTCCGGCATCGCCGAGGTGGAGGCCGGCAAGCTCGCCGAGAAGAAGGCCCAGCACCCGGAGGTCAAGGCCTTCGCCGAGATGATGGTCAAGGACCACACCGCCGCGAATGCCGAACTCAAGCAACTGGCCGCCACGCTGAAGCTGAAGACCGCCGATGACGCCAGCCTGATGGAGCAGGCCAAGGCCAAGCTGCTGGAGATGCGTGACGACTCCTTCGACAAGGCCTACGCCGAGAACCAGGTCAAGGCCCACCAGGAAGCCGTCGAGCTGTACCGCCAGGCCGCCCAGTCCGACCAGGCCCAGCTGCGCGACTTCGCCCAGAAGATCCTGCCCAAGCTGCAGGCCCACCTTGAGAAGGCCGAGAGCCTGGCCAAGGAGCTGGACGCCAAGCGCTGATTGCAGACCCCGGGCGCCCGTGCGGTTGCGACGGGCGCCACTCGCGCAAGAGGACCCCGCCATGAACGACCCCTACCGCTTCCAGACCTGCATCTCCGCCTGCAACGCCTGCGCCGCCGCCTGTGAAACCTGCGCCTCGGCCTGCCTCAGCGAGGAACATGCCCAGCAGATGACCCGCTGCATCCAGCTCTGCCGGGACTGCGCCGACCTCTGCCACCTGTGCGCCACGCTGATGATCCGTGGCAGCGAGTTCGCCCCTGGCCTGTGCCAGGTGTGCCACGCCGCCTGCACCGCCTGCGCCGAGGAGTGCCAGCAGCACAACAGCCAGCACTGCCAGGAGTGCGCCCAGGCCTGCCAGCGCTGCGCCGACGAGTGCGAACGCATGGCCGCCTGAAGCCCACCTGCAAGGAGTTCCCCATGAGTGCCCAGCAACCGCATGCCCCGAGCACCGAAGAACCGATCCTCGACGACCCCGGCAACGAAGACCCGGGCTCCCAGCTCGACCGTGGCGACCCGCCGGTCAAACCGACGCCGCGCCAGGCCCCGCCCGAGGACGCGCCGCGTTGAGCCGCGCCCTCAGGCCTTGCGCCGGCGCGGCCGGATGGCGTCGTCCTTCGCCGCCTTGGCCGGGGCACGCTTGCGCGGTGCCTTGGCCGGCGCGGCCTTCTCGGTCTTTTCCGGCTTCGCCCCCTTGCCGCCCAGGCTGCGTCGCAGCAGCTCGGTGAGGTCGATGATGTCCGCGCCCTGGGGCGCCTCCTCGTCCGGCCGCTCGACCCGCTCCACGTGGCCCTCCTGGGCCTTCTGTTCCACCAGGTCCATCACCTTCTCGGTGAAGGTGTCGCGGTAGTCGTCCGGCTGCCAGTCCTGGGTCATGTCCTCGATCAGCCGCTTGGCCATCGCCAGCTCGCCCTTGGCCAGGGTCGGCTCGGTCACCTCGCTGCCCAGGTCGAGGATGCCCAGGCCCTTCACATCCGCCGGCCAGCGCAGCGTCACCAATACCAGCGCCGACTCCTGGGGCATCACCGCCGCCAGGTACTGGCGGGTGCGCAACACCACCTCCGCCAGGGCCACCTTGCCGCTGGCCACCAGGGACTCGCGCAGCAGCGCATAGACCTTGCCACTGCGCCGGTCGGGGCTCAGGTAGTAGGGCGTGTCGATGTTCTGCAACGGGATCTGCCCGGCATCCACGAAGGCGAAGATGTCGATGGTCCGCGTCGCACGCGGGTGCGCCTGCTGGATCTCCTCCTCGCTCAGCACCACGTACTCGCCGGGGGCGTGCTCCACCCCCTTGACGATGTGCTCGCGGGGCACCTCCTTGCCGGTGACCTTGTTCACCCGGCGGTAGCCCACCGGCTCCATGGAGCGGTCGTCCAGCCAGTCGAAATCCACCCCGCCGGAGCTGCTGGCGGACACCAGGTCCACCGGGATGTGCACCAGCCCGAAGCTGATCGCCCCTTTCCAGATCGCGCGTGCCATGGGCTTCTCCTTCGTCATGCCGTCTTTCGATGACCGGCCCGCACGGCAGAAAGTTTCCCCTGGCGCAGGCGCCCGTGCCGCCCATCAAACACCCTGAACTCCCGGCGCGTACCGCTGCTCACAACCCAGGTACGGACGCCAAGGAGACACCGCCATGCGCCGCCTTCCCCTGCTCCTGCTGCTCGGCTGCCTGCCCGCCGGGCTCGCCCTCGCCGAGGGCTGCCACGTCAACAGCCGCACCTCCAGCGCAGCGGTCACCGGCATCGAGACCGAGAGCTGCTACGAATTCGTCGGCATGCCGGCAGAGGCGCTGGACTGGTCCTGCAGCAACGAGAGCAAGGACATGACCAGCACCCGCAAGCAGCGGGTCGCCCAGTGCCCCGGCGGCGAGCAGGCCCGCTGCGACGCCCCGCTGGACCAGGAGAGCCTGGCCAACCCACGTGCCAGTGCCCGTAGGCCGGACACGGCACGCCCGGCGGTGCCGAACGATGCCCGCGTGCTCACCCGCTACTACCAGATGACCGACCTCGGCCAGGTGCGCACCGATTGCGAGAAGAGCGGCGGCCGCTGGCAGGAGCAATGACATGGCCTGCCCTGCCGACGTGCGCCTGCTGCGCAGTGGTACCCCCCTGGCCGAGCACGAAGCCTGCGTGCACCGTCTGCTCGGCGGACGCCTGGCGCGCCTGCTGGGCTGCCCCTTCGACCCCGCGCCCATCACCCAGGTCGAGGAGCCCGGGCGGCACTACCTGCTGCCCGACGACACCCTGGTGGGCCCGACCCAGCGTCACGGTCTGAGCCACATCGGGCAGCTCTTCGGCGGCTGGGTCGCCGAGCCCTTCATGGCTACCAAGGCCATCGGCCATCCCCTCGCGGGCCCTGGCGCTCAGGCGCCACGGGGCTGGTCCGACGCCTTCGCCGAACAGGCCGGGGATGCCGTGCTGGAGGGCTTCAGCGTGTTCAGCCCGGAGGACGCCCGGCGCGCCGGGCAGCGCCTGCTGGAACGCGGCCCGCTGCGGGCCAAACCGGTGCGCGCCAAGGCCGGTCGCGGCCAGCAGGTGATCCGCCAGCTGGCGGAACTGGACGCCCTGGTGGCGCAGCTGCCGACCGATGAACTGGCCACCTGGGGCCTGGTGCTGGAAGAGCAACTGGAGGACGTGGCGACCTACAGCGTCGGTCAGGTGGAGGTGAACGGCCTGCTGGCCAGCTACCACGGCGTGCAGCACCTGACCCGTGACGGCGCCGGCGAGCCGGTCTACGGCGGCTCCGACCTGTACCTGGTGCGCGGCGGCTACGACGCGCTGCTGGCCGAGCCGCTGCCGGCCTCGATACGCCTGGCGGTGCAACAGGCCCGGCGCTACGAAGAGGCCGCCCTGCACAGCTACCCCGACCTGCTCGCCTCGCGCCGCAACTATGACGTGGCGCGCGGGCGCAATGCCACCGGCCAGTGGCGCTCCGGGGTGCTGGAGCAATCCTGGCGGGTGGGCGGAGCCAGTGCGGCGGAGGTCTTCGCCCTGGAACTGTTCGACGCGGAGCCGGCGTGCCGGCGGGTCCACGCCCGCACCCGGGAAACCTATGGCGAGCCCCGAGTGCCGGCCGACGCCTGGGTGCTTTCCGACGGCGAGGTGCCCGGGCTGGGGCGCCTGTGCAAATACGTGGAGGTAATCGCTGATGACCGCCCATAGCCAGGCCCTGGAAATCATCGTCGAGGGCCAGCCCCTGTGCGGCACCCTGCTCTCCCCCGAAGCCCGTGTGCCGGGCATCCTCTTCGTCCACGGCTGGGGCGGCAGCCAGCAACGCGACCTGGCGCGGGCCAAGGGCATCGCCGGGCTCGGCTGCGTGTGCCTGACCTTCGACCTGCGCGGCCACGAGCGCACCGCCGAGGCCAAGGCCAGCGTCACCCGTGAACAGAACCTGGCCGACATCCTCGCGGCCTATGACCGGCTGGCGGCACACCCGGCGGTCAACCCCGAGGCCATCGCGGTGATCGGCAGCAGCTACGGCGGCTACCTCGCCACCTTCCTCACCACCCGGCGCCCGGTGAAGTGGCTGGCCCTGCGGGTGCCGGCCCTGTACTGGGACGAGGAATGGGACCGCCCCAAGCAGTCCCTCGACGTGGCCCGCCTGGCGCGCTACCGGCGCCAGCCCTGGAACCCCGATGAAAACCTCGCGCTGAAGGCCTGCGCCGCCTTCACCGGCGACGTGCTGCTGGTGGAGTCGGAGCACGACAGCTACGTCCCGCACATGACGCTGATGAGCTACCGCGCTGCCTTCGAGCAGGCCCACTCCCTCACCCATCGCATCCTCGATGGCGCCGACCACGCCCTCAGCGAGGACCATCACCAGCAGGCCTACACGCGCATCCTCACCAACTGGATCAGCGAGATGGTCATCGGCGCCCGGGTCGGCGCCTACCCCCATCACTCTTCCCGCTACTCCTGAGCATGGTCGGCACCGCCTGCGTCTCACGAAAGCCACGATCCGCCCTTGCGGAGACTCCAGGGTGAGCTTCCAGCAGTGGCTGCTGGTCCTGGGCGGCCTGCTGCTGATCCTCGGGCTGGCCTCTGCCTACGTGCGCCTGCTGCCGATCACCACCTCGGCCCTGTACCTGGGCTTCGGGCTGCTGATCGGTCCCCTGGGACTCGGCCTCTGGCAGCAGGACCTGCCCCAGGTTCGCACCTGGCTCGGGCACCTGGTGGAGGTGGCCGTGCTGGTGTCGCTGTTCCTCGCCGGGTTGCGCCTGCGCCTGCCGTTGAATGCCCGCCAGTGGCGCCCGGCCTGGCTGCTGGCCGGGCCGGTGCTGGTGGCCACCGTACTGGTGTTCGCAACGCTGTTGCAGGCGCTGCTGGGCCTGGACTTCGGCTTCTGCCTGCTGCTGGCGGCGATCCTCTCGCCCACTGACCCGGTGCTGGCCAACCTGATCCAGGTGAACCACGCCAGCGACACCGATCCGATGCGCTTCGCCCTCACCGGCGAGGCCGGGCTGAACGACGGCATCGCCTTCCCCTTCGTGATGCTGGGCCTGTTGTTCCTCCAGGGCTCCGGCCTGCCCGGGCAGGCCACCTGGCTGCACTGGCTGGCCAACGACGTGCTCTGGGCGGTGCCGGTGGGGCTGCTGGTGGGGTTCGGCTTCGGCCGCGCGGTGGGGCGCGGAGTGATCCGCCTGCGCGCCCGCCACACCGAGACCGCCGTGTCGCCGAACGATTTCATCGCCCTGGCGGTGATCGCCCTGTCCTACGTGCTGGCCGAGGCGTTGGGCGGCTGGGGCTTTCTCAGCACCTTCGCCGCCGGGCTCGGCATGCGCCACGCCGAGGCCCGCGCCAGCGGCCCGGTGCCGGCCGAGGAGTCGGCGCGCCAGGGCGAGCTGCGCGAGGACAGCCACACCCAGGCGCTGATCGAGTTCGGCGAGGACCCGGCGCGCCACCCGCAGATCGCCGCCAGCGCGTTGATGGTGGACATCCAGGCCTTCGGCAACCTGCTCGAACGCATCCTCGAAGTGCTGCTGGTGACGGTGCTCGGTGCCCTGCTCGCCCAGCACTGGCGCTGGGAAGCGGTGCCGGTGGCGTTGCTGCTGTTCGTCGGCGTGCGCCCGCTGATGGTGGCGCTGCTGCTGGGTCGCCACGGCATTCCCCGGTCCCAGCGGTACCTGGTGGGCTGGTTCGGCATACGCGGCATCGGCAGCCTGTACTACCTGTGCTTCGCCCTGGCCCATGCGCCCCGGGCGCTGGACCAGGACCGCCTCGGCGACCTGGTGCTGAGCGTGGTGGCGCTGAGCATCCTGCTCCACGGGTTGTCGATCCAGCCGCTGCTCAAGCGCTTCCACCCCGATCCCTGACCGCTCGCGAAGCGACCTGAACCTTCCGCCCCGCCGGCCACTCCCCTGCACAGGAGGACCTGCCATGAGCGACGCCCTGAACGACTACGCCCGCAAGCGCGATTTCGACGCCACCCCCGAGCCCGGCACCTCCGCGCGCCGGCGCGGCAAGAAGGCGGCCGGGCACGCCCTGCGCTACTGCATCCAGAAGCACGATGCGACGCGCCTGCACTACGACTTCCGCCTGGAGCTGGAGGGCACCCTGAAGAGCTGGGCGGTGCCCAAGGGCCCGAGCCTGGACCCGGCCGCCCGGCGCCTGGCCATCCACGTGGAGGATCACCCGCTGGACTACGCCGACTTCGAAGGCCACATCCCCGAGGGTCACTACGGCGCGGGCGATGTGATCGTCTGGGACCGGGGCGTGTGGATTCCCCAGGGCGACCCGGTGGCCGGCTACCGTGCCGGGCGCCTGCGCTTCGAGCTGCAGGGCGAGAAGCTCGCCGGCCAGTGGAACCTGGTGCGCACCCAGCTGCCGGGCAAGCAGGAGCAATGGTTCCTGATCAAGCACCGGGACGCGGCGGCCCACCCCGAGAGCGAGCTGAGCATCACCGAATCACGCCCGGACAGCGTGCTCAGCGAGCGCCGCCTGGTGCCCCGCGAGGCCAGGACCCAGGCCCCGCGCACCCGGCGCAAGGCGGCCAAGCCCAAGGCCGCCGCCCTGCCCGCGCAGCTCAAGCCGCAGCTGGCCACCCTGGTGGACCGTCCACCGGCCGGGGACTGGCACTACGAGGTGAAGTTCGACGGCTACCGCCTGCTGGCCCGCCTCGATCACGGCCAGGTGCAGCTGTTCACCCGCAACGGCCATGACTGGACCGCCCGCCTGCCGGCCCAGGCCCGGGCCCTGTCACGCCTGCCGGTGGACGAGGCCTGGCTGGACGGCGAAGTGGTGGTGATGGATGAGGACGGCCAGCCCGACTTCCAGGCCCTGCAGAACGCCTTCGAGGTGGGCCGCAGCGAGGCGGCGCTGTACTACCTCTTCGACCTGCTGCACCTCAACGGCAGGGACCTGCGCGAGACCCCGCTGGAGCAGCGCCGGGAAGCCCTGGCGCAGCTGCTGGAACCGCTCGACGACGACGGACTGCTGCGCTATTCCCAGTCCTTCACGGAACCTGCCGAGGCGGTGCTCGACAGCGCCTGCCGGCTGGGCCTGGAGGGCCTGATCGGCAAGCGCGCCGGCAGCCTCTACGCGGGCCGACGCAGCAGCGACTGGATCAAGCTCAAGTGCAAGCGGCGGCAGGAATTCGTCATCGTCGGCTACACCGAGCCCAAGGGCAGCCGCTCGCATTTCGGCGCCCTGCTGCTGGCGCTGCACGATGCCCACGGCGAACTGCGCTACGCCGGCAAGGTGGGCACCGGCTTCGACCAGGCCGTGCTCGCCCGCGTGCATGCCCGGCTCAAGACCCTGGAGACGCGCCAGCCGGCCTGCACCCAGCCGCCGCGCGGGGCCGAGGCGCGCGGCGTGCACTGGCTGCGTCCGGAGGCGCTGGCGGAAGTGGCCTTCGCCGAGATGACCCGTGAAGGCATCGTGCGCCAGGCGGTGTTCAAGGGCCTGCGGGAGGACAAGCCGGCCCGCGCCATCACCCGCGACGAGCCCGTCGCCGCCCAGCGCCTGCAGGGCGAGGAGACGGCCAATTCGGCGGCCGTGCGCATCACCCATCCGCAGCGGGTGATCGACCCGGCCAGCGGCCTGACCAAGGGCGATGTGGCCCGGTACTACGAAACCATCGCCCCCTGGCTGCTGCCGCACCTGGCCCAGCGCCCGGTGGCGCTGCTGCGGGTGCCGGAAGGCATCGAGGGCGAGCAGTTCTTCCAGAAGAACCCGGGCAGCCTGGGCACGCAGGCCATCGGCGTGCTGGACAAGGCCCGCGCCGGCCAGCCGGGCCTGCTGCTGGACAGCCCCGAGGCGCTGCTCGGTGCCGTGCAGATGGGCACCCTGGAGCTGCACACCTGGAATGCCACCACCGCCGACCTGGCGCACCCCGACCGCTTCGTGCTGGACCTCGACCCGGACCCGGCCTTGCCCTGGAAGACCATGCTGGAGGCCACCGAGCTGACCCTGGCGGTGCTCGACGAACTGGGCCTGCGGGCCTTCCTCAAGACCAGCGGCGGCAAGGGCGTGCACCTGATCGTGCCCCTGGCTCCGAAGCACGACTGGGACACGGTGAAAGCCTTCAGCCAGGGCATCACCCAGCACATGGCGCGCAACCTGCCCCAGCGCTTCGCGGCCAAGTCCGGCCCGCGCAACCGGGTCGGGCGCATCTTCATCGACTACCTGCGCAATGGCGCCGGCGCCACCACCGTCTGCGCCTACTCCCTGCGGGCGCGGGAGGGGCTGCCGGTCTCGGTGCCGGTGAGCTTCGAGGAGCTGGCGACGCTCAGGAATGCCCAGGCCTGGTCCCTGCGCACCCTGCACAAGCGCCTGGACGACCTGGGCGAAGACCCCTGGCAGGACCTGCCCGGTACCCGCCAGCGCCTGACCGTGGCGATGCGCCGCAAGCTGGGCCTGGCGTAGCCGGGCTCAGCTGTGCACGCACCAGTTGACCGCCTCGGTGGGCATGCCGAGGCAGTCCACCTCGTGGATCAGCCCGGCGGCCAGGGCCTCGTCGACGTTGAAGATCTTCGGCGCGGCGGTCAGGCAGGCCAGCACGTCGATGGGCACCCGGGCGCCGTCGGTACGTGCCTGGACGATGGCGTCGTACAGGTGCAGGTCGTAGTCCAGGCTCATGGCGTACTCGGACATGCGCGCATGGTCCACCGCGCCGTTGAGGGTCCAGTGGAAGGGATGGAACAGGAACTTGCTGTACGGGCAGGCCGTGCGCCGCTCGCCGGCCAGGAAGATGATGTTGCCCATGGATTCCACCGTGCCCAGGTTGTGGGTCTTCACCGGCACCGGCAGCGAGACAAGGAAGTTGTACAGGGAGAACCCGTAGCTGCATTCCCCACCCATGGTGGCGATCTTGATGATCAGTTCGTCCGCCCCCTGCTGGATCGCCTGGGAGCATTTGTCGATCAGCTGGCCGCACGTGTGCGAGTTGATCGGCGCCGTGAAGTGCACCACATGGCTTCTCATCCCGTCCTCCTCCGCAGTCGCCCCGCATCCACGCGGGTTCGCTGCCGTCCCGGCCCGGACCGCGCGTCCGGGCCCCTTCTGGATGGAGTGACGCGGGTCGCCCAGGGTTCCCCCCAATTGGCCGCCGGGCCGGGGCAACGTGCGCAGGTGGCTGGCGGAAGCGGCGCGATGCACGCAAAATGCATAGCGCTATTAACTAATTCTGCCGAGTGAGACCCCATGGCCCGACGTGCCGCCACCCCCGCCGACGCTGCAATCGAAACCGCAGAGCCCGCCGTGCTCGACACTTCCCTGGATGAACTGATTGGCTACGCCATGCGCCGCGCCCAGTTGAAGGTCTTCCAGCACCTGGTGAACAAGCTGGCGGTGCATGACCTGCGCCCGGCGCAATTCTCGGCGATGGCGATCATCGACCAGAACCCGGGGCTGATGCAGGCGGACCTGGCCCGCGCCCTGGCCATCGAGCCGCCGCAACTGGTGCCCTTGCTGAACAAGCTGGAGGCCCGTGCGCTGGCGGTGCGGGTGCGCTGCAAGCCGGACAAGCGCTCCTACGGGATCTTCCTCAGCAAGACCGGCGAGCAACTGCTGAAGGACCTCAAGCAGGTCGCGGCGGAAAGCGACATCGAGTCCACCAGCGCCCTGAGCGACGCCGAGCGGGACACCCTCCTGCAGCTGCTGCGCAAGGTCTATCGCGGCAGCTGATGCAGCGCCGGCCTCAGGCGCTGAGGCGCTCCCGCAGCCGGCCGAGCATGCCCAGCAGGCTCCCTACACGTTCCTTCTCCCGCGCCTCGCGCGGCAGTTCGGCCTGCCGCGCCGGCACCTGGGCCGGCTGCTCGCGCCAGTTGCGCGCCTGCTCGGCAGCCGCCTTCAGGCCCTTCTCGAACAGCCCCCGGCGAATCGGCTTGGGCAGGTAGCGGAAGATCTGCGCCTCGTTCACCAGTTGCAGCAGCGCCTGGGTGTCGCGGAACGGCGTCACCACCAGGCTGAGCAGGCGCGGGTGGGCCTGGGCCAGCGACTTGAGCAGCGGCGCGGTGTCTTCGCCGCCGCAACGCAGGTCGCTCACCAGCAGGTCGGCGCCCTCCTCGTTCAGCAGGCCGATGGCCTCGGTGAGGCTGCGGGCCCGCAGCAGGCGGTGGCCGCCGGCCATGCAGAAGTCGGCCACGCTGGCCAGGGTCT
>Ga0247725_1000957_pt1 | contig 16789 bp, 16 predicted proteins | sample OKSTACKMCFT3sol_FD_183021 | JGI IMG/M metagenome (GOLD analysis project Ga0247725, IMG submission 183021) | Subsurface sediment microbial communities from gas well in Oklahoma, United States - OK STACK MC-FT3-sol | ecosystem: Environmental > Terrestrial > Deep subsurface > Rock core/Sediment... | reverse complement strand
GGGCGCTCCAATAGACGTATTAAGGCAATATATTGAGCAACAAGATAGGCCGCATTAAGTTGCTTCGCAACTTGCGCTATCCTTCCCCGCGCTAAAAGCACGGGGCTTGTCGCGCATTTTGGTCACAGTTTGCCTTATACCAAAACCACGATAAGAGCACTGCAATTGCATATCCTTACTTTGTTGATGTTCAAAGTGAATTGCTTAATATCTTGAATACTCGGTTAGTTATTCCGCTAACACCTGTCGAACTATTGGAGAAAAAAGCCCCTAGGCATTTATGCCCTGTGATCCATATCGATGAGGGTGACTTCGTGATGTTAACTCACCAAATGGCAAGTGTACCAACGAAGATTTTACGTGAGCCTGTCAATGAGTTGAGTAGTTTCAGGGATGAGATCGTAGCGGCTATCGATTTTTTGATTACTGGCATATAACAGAAGCTGGAGCGTTGCTCGAGATGTATGGACTCCTTTGGCTAATCTTTGAATCGATTAAGACCGTATCCTCTTAGTGGGAGGGAGTCCATACATCTAGGAACGCCGTTTTACCGCTGCAGGTTACTGAACGGGCTCCGCCCGGACGGTGAGCTTGCGAGCGTTCAGTCAACCGTCAACGTCTTTGCTTTTCCTTCCATCTTATTTTCTCTGACTGTTTTTGCGTTTTTTAGGTGTCATTAATTAGTATTTTTCTTAATTGCTGAGTGCTGTAGGTTGCATTAATTAGCTGTTTTATCTATTTTTGAGTGCTATAGTGTTCATTAATTGTCGTCTGCTTTTAGGGGTTAGGTAATGCAAATTTTAACGGTGCAGATGAACATTGCCGGAGAATGGCGTGATGTTGCTTTGGTGGAGTTTTATGCGCCAGATAAGGGCACTGGCGGGCCATGTGTATTAAATTATGAGATCGAACATGTCACGTCTTACTTCCATCAATTTGCGCAAACTGCAGTGAGTGTATCGTTACCCGTTGATAATATCCCGTTGCGAAGCCCTCACTGGCATCGTTTTTTAGAAGATATTATGCCAGCAGGTTCCAGCCGGGATTATTGGGTTAAGCGGCTTGGATTGCAGGATTTGCCTAATTTGGAACGTGATTTCCAATTGTTGAAATATGGAACTATCGCGCCAATTGGCAACTTACGTATAAAAGAATCGGTGCCTGAAAAGGCTAAAAGATCATTACCTGTTACCTTTAGTATCGCTGATGTCAGTGAGTTGCAGATTGATTTTATTGAGTATGCCCAGTCTCGCGGTGCAGCAGCAGGTGGCGCTTCCGGCGCAGGCGGGGCCGCACCTAAGTTATTAGTGCGATTAAATGCGCAGCAAGATGTTTGGATTGATACCTTTCAAGATGATCCGCGTAATCTCGATCAGCCTTATTTAGTTAAGTTTCCAAGGGGTAAAACCACTCTGGATGGCGATATTTTGCGAGCAGAGTATCATTTTTATCATGAGCTTACACAATTGGGCTTTGAGACTATTTCCGTTGAGTCGATGAAGCTTATTGAAGCTGAACGTGGCCCTTCTTTATGGTTGCCACGCTTTGATTACGGTGTTGAGGCGGGAGCAATGGTGAGTTATGGCATGGAGTCGGTTTATGCCATTTTAGGTGAGCCGACAGCAAAGCCTTTGCTACATGCCGATGTGATTAGACGGCTTTTGGCCGCGTTTAATAAAAAAGAAAATTATGGTAATACCAGGACGCTACTCGACGTTGAGGCTGAGCTTGAAGGCAAGAGCGGCATTGAGGCGTTTGTGATTGAATGGGTACGTAGAGATTTATTAAATATTGCCTTTGGAAATTCAGATAATCATGGCCGAAATACCTCTTTTATCAAGTATGGAAACCGCGTCCAGCTGGCACCCATTTATGATTTTGCGCCAATGAAAGCAGATTATGAGATGATCACTCGTACCTTTACCTGGGGTGAGGGAATGGAGTTAGGTGGCGTGTATAACTTTCCTGCAATTGCAGAACATTTATCTGATTTACTGTCGCCTAATGAGTTAATGAGCGCTTTGAATGAAACCGCTGCTCGTTTGCTTGGTCTTGAGCAACGTTTACGTCAGCGGGGTGTGCCAGAATCGATTCTTGCGCATTCGGGAATTGGTTTTGCCACGTTAGAAGCGAGAATGCAGCAATGGGGGCTATTATGACGGTTTCATCTAATGTTGCAACGGATTCGATTGAAACAAAAGGCAGAGGTGGTCGAAAAAAAATTTCGGTTAATCGAAAGCCTTTGACCCTTAAAGATAGGGAAGATTTATTATTAGCCGCTACATTGGATCTCTTTTCGGGGAAAAAGACTCAAGGTCAAGTACTTAAATGGCTGAGAGTTGAGTTGTTATCACTGAGCCAGGACCAATATGCCAAAATGGTTGGCGTTAGCCGTAAAGCATTGTCTGATATCGAAAGTGATAAAGGCAAAAACGGTGTTGAGTTGATTAATCGAGTTTTTAGCGGAGTCGGGTTTCGTATAGCATTAATGCCAAAGGATAGTGTCGTGCTGAAAATGGCGGTAGAGGCGATTTAGAAGCTAAGATCTAGAACGCCGCAAAGCGACGACTGCCTGGGTGCAGATGCAAGTCAGGAATTAGATCGCCAAGCCCATGCTTTAATTGACATGGTGAACCCCGTTTAACATTAGCTATATGCCAACACTTGCATCCCCGCAAAACGAGGAACAATTTTCCGTCCTACGCTGAATGTGCAATGTAGTCATTGACTGCATTTTCTACCGCTGCATTCAAACTAATGCTTTGCGATAGCGCAATTTCATTAAGTCGAGCGTGAACCTCTGGCGAGATCCGAACGTTGAATTTGCCAGAGAAGTTTTTGTAAGGCTCAATGCCACGCTCCTGACACATCTCTAAAAAAACGCTTAATGACTTCGCGCCCTCGGCTTCCAATTGAGCGACGCTTTCACCATAGAAATCCGCGCCGCCGTTTAAGCCTACGAACTCACCACGGAATGTTTCAGCGTCTGGATCATAATCAATAAAGGCTTTTACCCCGTTGATCATCATAAGATTTTTCATGCTTTCACCCCGTTCCTTTCTAACCATTTTTTGATGCTTATCACTGCGTCTTTGTCAGTTTCTTTCTGAGGATGTGGGCGGTGATATACCTGAACTTCACCAAACAGCACCACACCAATTCGAGACCCCTCACGCTCTTCAATGTCAGCCCCTAGAGCAATAAACAGCGCTTCAATATCAGACCACTTGATAGTTCCGCTGATAGGCCTAGCAAAGATAGCCGTCAACGTTCTTAAATGTTTTTTGTTCATAAAGTCTCATAATCCGTTAAATCGATAGTACTACTTTTTAGTATCATTTCAAGCGAATTTGGTACTATTTTTTAGTACCACCAATCAAAATGCATTAGCGGCAATTGCCCACATTGATACGGGGTCTGTAGTTAGTAATTTTTGTGTTGTGATCTGATCCAATACTTTTGGACACCACGCTAAGTGAGTAAAATGACTTAACGAGGTGAATATGACAACCCAAAAGACCCGCAAGACTCACACTGCTGAATTTAAAGCAGAAGCCCTTAAACTAGCCGAACGTGTCGGTGTTGCTGAAGCGGCTAGGCAACTCAAAATCTACGAATCACAACTTTATAACTGGCGCTCTGCCATTGAAAAGAAATCGACAACCAGCCAACGCGAAGCAGAACTTGCTGCTGAAGTTGCCAAGTTAAAACGCCAGTTAGCTGACCAAGCCGAGGATTTAGCCATCCTAAAAAAGGCGGCCACCTACTTCGCGAAGAATCAAAAGTAAACCGATTCGAATTTATGCTCGAACACCAGCACCAGTTCCGCCTAAAACCAATGGCGGCGGTGCTTGGCGTGACGCGAAGTGGGTATTATGCCTGGCGAAAATCAAGCAAAGAACCGAGTGCGCGCTTGCTCAAACAGCACAGCCGTGATGAGCAAATCAAAGCTTTTTTGTCCAGAGCAAAGAGCGCTCAGGCGCTCGGCGTATTCAAGCCGACCTCGCGGAGGATGGGGAATGCGCTGATCTGAAAACCATTATGAACAGCATGACAAGGCAGAATTTAGTGGCTAAAGCTGCGCGTAAATTCAAAACCACAACCGATAGCGATCACCAGCTTCCGGTAGCGCCAAACCTATTGGAGCAGAACTTCGATACCACTGGCCCGAACCAAAAATGGGTCGGTGATATCACGTATCTGATGACAAGCGAAGGCTGGCTGTATCTGGCGGTGATTATTGATTTGTACTCGCGAGCTGTGATTGGCTGGTCAATGAATAATCGTATGACGGCTCAGTTGGCTTGTGATGCACTGACTATGGCATTGTTCCGCCGTGGGTTCCCGAAAAATGTAATTGTTCACAGCGACCGCGGTAGCCAATATTGTTCACATGCCTATCGAAATCTGATTGAAAAACATCAACTTACCCAAAGTATGAGCCGCAAAGCCTGCTGCTGGGACAATGCCTGTGCAGAGAGCTTCTTCCATTCACTGAAGGTTGAGGCGATTCAGTACGAGCCAATCATGGACCGGGAAACCATGCGACAGACCGTTTTTGAATACATAGAAGTTGATTACAACAAAACCAGAAGGCATAGTTCACTTGGCTATTTAAGCCCTGAGAATTTTGAACTGAAACACAGTGCTTAGTTAAGTGTCCAGAGTTAGCGGATCAGATCAAGTTCTTCTTATTCTGCCAGCAAGGCATCGGCGGACCATCTTGTTCGCGCCTGGCATCGTACCTATGGTTTACCGATAGTTATTACTAACTGCTCTAATAACTATGGCCCTTTTCAATACCCTGAAAAGCTGATCCCTTTAATGGTGAATAATGCGTTATTGGGAAAACCACTGCCCGTTTACGGCAATGGCCAGCAGGTGCGGGATTGGTTGTATGTGGATGATCATGTTAAGGCGTTATTTTTAGTCGCCACTGAAGGGCAACTAGGGGAAACCTATAATATTGGAGGCTCAAATGAATACACTAATCTTGCTGTGGTGCAGCGAATTTGCGATCTCTTAGAAGAGTTAGTGCCCACTCATCCGCAGTCTCTGACAATGAGTGGCATGGGGTTTCGTGATTTAATACAACATGTTGCTGATCGTCCAGGCCATGATGTGCGCTACGCCATTGACGCGAGTAAAATTCAACGTGAATTAGGTTGGCAACCACTCGAATCCTTTGATTCAGGCCTTAGGAAAACGGTCGAGTGGATAGTGCAAGCGGTCTAAAAAACACCGCGTAATTGATGTCAGAGTACTTTTAGGATCTAATTTAATTTGATAAACCTGGTGCATGTAATTTGTATCGACATACCACCGCTACCGTAATGTCAGAAAATGGTGCCGACATTCGCTATATCCAAGAGCAGCTAGGCCATGCAGATATTTCGACAACACAAGTCTATACCCAGGTGACGATTGGTAAGCTAAAGGAGGTTTATCATCATACGCACCCTGCAGCACGAGAGGGGGAATGAATCTTGAAGAGTGTTGGTGATGATGCAGAGGAAATAGGAAAAGCCCCTAACGGGGCTTTATTCACAAAACCAATGAATTACACTGCCATGGATTTGGCTTCAATAATCATTTTATTCTGTGACTCAGTCGCTTTCTTGATAACTTGAGTATACACACGTTTTTTCTCTGCTGAACTTGCGTTCATAACAAAGGCTGAAAGCTTGGATGTAGTAACGTTAATTTTAGCTGTATTGGTCGACATAGATTTCTCACATAAAACAGCCTAAAAAATAGGCTCAGGTGGCAAGTTTAGCAGTCTTATTAATTCTGTGCGAGAGTATTTTTTCTTTATATGATGCTGAACATCCGTAATGTTATCATGGTAAATACGAGTGCTACCATCATTGTTCTTTATCAGTAAATCTATCTTGATTGCCGCGCCATATTTGGCTTTGACTTGCCGGACTACCTCTTGCGAATTTAAGAATTGATCGATAAATGTAGTAGGTAAAATGCGTCTGCCTTCAAGCTTTTCTCTTGCTTGGACAAACTCCCAGGCTAGTGTAGGTTCTTGATAAAAAAAGATGATGAGCACGGCTCGATTTCGCTTTAGTGAGCGCTCGATATTTTTACAAGCGATATCAAAGTTTGAAAAAGTACCATCTAAGATGAAACTTTGGTTGTTGTTAAAAATTCTGTCTAGGGTTCGTTCAACAATAAGGCTGACAGCTTTCTGAAAGAGGAATGAATTTTCACCAGTGTACTCTTGGAAGAAGACTCTTAGCTCATCAGGGGCAAGCCTAATAATTCCCGTTTCATCAAACATTTCAAGAAACGCTTTTGAAGCTTCGGTTTTTCCAGCGCCAGGAGAGCCGCACATAAAAATAGACACAGGTTGTTGATCAGCTGGAAACTTGTCCAAATCGGTCAGTTCTCGAGCTATCCGAGTACTATTTGCTTTCGCATAGGTGACCGCTTGAGTTTCAATTTCTGTTTCTTGCTCTGTCATAGTCAGTGATAACGTTACCAGATTTAAACAACATGATATCAGCCAACTCAAGTTGAGTATAACTTACGGGGTTTTACAGCATGTTTTCGTTGCGCATGAGTTTATCAAATGCGTTGCCATCGCTTCGAGATGCGTTTGCAACATAAGGTGCATAGACATCAAATAATAACCGAGTATCACTGTGGCCAAGCATTTGTGAGATATACAGTGGATTTTCTAGGGCTGCGATATGCAGCACTGCCGCGGTGTGACGAGTTTCATAAGCTCGTCGACGTTTCAGTCCCGCTTTAATGAGTGTCGGGTACCATAATTTTTTGCTAACAAAATGGGTATCCAGTGGCGCATCTGATTTGCCAGTAAACACAAAGCCTGACTCTGACAATGCCAAATTTTTAATGCGTTTAAAGGCATCGTATACCGTGTCACACATCTTAAGATCACGCCTAGATTTTGGTGTTTTCACATCACATACTTCACCATTCACCCAGTTTTGCCGTATGCGAATTAAGCGGTGATTAAAATCAACATGTTGCCACTCTAATCCATGTATTTCACAGCTGCGCATGCCGGTCCAAAACCGAATGATGAAGTAATCTTTCCATTCGGGAGGGACGTGGGATAGGAAAAGTTTAACCTCCTTTATCGTCATCGGATGAGACTCAGCCTTTTCTTCTTTAAGTGAGCGATAGCGCCTCAATGGGTATTCAAATTTATATTCTTCTGCCGCGAGGCTTACCATGGAGACGATGGGCCACAGTAAGTTATTAATGCGCCGATTAGATAATTGCCGGGTATTATCTGCCTTTACCATTTGCATTAACTGCTGACGATAAAAATCGATCTGCGATAGGGTGATCTCATTCATCAATGTATTGCCAAATTGTGGGATCAGATACTTATCTAAAACGTTTTGCATGGTGTTTCTATAGCTATTTTTCCACGTCGCCTTTTTGCGTTCAAACCACTGATAAGCAAAATCATTGAAAAATGGATATTCACGATCAGGATGTTTTTCACGCTGCAACTGCTCAAATTGAGTGACTTTTTTACTTTTGGGAAAATAGTTACGGTATTGAAAGCAGCCTAAGTCCATCTCAGCGTTCATTTTTTTGAGCGTAGTTTTGGCAGTAGCAAGGTTTTTAGGTGTGGCCAGCATTTTTGTGCCTTCACGAAAACGGCAGCCATAAAGATGCATGTCGAACTGAATACGCCCATTGGGGCGCACACGAATATGAGCCATAGGTGGCCTCCATCAAATAGCACTGTCCCTATCCGATGGAATTCGTTAGAATTTCGCAATCGGCTGGGTCTGTGTTAATAGCTAGTGCAGCCGGTACGGGGGAGAGTGGTTGCAGCCGCTCTCTCCCAACTGCTTATTTATTAGGTTAACCGCACTTTTACATCGCGCAACTCAACCTGAAATGTCCCTTTCCAATAGTTGCAGTTTGCCAACTATTGGTTAAAAACACACCTATCAATATAACCAATACTGTTTATTTGTCCAGTGGTTTATTTTAAATTGCTGTGCTTTTTAAATTGACCATTTACCAATGAAAATTGTTGAGCATTTTAGCGTAAGCTTGTTGCCGTCATTTACCCCACTTCACACACAACCACACGCAACCGTATTCAGTTTACTGTTTGAGAGCTTACTTAATCATCGGCAAACCCATATTCATCGATATTGGCTAAATCGCCACTGTTTTCTGTGATGTTTTCGGAATGCTTATTGTTCGGTTTAGGTGCTAAATCAGGATAAGTCGTTGGCGAATAAACACGAGCGTTCTTGAGTTTATCTTCTGTTTGGGTTTCTGTCGTGTCGGTGTATTGCGCATGCGACTCTATGTCATTAACTGGAGTATCAATTTCGTCTGGCACATCGCTTGGTTGTTCGGCAAACAAATCGAGTTCTCCTTGGCGCGATGGCGGCAAAATGTAGCGGTCATCGTAAGTGTTCAGGTACTCGTTTTTCAATTTTTGATATGCAGCTAACTGTGATTGTTCTGATACTAAGTTAAGGCTATCAAACGGTGAAATATCTTCTGGTTTATCAAAGAAATTGAGTTTCAGTTCACCATTTTGATTTTGAGTTAACGTAATGCGGATCTCGCCTCCTTTAGCAAAAATTTTTAATTTCATGTCTTTGAGAGTACGAGGCGAATAGGAAAATAATAATGCGTTGTGATTATGAAGGTGTTTAACGCTGACTTCGCGAATGAACTCCCGACGTCCGGGCAACATGCATGAGAATAACCTGTTGCTGTCAAACAGTAGCATCGCAGTATTGAGCGATCTAACGCTGGTTTCTTTTAAGATCATGTTATTTAACTGTTTGAAATCGTATAAATTAGATGCAAATTCAAGGAGTAACCTGCTTTCCTGAGCTATTTTTCGATGAAATTGCTCTATGCCTTCCAGAGAGATACTTTGCGTGTGCTGGTCAGTTTTAAACGTGAGTAGTTCTCCTTCTAAGCTAAACGCTATGCTGCCTGTTTCAGAGTTCATGTACAGCGTTTTAAGCGTTTGGCTTGCGGCTTCAGTCAAGGGGAGGGTATGAGGTAAGTCGATATTGTCTTGTAATCGTTTGGTCGTGACTTCACCATTTTTCTGGAAGCGGATCTCTTTTTCATTTTTTCTAAATTCAACAAAATCAAAAGGTATGAGTGAATTGGTTGAATTGATAATGTCAACAATCGAGCGTCTGTTCAGCTCATGATAAGCACGTTGAGTATTGGCCACCTGATATTGAATATGATTTTCATGAGCAGCGTCTAATTCAAAACGGGACATTGGGAAATGTATTGAATCATCAATCTTTTTGTCGTCTCTGAGTAATAAACAATACTCGATATTGATGTATTTGCCATTTTTGTACCTGAGCTCAAAAATATACTGATTGGCTAGGGTATTAAACTCTTGCTGTTGCTCTTTCATGCACATGAAAAAATCGAAAGGGATTGAGAATTCAGCATTCTTCAAACCATGGCCTTTTTCGAGAGGTATTTCAATTTGTCCATATTGACCAGGGGCACCACCAATAAGGAGCATACGGCTGTTATCGCTGTCGATAAACACACTGATACATGCATCCGAATGATGTTTGTCTAGTGCATTTATCATATTGATAAACAAGGGAGATTTTATTTTCGGGATTAATATCTTTGACATAATACACCTAGTTGTTCTGTTGAAAGTGTGAGAGATATAGCTGTGTTTGTTGAACGACAAATTGCAGATCCACTAACTTAGCGTGCTGCTTATGAGGGTTTAGTTTGGTTTCACTCAATTTGGGCGTCAGAGTGATGGTCAGTTCGCTTTGACCAACAGATTGTTTTTGAAGCGTTATTGTTTCACCCGATTGAGCAAAATGGTCTTTTAACCTGTTTAATAGAATGTCGATTTTTGTTTTTCTATTCACGGTTAACACAAAGCTGGGCGCTAACCAGCGCCACAGTGGCTGACGAAATACTGCTGCAAAATGTCGTGCATTTTTGACATTACACGCCAAGGTTAATGTTAATGCTGGATGTATGCCGTTGCTTAGCACGATTGCTGGCAAATTACTGAGTGCTGTGATTTGCGCTTTGGTCATTGGCAAGAATTGATATTTGCCTGGAGATTGCGAGATTTGGCTTAATAACGGCCAGTTAACCTCTTTTACTTTTCGCATTTCAAGAAATAGATATTGAAGAAAGTCATGAGAAATTTTGTTGGCGTTACCAAGCCATTTTTGATGATACTTGACGGTGTCTTGTGCAATCGAGACTGTATGAAAATCGCTGAGCGGCTTTTGGGCGACACTATTTTTATTCGTCTTAAATAGATGTTGTCTCAGTGCTGTCTCTGTGAGTAAGACGTGGTTTTGACGCTTCTGGTTAATGTCTTTTGCTTGGTAATCAGGGCTGATTAAAGCGAGTTGACGTGATAGATCATTTGAGTCGTTTTTTAACCCCAGCAAATATCGCAATTCACTATGCGAGAATTCTCGAGGCTGTGATTCACCAAAGCCTGGCCGATAGAATGGGTAAAGCCAGTCTATATCGTGCAGATAGGACCATCGAGTTGTTGCATAGTACTCGTGTCCGATTTGACGAGTCATTTCATCTAACAAAATCCCATCATTGCACAGTGAAAATGGTTGCCCTTCAAGCCAATAGTCAAATCGCGCAGCAAGCACGTCATCATGGAGTAAGCGTTTCATTTGCTCTGTATTCGTGGTTTGCTCTGGCGGCAGATTGTATGCAAGGTGCAGTGCTTGCAGCATAAATAAATGTACACCGCTATGACGCAGGTGATGAAACCGCGCTTGCTGGCCGCATATTGCTTTGATGCATTTAGTGGCAGGTAATAAGTATTGCAACTGCCGTGAATGGTATGGCTCTTCTGTGAAGCCGATCAAATGCTGGTGAGGTTCACAAAGTTCACTGTTTTTTATCACAATTCTGACTAGAATTGCGAATTCTTCCGGTATGACGGTATAGACAACGCGTGAATGTCTGCTTTTGGTCGTCCCCTCCTTAGTATTTGTGATATTGAAACGAAACAATTGTTTATTCGCTGGATCAACAAATACATCCTTTAAACGAAGACGCAGTAACTCTCCTCGGCGCAACATTGCGAAATAGCTGATAATGACAGTGACTGCGCAAAATAACCTCTGCAATAACCCCCCGGAGGGCGGCGCGATGAGCTTTGCGACGATTTCATGCAACTGTTCTATTGAGATCCGAAATGGATCAACACCTGGAGGGCTGAGTGGTGGTTCGAACTGGCTAATGTCTAAATGGTCTGTGAGTGATTGGTGACGCATAAAGCGAAAAAAATACAGCATGATCAGTTGCTCTGTTTCAGTCGCTAAATTGTCATAAATGTTGTGGCTCCATTGTTGTAGTAGTTCTTGGTCTATTGCTTGGTCATAACTGAGCGGGCTCGTGAGTTTTAATTGAATATTGCAGTATTTTTTGATGGTGCTGTCTGCGAGTTTTTGCTTTTTTACCCCACCGAAATTGATGAGTTCTAACGTGTATCGATAGAGCATTGTTGGCAGGATATTGTCTACAGGCCAATGACTAAGGTCATGGACACATTCTGTAATCTTATTGCGATTATTTTGCAGTTCGAGGTGCGGCCATTTCTTCGAGGCTTGATTGGCTTTAGGTATTGCGGTAACTGCCATTTCGTCATAATCGATGCCATAAATTCTCACTAATTGTCGTTGTTGGTCCTTCTTGTCAACCGAGACTAAAGGGGTTGCGACATGACGTTCTGGGTAACTAATATCTTTTAAGAATGTAGGAACGACATGATCGCGATAGTGCCAAACGGCTTGAAAAAGGTGCTGGTAATGACGAGAGACCTGAGTTGATATGGAGAATGACGTTAATAAGGTTTCTAATCTTTTTAGCAACTGCTTTTCAGTTAGCTTGCTATGCGAATATGCCTGATATTCCGTCAATGATTGATAGACAAATAAGGGCAGGTGATACCGGCTTGATTGCGGTAGATCGTCTTGGTTTGATGACTTGTCTAAGTGTTTGATATTCAGATATGTTTGTCTTTCAATATGCTGAATACTTTCTTTGTCGTTAATGATGTTGACGAGATGTGCAATGGTTAGTGGCGCAATTTCAAGTGCAATAATCAATGCCATAAACTCAGCTGACAGTGCGGAGCGCTGTTGCAAGAACTGAGCTTTGACGTTTTCATACTCTGCTTGCAGTTTAAATGCATCATTTGCTTGAGCGGTGATGCGTTCATACCATCTTAAATCAGGATCTGGCCAAGGCAGCTTTTCAACTCCAGGAGTTTGCCACTTCAGTACTTCTTTGAGGTAGACAATAATGGCTTCTAGCGCACTTTTATAGTGACGTTGCTTGCCTGTAGGAACCGAGCTAATGATTTTATTGATGACTTGTAAATCTTGAAGAGTGATTTCACGCCTTTGGGGTTGGCAGATTGATATGTGAGTCGGCTTTTGAGCTGAAAGGTTTGAGGCTTTGAGTGTTGGGTTCGGCCACTGGCTGATCACCCAGCTAATGGCATCTATGCCAGCGTTTGACAAGCCCTGACGTTGGTGATAATTGTAAATCTCAACAGGGTTTAATTTGTTGAATAAACTAGACATATTTCAACTCCTTTAACCCGTATCGAGCCGGCAGACTATCAAGAAATAAGTCTTGTTGTTTTATGCTTGCTGGAAATGTATGGTCACTGCCCAGATGTTCACCGTACTCCGCGTGTCCCATTAAGCGATCAATTTGGTGTGTTGTCAGTTTATGTATAATGCTGGTAGCGGCACTTTGCGCAAATTGATGACGCAACACATAGGGGACAATGCCATTGGCTCTTTGATGTAAAAATTGTCGCAGCGATTTTGCTGATATTGCAGTCGCTTGATTATTTGCATCATATAAACTCCATGCCCAGGGAAGAGCATTGCTCAAATTCAGCTTCAAACTGAGTTTTTGTTGCAGCGTGGTGTAATGCAGAATTTGTTGTCTCAGATAGTCACAAATTCTGATTTCGCGTTGAAAGCCTTTATCAGATACTGTCGTGCGGCGGTAATCATAGTGTGATTGTTTATTGATAGAGATAGCATGGGTAGGGCGCATGCCCGTAAGCAGTATAAATAACAGCGCAGTATGGTTAGCGCAGAGATTGTGATAATGAATTAAAGCGGCTTGACCAGCTTTGTTTTCAGGCTTAGATGAAGTTATCTCGTCATGAAGATGACGAAAAATCGCAACAATCTCACTCTCGGGTATAAGTCGACTACTGCCGTAGCACACAGACTCGTCTGCGTATTTTTCTAAGTCGTCACCAACCCATTTACTATGAAAACTCACACCCACTTTTGAGCTTGTAATGTCAGCAGGAATGTTTCTTTTGGCGTTATCATTTAATAGCGAAATGTTGGGAAGTGTGGCTTTACCTACTTTTGAACTCGACGAGAATGTGAGTGTCAGCAGTTTGCTCACACCTAGAGAGTTTGCATGAGTGAATAATCGACTGAGATACCGATCTTGTGCGTGAAATAGCTCAGCGCGAACTTGTTCACTGTTTTTTTGCTGATAAACCGCGGCATGGCGATGGTGCCGTATATCAGTAGGTAATAATAATGATTTAGTTAAACTAGACAGTTTATTATCTGTGCGAATACAACTTGTTATGTACTTAAAAAACAATTGCTTTCTTATTGCTGGAAAGTGTTCGATCTCAGCAGGTTTTCGCCATTTGGCCATGAGCAGATTAAGCAATTGTTGTTTTTCAGCTGCCGTTAGCCATGAAACGTTATAGCTGTGATTGCTAACGAAGGGTTTGAAAATGTGGATTAAGCTATTAGGGATGGGTTGCCATTCGAATTTTTTCTCGCCGTTTTGAGTAATGGTTGCACGCGCGTAATAGGTCCAGGACTTGCCATCCTCAAACTTATGATTTTTGAATCGATGTGCTTCGCATGTATCACTGTTTTTCACTTTGTGGCAGTCGGGAATATCATCTACTGTGAGAGGCTTTTCATTGGCGTGCAGGAGAAAGTCATCTAACTGCTGAGTAAGCCACAAATACAACAAAACAACTAATAATTTGCCTGAGTTGGTTTCATGACTCTGTTTTTCGGCTTGGTAAAACATCTTCATTAACGCTGTGTTAGTACCGAGTCTATCGGGCATGACACCGCCGGAATTTTTTAGTCTATTACTTTTAGCATTAGCTTGTAGCTTTCCCATTACTCATATCCTTTTCCGATATCTGAGGTATGAATCGCACTGGGAGAGAGTTGCGTTAAGTGAGCTAGTTGCATTTTAGATACAACTGGGGATTCTGCTTGTTTTGCAGCTTGAATTTGATGAGCCTGCGTAATACGGCATCGTGCAGACTTTGGGTAAGATAATGAAGGTGTAAGCGTGTTTAATGTGCTGATGACATGTGGAATAGTGCTTTCATTTAACGCTACTTGAAGTGCAACAAAAGAGGCGGAGGTGCGGTTCTGCGGGACACACTGTTTAACCTTTTCATTTGCCAGCAGTCTCACAAGTGCTGGGTGTTGGTGCTGTGAAAATAAATTGGGCAGTACTTTTTTAGATTTCTCGATACTCATAACCAAGCTCCAACATTCAAGCCTTTAGATTAAATCACAAAAAAATGGTAAATATCGTCAATTCATGAACTAATTTCGTCGCCGGAATAATTTTTATTTATGTCTCTGTTTTCAAGTTTATGTTTTTAATTGGTCTATTGAGTGCATTTAAACCGTTGCATTAATTATGGCTACTAAATATTAATATGAGATTGCGTTGTTGCGCTACAGTTTTTTAATGTTTACGTAGATATAAATATGTTGTTTCCAGTTGTTGACACTATTCATTAGTTATATTCTGGTTTTAAGGGAGGCTATTTACCCCTTTATTTTATAAAATCCCGCCCGTCAGAGGAATAAGGTAATAAGCACGGCTTTAGTGAGTGTATTTGTACATCTTGAATCATCTGTTCTTGCTTGGGGATAGGCTAGGGTGCTGTTATTGGCTAGAAGTACTGAGGCAATTTACTCACATTGACTTCTACTTCTAGCGATCATTAAAATGGACTGTTATCTAATTTGTTAGGAGAGTTTTTGTTAAATAAAGTTTTGCAAGGTTACAAAATAAAGTTTCTCAAGGTCACAAAATAAAGTTTCTTAAGGTTACAGAATGTAAAGTATCGCTCTCAATTTTAAAGAACATTAAATGTAAAATACCTAATAGTGTAAGATGGACCAGATTGTTGTGGAAACGCTAAAGAAGAAAGGGCAAATTTAGAGTATAACTAACTGATCTATATGGACCATAACCATTTTTAAATGATTGATTTTTTCGTTGCAAATAACATCTATTGGCCTTGTGCCATTAAAAGGTTCATTATGATTAACCATGTTCATAAACCCATAAATATTTTCAGGGTTACTAAAAAGCACACTTAAACCAGCGTGAATATTCAGTATATAGCTGATCCTTTCGACTTGGTCTTGACTGAAGTTCACCTTTTCAATATCAAGGTTGTTATACTTTTCAGGCAACTTTAGCAAAGCCTGAATTTGCTGTTGGTTGCAGTTCCATTTTTTCAATATTAGCAAGGCAGCTCTCATGCCAATCCTTGCTGCGGTTGATTCGTTACAATTTATTTTTTGCATATTCTTTCCTCTGCATTTATCTAGTAGCTTGTTACGTTTTGACTTCTCCCCCAGCTAAAGCAAGGGAATTCTAAGAGCCATTACAGCTCAAAGACGAGGGCAGTGTTAAGCTGCTACCTTTTCTTCTGTAAGACGGTCTAGTCCGACCGCAAGAATGTGTTCGAAGCCTGTAAGCCCTGCTCTGGCATAGATGGGTATAACGCGCATAATTAAAATCACTGTTAAAATATACAGTGATTTTAGCAGTAAAAAGGAAAGACGCAACCTGGGGTTTATTTGCGGGCATAAAAAACGCAGCTTGGTTGATATCTTGCTGCGTTTAATTAACTAGGCATTGAGGTTCATACAGGAGATAACAAATACCCTGTCGCCATTGCCCCAAGCTATGGGTTCGTAATGCTCATAGAAGACATCCGAGTCAGAAATTTCGAAAATAACGGGCACCAGTTCATCATCAAGTTCGCTTAGAACGATGTAATAAACATGGCGATTATTCATTGAAATAGCTTCAAGAATGCGTCTTTCCCAAAATCTACGGCCGTCAGGTGTTTGGTCTTTATCAGTCACCATAATATTGTGTGTCTGTAAAAGATAAGCAAACACCTTTGAAGCAAAACCATTTAAAGCATTTTCATGATTCGGAGCAGCAGTTCTCCATACAAGCAACTGAGTCGCATTGGTAACGTTCAAATATGCGTTAGGCGTTTCGCGAACCAGCACTTTAACTTTGTAGACGGTTTCGCTATAAGTTGCGGTGTCAGCAATCAAGCAAATTGTGCGCTCATTGCCCTCATGGGTACCGCGAATCTTTGATTGAAGCAGCCGATACCCGTGTTGCACGACAAAGTTGGGCAATGCTAAGGGGGTAGGCTGATCGTGCAAGAACGCTTCGGTTTCCGCTATGTTAGTCGGTAACCTTCTGAGTTTTTGCTCGAAGTCATCACTAAAGATTTTTGGCATTTTCTCTGATATTCCAGATTAGAAGTGTCGCACGTAATGCACAGATAAAGTATATCAGTGATTAATCCGTCATTCCGCAGCTAATTCCAGAATTTAAATAGTGTGATCTGGCGATCAGCTTTTCATAAAAACTACGACACCATCTTGACCGCGATCGACAGTTTTGATCTATTACTGCTATTTGACGGTCT
>Ga0247725_1000956_pt1 | contig 16798 bp, 17 predicted proteins | sample OKSTACKMCFT3sol_FD_183021 | JGI IMG/M metagenome (GOLD analysis project Ga0247725, IMG submission 183021) | Subsurface sediment microbial communities from gas well in Oklahoma, United States - OK STACK MC-FT3-sol | ecosystem: Environmental > Terrestrial > Deep subsurface > Rock core/Sediment... | reverse complement strand
TAGGTACGCCCGCAGAAGCCGTTGCCGTGCAGGAAGTGAAGCAGGGGCTTGCCCGAGGGCGGGCTGTGCCAGCCGCTGAGGGTGAAGCCGGCGGAAGTGGGATGGGACCAGGGAAGCAGGTGCATGGAAGAGGCCACGACAGGGAACTGCGGCCAGTGTAACGACGACGCCCGGCCGAGTCAGGCCGGCACAGGCGGCGAATGTTGCCTGATAAGGCCGCGCACTCGGCAGCATGCTGCGGAAATCCGGCATGGCACTCTGCTACCATCTGCACCCATTCCCCCAGGCACCCGGTCCCTTACCTTGCAGAACCTGCGCACCTCCGACAACGGCGGCTACATCGACTTCCTCCGCGAGCGCCTGCACGGCCGGGGCATTGAGGCCATCGCCTGCGACCTGGGCGAGGAGGCCCGCGGCCATCGCTACGCCCTGCTGCTGCCGCACGCGCACGATGCGCCGCAGGCCTGGCAACTACTCGGCGAGGCGCCCGACGAATCCGGCTACCGGCTGCAGCAGGCCGAGGCCCGCGACAACCGATTCATCGCCCTGTGCCGCTCGCCGCTGGTGCGCCGCGCCAGCCTCGCGCTGCTGGGCCTGGTGCTGCTCGGTGCCGGTATCGAGGCGCTGCTGGCGGCCTAACCCAGCCGGCAGGCCAGCAAGGCTTCCTGCAACGCCGACGCCTCCTGCGCGGTGGCGAAGATCAGCTCCAGCCGCGAATCACGGCGCCACTCGCTCTCTCGCCAGAGCAGCTCACCCCCGTCCAGGGCATTGGCCGAATACCAGCCCGCCTCGCCGTGCAGCACCAGCTTGGCCCGCCGCCAGGGCAGGCCGGCCAGCCAGGCCTGTACCCGTTCCAGATCGAACACCTGCGACGGGTGCATGCGCCAACCGATACTCCAGCCTTCGGCCTGCGCCTGCACCTGGCAGATCGGCTCGCGCGGGTCGCGCCAGATCTGCGCCAGCGGTGCCGGCCCCGCGGGCAGCGGCACATCTTGCTCGGCCGCTGCCGCCCGCAGCGCACTGCCGGGCAGCGCGGCGAAGTCCAGCTCGCCCTGGCAGGTCCAGCGCAGCGGCACGGCCGGCAGCTGCGCCTGCAGCCGTGCCCGCGCCGCCTCGTCCAGGCTCTCCGCCTTGTTCAGCAGCAGCAGGCCGGCCAGCGGCAGGGTCGCCTGCTGGCTCGGCGGCAGTACCTGGCCGGCGGCCAGGGCGGCGGCATCCAGCACCAGCACCGGCGGCTGCAGGGCCAGCACCCCGGCCCAGGGCGCCTGGCCCAGCTGGCGCAGCAATTCCAGGGGGTGGCCCAGGCCGGAAGGCTCGATCAGCAGGCGATCCGGCCGGGCCTGGCGCAGCAGGCGGGCCAGGCCGACCTGGAAGGGCGCACCGGCAACGCAGCACAGGCAGCCGCCGGGGATCTCGCTCAGGTTGACGCCGTCGTGGGCACCGCTCAGCAGCGCCTGGTCCAGGCCGATCTGGCCGAACTCGTTGATCAACACCGCCCAGCGCTCGTGCGCCGGCTTGTGCGCCAGCAGGTGGCGGATCAGGCTGGTCTTGCCGGCGCCCAGGGGGCCGGCGATCAGGTGGGTGGGGATATGGGTCAGCATGGGCCTATGGTGCGGTTTCACGCGGCGGCGGGAAAGGCTAAAGTCGCCGCTTTGTTCGAGGAGAGATGCGATGCGCGCGATGCTTGCCCTGCTGTTGCTGGGCCTGGCCGGCCAGGCCTGGGCCGAGGCCTGCGTGGTGCATGCCGAAGGCAAGCAGGTGGAGGTGAAGCTCTGCCAGCAGAACCGCAGCATCCCCGCCCACCTGTTCCGCGAGGGCTTCTGCGCGCCGCAGCTCAAGGGGCAGAAGGTCGAGGTCAGTTTCGCCGCGCAGTGCCCGGCCGGCGCCTTCGGCGAATGCCGCAACGCCAGGGTGCAGGGCACGCCCTACCAGCAGGACATCCACTACTACGGCATCGCGACCGACGCCCGCTACCTCAAGCCCGCCTGCGAGCAGCAGTACAAGGGCGTGTGGATGGCGCGCTAGCAGGTTGTTGAAAAACGTTGGCGAGGCCACCAGCGCAAGACAAAAACAGGCGAAAAAGCGCAGTTTACAAGTGGTAAATGAGCATTTGATTCGCTTCGCTCACCCCTCCGGGGCCGTACTAAAGCACGTTCAGCCTTCGGCTGTGAGCCTGTTTTTAACGCTGCGATGGCAACGCAGGTAGTTTTTCAACGACCTGCTAGGCCAGCCAGTCCAGGGTTAGCAGCAAGCGACGCTCGCCCGGCGCCGGTGTCGGCGAGCGATGGATCAGCCCGGCGCCTTCGTTACCCGGCCACTTCTCGCCCTTGGCCAGTGCCACCCAGCCGGCTTCCAGACGCTGGATGCGCTCGCCATCGCGCGGCTCGGCCTGCGCCTCGCCGAGACGGCGGCGGTCCATGCCGCCCTCCTCCAGCCATTCGCTGGCCACCCCGGCGTAGGTGCTGATCAGCCGCAGCGGCACATGGTCGACGTGGAAACGCGGGCACATCGGCTTGTCCAGGCTGCGCAGGCGCAGGCCGATGCGCCGGGCACCGAGCAGGCAGGCAAAGGCCTCGACCAGCCAGGTGAGATCGGCGACGAAGGCGGCATAGCCATGAAAATCGGCCTGCGCCCGCAGCAGCGCCGGCAGGCGCAGCTGCTCGTCGGCACCCACCTCGATCTGCACCGACTCCGAGACCTCCAGCGGCTGGGCCAGCAGGATGCGCGCGAAGTCCTCGACCTGCGGCGCCAGGCGCCGCTGCCAGACCGCCAGGTTGACGCCCTCCTGCAGGGCCTCGGCAAGCACCTCGGGCTGGCTGCCCAGGCACGCGCGGGGCGGCGGGCGCAGCTTGAGCGCCAGCATCAGGCGGCCTCCTCGGTCCAGGCGCCGAAGGGGTCCGGCAGGCGTTGCCAGGCCTCGGGGCCGGCGGCCATTTCGGCGTCGGTCAGCAGGCAGTCGTCCAGCTCGGCACGCAGGCGCGCGAAGTCGATGTTCTGGCCGATGAACACCAGTTCCTGACGGCAGTCGCCGACCTCGGCGCTCCATTTGCTCATGACGGTGCGCAGACCGTCCTCGTCCTCGGGCCACTGGGTCTTGGGCACGAAGCGCCACCAGCGCCCGGCATAGCCATGGCGCATCAGGCCGCCGGCCTGCGACCAGCTACCGGCTTCCTGGTACTTGCTGGCCAGCCAGAAGTAACCCTTGGAGCGCAGCAGACGGCCGTTGACCCACTCGCGGTTGAGGAAAGCGAAGAAGCGCTCTGGGTGGAAGGGCCGGCGCGCCTGGTAGGCGGTCGAGGCGATGCCGTATTCCTCGGTCTCCGGTACGTGCTCCCCACGCAGCTCCTTGAGCCAGCCGGGGGCCTGGGAGGCGCGGTCGAAATCGAAGCGGCCAGTGTTGAGGATCTTCGCCAGCGGCGCCTGGCCCATCACCATCGGCACGATCTCGGCCTCGGTGTTGAGCCCGCGCAGGATGGCCGTCAGCTCCTCGCGCTCGGTGCTTGTTATCAGGTCGGTCTTGCTGATCAGGATGACGTCGGCGAACTCCACCTGCTCGATCAGCAGGTCGGTGATCGAGCGCTCGTCTTCCTCACCCAGGGTTTCGCCACGACTGGCCAGGCTCTCCGCCTCATGGAAATCGCGCAGGAAGTTCACCCCGTCGACCACCGTCACCAGCGTATCCAGGCGCGCCAGGTCGGACAGGCTCTGGCCCTGCTCGTCGCGGAAGGTGAAGGTCTCGGCCACCGGCAGCGGCTCGCTGATGCCAGTGGACTCGATCAACAGGTAGTCGAAGCGGCCGTCGCGGGCCAGCCGCGCCACTTCCTCCAGCAGGTCCTCGCGCAGGGTGCAGCAGATGCAGCCGTTGCTCATCTCCACCAGCTTCTCGTCGGCGCGGTTGAGGCTGACGTCGCGCTGCACCTCGCTGCCGTCGATGTTGATCTCACTCATGTCGTTGACGATCAGCGCCACGCGCAGGCCGTCGCGATTCTTCAGCACATGGTTGAGCAGGGTGCTCTTGCCGGCGCCAAGAAAGCCCGACAGCACGGTGACGGGTAAGCGGTTATCCATTGGGGTTTCCTCGCACATCACGGATATGGCGTTCGCGTTGTTCCTGACGTTCCTTGGCCTCGATGCACAGGCTGGCGGTGGGCCGCAGCAGCAGACGGCGCAGGCCGATCGGCTCGCCGGTCTCGCTGCACCAGCCGTATTCGCCGCGGGCCAGGCGCTCCAGCGCTTCGTCGATCTTGTCGAGCAGCTTCTTCTCCCGCTCCAGCAGGCGCAGCTGCCACTGGCGCTGCTCCTCGGCGCTGCCCAGGTCGGCTGGATCGCTGGCCGGCTGCTGTTCGCGCAGCTCGCCGAATTCCTCGTCGATGCGCTGCTGCAGCTCGGCGCGCTGCTCCAGCAGGCGCTGGCGGAAGAACGCCTGCTGCACCTCGTTCATGTAGGTGTCGGCAGGCATGGCAAGCAGGTCGGCTTCGCTGATCACGGGGTGGACTCGTCAGGGGTGTCGCTTTATTTTGTTATAACATAACATTTTGAACAACCGCCCTCGCCGCCACAGGTTCCCGATGAACGCCCTGACTCTCCCCGATATTGCCGCGCAAACCAGCGCCCAGGCGCAGCCCGCGCTGGACTTCGTCGGCATGCAGCAGATCGCCCTGCCCGTGCAGCTGGCCGGCATGCCGCTGGCCTGTCGGGTGGACGCCGGGGTCAGCCTGGATGATGCCAGCGCGCGGGGCATTCACATGTCGCGCCTGTACCTGGCACTGGAAGCCCTGGAACACCAGCCGCTGACCCTGCCGGCCGTGCAGCGGGTGCTGCGCCAGTTCCTGGACAGCCACGAAGGCCTGTCGCAACGCGCCTACCTCAACCTGCGCGGCGAGCTGCTGCTCAAGCGCCCGGCGCTGGTCAGCCCGTTGGCCGGCTGGAAGGCCTACCCCGTGGCACTCAACACCCGGCTGGACGCCACGGGGTTTCACGTGGAACTGCAGCTGACACTGGGCTATTCCTCGACCTGCCCGTGCTCGGCGGCGCTGGCCCGTCAACTGATTCAGCAGCGATTTGTGGACGATTTTGCCGGCAAATCACTCGATCATGCCGATATCATCGACTGGCTGGGCAGCTCACAGGGCATCCTCGCCACCCCGCACAGCCAGCGCAGCGAGGCGCGCCTGCAGCTGCACCTGGACCCGACTCTGCAAGATCTGCCACTGCTGCACTGGCTGGACAGCGCCGAGGCCGCCCTGGGCACTGCCCTGCAGACCGCGGTCAAACGCGCCGATGAACAGGCCTTCGCCCTGGCCAACGGACAGAACCTGATGTTCTGCGAGGACGCCGCGCGCCGCCTGCACCAAACCCTGCGCGAGCAGGACGGGCTGCAGGGCTTCGCCCTGGAAGTGGTACACGCCGAAAGTCTGCACGCCCACGATGCCGTGGCCCGCAGCCAGTGGAGCCGGCCGGCATGATCCGCTGCGAGGGCCTGCAATGGGGGCCGCCCGGCCGCCCGCTGACCCCGCCGCTGGACCTGCACCTGACGGCCGGTAGCCTGACCGCCGTGATCGGCCACAACGGCTGCGGCAAAAGCAGCCTGCTCAAGGTCATCGCCGGCTGGCAGGCGCCGCTGGCGGGCCGGGTGCGGGTGAAGGCGCCGCGCCAGGGCGGCATCGGCGTGCTGGTTCAGCAGCAGGCCTTCGACCGCCAGTTTCCCATTCGCCTGGACGCCCTGGTGGCCGGCGGACTGTGGTCGCAAAAGCACTCGCGCACCGCACAGCGGGCCCGCCTGGAGCAGACGCTGGAGCGCTGGCAGCTGAACGGGCTGCAGGCACTGCCGCTGGAGGCGCTGTCCGGCGGCCAGCTGCAGCGCGCCCTGCTCGCCCGCCTCGACCTGACCGGCGCCCGCCTGCTGCTGCTCGACGAACCGGAAGCGACGCTCGACGCCGAGGGCCAGGCGCTGTTCTGGCAACGCGCCCACCAGTGGCAGGCCGAAGGCCGCACGCTGCTGGTGGTCAGCCACGCCGTGGGCCACCTTAGCGACTGGCTGGACAACGCCCTGCTGGTGTCCGCTCAGGGCTGCATCCTGGCGCCGGTCAGCGAACTGCGCGGCGCGCGGCTGGAGCGCGTGGCCTGATGCTCGACCCGCTGTGGCAGCCCTTCGCCGAATTCGCCTTCCTGCGCCGCGCCCTGTTCGGTGGCCTGGCGCTGGCCTGCAGCGCCGCGCCGCTGGGGGTGTTCCTGATGCTGCGGCGCATGAGCCTGATTGGCGACGCCATCGCCCACGGTATCCTGCCCGGCGCCGCGCTGGGCTTCTGGCTGTTCGGCCTGAGCCTGCCGGCGCTGACCGCCGGCGGCCTGGTCGCCGGCCTGGGCATGGCCATGCTGGCCGCCTGGGTCACGCGCCGCACCGGGCTGCGCGAGGACACCAGCCTGGCCGCCCTGTACCCCATCTCGCTGGCCAGCGGCGTGCTGCTGCTCGGCCTGGCCGGGCGCAAGCTGGACCTGATGCACCTGCTGTTCGGCTCGGCGCTGGCGGTGGACCTGCCCACCCTGCACGGCATGCTCAGCGTGGCGGCCATCAGCCTGATCGTGCTGCTGCTGATCTACCGCCCGCTGGCGCTGGACAGCCTCGATCCGCTGTTCCTGCGCAGCGTCAGCCGCATCGGCCCACTGGTGCACGGCCTGTTCCTGGCCCTGGTGGTGCTGAACCTGGTGATGGGCTTCCAGGCCATCGGCGCCCTGATGGTGGTCGGCCTGATGATGCTGCCGGCCGCCGCCGCGCGCTTCTGGAGCCGCCACCTGCCGCACCTGCTGCTGCTCGCCGCGCTGATCGGCGCCGCCAGCGTCTGGCTCGGTCTGCTGCTGTCCTACCACGCCGGCCTGCCGAGTGGCCCCTGCATCGTCCTGCTGGCCGGGCTGGCCTACCTGATCTCGGTGATCGCCGGGCCGGTTCACGGTCTCTGGCGCCCGGCCCCCTTACCCACATCGCCCTGAGGAAAACCCATGCGCGCCCTGCTCGCCCTGATCGCTTTGCTCCTGCCGCTGTCACTGCCCGCCGCCGACAAGCCGCAGGTGGTCACCAGCTTCAGCATCCTCGCCGACCTGACCCGCGCCGTTGGCGGTGAGCACATTGTTCTGACCAACTTGGTCGGGCCCGACGAAGACGCCCATGTCTTCGAACCCAGCCCGGAACATGCGCGCACACTGCTGCAGGCCGACCTGATCATCGCCAACGGCCTGGGCTTCGAACCCTGGCTGGAACGCCTGCTGGCCAGCAGCGAAGCGCGCGGCCGGCGCATCGACGCCAGCCAGGGCGTGCTGCCGCTGTGGCTGGAAGAGGACGGCGAGAAAGTCGCCGACCCGCACGCCTGGCAGAGCCTGAGCAACGCCGAGATCTACGTGCGCAACATCACCCAGGCGCTCAGCCAGCTCGACCCGGCGCATGCAGACGCCTACGCCGCCAACCGCGACGCCTACCTGACCAAGCTGCACAGCTTGCTCAAGACTGCCAACGCGCGCATCGCCGACCTGCCGGCCAGCCAGCGCAAGGTGGTGACCAGCCACGATGCCTTCGGCTACCTGGGCCAGGCCTGGCAGCTGCAGTTCATCGCGCCGCAGGGCCTGTCCACCCATGACGAGCCGTCCGCTGCCGAAGTCGCCGCACTGATCCGTCAGCTGCGCAGCGAAGGGGTGCGCGCCGTGTTCGTGGAAAACATCCGCGACCCGCGTCTGGTACGGCAGATTGCCGACGAGGCCGGAGCCCGCGTCGGCGGCACCCTGTATTCCGATGCCCTGGCCAGCCAGGGGCCGGCCAGCACCTACCTGGGCATGTTCCAGCACAACCTCGACACCTTGCTGGCCACGCTCGCACCATGAACCTGTGGCTGCAACTGGAGCGGGCCGGGCTGGGCGACAGCCGCCCGCTGGCCGAGGTGCTGGCGGCCATCCCCTGGAATGCCGACGGCCTGATCGCCGCCATCGCCCAGCAGCACGACAGCGGCGAGGTGCTGATGCTGGCCTGGATGAACCGCGCGGCGCTGGAGGAAACCCTCGCCAGCGGCCAGGTCTGCTACTGGTCACGCTCTCGCCAGCAACTGTGGCGCAAGGGCGAGACCAGCGGCCACCGCCAACGGCTGGTCGAGGCGCGCCTGGACTGCGACGGCGACGCCGTGCTGCTACTGGTCGAACAACAGGGCCCGGCCTGCCACACCGGCCGCCCCACCTGCTTCTACAACGCCATCCGCGACGCGCGGGTGTGCGTGATCAGCGAGCCGCAATGAAGCGCCTGCTGCTGGGCCTGGTGCGGCTCTACCAGTACCTGATCAGCCCCCTGCTCGGGCCACGCTGCCGCTTCCATCCCAGCTGCTCGCACTACGCCATCGAAGCCATCGAACGCCACGGCGCGCTGCGTGGCGGCTGGCTGGCCGTGCGCCGCCTGGGCCGCTGCCACCCCTGGCATCCGGGCGGTTATGACCCGGTGCCAACGCCCCCTCACTGCAATCGGGAACATCCCCATGACTGATCTGCTGATCCGCAACGCCCGCCTGATCAACGAGGGCCGCGAGTTCGACGCCGACCTGCTGGTACGCCACGGCCGCATCGAGAAGATCGCCACCAGCATCAGCGGACTCAATGCCCGTAGCGAGATCGACGCCGCCGGGCAGTACCTGCTGCCGGGCATGATCGACGACCAGGTGCACTTCCGCGACCCCGGCGCGCCGCACAAGGGCAGCTTCGCCACGGAATCCCGCGCGGCCGTGGCCGGCGGCATCACCAGCGTGATGGACATGCCCAACACCCACCCGCCGACCCTGACCCTAGAGGCGCTGGAGGCCAAGGAGCGGCGCGCCGCCAGCTGCTCCAGGGCCAACTTCGGCTTCCACTTCGGCGTCAGCCAGGAGAACCTCGACATCGTCGCCGCGCTCGACCCCGCCCGGGTGGCAGCGGTGAAGGTGTTCATGGGCGCCAGCACCGGCAACATGCTGGTCGACGACCTGCCCTCGCTGGAGCGGCTGTTCCGCGATTGCCCGACCCTGCTGCTGACCCATTGCGAGTACACCCCGCGCATCCGCGAGCGCGAATTGCTCTGGCACAACCGCTATGGCGAGCAGATCCCGCCCGACCAGCACCCGCTGATCCGCGATGCCGAGGCCTGCTACCAGTCCTCCAGCCTGGCCGTGAGCCTGGCGCGCCGCTTCGCTACCCAGCTGCACGTGCTGCACATCACCACCGCCCGCGAGCTGAGCCTGTTCCAGCCGGGCCCCCTGGCCGGCAAGCCGATCACCGCCGAGGTCTGCGCCCATCACCTGTACTTCGATGACCGCGACTACGCGGCGCTCGGCCACCTGATCAAGTGCAACCCGGCGATCAAGACCCAGGCCGACCGCGACGCCCTGCGCCAGGCCCTGCTCTGCGGCCGGCTGGACATCATCGGCACCGACCACGCCCCGCATACCCAGGACGAGAAGCAGCGCCCCTACCTGCAGGCGCCGTCCGGCCTGCCGCTGGTGCAGCACGCCCTGCCCGCCCTGCTGGAACTGGTGGCCGACGGCCTGCTGCCCCTCACCACCCTGGTGGAAAAGACCAGCCATGCGGTGGCGCAGCGCTTTGCCATCGAGCAGCGCGGCTACCTGCGCGAAGGCTACTGGGCCGACCTGACGCTGATCGAACGCCTGGCCGAGCCGCGCCCGGTCGCCGCCGACCCGATCCTCGCCCACTGCGGCTGGACGCCCTTCCAGGGCCGCGCCTTCCGCCATGCCGTGCGCAGCACCATCGTCTCCGGCCAGCTGGCCTGGCACGAGGGCCAGTTGCACAACGATTGCCAGGGGTTGCCGCTGCGCTACCAGCGCGGCTGAGCGCCCCGTTAACCGACCTGATTAGAGAACCGACATGCCCAGCATCACCCTGCCCGATGGCAGCCAGCGTCACTATGCCCAACCCCTGAGCGTGGCCGAGGTCGCCGCCGATATCGGCCCCGGTCTGGCCAAGGCCGCCTTGGCCGGCCGCCTGAATGGCCGACTGGTGGACACCAGCGCCTTGATCGACCAAGACGCCCAGCTCAGCCTGATCACCGCGCGCGACCCCGAGGGCCTGGAGCTGCTGCGCCACTCCTGCGCGCACCTGCTGGCCATGGCGGTCAAGCAGCTGTACCCTAGCGCCCAGGTGACCATCGGCCCGGTGATCGAGGACGGCTTCTACTACGACTTCGCCTTCGAACGCCCCTTCACCCCGGATGACCTGGCGCTGATCGAGGCACGCATGAGCGAGCTGGCCGCCGCCGACCTGCCGGTCAGCCGCCGCGAGCTGCCACGTGATGAAGCCATCGCCCATTTCGCGGCCCAGGGTGAGCACTACAAGGCCGAGCTGATCCGCGACATTCCGGCCGGCGAGGTGCTGTCGCTGTACCGCCAGGGTGACTTCGAAGACCTCTGCCGCGGCCCGCATATTCCGCGCACCGGCCATCTGCAGGCGTTCAAGCTGACCAAGGTGGCCGGCGCCTACTGGCGCGGCGATGCGAAGAACGCCGCGCTGCAACGGATCTACGGCACCTGCTGGGCCAACAGCAAGGAGCTCAAGGCCCATCTCACCCGCCTGGAGGAAGCCGGCAAGCGCGACCACCGCAAGCTCGGCCCGCAGCTCGACCTGTTCCATTTCGACGACTGCGCCCCGGGCTCGGTGTTCTGGCACCCCAAGGGCTGGACCCTGTTCCAGCAGCTGATCGGCTACATGCGCCAGCAGCAGGACGCCGCCGGCTATGTCGAGGTCAACACCCCGGACGTGATGGACCGCAGCCTGTGGGAAACCTCCGGGCACTGGTTCAACTACCGCGACGCCATGTTCACCACCAGCACCGAGGACGAGCGCGTGTTCGCCCTCAAGCCGATGAACTGCCCCGGCGCCGTGGCGCTGTTCGCCCGCGGCCTGAAGAGCTACCGCGACCTGCCGCTGCGCATGGCCGAGTTCGGCAAGGTGCACCGCTACGAGCCGTCCGGCGCGCTGCACGGCCTGCTGCGCGTGCGCCACTTCACCCAGGACGACGCGCACATCTTCTGCACCGCCGCGCAGATGGAGCAGGAGTGCGCCGACACCATCGCCCTGGTATTCGCCATCTACCGCGACTTTGGCTTCAACGAGGTGGCGGTCAAGCTGTCCACCCGCCCGGCCAACCGCATCGGCAGCGACGCCACCTGGGACCAGCTGGAAGGCGCGCTGTCCGGCGCCCTGCAACGGATGGGCATCGACTACCAGCTCAACCCCGGCGAAGGCGCGTTCTACGGGCCCAAGCTGGAATTCGTGCTGCGCGACGCCATCGGCCGCGACTGGCAGTGCGGCACCCTGCAGGTGGACCTCAACCTGCCGGAGCGCTTCGACATCAGCTACGTCAACGAACAGGGCGAACGCGAACGCCCGGTGATGCTGCACCGTGCCCTGTTCGGCTCGCTGGAGCGCTTCACCGGCATTCTCATCGAGCACTACAGCGGGCTGTTCCCGCTGTGGCTGGCGCCGCAGCAGGCTGTGGTGCTGACCATCTCCGAAGGGCAGAACGACTACGCCCGCCAGGTACTCGCCGCCCTCAAGCGCGCCGGCCTGCGCGCGGCGGCGGACCTGCGCAACGAGAAGATCGGCTACAAGATCCGCGAAGCCACCCTGCAGAAGGTGCCCTACCTGCTGGTGATCGGCGAGCAGGAGAAGGCGGAGGGCGCGTCACCTTGCGCAGCCGCGCCGGCGACAACCTCGGCAGCCTGGCACTGGCCGAGCTGGTCGAACGGCTGCGGAGCGAGGCACAGCTACCCGCAGCCTCACCAACCGCCACCGCCGCCGCCGCCACTGCCACCCCCTGAGGAGCCTCCGCCCGAGGAGCCACCGGAGGACGAGGATGAGCTGGCCGGCGGCGTCGAGGCGCTGGCACTGAGGCTCACCAGGCTGCTGCTCAGCGCCGTGCTGAAGGCGGTCGGTGAACTGAAGCGCTCGCGCGCGGCATACCAGTCCGGCCGGTACTCATGCCGGCTGGGGTCGATCAGGCCGGCTTCCAGCGCGGCGGCGAAACGGGCGCTCCACTGCGCCTCCACGCCCAGCGCCATGGCGTACGGCAGGTGGCGTTCGTACAGCTCGATGCTCATCGCCGGCGCCTCGGCCGCGCGCGCCAGAACCTCGCTCTCGGCCAGTTGCAGGTAGTCACGGTAGCCGGCCGCGGCATCCAGCAACTGCTGCCCCTTCACCGAGGGTGCCTCCAGCCAGCGGTAGAAGACCGCCACCAGCAGCACATAGGCGGCCAGTAGCAGGGCCACGGGCAGCGCGGTGACATGCACCAGCATCCAGATGCCGACCAGCGCGGGCCAGACGAACAGAAAGGCCACCAGCCACAGCGCCAGACGCTTGCCCCAGCTCGAGCTATGCAGGCCCATGTTCGCCACCAACCAGGTCGGCACGCCGAAGCCCAGGGCAAAGACCAGGCCGGCGATCGCCAGCCCCCACTGATCCTCGCCTTCCAGGCCCGGCAGCACCGCCAGCAGACAACCCAGCAATGCCAGCCCCAGGCCCAGGACCCAGGGCCGCCGGTTACGAGCAAACCACTGCCGTCCCTGGGCTTGCAGGTGGCCCACCAGCCGCACCTTGAAATCGGCCAGGCGTGGCTGGTAGCGGCTGCCCAGCGCCAGTGGCGCATCCTGTGCCAGCAGCTGTCGCAGCCACTCGCCCTCCTCTGCGCGCGCCGTATCGAGGGCAGCCGCTCCCCGCTGCAACACGAGACCGCCGTGCGCCTGATCCTCCAGGCGCAGCAGACCGCGGATCGCCCAGTCGGTGAAACACACCGCCAGCGCCCTGGCCTCGTCGAAGCCGTTGCGCAGACCGCGATGCCAGAGGTAGCCGATGCTGGCCGGCGGCAGATCGTCCGGCGCCTCGAAACGGGCGAAGTGCGGGCCTCGCTGCGGATCACGGCCGATTCCCCGCCAGGTACTCCAGTAGTACCAGAGCAGGCCCAGCCACAGCAGGATGCCCAGGACCAGGCCGAGGTTGTCGTGCAGCAGCCGCACCGCCTGCTGCAACTCCCCGGGACGGGCCACGACACCCGCCGCCCAGTCGACCGCCAGGGTCAGGCCGTGCTCCGGCGGCAAGGGCGCGGTGGTCCGCAGCTCGAGATAACTCGCGCCCTGCTCGACGACCCGGTAATTCTCGCCCCGCTCCCCGCTGGCCCCGGTGTAGGCATGCAGGGCGCCCATGCGGGCGCCACTGGGCAGATCCAGGCGCACCGAGGCCTGCAGGATGGGGAAGCGCCAGTCGTTGCCGGTAACATTCCAGTAGAGCTCGTCCCTGCCTTCATGGGCGAGCAACTGCGGATCGATGCGGTAACGCAGCTCATAGGTGTAACGGCCATGGCGCAGCCTCAGATCCGGCGAGCCGAGGTAGAAACGCTGATAGGCGCCGACAGTCTCGCGGCGCACCTGCTCGGGCAGGCCATCGCGGGTGGCGCTCAACAGATCGACGGGCGTCTTGCGCAGCAGGCCGCCGGGCAGGCGATAGTGCACCGGGATGTCGCGGTAGATACCGCGCTGGATCCTGTCGCCCTCGGCCTGCACGGTGATGCGCTCGACCACCTCCAGCATGCCGTCGTGGCCAAGCTTCAGCTGCACGCGGAAATCCTTGATCAGCTCCTGCGCCGCGACCACACCGGGCAGCAGGCAGCCCAGCAGCAACAGGACCTTCAACAGCCGTGCCGGCATGTTCAGAACTCCATTTCCGGTGATTGCCCATCGCGGGCGTCGTCCAGGGCGAAATAGGCGGCGCAGCGGAAAGCGAAGGCGCGCGCCACCAGGTTGCTCGGCACCGACTCGACCAGCACGTTGAGCTCGCGCACGGCGCCGTTGTAGTAACGCCGCGCCATCTGGATATGTTCCTCGACCTCGCTGAGGTTGCGCTGCAGGTCGAGGAACACCGCATCGGCCTTGAGCTCCGGGTAGCCCTCGACCAGGGCGAAGGCGCGCTGCAGCGCTGCCGATAGCTGGCCTTCGACCGGACCGCGGCCGGCGGCGCCATCGCTCTCGTGGGCCTGCGCTTCGCCACGCCGGATGACCAGCTCTTCGAGGGTATCTCGCTCATGGGCCATGTACGCCTTGAGACAGGCGACCAGCTGCGGAATCAGGCTGGAGCGGCGCTTGAGCTGCACCTCGATGCCGCTCCAGGCCTCGGCCACCCGTGCGCGGTTGAACACCAGACGGTTGTAGCAATAGATCACCGCCAGCAGCACCAGCGCCGCCAGCCCCAGCGTCAACCCAAGTCCCAGTCCCTGCATTCCCTGCCCCCTGCCGTTGCCCAGCGGGCAGTGTACCCGCCAGCGGCGCTCAGCGGGCGGGCAGCCCGCCGCAGTCCTCGCCGAGCCAGCGCGCCTGGCTGTGCATGCTGCTCTGCTGGCCGTCGTAGACGCCGTTGAGCGTGGTGGTGAAGGCCGTATCGCCGTCGAAACGGGTCTCGCCTTCGCCCTCGCCATTGGGACACTTGAAGCGGAACTTCCACACCTCGGCGCTGCGCTCGGTGATCTCCTGGGTACAACCCGAATCGGGGTCCTGCAGGGGGATGTCGCGGGCCTTGGCGCTCGCCTCGCTGAGGCACAGCTGCACCCCGCCGCCGCCCAGCTTGACGCCCTGCTGGGCCAGCATCTGTTCCATCATCTGGCGCTGTTCGGGCGGCAGCTTCTGCAACTGCTCGAGCATCTGCTGCATGTCCGGCATGGCCTGGCCGCCCTGCTGCATCTGGCTGGTGAATTCCCACAGGCCGGCACGCGGCTCGGCGCCGGCCAGGGCTGGCAGCAGACAGAGTCCCAGCAACATGGCGCGCGGTGTAGTGAACATGACCTGGCTCCTCGAGAGATGGCTGACTCAGATAGCGTAGAAGTTCGCGCGCAAGGGGCCCTCGGCATGTGCGATGGCGGAGTCACGGGCAGGTCACTTCTGCTCGCGCAAGGGAACAGCCCCCTGGCCGACCCGATCCTGCCCGGACCAGCGTGTTCAGGATCCACCCGCAGGCGCGCGCCAAAATGCAGGCCGAGTTCACAGGCGGAACCCACCGGTCACTCACAAATGTGAACCACGGCAGATTTATGGGTAAGTTATTTCTTACAAGTAATAAATAACTTACCTGACATCGGAAGTTAAACTTTCAATTGGCGCCAGAATGCCGACAAGCGCATTGCCCGACGAACTAAGAGTAATCTTTTCGCTTGCCGAATAGTTCACAGTTTTTGCCTTGCCCATCCCCTACCTCGAGGCTAGGATGCCCACCCCATAAGGACTATGTGCAATTTGTTGCGCAAGAAAGTGCGCAATAAGTTGCGCAACACAACCAAGCAACTGCTTGCTTTCCATATATATGAAAAGCACCGAAAGTTGCCTGGCACATATATAGAGTCAAAGGAATGACTGCACTTTCACCCCTGGCCGAGCATTATCTGCAACTGGCGAAAAACCCAATTAATGACGGGGATTTCGCCGGGGCCGACATGCGCTATTCCGGCGAGTTCGAGGCCCTCGAAGGCGAGCTGGAAAAGGCCGCCGCCCTGCACCAGACCGAGGCCATCGACTGGCAGAAGATCCGCGACCTGAGCGAGGCGCTGCTGCGTCATCACTCCAAGGATCTGCGCGCCGCCTGCTGGATGACCTGGGCGCTGTACCAGCGCGAGGGACTGGCCGGCCTGCAGGCCGGTCTCGGCCTGCTGCACCTGCTGTGTGGCGAGCGCTGGGACGAGCTGCACCCGCGCAAGGAGCGCACCCGTGCCGCCGCTCTGGCCTGGCTCACCCCGCGCCTGGAAAAAGCCCTGGCCGAGGACATCCCGGTGGCCGCGCAGCTGCCGCTGTTCCGCTCCCTGGCCGAGCTGCTGCGCGGCCTGGAGACTTGCCTGGCGCAACGTCTGGGCGAGGAAGCACCGCTGCTGCTGCCGTTGTGCCGCCGCCTGGACGAGCAGATCGCCCGTGCCAGCCAGGGCCAGAGCGAACCCGGGATGGTCGGCGCGGCCATCGCCCAGGTCAAACAGGCCGCCGCCCAGGTGATCAACCCCAGCGCCCCGCTGGACAACGAGCGCGACGCGCACAAGTCGCTGCGCGCCCTGCAGGACGGCGCCCGGCCTCTGTGCGCCTGGTGGCTGAAGCAGAAGGCCAGCGACCTGCGCGCCCTGCGCCTGGCGCGCACCCTGCTGTGGCTGCCGATCGACGGCCTGCCGCAGAGCAATGCCGAACAGATCACAACCCTGCGCGGCCTGCCGGCGGACAAGCTGGCCAGCTTCGCCGAGCGTTTCGCCGCCGGCCAGTACGCCGACCTGCTGGTGGAAGTGGAGGCCAGCATCGCCCGCGCGCCCTTCTGGCTGGATGGCCAGCGCCTGGCCTGGGAATGCCTGCAGGAGCTGAACGCCGAGGCCGCCATGGTCGAAGTGGAGATGCAGCTGGCGCTGTTCCTGCAGCGCGTACCGGGCCTGGACGAGCTGCGCTTCCACGATGGCGTGCCGTTCGCCGATGCCGAGACCCGCGCCTGGATCGGCGCCAGCGTGATGCCGCACCTGCAGCCGCCGAGCGCCGAACCGACCGTTCAGGTCGGCGCCGGCGGTGAACTGCCGGCCTGGGAAATCGCCCTGCAAGCCGCCCTGCCGCGTCTGCGCAAGGACGGCCTGAAGCCCGCCGTGCAGCAGCTTAAGCAGGGCATGGCCCAGGCCCAGGGTGGCCGCGCGCGGTTCTTCTGGCAGCTCGCCCTGGCGCGCCTGTGCAGCGCGGCGAAGAAGCACGAACTGGCCAAGACCCAACTCGAATCCCTCGACCAGACGCTG
>Ga0247725_1000955_pt1 | contig 16806 bp, 12 predicted proteins | sample OKSTACKMCFT3sol_FD_183021 | JGI IMG/M metagenome (GOLD analysis project Ga0247725, IMG submission 183021) | Subsurface sediment microbial communities from gas well in Oklahoma, United States - OK STACK MC-FT3-sol | ecosystem: Environmental > Terrestrial > Deep subsurface > Rock core/Sediment... | reverse complement strand
CGACGACCCAGGCGTAGCGACGGCCGTCACCGACCACGCCCACGGATTTCACCGGCTGGAACACCACGAAGGCCTGGCTGGTCTTGTGGTACCAGTCGAAGGCACGCAGTTCCTCGATGAAGATGTGGTCCGCGCGACGCAGCAGGTCGGCGTACTCCTTCTTCACCTCGCCGAGGATGCGCACGCCCAGGCCCGGGCCCGGGAACGGGTGGCGGTAGACCATGTCGTAGGGCAGGCCCAGTTCAAGGCCGATCTTGCGCACCTCGTCCTTGAACAGCTCGCGCAGCGGCTCGACCAGTTCGAACTGCATGTCTTCCGGCAGGCCGCCGACGTTGTGGTGGGACTTGATAACGTGGGCCTTGCCGGTCTTGGCGCCAGCCGACTCGATCACGTCCGGGTAGATGGTGCCCTGGGCGAGGAACTTAACGTCCTGCAGCTTGGTGGCTTCCTCATCGAAGACTTCGATGAAGGTGCGGCCGATGATCTTGCGCTTCTCTTCCGGGTCGGCAACGCCGGCCAGGCGGCCAAGGAACTTGTCCTCGGCATTGGCGCGGATGACCTTCACGCCCATGTTCTCGGCGAACATGGCCATCACCTGGTCACCTTCGTGCAGGCGCAGCAGGCCGTTGTCGACGAAGACGCAGGTCAGCTGGTCGCCGATGGCCTTGTGCAGCAGGGCCGCGACCACGGAGGAGTCGACGCCGCCGGACAGGCCCAGCAGCACCTTGTTGCTGCCCACCTGGGCGCGCACGGTGGCGATGGCGTCTTCGACGATGTTCGACGGGGTCCACAGCGCGGCGCAGCCACAGATGTCCAGCACGAAGCGGGAGAGGATGCGACCGCCCTGCTTGGTGTGGGTCACTTCCGGGTGGAACTGCACGCCGTAGTAGGCGCGGGCGTCATCGGCCATGGCGGCGATGGGGCAGCTCGGGGTGCTGGCGAGGATGTGGAAGCCCTCGGGCATGGCGGTGACCTTGTCGCCGTGGCTCATCCACACGTCCAGGCCCAGCAGGCCGTCCGCGTCGACGTGGTCTTCGATGCCGTCCAGCAGGCGCGCCTTGCCGACCACGTCGACACGGGCGTAGCCGAATTCGCGCAGGTCGGACCCCTGCACCTTGCCACCCAGTTGCTCGGCCATGGTCTGCATGCCGTAGCAGATGCCGAACAGCGGGACGTTGAGGTCGAACACCGCCTGCGGGGCGCGCGGGCTGTTGGCCTCATGCACCGACTCCGGGCCGCCAGCAAGGATGATGCCCTTGGGCGCGAAGGCGCGGATGGCATCGTTTTCCATGTCGAACGGGTGGATCTCGCAGTACACGCCGATCTCGCGAACGCGGCGGGCGATCAGCTGGGTGTATTGGGAACCGAAGTCGAGGATCAGGATGCGGTGAGCGTGGATGTCTTGATGAGCCATGTGCTTCCCCTGGGAAAGTGGCTGAAACGCTGAAGGCTGAAGGCTGGACGAAACCCTGTCCGTCCAGCCCCCAGCCTCCAGCTCCAGTGAAGTGTCAGTTAGCCGACCCGGTAGTTCGGCGCTTCCTTGGTGATCTGCACGTCATGCACGTGGGACTCGGCCATGCCGGCACCGGTGATGCGAACGAACTGCGGCTTGGTGCGCATCTCTTCGACGGTGGCGCAGCCGGTGTAGCCCATGGAGGCGCGCAGGCCGCCCATCAGCTGGTGGACGATGGCGGTCAGGCTGCCCTTGTACGGCACGCGGCCTTCGATGCCTTCCGGCACCAGCTTCTCGGCACCGGCGGCGGAGTCCTGGAAGTAGCGGTCGGACGAGCCCTGGGACTGCGCCATGGCACCCAGCGAACCCATGCCGCGGTAGGCCTTGTAGGAGCGGCCCTGGAACAGCTCGACCTCGCCCGGCGCCTCTTCGGTACCGGCGAACATGGAGCCCATCATCACGCAGGACGCGCCGGCCACGATGGCCTTGGACAGGTCGCCGGAGAAGCGGATGCCGCCGTCGGCGATCAGCGGAACGCCAGTGCCGGCCAGAGCGGCAGCAACGTTGGCGATGGCGGAGATCTGCGGTACACCGACGCCGGCGACGATACGGGTGGTGCAGATGGAGCCCGGGCCGATGCCGACCTTGACCGCATCGGCGCCGGCCTCGGCCAGGGCCTTGGCGGCTTCGCCGGTGGCGATGTTGCCGCCGATCACCTGGACCTGCGGGTAGGTTTCCTTGACCCAGCGAACGCGGTCGATCACGCCCTTGGAGTGGCCGTGGGCGGTGTCCACCACCACCACGTCGACGCCTGCGGCAACCAGGGCTGCGACGCGCTCGCCGGTGTCGGCGCCGGTGCCGACCGCTGCGCCGACGCGCAGGCGGCCCTGCTCGTCCTTGGAGGCCAGCGGGTAGGTCTTGGCCTTCTCGATGTCACGGAAGGTCACCAGGCCACGCAGGTAGAAGTTCTCGTCCACCACCAGCATCTTCTCGATGCGGTTCTCGTAGAGCTTGGCCTTGATGTCGTCCAGCGGGGTGCCCTCGTGGACGGTGACCAGCTTGTCCTTGGGGGTCATGATCGCCGCCACGGTGTCGCCGACGTTCGGCTTCACGCGCAGGTCGCGACCGGTGACGATGCCGACCAGCTCGCCCTCTTCCACCACCGGGAAGCCGGAGAAGCCGCACTCGCGGGCGATCTGCAGCAGTTCGAGGATCTTGGTGGAGGGGGTGACGGTGACCGGGTCACGAACGATGGCGGTCTCGTGACGCTTGACCTTGCGGACCTCGGAAGCCTGCTGCTCGATGGTCATGTTCTTGTGAACGATGCCGATGCCGCCTTCCTGAGCCATGGCGATGGCCAGCCGGGCTTCGGTCACGGTATCCATCGCGGCGGACACCAGGGGAATGTTCAGTTCGATGCCACGGGTCAGTCGGGTCTTGAGACTGACGTCCTTCGGCAGGACCTCGGAATACCCCGGGATCAGGAGTACGTCGTCGAAGGTAAGGGCTTCTTGGCTGATGCGCAGCATGGCGGGGGCTCCCAGGCGGGAAAATTGGAAGCGCGGCATTATATCTCAGCTGCGCACGGGCGCTCAATTGGCCATCACACACCGACGACAGGTCTCATGCCTGCGTCAGATAACGCGCCACCAGCGCCACCCCACTGCACAGCACCAGCCAGGTCACCAGCCGGACGAACGCCTCCCGCGACAGGCGCAACGTCACCCGCCGCCCCACCCACAACCCGGCGGCCATCCCCGGCAGCAGGCACAGGGCGATCAGCAGCAACGAGGCATCGGCATAGAAGCCCGCCAGCAGGAACAACCCCAAGCGGACGAAGGTGCTGCACCCGATCAGTGCGCTCTGGGTGGCGCGGATCTGCTCCTTCGCCTCCAGCCGCCCGCTCAGGTAGAGGGAATAGAGGAAGCCGCCACTGCCGAACAAGGCCCCGAACAAACCGCCGAACAGCCCGAACGGCACCACCCAGCCCACCGCCATCGGCGCACGGCGCACCGGCTGGAGGAACAGCGAATACAAGGCATAGAGGCAGACGAACACCCCCAGCAGCAGCATCAACAGCTCCGAGCGCAAGGTTGCCAGACCATAGACCCCTACCCCGCAACCCAACGCCATCAAGGGCAGCAGCCGGCGCAACTCGCTACCCGACACCGACCGACGCGCCGGCAGCCAGTTGCCGAACGAGGCGGTGAAATCCAGCAGCACCAGCAACGGGATCACCTGGGACAACGGCAGCCAACCCACCAGCAAGGGCGCGGCCACCAGCGCCGTACCGAACCCGGCGATGCCGAAGACCACATAGGCCAGCGCGATGACACCCTCCAGCAGCAGCCACTCCAGCGGCGTGAACGGCAGCGCCCCCAACAGCTCGAACAGGTGCATGAACGACTCCTTCCGAAAAACAGGTGGACTCTAGCGAGCACGCCTGCCATCTCACCAATACAATCCAAGCCCTCTCTCTATCTCGAAAAGGCATGGATCGATGGTCTCCCTTCGCCAACTGCGCTACTTCGTGGAAATCGTCGACGCCGGCAGCCTCAGCCGTGCGGCGGAGCGCCTGTTCATCGCCCAATCGGCCCTGAGCCGACAACTGAGGGAGCTGGAGGACGACCTGGGCACCGAACTGCTGCTGCGCGGCCCGCGCCAGGTGACGCTGACCGAAGCCGGCCAGGCCTTCCTGCCCCGGGCCCGGAGCCTGCTGCTGGACCTGGAAGCCGCCAGCGACCTGGCCCGCCAGGTCGGCCAGGGGCAGCACGGCAGCCTGCGCCTGGGCCACTCCAGCTCCGTGCCGCTTATCGCCCCGCTGCAGGCGGCACTGTGCAGCTACCTGGAAGCGCACCCCGGCGTCAGCCTCGAACTCATTCAGCAATCCTCCGAACAGCAACTGGCGGACCTGCGCGAAGGACGCCTGGACGCCTGCCTGCTGCGCCTGCCGGTCCTGCGCCAGCACCCCGGGTTGAGTCTCCGCCCGCTGTACCGCGAGCCCCTGCTGCTGGCGGTCGCCGTCGACCACCCGCTGGCGCGACGCGACGGGCCGGTGCCCCTGGCCGATCTGCGTGAAGAGGCCTTCGTCTCCATCCCCCACCTGCAACGGGGCGGCCTGAGCTACCGCGCCGCCGAACTGTGCCTGCGGGAAGGCTTCTTTCCCCGTGCCGCGCGGGTGGTGTCGCGCAAGACCAGCCAGCTGCACCTGATCGAAGCCGGCCTTGGCGTGGCCCTGGTGGCGGCCTCCATGAGCCGCATCGCCCCTGCCGACGTGCGCTTCCTGCCGCTGGCCGATCCCCAGGCCGACAGCGAGGTCGCCCTGGCCTGGCGCAGCGAGACCCGCGCCCTGGACCGGGGCCTGGTGGAGCACCTCTGCCAGCACCTCGCCAGCGACCCGACCACCGCCGATTGACGAGGCTGGCGGGGCGGGTAAGCTGCGCGCCCTCGTCCACCGGAGCCGGCCATGGAAACCCGTCAGTTGATCATCGTTCCCCAGGTCTCCAGCGTGCCCGGCCACCAGGCCCTGGCCGGGCGCCTGCTGCGCTGGCTGGTGCAGAGCGGCGTGGTCGAGGCGGTCCCGAGCGCCTTCGGCCGGGGCGGCAACCGCGCACTGCACGCCCCCGCTGCCGGTGCCCACCGCGTGGTGGAACATCCCGAGCACCTGCCCATCGGCCAGCAGGGCTGCGGCCTGGAGATCGTCGACAAGCGCTGCATCTATACCCCGGTGCGCGGCTTCCTCAACGAAGCCGGCTGCCCGGAATGCCGCCGGGAGATCGGCGAGCCGCTGTTCGACAGCCTGGAAGCCTGGTGGCCGGGCGAGACCGACAACTTCACCTGCCCCGAATGCGGCTTCGAGGACGACATCAACGGCTTCCTCTACCTGCAGCCCTGCGGCTTCTCCAACCTGGCCTTCATCTTCAACCACTGGGTGGAGGCCGGTTTCACCCGCGCCTTCCTCGACGGCTTCGCCGACCGCCTGGGTTTCCCCCTGCGCGTGGTGCGCGTCGAAGACTGACGCGCGCATTGGCGCCGTCCCCGTGCGCCCGTATCATCCCGCGCCATGTACAAGGACCCCTTCCAACGGCTGGGCCTCGACCGCGAGGTGCTGACCGTCAGCCAACTGAACCAGCGCGCCCGCCACCTGCTGGAGGACGTGTTCCCCCAGGTCTGGGTGGAAGGCGAGATCTCCAACCTCGCCCGGCCCGCATCCGGCCACCTCTATTTCACCCTCAAGGACAGCCAGGCCCAGGTGCGCTGTGCGCTGTTCCGGCAGAACGCCCTCAAGGTGCGCCAGGCGCTGCGTGACGGGCTGGCGGTGAAGGTGCGGGGCAAGGTCTCGCTGTTCGAAGGCCGTGGCGACTACCAGATGATCGCCGACGCCGTGGAGCCCGCCGGTGACGGCGCCCTGCGCCTGGCCTTCGAAGCGCTCAAGGAGAAGCTCGCCGGCGAGGGCCTGTTCGCCACCGAGCGCAAGCGCCCGCTGCCGGCCCATCCTCAGCGCGTAGGCATCGTCACCTCCCCCACCGGCGCGGTGATCCGCGACATCATCAGCGTGTTCCGCCGCCGTGCGCCCCAGGTCAGCCTGACCCTGGTGCCCACCGCCGTGCAGGGCCGCGAGGCCACCGCGCAGATCGTCCGCGCCCTGGCCCTGGCGGATGCCCAGGGCTTCGACGCGCTCATCCTGGCCCGGGGCGGCGGCTCCCTCGAAGACCTCTGGTGCTTCAACGAAGAGGCCGTGGCCCGCGCCGTCGCTACCTGCAAGACCCCCATCGTCAGCGCCGTGGGCCACGAGACGGATGTGTCCATCAGCGACTTCGTCGCCGACGTTCGCGCGCCGACGCCCTCTGCGGCCGCCGAGCTGCTGGCACCGGATTCCAGCGGCCTGCGCCAGCGCCTGGAGGGCCTGGAGCGCCGCCTGCAGCTGCGCATGCGCCAGCTGATCGCCCACCAGCACCTGCGCCTGGACGGGCTGACCCGACGCCTGCGCCACCCGGGCGAACGGCTGCGCCAGCAGGCCCAGCGCCTGGATGACCTGGAGATGCGCCTGCAACGCGCCCTCGACCGCCAAGTGAGCCAGCGCCGCGAGCACCTGGCCCGCCTGGAGACGCGCCTGGCGGCCCAGCACCCGGGGCGCGCCCTCGGCCTGCTGCGCCAGCGCCTCAACGCCCTGGCCGCGCGACTGCCCCGGGCCATGCGCGAAACCCTCGGTACCCGTCGCCTGGAACTGCAAAGCCAGGTGCAGACGCTGCACGCCTTCAGCCCCCTGGCCACCCTCGGCCGCGGCTACAGCATCCTCCTCGACGAGCGCGGCCAGGCCATCCGCAGCGCCAGCCAGACCCAGCCCGGCCAACGCCTCAAGGCACGCCTCGGCGAAGGTGAGCTGGAGGTACGGGTCGAGGACAACCATCTGGCCCCCGTCACCCTCTCACTGCTGGACTGATCGATGCGCCTGTTGCTCGCCCTGCTGCTTCTCGCCGCCCTCCCCGTCCAGGCCGAGGGCTTCATCACCCGCCTGCTGGACAAGCCGGTGCCCGGCGGTGTCGCCGTGGTCCAGCTCGGCCAGGGCGCCCAGGCGCCCACGGCCCGCTACCAGGGCAAGCCGGTGCTGGTGGTCAAGGAAGAGGGACGCGACTGGATCGCCATCGTCGGCATCCCACTGGGCACCGCCGCTGGCGAACAGCGCATCGAGGTGAGCGACGATCGCCGCCTGGCCTTCACGGTCGGCCCCCGCCACTACAAGGAACAGCGCATCACCCTGAAGAACACCCGCCAGGTGAACCCGCTGCCCGAGGACCTGAAGCGCATCGACCGCGAACTGGCGGAACAGACCCGCGCCTACCGCAGCTTCAGCCCCGGCACGCCGAGCAACCTGCTGTTCGACAAGCCGGTGAACGGCCCGCTCTCCAGCCCCTTCGGCCTGCGCCGCTTCTTCAACGGCGAGGAGCGCAACCCGCACTCCGGCCTGGACTTCGCAGTGGGAGCCGGCACCCCGATCAAGGCCCCGGCGGCCGGCAAGGTCATCCTCATCGGCGACTACTTCTTCAACGGCAAGACGGTTTTCGTCGATCACGGCCAGGGGCTGATCAGCATGTTCTGCCACCTGTCCAAGGTGGACGTTAAGCTCGGCCAGGCACTACCACGCGGCGGCGTGGTGGGGCGCGTCGGCGCCACCGGCCGGGCCACCGGGCCGCACATGCACTGGAACGTCAGCCTGAATAACGTGCGGGTCGACCCGGCCATCTTCATCGGTGCCTACACCCCCTGAACGTGACGGCCCAGGGCGCAGCGACACCTGCGCTTACACCCCCGGGCTTGGGCCGCCGGGCTGCGTTTTGCTAAGGTCCGGCGGTTTTGGGGCAGACCCCCACCCATCGGAACCCTGAAGGGAGCAGCCCATGCAAGACACGTTCAACCATTCCCTGGAGTGGCTGCGACAGCACCCGGAACTGCACACGCTCGTCGCCTCCTCCGTCCTCCTCCTGCTGGCCTGGCTGTCCAACTGGATCGTCCGGCGCATCCTCCTCAAGGGCCTGCTGCGCCTCGTTGGCGGGCAGATCCAGGACCAGGGGCTGATCAAGCGCCTGGCCAACGTCGTCCCCGCGCTGGTGCTGACCGCCGGGGTGAAGGTGGTGCCCGGCCTGCCCGCTGCGCTGGTGACGGTGGTCACCAATGTCTGCGCGGCGTTCATCATCCTCACCCTGGCCCTGGCGATCAGCGCCCTGCTGGACATCGTCAACAGCCTCTACAACCGCCGCCCAGACGCGCACCTGCGGCCCATCAAGGGCTACCTGCAGGTGCTGAAGATCGCCGTGTTCGCCATCGCCGCGATTCTCATGGTGGCCAGCCTGATCGACCGCTCGCCGCTGATCCTGCTGTCCGGCCTCGGTGCCATGGCCGCGGTGCTGATGCTGATCTTCCAGGACACCCTGCTGTCCCTGGTGGCCAGCGTGCAGATCACCTCCAACGACATCATCCGTGTCGGCGACTGGGTGGAGATGCCCCAGCTGAACGCCGACGGCGACGTGATCGACATCGCCCTGCACACGGTGAAAGTGCAGAACTGGGACAAGACCATCACCACCATCCCCACCAAGCGCTTCATCACCGACTCGTTCAAGAACTGGCGGGGCATGCAGGAGTCGGGCGGACGGCGGATCAAGCGCAGCCTCTACCTGGACCAGAACAGCGTGCATTTCCTCAGCGCCGACGAGCAGGCCGGCCTGCGCCGCTTCCGCCTGCTGGACAGTTACCTCAAGGCCAAGGAAAGCGAACTGCTGAGCTGGAATGCCCAGCTGGACGAGTCGGCCCGCCTGCCGGTCAACAGCCGTCAGCTGACCAACATCGGCACCTTCCGCGCCTACGTGGAGCAGTACCTGCGCCACCACCCGGAGATCCGCCAGGACATGACCCTGCTGGTGCGGCAGATGGCGCCGACCGCCGACGGCCTGCCGCTGGAGCTGTACTGCTTCACCAGCACCACGGCCTGGGCCCGCTACGAGGCGATCCAGTCGGACGTCTTCGACCACCTCCTGGCGATCCTCCCGGAGTTCGGCCTGCGGGTCTTCCAGCATCCCAGCGGTGCGGACCTGCGCGAGCTGCAACGCCCGCGCCCCCGCCATTCGTCGGCCTGAGACGAACGGCCATCAAGAAGCCAGCACGACCGCCGATGACCCTGACGAGCCGGAATTTCCCGGCCTCAGGGTCCGAGCGATCGATTGATGCTGACGGTCAATACCAACACCGCCTCATCGTTCACGCAGCGGCAACTGGGCGACACCAACAGGACGCTCGACAGGGCCATGCAGCGCCTCTCCACCGGCCAGCGCATCAACAGCGCCAAGGACGATGCGGCCGGCCTGCAAATCTCCAATGCCCTCACGTCTCAGGTGCGCGGCCTCGGTATTGCCGTGCGGAACGCCAATGACGGCCTGTCCATGCTGCAGGTGGGCGAAGGCGCGCTGCAAAGCGTGACCGGTGCGCTGCAGCGCATCCGCACGCTCGGGCTGCAGGCCATGAACGGCTCCAACACCGCCACCGAGCGCGCCGCGCTCAACCAGGAGGCGCAGCAGCTCCTGCAGGAGATCAACCGGGTCAACGAAACCACCACCTTCGGCGGCCGCCAGGTGTTCAACCAAGACAGCACCTCGCGCCTGGGCAAGCTCGATGAACGCGCCGTGCTCAACTCGCTGCAGGGGTTCTGGATCGGCGAAGGCGAAAAGCGCGTGCTGGATGCCTACGGACTGAAGGCGGACGGTGCTCCGCTGACCATCACCCTGACCAACGATCCGTCGAGCAACGCACTGGCCTCCGTCTCCGGCACTCCGGGGGCTGGCGGCAAGTACTACGACCAGGTGCTGAATGTGAACCTGGCCTATTTCGATGGCTCCACCCTGCCCAACGGCGGCACCAACCCCGGCCAGTACACCGACCGCGTGCTGGCCCACGAGATGGTGCACGCGGTGATGGGGCGGACGATGAATTTCAACGCCCTGCCCGGCTGGTTCAAGGAGGGCACGGCAGAGGCCGCCCAAGGCGCCGACGAGCGCCTGGCTGCCGACATTGCCGCCAGCGGCATCGGCGGGGTGATGGGCGCCTTCGGCAGCATCGCCAGCAGCGCCGGCTATTCGGCCTCCTACGCGGCCGTGCGCTACATGCACGCCGAGATCAAGGCAGCCGGCGGACTGGGCATTCGCGACGTGATGCAATACCTCGCCGGCCACGCCAACTCCACCCTGGACGACGCCCTGGCCAACGCCAGCCGCGGGGCCTTCGCCAGCACGGCGGACTTCACCACGAAGTTCAACACCGATGGCGCGGCCTTCATCGTCGCCATGAACCTGACCAACGCCGACACCGGTGCCATCGGCGGCTTCGATGCCGATGGCGGCGACGTGCTGACCGCCGAGAACGTGCTGCCCAACCGAGGCGTTGGCGTGCCAGGCTCCATCGGCTTCAAGCTCATCCCACCCAAGCTGTTCGACCCCAACGCCACCGGCGGCGGGACCCAGGTTTCCCTGCAGGTGGGCGCCAAGGCCTTTGAAACCATCGACGTGGGGCTGGACGCGTTCAACGTCGGCGCCATGGCACTGAACAACATCGACCTGATCAAGACACCCGGCCTGGCGGTGATGGACATCGACGATGCGCTGGCCTACGTCGACAGCCAACGTGCCTACATGGGCGCCATCCAGAACCGCCTGGACGCCACCATCTCCAACCTGCAGAACATCGGCGAGAACGTCAGCGCCAGCCGCTCGCGCATCCTCGACGCCGACTACGCCAGCGAAACCGCCACCCTCGCCTCCCAGCAGATCCTGCGCCAGGCCGCCCAGAGCGTGCTGGTGCAGGCCAACCAGATACCGCAGTCGGTCCTGACGCTGCTCCGCTGACGCGCAATTCCCCTCAAGCAACGCCCACCCAGAAAGCATAAAAACCCTTTAAAAATCCGCTTTAAGCTGCTTTCCACCAATTTTTCCGCAAGACTTGCCATCCACAACCCGAATCAATAGGGTTGTCCGCATGCAAAACGCTCACACCCTCATCCTCCTCCGGCAGCATGCCTGCCTCCGCCTGGTCAGCCCGCGACTGCGTAGCTGAACAGCGTCGCCTCATCCCGGCTTTTTCATTCGCCCAGGGCCCGCAACGACCAGGCCCAACACAAGGATTTCGCCATGAGCATGCTCAAAGACCCGTCCAGCAAGTACCGTCCGTTCCCCGCCATCAACCTGCCGGACCGCACCTGGCCGTCGAAGACCATCACCGAAGTGCCGATCTGGTGCAGCTCCGACCTGCGCGACGGCAACCAGTCGCTGATCGAGCCGATGGATGCGCAGAAGAAGATGCGCTTCTTCAAGACCCTGGTGCAGGTCGGTCTCAAGGAGATCGAGGTGGCCTTCCCCTCCGCCTCCGACACCGACTTCAACTTCGTCCGCGAGCTGATCGAAGGCGGCCACATCCCCGATGACGTGACCATCCAGGTGCTGACCCAGGCCCGCGAAGACCTGATCACCCGCACCTTCGAATCCCTCAAGGGCGCGAAGAAGGCCATCGTCCACGTCTACAACGCCACCGCGCCGTCCTTCCGCCGCATCGTCTTCAACCAGGACCGCCAAGGCGTGATCGACATCGCCACCAACGCCGCGCGCCTGATCAAGCAACTCGCCACCGAGCAACCTGAAACCCAGTGGACCTTCCAGTACTCGCCGGAAATCTTCAGCTCCACCGAGCAGGACTTCTCCCTGGCGGTGTGCAACGCGGTGATCGACGTCTGGGAACCGACCCCGACCAACAAGATCATCCTCAACCTGCCCGCCACCGTTGAGTGCGCCACGCCGAACGTCTACGCCGACCAGATCGAGTGGTTCGGCCGCCACATCAACAAGCGCGACAGCGTGATCATCAGCCTGCACACCCACAACGACCGCGGCACCGGCGTGGCCGCCACCGAGCTGGGCCTGCTGGCCGGCGCCGACCGCGTGGAAGGCTGCCTGTTCGGCAACGGCGAACGCACCGGCAACGTCGACCTGGTGACCCTGGCGCTGAACATGTACACCCAGGGCCTGCACCCGAAGCTGGACTTCTCCGACATCGACGCCGTGCGCAAAGTGGTGGAAGAGTGCAACCAGCTGCCGGTCCACCCGCGCCACCCCTACGTGGGCGACCTGGTGCACACCGCCTTCTCCGGCTCCCACCAGGACGCCATCCGCAAGGGCTTCGCCCAGCAGCAGGACGGCGCGCGCTGGGAGGTGCCCTACCTGCCGATCGACCCGGCCGACATCGGCCGCAGCTACGAGGCGGTCATCCGCGTCAACAGCCAGTCGGGCAAGGGCGGCATCACCTTCCTGCTGGAGCAGGAATACGGCATCAGCCTGCCGCGCCGCATGCAGATCGAGTTCAGCCAGGTGGTGCAGAAGGAAACCGACCGCCTCGGCCTGGAAATGACCGCCGAGCAGATCCACAAGCTGCTCGACGCCGAGTACCTGCAGGCCACCACGCCCTACACCCTGAAAGGCCATCGCCTGCAGGAAGAGAACGGCACCAGCGCGGTGGACATCGAGGTCCAGGTCAAGGGCGAGACCCAGCACCTGCGCGGCATGGGCAAGGGCCCGCTGGAAGCGCTGGTGGCCAGCCTGCCGGTGAAGGTGGAAGTGATGGACTACTCCGAGCACGCCATCGGGGCCGGCAGCAACGCCAAGGCCGCTGCCTACATCGAGCTGCGGGTGAACGGCGGCCGCGCCCTGCACGGCATCGGCATCGACGAGAACCTGACCACCGCCAGCTTCCGCGCCCTGTTCAGCGCCCTCAACCGCGCCCTGAGCCAGGCCGAGGCCGAAGCGGCCTGAGTGCAACCGCGCTGAAAAAAGAACCCCGCCGATTGGCGGGGTTCTTCGTTTCAGGGGAGCGTCGGACTCAGTAGCTGACCACCGGCGACACCCGCTGGTAGCGGCCATCGATGACCGCCTTCAGCCAGGTGCGATAGCGCTTGCCGGGGGTGTAGGCGAAGTAGTGGTAGCTCAGCTCGTTCTCTGCACCGCGCTCCAGCACGATCTGGCCATCCTCTTCGATCACCCAGGTCAACATGGTGTGCGTGCCCTGGGTGCGGGTGAGGTTCTGGCTGCCGTCCACCGACAACTGGTAGAGCGGCAGGTAGTCCTCGACCGGTGCCGCGGCCCGACCGTAACGCACCACGTTGGATACGCGCTGGTAGTAGCCGTTCTCGAAGCGGGTCAGCCAGACGCGGTAGCGCTTGGTGGGATAGAAGGGCGAGTAGGTGAAGGTCAGTTCGTTGGCTGCATTGCGCTGCAAAACGGTATTGCCGTCCTCTTCGATTACCCAGGTCAGGGGATCGTTGAGGCTGCCGCTGCGAGTCACCTCATTGTTCGCGCCGATGGTCAGCTGGAAGAGATCGGTGAGCCCCGGTGAGAAGTACTCGGCATCGGAGACCTGCACCGATTCGCCCCCAACGGTCTGTTCGATCCAGACCTTGTACTGGCGCCCCTTCTGGAAGGGATAGCGCAGTTCGGACGCACCGCCGGTGGGCTGGCGCAGTACTTCGACACCGTTCTCGCGGATGACCCAGCTCAGCGGCTTGCCGCTCGGTCCGTTGTGGCGGAGCTGGAAGTCCGCCTCCACCTCCAGGTCGATATAGGGCGACGGGAACCCCTCGCGGAAGGCCAGCGGGACGGAGATCGCCTCATCCTTGCCATTCACGTTGGCCTCGGCCCAGACCTGGTAGCGCTCACCATAGGTGAAGGCGAACTGCAGCGGCACGCCCGCCTGGGCCGGCTGGCGCACCACCTCGGCCCCTTGGCGGGCGATCACCCAGTTGCCCTGGAAGGCGGCCGAGGGGCTGATACTGCCCTGGCTGGCATCACGGGTCAGTACCACGCGATCGGTTACACCGGGCTGGTAGCTGACGGTATTGGACACGGTCTTGTAACCATCACCGTTGTTGGCTTCGAGCCAGATTCGGTAGCGACTTCCAGCGAGGTTGCGCCAGTACCGATCACGCAGGTTGCCGGCAGCATTGCGGTGGAGAACGCGCTCACCGTCCATCTCCACGATCATGCCCAGCTTGTCTCCCAGCTCACCGCTACGGGTCACCCAGAAACCGGGCTCCAGGGTGAGGGTGTAGGGGAACGTGGACGGTGCCGGGCCATCCGGCAGCTTGACGGTGTAGTCCTCGGTCTCACCGTAGCCAATGCTGCCGCAGGGCTGGGCCGCAGAGCCCCAGCGCATCTGCACGCGCATGCGCGTGGTGCCGGTGACGCCGGAGGGAATGGCGATGGGGGCGGACACAGCCGCGCTGCCCTGGGCGGTCAGGACCTTTTCGCTGGCCTCGAAGGTGCCGTTCTGGTTGAAGTCGATCCAGGCACCCCAGTTCTCGTTGTATTGGGAACCACGGAAGCCGGGACGCAGTTCCAGGCGGTCGCCCTTGCCAGTGAGCTGGAAAGGTGGCTTGCCGGTGGCATCCAGGTAGCCACCGTCACTGCCGGAGACCTGGGCCGTGCCATTGACGCTGACCCCGGCCACCCACTCGCTGCTGCTGTTGCCCCGGCTGTCGCAGTAGGTGGCGGCCATCACCGGGCCCATCGCCAGGCAGGTGCCCAGCGCCATGAGTGTCTTGTGCATTGAATTCGCTCCTTGCGTTCATGTTGGGCAGGGAGCGGCAACAACAAACCAGGCACACCTTGTGACCTGTCATCGACGCATCCCTGCATCGGCCATGTTAAGGGCTACGGCAACGGCTTTCCGGGAATTATTGGCAAACTGCCATCACGACGATTCAACCCTGTTGCTGCCAGTGGCACTTGCCCCAGGCGCACATTGCATCGAGCACCGGGCGCAGGCTGAGGCCGTGCTCGGTGAGGCTGTACTCCACCCGCGGCGGCACCTCGGCGTATACGGTGCGGGTGACCACGCCGTCGCGCTCCAGCTCCCGCAGTTGCTGGGCGAGCATCTTCTCGGTGATGTCCGGTACCAGGCGCTTGAGTTCGGAAAAGCGCCGGGTCTGCCCCATCAGGTGGTAGACCAGCAGCGCTTTCCACTTGCCCCCGACCACCGCGAGGGTGACCTCCACCGGTGTGTTGAACACCCGGTCCCCCAGCACCAGCCGGGGCCCGGAGGCAGGGAGCGGCTTCTGTTCGCTCATGCTTGATCCTCTTCCGTCGTCGCCTGGCGCTCAGGGCGCAAGCTGGAAGCCGTCGGCGTCGAGGTAGGCCGGGAAACGCTCGCGGTAGGTGGCGAGTGCGGTGGCCGACAGGGTCGTGCAGAAAACGCCATCGCCGTCATCGGCATTCAGCAAGGGCTCCCCCTGGAAATCGAGCACCTGACTATCGCCGCTGTAGGGGTGGCCTTTTCCGTCGCTGCCTACACGGTTGACGGCGGCGACGTAGCAGAGGTTCTCGATGGCACGGGCGGGGATCAGACGATTCCAGTGATGACGGCGGGCAGCAGGCCAGTTGGCGGTGTACAGCAGCAGGTCGGTGTCGTGCGGGTCACGGCTCCAGACCGGGAAGCGCAGGTCGTAGCAGATCAGCGGGCGTACCCGCCAACCCTTGAGCTCGAACAACGCCTGGGTCTCCCCCGGGCTGTAGTGCTTGTGCTCGCCGGCCATGCGGAACAGGTGGCGCTTGTCGTAATGCAGCACCTCGCCATCCGGGCGGGCCCAGAGCAAGCGGTTGCGGTGGCTGCCATCGGCAGCACGGATGATGACGCTGCCGGTGATCACGGCACCCAGCCGGGCAGCCTGGACCTTGAGCCAGGCATGGGTGGGGCCCTGTTCGGGTTCGGCAAGTGCTTCGGAGTCCATGGAGAAGCCGGTGGTGAACATCTCCGGCAGGATCACCAGGTCAGCGCCTTGCGCGGAATCCAGCAGGGTTTCGAACCGGGCCAGGTTGGCGTCGCGGTCGTGCCAGACCAGGGTGGTCTGAACCAGAACCAGCTTCAGGTCGGGCAGAAGGCTCAGATCGCGCATAGTTTTTCCGCTGCCTGGCGCAGCGTCTCCTCACGTTTGGCGAAGCAGAAGCGCACCAGCCGCAGGTCGGCCGGGGCGTGCTGGTAGAACACCGAGACGGGAATGGCGGCCACGCCGTGCTCACGGGTGAGCCACTCGGACATGGCGACATCGCCCAGGTCGGGGCGGATGCCGCTGTAGTCGACCAGCTGGAAATAGGTGCCGGCGGCGCGGGTGAAGCGGAAGCGCGAGTCAGCCAGCAGGTCACAGAAGAGGTCGCGCTTGGCCTGGTAGAAGCCGGGCAGCTCGGCCAGGTGCTCGGGGTGGGCGGCCATGAAATCGGCCAGCGCCCACTGCAACGGGGTGACACCGCAGAAGTTGACGTACTGGTGGACCTTGCGCAGCTCGGCGGAGAGCGCCGGAGGCGCCACCACGTAGCCGGTCTTCCAGCCGGTGACGTGGTAGGTCTTGCCGAAGGAACTGACCACGAAGGCGCGGGCATAGAGTTCGTCGTGGGCCAGTACGCTGACGTGTTGGACGCCATCGAACACCAGGTGTTCGTAGACCTCGTCGGACACCAGGTAGATGTCACGACTGCGGATCAGCGCCGCCAACTGGTCCAGCTCGGCACGGGAAATCAGCGCGCCGCTGGGGTTGTGCGGGCTGTTGAGGATGATCATGCGGGTGCGCGGACTGAGCGCATCCTGCATCCGCTGCCAATCGATGGCGAAACCCGGCAGGGCCAGCGGTACGTGCACGCAGCGCCCACCTGCCAGTTCCACCGAGGGCTCGTAGCTGTCGTAGCAGGGGTCGAGGACGATGACCTCGTCACCGGCGCGGACCACCGCCTGGATGGCGCAGAAAATGGCCTCGGTGGCGCCGGGGGTGATGGTCA
>Ga0247725_1000954_pt1 | contig 16827 bp, 20 predicted proteins | sample OKSTACKMCFT3sol_FD_183021 | JGI IMG/M metagenome (GOLD analysis project Ga0247725, IMG submission 183021) | Subsurface sediment microbial communities from gas well in Oklahoma, United States - OK STACK MC-FT3-sol | ecosystem: Environmental > Terrestrial > Deep subsurface > Rock core/Sediment... | reverse complement strand
GCTGCTGCTGGCAGCGGCGCAGATGCTGGACCATGTCGGCCAGCCGGAAAATGCCGAGCGCCTGCGCAAGGCCATCGTGGCGACCATGGAAGCCAAGGATTCGCTGACCGGCGACCTGGGCGGCACCGGCACCACCATGAGCTTTGCCCAGGCCATCGCCAGCCGCCTCTAAGCGGCGGTCGTTCCGGCTGGAGATCGTCTCGGCGATGCCCAGTCCGGGCCTGCATGCGTTGAAGACGGGCCGTCCTTGTACGGCCCGTCTGCGTTTTCAACTGCGGTTTTTCACCGACAGGATTTTTTCAGATGCCTGAGGCGGCCGTGTGGGTCGTGGCGGCCGTTGCCGTCTATGCTGTCGGCGTGGCCATCTACGCCATCTTCTACTGGCCGTGGTCCCGCGCCCAGCGCGCGCTGCGCCGCCTGCGGACGCAGGGGGCGCCCCTCCGCAGCATGCAGGAGAGCGAGGCGCGCATCCTGCGGTTGATCGAATTTCCGGCAGGGTCGCCTGTGTATCTGCTCGAAGGCAGCTGTGCCGAGTTCGTGATCAGGAGCAGGATCTCTCCGGCCCAGCATGTGCAGACCCTGGCCGGCGTCCCAGTGAAGTATCCGGCGGGCCTTGCACGTGCCGTGCGCGCGGGCAGCAATACCGCCGAAGTGGTGCTGGGTCGTGACCACGCGATGATCGTGCGACTCAATGGAGTCAAGCTGGCCCAGTAGCGTCGAGCCATGCTCGACTGCTCCTGCGTAGTCGAGCATGGCTCGACGCTACAAGGACATTCTGTGCGAAATTTGCACAGATCATGTGCTTTTACATGGCTGGTTCGTGCGCCGTCCGCTCCGCATCATGTGCCCACTTTCCACCGCACAGGAGCTTGAACATGAACCTCACCGCCTTTGGTCTGGCCAGCCTGATCGGCATGGCCACCGTTACCCCCGTCACCGCTGCCGAACCGGCCCATCCCACCATCCGCCACATGGCTGGCGCACCCGTTGTGGCTTCGCTGGATGCGGCGAAGACCGCCGTGCTGGTGATCGACTTCCAGAACGAATACTTCGACGGCAGCGCTGCGCCGGGCTTCGCCGGTGGCCGTATGGTCATCCCCGATGGCGTGGCCGCACTGCGGCAGGCGAAGCGGGTGGTCGAGTTCGCCGATGCCCACGGCATCCGCGTGATCCATGTACAGCACGTGTTGCCGGCTGGTGCGCCGCTGTTTGCGCAGGGCAGCGTCAATGCCGCCTTCCATCGCGACCTGCAGCCGCGCAAGGGCGAGACCGTGGTGCAGAAGGACAACGTCAGCGTGTTCGCCGGTGACTCGGCCGCAGTGCTCGACCAGGTGCTGAAGGATGCCGGCATCGACACCCTGATCGTCACCGGCCTGCAGACCCATGCCTGCGTGGCCGGTGCCGCCCGCGATGCCGCAGCGGCACCGCGTGGCTACCGCGTCATCGTGTCGTCCGATGCAACTGCCAGCCGTGATCTGGATCTTGCCGGAGGCCAGCGCATCGGTCATCGCGCCCTGCATGACGCCTCGCTGGCGCAGATTGAGGACACCTTCGGCGATGTCATGGCGACTGACGCGATCCTGGCACTGCCGGTGCGCAAGGCCGGCGACGGCGCTTGATAAGCTGACGGGGCCCGCACGCCGCGGGCCCCGCCACCTGGAGCCGCCCGCCGATGGACCATTTCGCCGCCCTGCGTGCGCTGCGCGCCATCGTCGATGCAGGCAGTTTCACCGCCGCCGCCGAACGACTGGGTACCACCCATTCGGCGATGTCACGGCAACTGCGGCAGCTGGAAGAACATCTAGAGGTTCGACTGCTCGATCGCAACAGCCGCCGGCTGTCACTGACCGAAGCCGGTCGCGACTACTACCGCGAGGCGGCAGCGCTGCTGGATCGCCTGCAGGAGGCGGATGACCGCGCACGCGCAGGGCAGGCACAGCCCAGCGGCACCGTGCGGATCAGCGTGCCGCAGGTGGTCGCCAGCCAGGAGCTGCCGCATTGGTTGCCGTCGTTCCTGCAGCGCTACCCACAGGTCACGCTGGATCTTTCCGCCGACGACCAGCTGGTTGATGTGGTCGGGGGCGGCTTCGACCTGGCGCTGCGCATCGCGCCTTCCTTGCCGGACAGCCAGCTGGTCGCGCGCGAGCTGGCCAGCTGCCCACGCATCCTGGTCGCCGCACCGGCCTATCTGGCGCGGCACGGTCTGCCCCGGCAGGCTTCGGACCTCGCACAGCACACGCTGCTGGGTTTCAGTCCCACAGCGGCGATGTCGCCCTGGCAGCTGCAGGGGCCACGCGGTGCCGCCGCGAGCATCGAGGCGGGGCAGCGCCTGCGGGTGGATGCGACGCCAGCGTTGTATGCCGCTGCGTTGGCTGGCATGGGCATCAGCCTGTTCACTGCGCTGACTGTGCAGGAGGACCTGCGTGCCGGCCGCCTGATCCGTGTGCTGCCCGCCTGGCACGCCGGACAGCGGCGCTACTTCGCGCTGTATCCGCACGCGCGGGCGCTGGCGCCGAAGGTGCGTGCGCTGGTCGAGCACCTTGCGGCGCACTACGCTGCACAGGTGGGCGCGGCAGGGTAGTCGCGCGGCTGCAACCGAGGTGGTGATGGAGTCGGTGTATCTGCTGGTCGCGCTGGGCGCGATCGTCGCCGGATTCGTGCAGGGCCTGTCCGGCTTCGCCTTCGGCATGGTGGCGATGTCGTTCTGGGCGTGGGGACTGGAGCCGCGGCTGGCGGCGACGCTTTCGGTGTTTGGTGCGCTGGTCGGGCAGCTGGTCGCAGTGTTCACCGTGCGCCGCGGTTTCAACCTGCGCCTGCTGCTGCCGTTCGTGCTGGGTGGGCTGGCTGGCATTCCGCTGGGCGTGACGGTGCTGCCACGGCTGGACATGGACTGGTTCAAGGCGCTGCTGGGTGGCTTCCTGGCGCTGTGGTGCCCGGTGATGCTGATGGCGCGCTCGTTGCCTCCGGTCCGCGTCGGCGGCCGTATCGGTGATGCGATTGCTGGCATGGCCGGTGGCGTGCTCAGTGGCATCGGCGGCTTTGCCGGGCCGGTGCCGACGTTGTGGAGCACCCTGCGAGGCTTCGGCAAGGACGAGCAGCGCGCGGTCATCCAGAACTTCAACCTGGCGATGCTGGCGGTGACCATGGCCACCTATGTCGGCAGCGGCCTGGTGAGCCGGCAGATGTTGCCGTACTTCGCCATCGTGGCACCGGCCATGCTGGTGCCGACCCTGCTGGGCGCGCGGGTCTACATCGGCATCAGCGAGGCACGCTTCCGGCAGGTCGTGCTGGGCCTGCTGACCGCGTCAGGCATCGCGTTGCTGGCGTCGTCGCTGCCGGTACTGCTGGCGCGCTGAGGGAAGAACGAAAAAGGGCGCCACGAAGGGCGCCCTTTGTCGTCTACGGCATGTTTCGGCTCAGCGCTGCTGGATCTTCGACAGCAGGCGCAGGAATTCAACATACAGCCAGACCAGGGTCACCATCAGGCCGAATGCGCCATACCACTCCATGTACTTCGGTGCACGCTGGGCGACACCGGTTTCGATGAAGTCGAAATCCAGCACCAGATTCAGCGCGGCCACGACCACCACGAACAGGCTGAAAGCAATGCCCAGCCAGCCGGAGTCGTGGATCACCGGCACGTCGATGTTGAAGAAGCCCAGCACGAACGAGGCGAGGTAGAGCAGGGCGATGCCGCCAGTGGCGGCGACCACGCCCATCTTGAAGTTCTCGGTGGCCTTGATCAGGCCGCTGCGGTACGCGAACAGCAGCGCGAACAGGGTGCCAAAGGTCAGCAGCACCGCCTGGAACACGATGCCCGGGAACTTGGCATTGAACACGGCCGAGATGGCGCCCAGGAACAGGCCTTCCACCAGCGCGTACATCGGTGCGGTGACCGGCGACCACTCCTTCTTGAACACGGTGATGAGCGCCAGCACGAGGCCGCCGATGGCGCCGCCCATGGCATACAGCCTGGCACCGGGCAAGACCTGGCCGTAGTCGCCGATGGTCTGGTTCCAGGCGAAAGCGGCCGTTAATACGGTCAACAGCAGCAGGAAACCGGTCTTGTTGACGGTGCCGTTGAGGGTCATGGCCTGGTCGGGGCTGGTCACCACCGAGCCACTGGCGAGGTCGAGGAAGGTGGACTCGGAAAGAGCCGGGTTGCCGCTGCGCATACGCGTTCTCCGTGCGAATGAGGGTCAGGACGGCCATCCGGCCGATGGGCGTGAGCATAGCCGATGACTGCTTTCGGCGTTGTGGCAGGCGCCGGATCTACGCATCCTGCGTTGACAGTTCCCAATGCGCTTGGCGACAATGACCAGCTCCCCGGGCATGGCCCGAGGGGATTGCAAGACCGGGGTATAGCGCAGTCTGGTAGCGCGCCTGCTTTGGGAGCAGGATGTCGGGGGTTCGAATCCCTCTACCCCGACCAATCCCACATCACGTCGGATTGGACACCGTTCCGGTTCGGGCGCCCGTAGCTCAACTGGATAGAGCACCGGCCTTCTAAGCCGGCGGTTACAGGTTCGATTCCTGTCGGGCGCGCCATTGGAATCAATGGTTTACATGGCCTTGGTGCAGGTCGCCCTGAATTGCGTCCTGAAAATACGTTTGACCTCTGGAGCTGTCGGCTGCGATGATTCGTTCAGCTAAGGGATAGCTGGAACAGGGGGAAGGATGAAAGTTGAGACGATGATCGCGCTCTTGCGAGCGCGTGCACCGTGGCGGAGTGTGGCTCGGATAGGGCTCAAGGAACTTGGACTTCCTGTGGGAATGGGGTGGGACGATACGGTGCCCGATCTTCTCGCGCCCAACGCCCTCAATGCCAAACAGATGATTGATCTTGATGGAACGGTGCTTGAGCATCTCATCGTTGGCGAAAAGTCGCTTCGTATATACGACGTAGGTCGCCAGGCGATAGACGCACTGACGGCAACCATGTCCAAGAAGAAGGCAAGCCCCCACCCCGTCGTGACCGGTTTTCCGTCGGTGCTTTCCGACGCAGCGATGAAGCAGCTAGGAGATGTCCCACCGCAGTTTGGGCGCTACGTGCCCAGTAGCCGTGGAAGTGCCTTGGTCTACGCCGGCGTTCGAAGCTACACGCGGCGAATCGAGTTGAACCCGAACGCGATCAAGGCTGTCTTACCTAGCATGGACTTTGATTCTGTCATCGGCGTTGTCAATCATAGGCGTATGACGTACGACGCTGTCTGGCTACCTAAATCTGGCAAGTACTTGTACGTACTCGCAGACTACCCGCAAGACGCTACGTCGGATTTCCCGGCTCAGTCTCACCTTGCGCTGGAGCGATCATTGACCAAGTCAATGGGCGTTCAACTTGTCCCGGTGGACTTGTTCCCAGCGGTTCAGGGACTCTACGATGCACCAGATGGCGACGTTGTCGAATTAGGTTTCATCACGGACGACGATTCTGTGAAACACCTAAAAGCTCGTCAAGGGAAGAAGTGTTTGCGCAAGGATGGCTATCACACGGCGGGCGCCACGTTTGTGGGCAATGCATTGCTTCCTTTCCGACTAGCGGTTCGGTGGCAGCGGAAGCTGAACAGTGGGTTGATCGTTCAGCCGGAGGTGCTGCTGCCTGGAACATCCCGAACGATCTACGGCTTGAACAATCATCTGTACGACTGCGTGTTAAGAAATTGTCTCGGACTGCGAGACTTGGAGCTTATAAAATCTAAGCTTTCGCCACATATCTGAAAACGCCGACATGGTGCAGATCAGTCCACTGCGTAAGACACTAAGGACGCTTCCGGCAATAACGGAAGCGGAGAGAAAGATGTGTCTTGGCATCCTCAAGGCTCTTCATGAGCGCATGAAGAGTCCCCAGCGGGGTGCTTGGACATATCGGACCTTGGCTAACTGGTCAGGCTTTAGCGAGCTGGACCCCATCTTTCAGGATTGCATCCAACTGATGGTTGTCCATCCCCGGATTCGGGCTCTTGATATGCACCTTCTCTACTTTAGTCCGAATCGCGCAGACGACATCGGTATTCCCTTGAGTGCAGAGGAGGAGAAGTTCGCCCTTCGCAGCGACGGCTTCTACGTGGATCCTGACTCAGGTGAAAAGGTTCCTGATTACAAAGCGTATCTAGTTCCATACTTTGTGCCTGCCGCGAAGCTTGAGGCTGAGTCGCGTGGGTGAAATTACTCAGCAAGATATGGAGAGGCATGCCGCGACGTCTGCCACGCGAGGCATTCGCTATCGGTTGATGCGGTGGGGTGCCGGCGATGTTCCAGACTACATAGAATTTGTAGAGACGGTGCAGTTGGCGACCGCACTCTCATGCAACCTATTGGGTACAAATCCCAAGTTGCACAAGAAACATTCTGAAGACTCTTTGACCGAGCTTGTGATTATTCACATGATGGGCTTGGGATTTGATGCACGCTTGGATTCGATGGTTGGCGGCCATTGCGACATGGTCGTGAATCTCAATGGAGACTACAAATGGCTTGCGGAGGCGAAGATCTACACAAGTCATTCGTGGGTTTGGCAGGGATATCAGCAGTTGGCCACACGATATCAGCCCGGGGATCCACATAGTTCCCATGGCGGCATGTTGATTTATTGCCGCAAGCCAGATACGACTGCCCAGATGGTTAAATGGCAGGGCTACATGAAGAGTCAGAATCCTGCTCTGGTGTTTCCGGTGGGAACAGTGCTCCCAATCGCGGGACTGTTCTACTCCCAGCACGATTCTCCTCGCACGGGTGGTCCGCAGACCATTGCTCATTTCGCTGTGCCATTGAATTGGGCTCCTGCTACCAAGGCCAAGAAGGCTGCGGCCAAGAAGGCTGCGACCAAGAAGGCTGCGATCAAGAAGGCTGCGACCAAGAAGGTTGCGACCAAGAAGGCTGCGACCAAGAAGGTTGCGACCAAGAAGGTTGCGACCAAGAAGGTTGCGACCAAGAAGGTTGCGACCAAGAAGGTTGCGACCAAGAAGGTTGCGACCAAGAAGGTTGCGACCAAGAAGGTTGCGACCAAGAAGGTTGCGACCAAGAAGGTTGTGATCAAGAAGACCGCGGCCAAGAAGACCGCAGCCAAATAGGTCGCGACTAGGAATTCTTCGAAGAAGCCTGTGTCAGGCAAGAAAGTGGTCAGAGTACCCAGCCACCGTTTCGCATAGTGGTTTCTGCAAGGTTTAAGTCTGATTTCTCAGGATGCGTAAGCCATAGTGCGACCTTTTCACATCTGCTCGATAGATGCGGACTTCTGGGTAGCCTAGCGCCTCACGCTCGGCTTGAAGCTGAGAAAGATGTGACTCGAGCGACGTTGGAAAGTTGCATCCCAAGATGATGCCGGACAGGCAAGAGGGTTCGAACCCGAGATAGCGAGAACTGATGTCAACGCCAACGATGCGTCGCTCATTCTCGTAGCGCCAGCAAGAACTCTTTCGGGTGAGGATGGCCTTGAGAACGTCTGGATCCATGTCCGGCCATTGAAGTGTCGGATAGACGTCGCTGTAGTCGACCAGCTGAGCTGCGAGAAAGATGCCCGGATCAGGCGCCGTTCGTAGTTGAATGCAAATGCCTTTGTGAGAGTCGGCGTAATGTGACCACATCAATAGATCCCTAGGATCTGAGGCAAGGCAGAGCACTCCGTGGCGATGCCGCTCAAATGTATTAGGGTCATCCATGACTTTCGGCAATTGCACCATGTTACTCGTCAGGAGGGCTTCTTGATCGCGCTTCTTCAACGTGCGCCATCCAGGTGCAGTAGATAGCCAGCGTCTAACCCTTCTGCGGATTGCAGTGCTATCTCCGTGACGATGCACTTTGAACCTAAATTCGAACGGGTCATTGAAGTCAGCGGGCGACGAAAGATAGAGCGACGAATCGACCATGAGGGTCTTGAGGTTACGCAAGGCGTCCGGTGACCCATCAAACCTCATGTACTTGTAGTGGTGTCTGGGTGTGTCCTCATTCAGCAGTAGTCGACGCATTTCAAATGGTGGCTTGCTCTTTGCGAGCGCTCTAAACATCTCGAGATTGGGGATGCGAACTGGCTGTGGTGTCCGTTCATCCGGAGGAACTAAATCGATGTTCACAGTTTCTTCTTTCTTGAAGTGGCCAAAACCGAAGCCTATCCGGAACCTCTCAATTCGACCAGCCGCTAGAGTCGCCCTTGTGTGCGGGAAACGCCGAGTGGATTCTCAGCCGAGGCCTCATCCACCGTCGGAAGAGAGTGGTCGTAGATGTTCAGCATAGCGTCTGTAACGCGCCCGCTTGCCTCCTTCTTGTTGCCCTTGGTGTCGGTAACGCCCCGGTGCTTCAGCCCATGTAGCGCGAAGCGCTCGTCCTCAGTGATGATTCCATCCCGCACCGCGTTGCGCATGAGTCGGCCCCAGGTGGTGTGCCAGCCGTGCGCGGTAAGCATTTCCCCGTCTTCGCTGACGAACAGGGGCCGCATCTTAGACGATAGCGGTGCGTTCAATTGAGTGATGCCGCGTTTGGCCCAGATGACAGTACGACGGTCCTGCAGGATCCGGATTGCGGTCTCGGTCTTCTCACCTTTGCGGACTAAGTTGTCGCGGCTACCTTTGCGGCGATTGGTTCGCAGGACCTCACCCTCCACATGGTGATCAGTGAGTGTTCGGACCTCGATACCGCGTAGGCGAGCCTGATAGGCCAGCTCCATCGCCGCCCATAGGTAAACGGGCAGTGCTCCCTTCTCGCGCGCACCGCGTTCGCTGCAGCGGCGCGCGTAGTCCTGCGTCCGGCGAAAAACGTCGCGCTCCGGCATGCGGTGATCGCGCTTCTCTTTGACTTTCTTTACGCCTGCGGCTGGGTTGATGGTCACGTGATCGTGCTCTCGCGCCCAGCCAAACACGCGACGCAGGTAGCTGAGCCAGTGGTTCGCCTTGGTCGGGTAGCCGGGAATGGATGCATCACCAGGTTTTGTGCCTGGCCGGCCTTGGGCGATTATGTCGATCAGCCGACGGATGAAGCCAGGCGACAGGCGGTCAACCACAGCGTCCCCGAGCTTGCTTCCGTTCTTCAGCGGGAACACCTTGATCGCCTTCGCGTAGTCTCGATAGTGCTGTTGTGTGGTGGCGCCGAGCAGGGAGAACGCGAAGCTCTTCGCGTGTTGATCGATGACGTGGGTGACGGTACCCCTTTGCGCCTCGCCCGCACGAGCTTCTGCGATCGCGTGCAGATCCGATAGACGCGCAGCCGGGCCGGCCACTGTCTTGCACTTTGTCCCATGCCCCTCCGAATGTGGATCGCGCACATACCATCGCCCACGGCCGGTCCCATCCCAGTAGACGCCTTGGGGCACTTTGCCGTAGTCGATGTGCTTGGGGAGGTTCGAAGGAACCTTGCGAGGGCGTGCCATGTTTCTCGAATTCTTCTGTCAGAGCAGGTCTATCGAATAGGTGCCGCCATTGCTAGCGGGGCCTGTGAGGCCGAGCGCTTCGTTCAGTGCCGTCGTCGTAGTCCAGATTCCGCCGGAGGCGTCGTACTGAAAGCGAATGTGGCGATCGCGCGCCCAACGCTCGACTGTTGCCAGTCGGGGACGTTTGCCAGGCTGGCAGAGTTCCTGAAGGTCACAGAACTGGAGGACCTCGCCAATCATGGCCGGATTCTTCCTATTGCAATTACCCAAACGTCGGGTAGTGTGTTGCGGCTGAATCCTAGAGTGGCTATGCACCTAACTGAGGGTATGGAGTGAAACGGTGGATGTTTCTGTTTTGGTCGGTTCTGACCATTGCTTTGATCGCGTTGGTTGCATGGCTGGCACTCAACAGGACGTTCGTTGACATTACAGCTCTGCCCGTTCCGCTGGGGATGGCGGCGCAAGCTGCTTGGATTCAAGCCTTTTTCTCCATTGCCGCAGTCCTCGCCGCAGTCGGGGTTGCTTGGAAGCAGTCGAATGAGAGCAGACGTCTTGCGGATCTCGCCCATGTGCGGACACTTGATCTGTTTGAGCGAGAGGGGCGGCAAAAAGTCGGTCGCGAGATCTCGCTTAGAAAGAGTAGACAGCGTCTTGCACTTGATGTGTTGCGACCCTTGAACGAGGCCTTGCTCGAGATGATTGGCGCGACCAAGAACTGTGATGTTGCAGCGTGCAATAAATGGTCTGCTGACGTGCAAAGGATTGCGGATGCTGTTAAGCCTATGTTGCTGGCCATTCGTGGGTTTCTTGAGGTTGACGCACGATCCGCGCTCGCGATGTTGAAAGTTATTAACGGGCTGGATGCCGCCGCCATATCGAAGGCCAGCATCTGGCACCACAGAGCGGGTCGGTACAACTCGATTACCCAGAGCCATGTCGTCATCGACGTTTCGCAGGAAGAATTTGAGCGCGCAAACGCGGATTACATTCGTTTGCTTCAGGAAATTATCAGGCAGGTGAAACGGCTCTGATTGCCCGTTATTGGACAATGCGGCCCTGACCGAGGGGTGTGGACAAGATGTTGGCGGGAGGACGTAGGGTCCCCACTTTCTGTCACACATGCTCTGCGCTCGCTTGTAGGAACATAAGCGCAAGCGGTCGCACGAACCACGCGGCAAGGCCGTCCTCGGTCTCTCCCAGCCACGCAATCCGCCAGTCCTCGCCGGGCGCCTCCGGGTTCCAGTCGTGCAGCTCCTGCGCGGCGCTGTAGACACCAGATCCGATACCGTCGTCGGAGAATTCGCCCTCCACTACGACCAGGTCGAAGCCCTGCGCGAGGAACAGCGGCCGCAGCGATACCTCGCGACCGTCCGCCCACATTGGCACGTTCGGGTGGCACAGAATTTCGCCGTCGGCGTTGCGCGCCGGGAGGCGACTGGGGTGGTACAGGCCGCGCCACGGGTCGGCCGGATCGACCACGGTGCGCGTCTGATGCCTGACCAGCTCCAGCAATTCGGTCGCCTGCGCCAGCCGGGCACGGGTGGTATCGCAGAGCGGCGTGTCGCCGTCCTGCAGGCTGCTACGCAGTGTCGAGACGTACGCGGTCACGGCGGCTTCGAACACGCGCAGATCCTGCAAGCGCGGCAGGCGGTGGTGCAGATCCCGCAGCGCGGTCTGGGCCTGGCCGAGGGTGATGGCCTTCGCCTGGTTGGGCAACCGAACACCCGGCGCAGGTAGCGCAGCCAGTGGTTCGCCTTCGTTGGGTAGCCGGGAATGGCCGGATCTCCCCGCTTGAGGCCAGGGCGCCCCTGTGCGATCACGTCTATCAGGCGCCGGATGAATCTTGGCGTGACTGGAACGCCGGGCAAGACCGGAATAGAGGTCTACCGAGAGCACACCGGCGAGCTGGCTTTCGCTTCCTGGGCGAAGCCCCTACGCATCATGGACGTGACGACTGCCCCGTTCGGGGCGGCCGAGGGCGCCTACATGCAGGTCCCGGCTGGTCGGCGGTACGCGGTGATCTCGTCTCGTTCGTGTCAGCGGATCGAGCGTGGCGTGGGCTTCCGCTTGACCGGGCCGCAGGGGGACGGGACCGGTGCAGCGGGTTCGGGGCGCTTCTACTATGCCGGTGCGACTGCCCTGATTCCGCAGTCCGACAATGCGACACAGTTCAGTGCATCCGGCCACTTCGTGCTGATCGACGTGACCGGGCACTGAACTGCAGCCCCAGGCCGAATGAACGAGGCGGCCTAGGAAGACCGCCTCGTGGCTCCATGACTTTAAATTTCTTGTGATCCCTTAGGTAGCTTCGGAACCGGTCCGCCGGGGCCGACCGTTACAACGCCCGTTCTTCCACTACCGCCGTAGCTACCGCCGCCAATGTCGGCTCCGCCACCTCTACCTACGCCCTGGCCACTGCCATGGCCGCTGCCGGAGCCAACGCCGCCTCCACCTTCATCAATGGGTTGGGGTAGCACCCCTTCACGAGGAGTTTGTCCTTCTCCTACCCAGTTTGATTCGAAGTTCTCATGGTAGACGGTGCAATGGGTTGAATTGCAGATCTGGTAGGTCGTGCCCGTTGCCCATGCAAAAAGCGGTACATAGTCAACTGGTGCGCGCGAGTTCTTTAGGACTTCCAACGTCTTTGCATCTGGGACCGGCGAGGCGACGGCGCAATCAGTGCAGAAGTACGGACCGCGTTCAAAGGCAAGAGTGCTCACGGCAAATGCAAGTCCTGCCGCTACAGCAAGAATTAGAATCGCTTTCCGCTGCGGGATGCGGAAACGGGACCTATCGACAGCAAGAGTCATATATTTGATTTCCTTTTCTTAGGGCTTGAGATAGTTGCTGCGCGCTCAGTGCTTTATCCAAAGAGCTAACTTGCTGAGTTGGAACAATCGACGGATCTGCTAGGCGGACGGCTTCAAAATATGCTCGACTCGAAACTAGATCCCCGTCTACCAGTACACCAGCGTGGTAGGCATTTCCAAGTTGAAGGAGTGCGTCTGCACTTCCTTGGGAAGCCATTTCTTTCAGATAGCCAACTGCTTTCTGCTTGTATTCCTTCGTGCCCTCTGGATCCCGAAGAAGTGCGGCAGCGCCACCCAGAGCCGATTCTGAATCCGCGGCGTAGAGTAGCCGGGCCCCAATATTTCCTTGTTCGGCTGCAAGTGACAGCCACCTGCTGGAACTCACTTCATTTTCTGCTGAAAGTTCGATGCATGCGGCCACAACATCGTCGGGCGCGTAAAGTGCGCCGCCCCGGGATGCGCGTCGATTAATATCTTTGCACTCGTTGAGTTTCAGGAAAATTCCATGGGAAGCTGTCGCGTCGCCGGCCAGCGCCAATGGCGATAGTTTCGCTATCACTTCGTCGACTGTGCCACTTGGGATCGCCCCAAAGTCTTCCACTGCATAGGCCCTTCCAGTTAGCTGCCGCACTCGGACTGACCTGTTGGCCGCAGATCCTGGTGCGGAGGCTGAGCCTGCAGGTTGCAAAGCGGAGGGTGTTGGCCCCGACGAGACTTGTTGAGGCCCTTCTAGGCCAGGCGATGACGCCGCCTCGATTTGGCGCGAGTTCGAAGCAATTGTTGCGTACCAAACTGCAGCTCCTGCCAAGATGACCAGTGCAGTTACGCTTAAAACTTTAATCCTTGGAGACATAGCATTCCTTCGTAGCTGATGGGGTGTAGTACGCGCGGAGGGACTGGCAAGGTGCCCAATCTGAGCAACTCCCGATGCCGCGTACTTTGCAGATCCCGCAGCGTTAAAACGGGATGAGGCGTTGCTACCCCCGTCGTGCCATGGATTTTGTTCACAATTTGTTCATGTTGGTGGCCGGCAGAGATCGTATCTGAGGTCTGGTCGGCAAGAAGCCGGGCTTGTTGTCGCTCGCTGCTATCACCGATGACCCCGAGCTGGTGGTGTGCGCTGCCGGCCACGACCGGACCATCATCAACATCAAGCCCGAACAGGTAGACGCCTGGCTCAATCGGATCCGGCTGACCTTGCCGCGCTGTACCGGATCTTTGACGACAAGGGGCACCCGTTCTATGAGCACCGATTGGCGGCGTAGGGAGAACCCCGAACGTCAGAGGGTGGTTGCCCGATACCGCGCGATCGCCGTTGCGGGCATTCTGACTGTGCCGGATCCGGGGCCGCAGGCGGCTCAACCCGGGGGCGCTTGAGCAGCGCCGCGCCGGCACTCAGTCCGAATGATTCAGCCAGGCTGCCGCCGCGTTCGCAGGATCTGCGAACGCCGGCCGTATCCTTCCGGCCATGCCGCTCCCCGCCGACTTCTACTGGACGACTAGGTCGGCCAGCCATCCGAACGACACCCCGACTGTGATCGCCTGCCATGGGGTGGTGGCCATGGCTGAACGGGTGAACGATGGAATCTGGATTGCCTCACTGGACCGGCACCGGCACGGCCCGGGAGGTCCGTTCCGCTGGTGCAGCAGCTACGCGCAGGGCCGGGCTGGCGCCGAACAATGGGTGGTCAGGCACGAGGCGAGGTTGCGCGAGGACGTGGCCTTGATCCGCGCCTGGCAGGAAAAAGTTCGGGGCAACCGGTTGGCCAAGGCAGGCCAGGATCCGCCATTGGGTTGGATGGGGTAGGGACACGCAGTGGCCGCCGGAGGCTCACAAGCTCCAGAAAACTCTGCACCGCGCCCTTGTGGCGCAATGGCCTAGCGGGCCATGCTCCAGAAATGAAGCTAAAGCAAGTCATTGATTCGCTTCCAGAGTCAGGCAGACTTCTAAGCCGGCGGTTACAGGTTCGATTCCTGTCGGGCGCGTCATTGGAATCAATGGTTTAAGTGCTCACATCCGTGAACATTGGTTCCCATTCGATGGCTGCACGACCCTGGGTGGCGAGCATTCCACCTTCCTCTTTTCCGATGAAAGATGCCCTTTGTATGGGGTGCAGTCGCACGGCGTGATGTCATGCAGGTTGCGGTTGACCGGCATCTGGCGACGATCGGCTCACTCCGCAGGTGCTTGAGCAGCGCCGCCTGGGCTGGGGCAATGCGCCCGGCAACGAAAAAAGGCCAGCGCTATGCGCTGGCCTTTTCCATGTCGCGATGGACGCACTCTGGTCGAGTGCACCCTGGGTGGATCACATCTGTTCCAGTTCGCCCACCCGCACCTTGCCGCCACCGCCGCAGTTGCCGTGGCAGCCGCCGCTGATCGGGCCGCTGCCACCGCCACCACCGCCGCCGCCGCCACCGCCGCCACCACCACCGCGGGAGTTGGGCGGGAGGACGGTCGAAATCACTTCGCCTGAGTCGAAACCTGCACCTCGCCACGTGTAGTTGACGCAGGAAATACCGTTGCAGACGGTCAGGACATCGCCGGTCTGGACGCGCGTCTGGGCTGTCCAGACCGTGGTCCGGCCGGCATTGAGATTCTTGACCTCTTGGGAAAGCAGCTGGTTGGTCACCGGATCGGGATACGGGGTTGTCAGCGTGCACCCGGCGGTGCAGTTGATGACGCCAGGAAGTTTTTTCGCTTGAAGGCTCCCGGTCGCCATGAACAGCAGCACGCCTGCAATGGCGGGAATGGAGTTTCTACCAAGCGAAGGGATAATCCCAATCAGTCTAGCTTTCACAATAGGTCCTTATCGTGGGATGCAACAGTTCTTGAAGATTTCGTTCGATGAAATGCGGGCTTTCTCTTTCTCTTGGCTGCTCAGGTTTTTCTCATGGTTGGCAATGTCATCGGTGGTGGCAAAACGTGGGTCCAGCCGGTTGAGGACGCGGGTGTACGCCAGGGCCGCAACGGGATCCGCAGGAACGATGCCGCCATAGGTGTAGGCCATCGCCATGTCGCTGATGACATTGACGTTCCCTTGTGATTCCAGCTCGCGCAGATATCCGGTGGCGGTGTCCTTCCACGCCTCGAGCGCCGCGGGATCACGGATTGCGTCATCAAGCGAACCGATGACTTTCTCCGGCGATCGCGAGTAGGCGCGCATCGCTTCCTGCGAGCCCATGGCGGCGGCCTTCGAAAGCCAATCGGCGTGATAGATGTCCTGATCCAGAGCCAGCGACTCACACTCTTTGAGGATTCGTTCCGACCGCTCCAGGAACCAGTTGCCGGCCCCGACCGTGGTGGCCGAATCCGCCAGCTTGTCAGCGCGATCCGAGATGAAGGTCTGGCATTGCTCGATGGTTCGATAGATTTCGTAGGTTGCCGTGGCATCTCCGGATTCGGAGCGCAGCATCAGTTGCTTGACGTGGGCAAGCGCGTCACCGGGAGGCCGGAACTCATTGCCTCTTACGATTTCATAGGCCTTGGGGCCCACGGCCTTGTACGAGCCCGGCGGGATTTTGTTGTCCCGCTCAAGCCTTTGCGCGGCCGCCGCACCTGACGCCGGAAGCTGCCTTCCCTGGTCAGGCCGTTCATCGAGGCTGCCACTCTTCACGGATTCCTCTGCCGTGGCATCCGCAGTTGCCTGCTGCCGGTAGCCGGACATTGCAACGGCTGCCACTGCCAGCACGGCTGCCAGCGCGACGAATCCGATTAGCCGCTTGCTCATCTATTGATCTCACCTTCATTGCAGGAATCGGCATGGTTGCAAACGCGCGCCCTGCGTTCCATGTCCTGCAGCTAACGTTGTATGAATGGATCTCCCCCATCCCTATTTGAGATTCATTCACGATTTGTTCACTATGCGTTCATGCTCTCGGGGCGTGCCCGACGACGGGCGGGCTGTTCGCCAGCGCCTGACATCCGGTGCGTGCGGCACGCGCCTTCTCTAGCTCGGGATGGATGCAGATTCGAACGGCGTGGGTGAGGTGAAGCAGGTGCTGGTCGAAGTACATCGGCGGCGCAGGCGCCAACGGCGGCTTACCTTCTGCCGCGGTGCTGTCGCCTTGCGGGCGTTTGCTGGCCTGCTGATGGGGGTGACGGCCGAACGCAACACGTCGTTCGATGTGATCGAAACGATGTCGCCGATGGACAGTTGCGACCGATGTTCTGGGCCGACGATGAGCGCTTGCACGCGCAGGGTGTGCAAGCGATTACCCGTCGAGTGCTTCTTGGCAGGACGCAGTCGCGCAACGTGATGTTTCAGTTGTTCGACGGAGCGGGCCAGCCACGCCTGCAGCTGCAGGTCACGCCGAAAGGGGAGGCCACGCTGTCATTCCTGGATGGGCATGCGGACATCGCGCGCGTGACCTCGGCGGAGCAGCATTGATCTCCTGTTCCGGCCCCTGCACATCAATGTGAAGAAGTGCTTGCAATTCCTTCGCGACTCCCGGAAAATGCCGGACTCGCTTCGGGGGACGGACTTCTGGTTCCACCCGCTAGCAAAGCATCAAGGTCCAGCGTCAGCCTCATCGGCGGTGGAGCGAAAGTTTCAGTGGTGGCTGTAGCTCAGTTGGTTAGAGTACCGGATTGTGATTCCGGTGGTCGGGGGTTCGAATCCCCTCAGCCACCCCACTGATTCAACCGCATCGGCGCAGCCG
>Ga0247725_1000953_pt1 | contig 16837 bp, 18 predicted proteins | sample OKSTACKMCFT3sol_FD_183021 | JGI IMG/M metagenome (GOLD analysis project Ga0247725, IMG submission 183021) | Subsurface sediment microbial communities from gas well in Oklahoma, United States - OK STACK MC-FT3-sol | ecosystem: Environmental > Terrestrial > Deep subsurface > Rock core/Sediment... | reverse complement strand
ACCTGGAGAAGATGAAGGTCGATCTGATGTCCTTCTCGGCGCACAAGACCTACGGCCCCAAGGGTGTCGGTGCCCTGTACGTACGCCGCAAGCCGCGTGTGCGTCTGGAAGCGCAGACCCACGGTGGCGGTCACGAGCGCGGCATGCGTTCCGGCACCCTGGCCACTCACCAGTGCGTCGGCATGGGTGAAGCGTTCCGTATCGCCAAGGAAGAAATGGCTGCAGAGAATCAGCGTATCGCCGCTTTGCGTGATCGTTTCTACCGCCAGTTGGAAGATATGGAGGAGCTGTACGTCAACGGCAGTCTGACTGCTCGCGTGCCGCACAACCTCAACCTGAGTTTCAACTACGTCGAGGGTGAGTCGCTGATCATGGCGCTCAAGGATCTCGCCGTATCGTCCGGTTCGGCATGCACCTCGGCTTCTCTGGAGCCGTCCTACGTGCTGCGTGCTCTGGGTCGCAACGACGAACTGGCGCACAGCTCGATTCGCTTCACCTTCGGTCGTTTCACCACCGAAGAAGAGGTCGACTACGCCGCTGCCAAGGTCCGTGAGGCCGTGGACAAGCTGCGCGAACTGTCGCCCCTGTGGGATATGTTCAAAGAAGGTGTCGACATTTCCTCCGTGGAATGGGCAGCACACTGATAGCTGCCGAGGCGGATCGCTCGATGGGCGATCCTGCCTGAAGAGCGGCACCTGATGAGAGAGGAAGTACAACATGGCTTACAGTGACAAGGTCATCGACCACTACGAAAATCCGCGTAACGTCGGCAAGCTCAATGCCGAAGATCCGGATGTCGGCACCGGCATGGTCGGCGCGCCCGCCTGCGGTGACGTCATGCGCCTGCAGATCAAGGTCAACGAGAGCGGCGTTATCGAAGACGCCAAGTTCAAGACCTACGGTTGCGGTTCCGCTATCGCCTCCAGCTCCCTCGCGACCGAGTGGATGAAGGGCAAGACCCTGGATGAGGCCGAGAGCATCAAGAACACCCAGCTCGCCGAAGAACTGGCGCTGCCGCCAGTTAAGATTCACTGCTCCGTGCTCGCCGAAGATGCCATCAAGGCTGCTGTGCGCGACTACAAGCAGAAGAAAGGCTTGCTCTGATACGAGGTTTGTAATGGCCATCACCATGTCTGAAGCAGCTGCCCGCCACGTGCAGCGCTCTCTTGAAGGGCGCGGCAAGGGTGAGGGTATTCGCCTCGGTGTGCGCACTACCGGTTGCTCCGGCCTGGCCTACGTGCTCGAGTTCGTCGATGAGCTGGCGGCAGAGGATCAGGTCTTCGAGAGCCATGGCGTCAAGGTGATCATCGATCCCAAGAGCCTGGTTTATCTCGATGGCACCGAATTGGACTTCGTCAAGGAAGGCCTCAACGAGGGCTTCAAGTTCATCAACCCCAACGTGCGCGGCGAATGCGGTTGCGGCGAAAGCTTCAACGTTTGAGGCGCTCGCGTGGGTAATCCTTGTCACTTCGCCTTGTTCGACCTGCAGCCGAGCTTTCGTCTCGATATGGAGCAGTTGGCTGCTCGCTACCGCGAGCTGGCGCGCCAGGTTCATCCGGATCGTTTTGCCGATGCCGGTGAGCGTGAGCAGCGCCTGGCGCTTGAGCGCTCGGCCTGCCTCAACGAGGCTTATCAGATTCTGAAAACGCCGTCTCAGCGTGCGCGCTACCTGCTTGCGATGCGTGGCCCCGAGCTGCCGCTGGAAGTGACGGTGCAGGATCCTGACTTCCTCCTGCAGCAAATGCAGCTGCGCGAAGAGTTGGAGGAGCTGCAGGATGACGCTGACCTTGCTGGTGTCGCGACCTTCAAGCGTCGCCTGAAAGCGGCGCAGGAGCAGCTCAACGAGCGCTTCGCTGCTTGCTGGGATGACGAAGCTCGCCGTGAAGAGGCCGAGCGCCTGATGCGCCGCATGCAGTTCCTCGACAAGCTCTCCCATGAAGTGCGCCAGTTAGAAGAGCGCCTCGACGATTAACCTGTAGGTTGCCTCGGCAGCCTGCCTGATGACTTCAAGAAGACCATGGCCTTATTGCAGATCGCCGAGCCCGGACAGAGCCCGCAACCGCACCAGCGTCGTCTGGCAGTGGGTATTGACCTGGGTACCACCAACTCGCTGGTTGCTGCTGTACGCAGCGGCCTGGCTGAGCCCCTGGCTGACGATGATGGCAAGGTCATCCTGCCGTCTGCCGTGCGTTACCACGCTGGAAGCATCGAGGTCGGCGAGTCGGCCAAGCTGGCTGCCGCCAGCGATCCGCTCAATACCGTGCTGTCGGTCAAGCGCCTGATGGGGCGCGGTATCGCTGACGTGCATCAGCTTGGCGAGCAGATGCCTTACCGCTTCGCGGCAGGCGAGTCGCACATGCCCTTTATCGAGACGGTGCAAGGGGCAAAAAGTCCGGTCGAGGTCTCGGCAGAAATTCTCAAGGCACTGCGGCTGCGTGCCGAGCAAACCCTCGGCGGCGAGCTGGTGGGGGCGGTGATTACCGTGCCGGCCTACTTCGATGATGCTCAGCGTCAGGCCACCAAGGACGCAGCGCGACTTGCCGGCCTGAATGTCCTGCGCCTGCTCAATGAGCCCACGGCAGCAGCTGTCGCTTATGGTCTGGATCAGAAGGCCGAAGGCGTGGTCGCCATCTATGACCTGGGCGGCGGTACGTTCGACATCTCCATCCTGCGCCTGACCGGCGGTGTCTTCGAGGTACTGGCCACCGGTGGCGACAGCGCCCTGGGTGGCGACGACTTCGATCATGCCATTGCCGACTGGATCATCCAGCAGGCCGGGATTTCCAGTGATCTCGATCCGGCAACCCAGCGCAGTCTGCTGCAGGCTGCCTGTGCCGCAAAAGAGGCGCTGACTGAAGCGGACAGCGTCGAGCTGAGTCATGGCGACTGGCGCGCTGTGTTGAGCCGCGAGCAGTTCGAGGCGCTGATCGAGCCGATGGTGGCACGCAGCCTCAAGGCCTGCCGGCGCGCGGTGCGTGATTCCGGTGTTGAGCTGGAGGAGGTCAGTGCCGTGGTCATGGTCGGCGGTTCCACCCGTGTGCCGCGCGTGCGCGAGGCGGTCGGCGAACTGTTCGGGCGCATGCCCCTGACCAATATCGACCCGGATCAGGTGGTGGCCATTGGCGCCGCGATCCAGGCCGATACCCTGGCCGGCAACCAGCGCGGCGACGGCGAAGAGCTGCTGTTGCTGGACGTGATCCCCCTGTCGCTCGGCCTGGAGACCATGGGCGGGCTGATGGAGAAGGTGATTCCGCGCAACACCACCATTCCGGTGGCGCGCGCGCAGGAATTCACCACCTACAAGGACGGCCAGACGGCCATGATGATCCACGTGCTGCAGGGCGAGCGCGAACTGGTCGCCGACTGTCGCTCTCTGGCGCGCTTCGAATTGCGTGGCATTCCGCCGATGGTGGCGGGGGCGGCGAAGATTCGCGTGACCTTCCAGGTGGATGCCGACGGCCTGCTCAGCGTCGCCGCCCGCGAGTTGGGCTCCGGCGTCGAGGCGAACATCCAGGTCAAGCCGTCCTACGGTCTGACCGATGGCGAGATCGCGCGCATGCTGCAGGACTCCTTCCAGAACGCCGGCGACGACAAGGCCGCGCGCGTGTTGCGCGAGCAGCAGGTCGATGCGCAGCGTCTGATCGAGGCGGTCGAAGGTGCGCTGGAGGTCGATGGCGAGCGTCTGCTGGATGCCGAGGAGCGTGCCGTCATCGAGCTGCAGGTGCAGGAGTTGCGCGAGCTGCTGGCCGGCAGCGATGGCCTGGCCATCGAGCGGCAGACCAAGCGCCTGTCGCAGGTCACTGACGCTTTCGCGGCTCGCCGCCTGGATTCGACGGTAAAAGCTGCGCTGGCCGGGCGCAATCTGAATGAGATCGAGGAATAATTTGATGCCGCAGGTAATTTTTCTGCCTCACGAGCGTTTCTGCCCGGATGGCTTGGTAGTCGAGGCCGAGCCCGGTATTTCCATTCTCGAGTTGGCGCATGAGCACCACATCGAGATGGAAAGCGCCTGTGGCGGCGTCTGCGCCTGCACCACCTGTCACTGCATCGTGCGCGAGGGCTTCGACTCGCTGAACGAGGCTGACGAGCTGGAAGAGGACTATCTGGATAAGGCATGGGGGCTCGAGGCGCAGTCGCGTCTGGCCTGTCAGGCCATCGTCGGTGAGGAAGATCTCACCGTCGAGATTCCCAAGTATTCGCTCAATCACGCCGCCGAAGCGCCGCACTGACAGGCGGCTCCCTCATCCGGCGCTTGGCGCCACCTTCTCCCAGAGGGGGAAGGGCTTAGAGGGCGTTTCGCTGCGCGACTTTCACGTTAACCAGGAAGCATGATCATGAGTCTGAAATGGGTCGATGTACTGGATATCGCCATCGAGCTGAGTGAGCAAAAGCCGGATGTTGATCCGCGCTTCGTTAATTTCGTCGATCTGCACCGTTGGGTCTTGGAGTTGCCGGAGTTCTCCGATGACCCGCAGCGCGGGGGGGAGAAGGTGCTGGAGGCGATACAGGCTGCCTGGATCGAAGAGCTCGATTGAAACAGGCGCTTACGGCGCCCGCCCTACGCTTTTAACCGGAACCCGCGTATAATTCGCGGGTTTAATTTTTCGCTTTAACCCTAAAGCTTCTGGAGCTTCACATGGCTGTTCAACGTACTTTCTCCATCATCAAGCCTGACGCCGTTGCCAAGAACGTCATCGGTGAGATCACCACCCGTTTCGAAAAAGCCGGCCTGCGCGTTGTTGCTTCGAAGATGGTGCAACTGTCCGAGCGCGAAGCCGCTGGTTTCTACGCCGAGCACAGCGAGCGTGGCTTCTTCAAGGACCTGGTTGCCTTCATGACCTCCGGTCCGGTCATCGTTCAGGTTCTGGAAGGTGAAAACGCCGTTGCCAAGAACCGTGAGCTGATGGGCGCCACCAACCCGAAAGAAGCAGCTGCCGGCACCATCCGTGCTGACTTCGCCGTTTCCATCGACGAAAACGCTGTTCACGGTTCGGATTCCGAAGCCTCCGCTGCTCGCGAGATCGCTTACTTCTTCTCCGCTACCGAGCAGTGCGCGCGCATCCGCTGATTGGCGAATGATGCGAGGGTGAAGCCATGACCAATACCTCCGGCAAGATCAACCTGCTGGGCCTGACCCAGCCGGAAATGGAACAGTTCTTCGAGTCCATCGGCGAGAAGCGCTTCCGTGCCGGCCAGGTAATGAAGTGGATTCACCACTTTGGCGTCGATGATTTCGCCGCCATGACCAATGTCGGCAAGGCCTTGCGCGAGAAGCTCGAGGCCTCTGCCGAGATTCGCGGCCCGGAAGTGGTCAGCGAAAATATTTCTGCCGATGGCACGCGCAAGTGGGTGGTGCGTGTGGCGTCGGGTAGCTGTGTGGAAACCGTCTATATCCCGCAGAACGGTCGGGGCACGCTGTGCGTCTCTTCCCAGGCCGGTTGCGCCCTGGATTGCAGCTTCTGCTCCACCGGCAAGCAAGGCTTCAACAGCGACCTGACCAGCGCCGAGATCATCGGCCAGGTGTGGATCGCCAACAAGTCCTTTGGCACCGTTCCCGCGAAGGTCGATCGCGCCATCACCAACGTGGTGATGATGGGCATGGGCGAGCCGCTACTGAACTTCGACAACGTCGTCTCTGCCATGCAGATCATGATGGACGACCTTGGCTACGGCATTTCCAAGCGCAAGGTAACCCTGTCCACCTCCGGGGTGGTGCCGATGATCGACAAGCTGGCCGAGGTCATCGACGTGTCCCTGGCGCTGTCGCTGCATGCACCCAACGACGAGCTGCGCAATCAGCTGGTGCCGATCAACAAGAAGTACCCGCTGGAGATGCTTCTGGCAGCGTGCAAGCGCTACGTCTCCAAACTGGGCGAGAAGCGCGTGCTGACCATCGAGTACACCCTGCTCAAAGGCGTCAACGATCAGCCTGAGCACGCTGAGCAGATGGTCGCACTTCTGGCCGATGTCCCTTGCAAGATCAATCTGATTCCGTTTAATCCCTTCCCCTTCTCTGGGTACGAGCGGCCGAGCAATAACGCGATTCGCCGCTTCCAGGATCTATTGCACAAGGCTGGTCATAACGTCACGGTGCGCACGACGCGTGGTGACGATATCGATGCAGCCTGCGGCCAATTGGTTGGCCAGGTCATGGACCGTACTCGGCGCAGTGAGCGTTACATCGCCGTGCGTCAGCTGGGCAACGAGGCACAAGAGCCTCGCACTGCCGCCAATCGAAATTGAAGAGAGGATGCCTATGACCCTGCGCCCAGCGCTGTTGTTGCTTGTTGTCAGTCTGCTTGCTGGTTGTGTGACCACGGGCGATGTCGACCCCATGCGTACGGCGAAAGGGCGTGACGAAGCACGCGATGCCTATGTGCAACTCGGCATCGCCTACATCCAGCAGGGCGATACCCAGCGTGCCAAGGTGCCGCTGAGGAATGCGCTGGAGCTGGACTCCTCGAACGCCGATGCCCATGCGGCACTGGCCATGGCGTTCCAACTGGAGATGGAGTCGAAGCTGGCTGACGAGCATTTTCGCAAGGCGCTGTCGCAGCGCCCGAACGACGCGCGTCTGCTGAATAACTACGGTGGTTTCCTGTTCGAGCAGCAGCGTTATCAGGACGCCATGAACACCTACCTCAAGGCCGCAGAAGACAATCTCTACCCGGAGCGCTCCCGGGTGTTCGAGAACCTGGGGCTCACGGCCCTGCAACTGAACCAGCGCGAGCAGGCCAAGCAATACTTTCAGCGTGCCCTGCGCCTGAGCAGTCGCCAACCGCGCGCGTTGCTGGAAATGGCCGTCATGTCCTACGAGGACAAGGAATACGTACCGGCCCGTCGTTACTACGACAGTTACAGCGAAATGGCGCCGCAGAACGCGCGTAGCCTGTTGCTCGGTGCACGCCTGGCCGAAGTGTTCGAGGACCGTGACCGGGCTGCCAGCCTGGGGCTGCAATTACGGCGCCTGTACCCGGCGTCTCGGGAATATCAGCAATATGTTTCGGGGCAACAATGAACGCGGCACATAGCGAAGTGAATCAGCCGATGCCGACCAATCCTGGTGAAAGCCTGCGTCAGGCCCGTGAAATCAAGGGTCTGAGCATTGCCGAGGTGGCGACGCAGCTCAATCTGACGCCGCAGCGTCTTGCCCAGATCGAAGCCGGTGCCTTCGACAAGCTGCCGGGCCCCACCTTTGCCCGTGGCTACATCCGGGCCTACGCCAAATTGCTGGAGATGGATCAGAACCGTCTGGCGATGGAGTTCGATCAGTTCACCGGCGCCGATTCCAGCGGCAGCAGCGTGCATGCGCTGGGCCGTATCGAGGAGCCGGTGCGCTATTCGCAGAGCATCCTGCGTCTGGTCAGCTTTTTGTTGCTGCTGGCGTTGATTGGTGGCGGCTTCTTCTGGTGGCAGGATCAGGGCCGCCCGGTTGCCAGCCTGGCTGATCTGGGGCTCGAGCATGTAGAGGTGGAGGGTGCCGACGGTACGACCCAGGTGCACTCGTTGGCCGAGCCGGAAGATCAGGCAGTTGCCGATGTGCAGGGCCGTGAGCCAAGCAGCCCGCTGCTGTTGCCGGTCGAGCCGGGACAGGCTCCGGAAGACGCTGGCGCTGCCGAGCAGCCGGCTGCCGAGGTCGCGCCTGAAAACGCTGCCGCACCCATTGCCGAGGCTGCAAATGCAGCGCCTGCAGCGGTTGCAGCGGAACCTGTCGCTGCTCAGGCTGCAGCGCCTGCAGCCACTGCGCCGGCGCCGGTGCCGGCACCATCGCCTGCGCCTGCCGTGGCCGCTGGGCAGGGCGTAGTCAATGTGCAGTTCACCGCCGATTGCTGGACGCAGGTGACCGATGCCGATGGCAAGGTGCTGCTTAGCGCGCTCAAGCGCAGTGGTGAACGTATCGAACTGACTGGCAAGGCGCCGATAAAGCTACATCTGGGCTTCGCCCGGGGCGCACAGGTGACTTACAACGGCGAAAGCGTTGACGTCACACCGCATATCTCTGGCGAAACCGCGCGCCTGACACTGGGGTTGTAAAGCATGCATTGCGAATCGCCGATCAAGCGCCGACAGTCGCGCAAGATCTGGGTTGGCTCGGTACCGGTAGGCGGCGATGCGCCGATTGCCGTGCAGAGCATGACCAATACCGACACCAACGATGTGGCTGCCACTGTGGCACAGATCCGTCGCCTGGAAGATGCCGGTGCCGATATCGTGCGGGTTTCCGTGCCGGACATGGACGCCGCCGAGGCGTTCGGCCGCATCAAGCAGCAGGTGCGTGTACCGCTGGTGGCCGACATCCACTTCGATTACCAGATCGCCCTGCGTGTGGCTGAGCTGGGTGTCGATTGTCTGCGCATCAACCCCGGCAATATCGGTCGTGAAGATCGCGTCAGGGCAGTGGTTGAAGCCGCTCGCGACAAAGGCATCCCGATCCGCATCGGCGTCAACGCCGGCTCGCTGGAAAAGGATCTGCAAAAGAAGTACGGCGAGCCGACGCCCGAGGCCTTGGTCGAGTCTGCACTGCGCCATGTCGAGCATCTGGATCGCCTGAACTTCGCTGATTTCAAGGTCAGTGTGAAAGCCTCCGACGTGTTCATGGCCGTCGAGGCTTATCGCCTGCTGGCCAAACAGATCGAGCAGCCGCTGCACCTGGGTATCACCGAAGCTGGCGGCCTGCGTTCCGGTACGGTGAAATCCGCTGTCGGCCTGGGCATGCTGCTGGCTGACGGCATAGGCGATACCATCCGCATCTCCTTGGCCGCCGACCCGGTGGAAGAGATCAAGGTCGGCTTCGACATCCTCAAGTCCCTGCGCCTGCGCTCGCGTGGCATCAATTTCATCGCCTGCCCGAGCTGCTCGCGGCAGAACTTCGATGTGGTCAAGACCATGAACGAGCTGGAAACGCGCGTCGAGGATCTGCTGGTGCCGCTGGATGTGGCCGTGATCGGCTGCGTGGTCAATGGTCCTGGCGAAGCCAAGGAGGCGCATATCGGCCTCACGGGTGGTAGCCCGAACAACCTGGTCTATATCGATGGCAAACCGGCCTCGAAGCTGACCAACGAAAACCTGGTGGACGAGCTGGAAAAGCTCATTCGCGACAAGGCGGCCGAAAAGGCCGCCGCCGATGCTGCCGTGATCGTGCGCGGCTGATCCGTGCGTAAGGAATACATTTGAGCAAGTCCCTGCAAGCCATTCGTGGCATGAACGATATCCTGCCGGAGCAGACGCCTGCCTGGCGTTACCTGGAAAATACCCTGGTCAACCTGCTCGACGGTTATGGCTACAAGGAAATCCGCCTGCCCATCGTCGAATACACCGAGCTGTTCGCTCGCGGTATCGGTGAAGGCACCGACGTGGTCGACAAGGAGATGTACACCTTCCTCGATCGCAACGAAGAATCCCTGACCCTGCGTCCCGAAGGCACCGCCGGTTGCGTGCGTGCCGTGCTCGAGCATGGCCTGGCCGGTGGCGGTCAGGTGCAGAAGCTGTGGTATGCCGGCCCCATGTTCCGCTACGAGAAGCCGCAGAAGGGGCGTTATCGCCAGTTCCATCAGGTGGGTGTGGAAGCCTTCAACCTGCCCGGGCCGGATGTCGATGCCGAGCTGATCGTGCTCACCTGGCGTCTGTGGAAAAAACTCGGTCTGGCCGATGCCGTGACCCTGCAGCTCAACAGCCTGGGCTCCAGCGAGGCGCGCGCCGCCTATCGCGACGCCCTGGTGGCGTACCTGCGTGAGCGTTTCGACCAGCTCGACGAAGACAGCCAGCGCCGCCTGACGACCAACCCGCTGCGCATCCTCGACAGCAAGAACGAGGCGACCCAGGCCGTGTTGGTTGGTGCGCCGACCCTGGGCGACTACCTCGACGAGGAATCGCGTCTGCACTTCGAGGGCGTCAAGGCGCGCCTTGATGCGGCCGGCATTCGTTACCAGATCAACCACAAGCTGGTACGTGGCCTGGACTACTACAATCGCACCGTATTCGAGTGGGTCACCGACAAGCTTGGTGCCCAGGGTACGGTGTGTGCCGGTGGTCGTTACGATGGCCTGGTCACGCAACTGGGCGGCAAGGCTACGCCGGGTGTCGGTTTCGCCATGGGCGTCGAGCGTCTGGTGCTGCTGCTGGAAACCCTGGAGCTGTTGCCGGCAGAGCTCAATCGCGCTGCCGATGTCTACGTCTGCGCCTTTGGCGAGGCGGCGGAGCTGGCGGCGTTGACGCTGGTCGAGCGTCTGCGTGATGAGTTACCGGGGCTGCGCCTGTTGCTCAACACCGGTGGCGGCAGTTTCAAGAGCCAGTTCAAGAAGGCCGACAAGAGCGGTGCACGCTATGCGCTGATTCTGGGGGACGACGAATTGGCCGGGCGCGTGGTAGGTTGCAAACCGCTGCGCGACGACAGTGAACAACAAAGTGTTGCCTGGGATGCTCTGGCTGAGCATCTGGCTGCCTGCCAGCAGGCCTGAGCAGGTTCTCGATTAGGAGTACGGGGTTAGACATGCAGACCGAAGACGAACAGATCGCGCAACTCAAGGACTGGTGGGATCGCAACGGCAAGCCTTTGCTCGCCGGTGGCGTGCTGGCGCTGGTAGCCGTATTCGGCTGGCAGGGTTGGCAGAAGTACCAGGACAACCAGGCGCAAGGCGCCTCGGTGCTTTATCAGCAGTTGCTGGAAGCGGCGCTGGACCCAGCCGGTAAGCCCGATGCCGCGAAAGTCGCCGAACTGGCCGGCAAGCTCGACAGCGAGTTTGGTGGTAGCCACTACGCCCAGTACGGCAGCCTGTTCGTCGCCAAGGTCGCTGTCGAAGCCAATCGCCTCGACGATGCCGCCTCAGCTCTGCAGCGCGTACTCGACAAGCCTGCCGATGCCACGCTCGGGGAACTGGCGCGTCAGCGTCTGGCACGTGTGCTGGCTGCTCAGGACAAGGCCGATGATGCGCTGAAGCTGCTCGACGCCAAGGTGGAGGATGCCTTCCTCGCCAGCCGTGAAGAACTCAAGGGCGACCTGTTGGTACAGCTGGGTCGCAGCGATGACGCGCACGCCGCCTATCAGAAGGCCAAGGATGCGCTGGCCGAAGACGCCGCCGTTGGCGGTCTGCAGATGAAGCTGGACGACCTGGCAAAAGGGGATGCGTGACGTGATGCGTTGGAAGAATGCCGCACTGCTGGCTCTGGTCGTTTTGGCCGTGGGTTGCAGCAGCAATAGCAAGAAGGAACTGCCACCCGCCGAACTGACCAAGTTCGACGCCGAAGTCGAGCTGCGCACCGAGTGGAGCCGCTCCGTCGGTGATGGTCAGGGCGATACCTTCAACATGCTGGTGCCGGCCATCGACGGTGATGTGATCTACGCCGCTGATGTCGAAGGGCTGGTCATGGCCATGGACCGCACCAGCGGTAAGGTCATCTGGCGCAAGAAGCTTGAAATCCCGGTATCCGGCGCCATCGGTGTCGGCTACGGCCAGGTATTGTTGGGGACCCTCAAGGGTGAAGTGATCGCCCTGGACTCCAGTGACGGTGAAGAACAATGGCGTTCGCGCGTGACCAGCGAAGTGCTGGCCGCGCCGGCCAGCAACGGCGATATCGTCGTGGTGCAGACGCAGGATGACCGTCTGATCGCCTTCGATGCCAGCACTGGCAGCCAGCGCTGGATCGTCGAAAATACTCCGGCCGTACTGACTCTGCGCGGCACGGGGGCACCGTTGGTGACCAACCGTCTGGTGGTTGCCGGTCTGTCCAGTGGCAAAGTGATTGCGGTCGACGCCCAGCGTGGCCTGCCGGTCTGGGAGCAGCGCGTTGCCATTGCGCAAGGCCGCTCTGAGCTGGAGCGTGTGGTGGACATCGACGGTGGCCTGCTGCTGTCCGGCGGTACCGTCTATGCCGTGAGCTATCAGGGCCGCGTCGCAGCCATGGATCTGGAGTCCGGTCGCGTGCTGTGGCAACGCGAGGCATCCAGTTCGGTAGGCGTCGCTCAGGGCTTCGGTAACGTCTACGTCAGCCATGCCAGTGGCACCGTCGAAGGTATCGACGAGCGTAGCGCTTCGGCTCTATGGAGCAACGACTCCCTGGCACGCCGTCAGTTGTCGGCACCGCAAGTGTTCTCCAGTTACGTGGCCGTGGGCGATGTGGAAGGCTATCTGCACCTGCTGAGCCAGGTCGATGGTCGCTTCGTCGGCCGTACCCGTATCGACAGCGACGGCCTGCGTGCCCAACCACTGGTGGTCGGGGACTGGCTGTATGTCTACGGCAACAGCGGTAAGTTGGTGGCACTGACCATCAAGTGAGGACGCTGTCCAGTACGCTCGCGCGATACTGAACGACATCCTTGACTATGCTGCCGGTATGTCCGACAGCACGAAACATCCCGGCCGCTGCCCGTGCAGCGGCCTTTGCATTTTCTGAATTAACCAAGTGGAGAGCCTGATGGTTCCCGTAATTGCCCTGGTGGGCCGGCCGAACGTCGGCAAGTCCACCCTGTTCAACCGCCTCACTCGTAGCCGCGACGCCATCGTCGGCGACCTTTCCGGTCTGACCCGCGACCGCCAGTACGGCGAGGCGAAGTGGCAGGGGCGTACCTATATCGTGATCGACACCGGGGGTATTTCCGGTGACGAGGAAGGCATCGATGCGAAGATGGCCGAGCAGTCGCTGCAGGCCATCGAAGAGGCCGATGCCGTGCTGTTCCTGGTGGATGCGCGCGCCGGCATGACCGCCTCGGACCAGATGATCGGCGAGCACCTGCGTCGCCGTAACAAGCAGAGTTTCCTGGTGGTGAACAAGGTCGACAATCTCGATGTCGACCTGGCTCGTGCCGAATTCAGCCCCATGGGCCTGGGCGAGCCGCTGGCGATTGCCGGCGCCCACGGCCGCGGCATCACCCAGATGCTGGAAGTGGTGCTTGGCGCGTTCCCCAAGGATGCCGGCGAGCCGGAAGAGGGCGGCGAAGAGGAAGAAGTGCTGGAGGGCCAGGAGGCCAAGCGCATTCCCGGCCCGAGCGAGAAGGACGGTATCAAGCTGGCCATCATCGGCCGTCCCAACGTGGGCAAGTCGACGCTGGTCAACCGTATGCTCGGCGAGGAGCGGGTCATCGTTTATGACCAGGCCGGCACCACGCGCGACAGCATCTACATCCCTTTCGAGCGTGACGACGAGAAATACACCCTAATCGACACCGCCGGTGTGCGTCGCCGCGGCAAGATCTTTGAGGCCGTGGAGAAGTTCTCCGTGGTCAAGACGTTGCAGGCCATTCAGGACTCCAACGTCGTGGTGTTCGTCATGGACGCCCGCGAAGGCGTGGTCGACCACGACCTCAACCTGCTCGGCTTCGTGCTGGAAAGCGGCCGCGCGCTGGTCATCGCCCTGAACAAGTGGGATGGCATGGATCAGGGGCAGAAGGACTATGTGAAGACCGAGCTGGAGCGCCGGCTGTTCTTCGTCGACTTCGCCGATATCCACTTCATCTCCGCCCTGCACGGCACCGGCGTGGGCCATCTGTACAAGTCGGTGCAGGCTTCCTTTAAGTCGGCCATCACCCGCTGGCCGACCAGCCGCCTGACGCAGATTCTCGAAGATGCCGTCAGCGACCATGCCCCGCCTCTGGTCAATGGTCGCCGCATCAAGCTGCGTTACGCCCACCTGGGTGGTGCCAACCCGCCGCTGATCGTGATTCACGGTAACCAGGTCGACGCCGTGCCGCGCGCCTACACCCGTTACCTGGAGAACACCTTCCGCCGTGTGCTGAAGCTGGTCGGTACGCCGATTCGCATCGAGTACAAGGGCGGTGAAAACCCCTACGAGGGCAACAAGAACAAGCTCACCGATCGCCAGGTGAACAAGAAACGTCGCCTGATGAGCCACCACAAGAAGGCCGAGAAGAAGCGCAAGGACAAGCGCAAGTAAACGTGGCCGCGCCGTGCATGTCGGACTTCATTCGGCATGCACGGCATAAGCTTTGGCTTTCTTTTCATAAGTGCTGCGGGTGCCGTCTATGGCGCCCTTCGGCTATCCTCGCGGCTAGCCTTGTTTTTCGTAGGAAGTCGCGATGCTCGTCAGCAAACTGCCCAACGTCGGCACCACCATCTTCACGCGGATGTCCCAGCTTGCGCTGGAGACTGGTGCGATCAATCTGTCCCAGGGCTTCCCTGATTTCGACGGGCCGCAGGCACTGCGCGAAGCCGTCGCGCGCCACGTCATGGAAGGGCGCAACCAGTATTCACCAATGACTGGCTTGCCCTCACTGCGCCAGCAGGTGGCGGCCAAGATCGCCCGCAGCTACGGCGTGCAGCGTGATGCCGACAGCGAGATTACCATCACCCCCGGCGCCACCGAGGCGATCTTTTGCGCGGTACAGGCGCTGATCCGTCCGGGTGATGAAGCCATCGTGCTCGACCCCTGCTACGACAGTTACGAGCCGTCGGTGGAGCTGGCCGGTGGGCGTTGCGTGCATGTGCCGCTGGCATTGCCGGACTTCGCTGTCGATTGGCAGCGTCTGGCTGATGCAATCACGCCGCGCACCCGGCTGATCTTCCTCAACTCCCCGCACAACCCCAGCGGCGCTCTGCTGACCTGTGCCGATCTGGACAAGCTGGCCGAGCTGATTCGTGGCCGCGATATCCATGTGATCAGCGACGAGGTCTACGAGCATCTGATCTATGACGGCCAGCGTCATGCCAGCGTGCTGGCCCACGACGAGCTGTATCAGCGCGCCTTCGTGGTCAGCTCCTTCGGCAAGACTTATCACGTGACTGGCTGGAAGACTGGCTACGTGGTGGCGCCACCGGCATTGACCGCCGAGCTGCGCAAGATTCATCAATACGTCAATTTCTGTGGCGTGACACCACTACAGTTCGCACTGGCCGACTTCATGGCGGCCTGCCCCGAGCATGTCGAGGAGTTGCCGGCTTTCTATCAGGCCAAGCGCGACCTGTTCTGCGAGCTGCTGGCTGGCTCGCGCTTCACCTTTACCCGTGCGCCGGGTACTTACTTCCAGCTGGCCGACTATTCGGCGATTCGCCCCGATCTGGACGACGTGGCCATGGCTGAATGGCTGACCCGCGAGCATGGTGTGGCGGCGATTCCGGTGTCGGTGTTCTACCAGTCAGCGCCCAAGGATATGTGCCTGGTGCGTTTCTGCTTCGCCAAGCGCGAGGAAACCCTGCGCCAGGCGGCGGAGAAACTCAGCGCGGTATGAGGGGTAGGGCGGGTGTAACCCGCCTCTGAGGTGTTGGCGGGTTTCACCCGCCCTACGGTGAGCGAGGCCTACAAATGAACAACAAACCCGATCTCGAACTGGCGCTGATCCAGACCACGTTGGCCTGGCACGATCCGGCCGCCAACCGCGAGCACTTCCAGACCTTGCTGGAACAGGCCCGTGGCGCTGACCTGGTGATCCTGCCGGAGATGTTCACCACCGGTTTTTCCATGGAGTCGGCCGAATTGGCTGAGCCTGAGGATGGACCCAGCAGCATCTGGCTACGCGAGCAGGCGCAGCGTATCGGCGCGGTGATCTGCGGCAGTCTGATCATTCAGGCCGCTGACGGCAGCTACCGTAATCGCCTGCTTTGGGCGCGCCCGGATGGCTCTTTCGCGTATTACGACAAACGCCACCTGTTCCGCATGGCCGGTGAGCACAAGCACTACAGCGCTGGCGATCAGCAGGTGGTGTTCGACCTAAACGGCTGGCGCGTGCGCCCGCTGATTTGCTACGACCTGCGCTTCCCGGTCTGGAGTCGCGATGCGGGTGGCACCGATCTGCTGCTGTATACCGCCAACTGGCCGGGGGCGCGTCGCCAGCACTGGAACCGCCTGCTACCAGCGCGAGCCATCGAGAACCTGTGCTATGTCGCGGCTGTGAACCGCGTCGGCGAGGACGGCAAGGGCCACGGATATACTGGCGATTCTCAGGTACTGGATTTTCAGGGCGAGACCCTGCTGGCGGCAGGTGATGGTGATGGTGTATTCCGCGCCCGGCTGTCGAGCGAGGCACTGGCTGCCTACCGCGAGCGCTTCCCCGCACACCTAGACGCCGATGCCTTCACCTTGAACTGATGGAGCTACGTGAACATGGACGTACAACAGAGCAATCCCTTCCAGCCTCCGCAGGCCGACCTGCAGCAGGCCACTACCAATCAGTCGCCGCTCTACAGCGTTGCGGGTGTTGGCCTGGTGACCTTCATCGGCACGCCGCTGGCTGGCGCCTGGCTGCTGGCGCATAACCTGCAACTGCTCGGCAAGGCGGATCGAGTGGCGATGGTCTGGGGTATTTCCGTCTTCCTGCTGGTGGTTACCTTGGTCCTGGCTTTCGTCTTGCCGGAGGAGGTGCCCGCCATGCCGTTCGCCATCGCACAATTGATGGCGATGATCATGTTTGCCAAGAGCCTCATGGAGGTCGATCTCAAGCAGCATGCCGAGGCCGGTGGTGCATTTCTGTCCAACTGGCGGGCGGCGGGTATCGGTCTGATGTTCACCCTCGGCCTGGCCGCTCTTATGCTTGCGGTGCTGATGATTTTCGATATCTGAGAGTCGTGTTCCCGGATTTCAACCGGATCTACGGACGCAAGTATCTGCAAAGCGATTTTTCGTAGGAGCCCCGTCTCGGGGCGAAGCCTTTCGGGCTCACGCCGCCGGTGTTCGCGGTGGGGCGCCGCTCCTACAGGATGCCCGAAACACTACTGATGTTTGCGATAACCTTCCCGGTTTTCATCTGGGCTACGCACACAAAAACGTATGCGCTCCATAGACCCCATCTTCAACTGACCTCTCCGTATCCCGGATGCTGGGCTCCCTATTTTCCCGTGGAGTTCCGTCATGATGCGTCCCGACGCCAAAGTGCAGAAGGTCTATCTCTACC
>Ga0247725_1000952_pt1 | contig 16842 bp, 15 predicted proteins | sample OKSTACKMCFT3sol_FD_183021 | JGI IMG/M metagenome (GOLD analysis project Ga0247725, IMG submission 183021) | Subsurface sediment microbial communities from gas well in Oklahoma, United States - OK STACK MC-FT3-sol | ecosystem: Environmental > Terrestrial > Deep subsurface > Rock core/Sediment... | reverse complement strand
TGGCAGTCAAACCGCAGTATATGGCCGAAATGCTCACCGCCCTGACGGCTACTCTGGGGGATTACCAGCATAAGCTGGTGATCTCGATTGCCGCCGGGATTTCGGTCGCCCGTCTGAGAGACTTGCTGGGTGGTCATGGCAACATAGTCCGCACCATGCCCAATACTCCCGCCTTGATTGGCTTAGGGATGACAGGACTGTTTGCCGCCCCGAATGTCAGCCTGGCCGATTGTGATTTCGCCGAACAGATGCTGCAAGCCGTTGGCAAGACGGTCTGGGTCGGAGACGAAGCAGGCATCAATAGCGTGATCGCCGCCTCCGGCTCCGCCCCCGCCTATTTCTTTCTGTTTATGCAATTCATCGCCGAAGAAGCCGAACGCATGGGCTTTTCCGCCGAACAGGCACGACTGCTGGTGCAGCAAACGGCACTCGGCTCCGCGCAGATGGTGGTCGATAACCCACACCTTGATTTGGAAACTCTCCGCGCTCAGGTCACATCCAAAGGCGGTACCACAGCCGAAGCGATCCGCTCGTTTGAAGAGCAAGGGTTGGCACGGCTGGTGAGTCAGGCTATGCAGGCGGCGGTGCAACGCGCCGAAGAAATGGAACAACTGTTTTAAGGGATCCCATGGCAACTCTTTATTTTCTCATCAATACCCTGTTCGACATCTATCTGATGATCGTGCTGTTACGCATCTGGTTACAGTGGGCACGAGCCGATTTTTATAATCCCTTGAGCCAGTTTATTGTCAAGGCGACCCACCCGATCCTCGCTCCCATGCGCCGCGTCATTCCGAGCATCGGCAGTCTGGATCTGGCAGCCGTGGTGCTAGCCCTGCTGGTGGCGCTGCTAAAATTTGTCGCCTTCACCTTGCTCGCCTCGGCTGCCTTTCAGCCCTTGCCCCTGTTGATGTTCAGTCTACTACTGGTCCTCAAACAAGCAGGCTCTTTGCTGTTCTGGATGCTAGTGCTACGCGCCATCCTCAGCTGGGTGAGCCAGGGCCGTAGCCCGGTCGATTACGTCCTGCTGCAACTGACCGAGCCTTTGCTCGCCCCCATCCGCCGGATCATTCCCCCCATGGGCGGGCTCGATCTGTCGGTGCTGGTGCTGTTTCTCATCCTGCAGGCCATCAATATTTTCCTGTCGACTACAGGTTGGATTGCACCCATCTGGAATCAGCTGTAGTGGTGGCAGTGCGCCGGGACGGGGAGGACTTGTGGCTGGATCTCCTGATCCAGCCCAAAGCCAGCCGGGATCAGATCCAGGGATTACATGGTGACGAGCTGAAAGTAGCCATCACGGCACCGCCGGTCGATGGCCAGGCCAACAGTCACCTCATCAAGTATCTGGCCAAGCAGTTCAAGGTGGCCAAGGGACAAATCCAGATCGTGCGTGGCGAACTCGGGCGGCATAAAACGGTGGCCATTCATGCGCCCAAACAACTTCCGGACGAAATAGCTCTGTTGCTGGCGTCAACGTCAGACTAATACCGGCAACAACGGCCAAGAATGAATATAAGACGATGAAAAAGGGCGCCACTTGGGGGCGCCCTATTCGTTGCGAAGTCCACTCACTCTGGGCGGCGCACCTTGGCATCCAGCTCCAGCAACTTGTTCTGCATGACAGTGCGCACAAACTCGGAACATTCACGCACCTGCTCCCGCTGCCACTGGGCCGAGTCAATCGGTGGCAACATCTCGATCAGAACTTCACCATTGTCCCAGCGATTCAAATCGATCTGGGTGGCATAGCTGGTCGCCACAATCGGCACAATGGGTACTCCAGCCTGCATGGCGGTATGAAAGGCGCCGGTCTTGAAGGGCAGCAACCCCCTGCCGCGGGAGCGGGTGCCTTCCGGAAACATCCAGATCGACAGGCGGCTGCTGCGGATCTTGTCCACCACCTGGCGAATGGTATCAATGGCCCGTGAACGGTTGGAACGGTCAATCAATATGTTGCCGGAGAGATAAAATAGCAGACCAAACAACGGCAGCCACACCAGGCTCTTCTTGCCCACCGCGACCACACCAGGCTGTACCGCACCGGTCAGGACCATGATGTCCCAGTTCGTCTGATGGTTGGCCACGTAGACAGCGGGTCCCAGATCCCGACACTCTTGCGGAATCGAAATCCGTACCTTGATACCCAGCAGCGGACAAGCACGATGCATCATGCGGTTGGATAGCCAGTACACATTGGTGCGATGACGCGGGCGCAACAGACAAATCAACAACCCGAACACAAACCAGACCACCAGCAAAATTCCCAGCAGGCCCAGTCGTAACATTTTCAGCATAAGGATCCCTCTTTTTGAAGGCGGCCAGTATAACATCGCCTCCGAGACCTCACAGCATCCATGCCTCACATGAAGCACGTTTGCTGCCGTTTTCAACGCAGAAGTGGCTGATCACGCCGTAAGCATCCACTACTGGAGCTTGGATTACGAGCCGGTTAGACTCGATCCATCGTTACGGGATGGGAACCCTTCATGCCACTTAGAATGCCACTACACTCACTGCTCGTTCATCTGACCTTGATGTTGGGCACGCTGCTCAGCAGTGGTTGCGCGACAGTGCAACAAGAGCCAGCCCCAACCCTCAGCCTGGATGCCAGCAGCGGTCATGCCCGCTTCATCGGCCCGATCAGCTGGGACTCGGTTCATCGCTTTCAAGCCTTGGTCAAAGGCAAATCGGTGCGCGTGCTTGAGGTGGATTCCCGGGGCGGAAGTACCGAAGCCGCCATTGCTCTCGGCTACTGGATCCACCAACAACAGCTGACGTTGGAAGTCAGAAGGCTCTGCCTAGGAAGCTGCGCCAATTACTGGTTCCCGGCTGCGCGCAAAAAGCTGATCCAGCCCGGAGCCATAGTCGCCTGGCAAGGCAACCTGCATTATCAACTGCTGCAACATGAGCAACCGGAATTGTTCGAACAGAAGGCCGTCACCCTATCCGACGATGACGTCCGGTTGCTGCGCCAACAGGTATCGCTGGAGCAGTTATTTTTCAAGCAGATCGGCGTCGACGAACGCGTGTGCTGGATTGGCAAACTACCGCCCTACAAGGCCGACGGCTATTTCGTGTTGCCACCGGAAGATCTGCGCCGTTTTGCCATTCGCGAGGTTCGTACCGAAATCGATTATTCAGCGCGCAGTGTAGAACACTGGCAGACGCAGTTTCCGGTGCAAAAAGTCGTCCTGCCGTTTGGCGGGGCCCTCTAGAACGCCACAAGGTGGGCGACATAATTCATGTCGCCCACCTGAAAACGTATTCAAAATCTGATAGATAGACCCATGACGCAAATCAGCACGGAAGTCGTGGGCAAAAAAACAACGATTGCTATGATGGCGCAGTCTTCCCCTGTTCCTCAGGATCCGTCATGCGCTCCTACCGTCACTACTGGTTGGCTTATGCTCTCTTCATCCTGATCCCGGTGGTCATCCTGACCCTGGTCAGTGGCTACGTGGCCGACTGGCAGGTCCGCAATCGAACTCATGAGTTATCCAGCGATCTGACCAATCACGTCAACAATACCTTGGATGAAGCAGAGAGCCTGCTGTTGCTGCTGGCCGATCGGTCGCAGGGGATTTGTACCAAGGAGAGTCTGAAACTGATGCGCTCGCTGGCCTATGACTACGCCTATATTCGTGAGGCGGCGGTCATCAATAAGGGGCAGATGCGGTGTTCATCCTGGGGAATGCATTCACCCGCCATCAAGATGAACCCCATTGATTCAGTATTTATCCCCGGCCGCTGGCGGTTGACCAATATTCATGGCTCCGAATTCGGCGATCTGAATAACTATTCGAACATTCTGGCGCTAGGTATAGAAGCCGATAAGGGCGTCAACCTGCTACTCAACCAACAAGAGTTCTTCCGCCCGCTGCTGTCGACCGGGGAAGTTCCGGTGGCAGCCTTGATCACCATCCGCGCCAATCACCAGCCCTTAGGGATGCTGCTACCCAATAAAAACCTGCTGATGTATGACGAAACCGCGATCAAGGATGGCCTGCCCGGCTCACGCTATACAATATCGACAGAGTCGCGGGACGGCCTGCTGCGCATTACTACTGAGGTATCGCCCCACTACTTCCTCGCCACTTGGGGGCTATTAGCACCCATTTTCGTTGGCAGTGCCCTGTTCTTTACCGCGTTGATGTGGGGCCTGTGGCACTACATGAAATCCGGTCGCGGATTCAGCCGTGAGATCAGCAGTGAACTGGGGCGAGCCATCCGCAACCAGGAGTTTGTCATCCATTATCTGCCTACCATGGACAACCAGAGTGGCCTTTGCATCGGCGCCGAAGCGCTGATCCGCTGGAATCATCCCCGACAAGGACTGGTGATGCCAGATATCTTTATTCCGATTGCCGAACGGACCGGCATGATAGTGCCCATGACCCAGTGGCTGCTCGAACAGCTCTCCATCGAGATGGGCGAGTGGTTAAAAGCGAACCCGACCTGTTATCTGTCGATCAATATCAGCGCCTCCCATTTCGAGTCACCCTTCTTTCTGAAGCGGGCTTATCAGACCCTGCACCGCCATGGTATTCATCCCAGCCAATTGACCCTGGAAATCACGGAGCGCGAGTTGATCGACAACTCCTGCAGTACAACCCGCAAAGTGTTGCAACTGGCCAACCAATACGGATTCAAACTGGCGATCGATGACTTTGGCACCGGTTATAACAACCTGGCCCGACTCTACGAATTCGGCTTCGAGTTGATCAAGATCGACCGCAGTCTGGTGCGGATGGCGGTGGATAAAGAAGGGGGCGATCGAATTTTTGATGCCGTGCTGACCGTCGCGAACGGCTACGGCGCCCCCGTGCTGGTGGAAGGCGTCGAACTCGCCGCCGATGTAGCCTTTGTCGCTCGACGCCATATCCACAGTCTACAGGGCTGGCATTTCTCCAAACCGATCAATAGCGTCGAGTTCAAGAAGTTCCACCAAGCCCATCAGACACCCAACGCCAACAAACCGGTCCCCGAAGTCGGTTACGCCCGGCCCCGAATGGCAAGCTCCGTAGCTAATTAAACCAAGGCCTAGCTGCTTGAATATTTATTTCAAACGGAAGGAGAGCATGTCATCGGGATGGCGCTAGGTCGCATCATCCCATGGCATCTCTGGCAAGCTGGCCAAGAATCCGGCATAGCGCTGCTCATTGAACGGCACCTGTTGCTCTTCCATGGCCATGATTTCCGCCGCCAGCGCGCAGGCGATAAACTCCAACGCCTCCTGATGACTAAAACCGGTCATGCGCAGGCGCAGCATGGTCTCCTTTACCGCCAGAGGATTGCCATCCGCGAGCTGGTTTTCCACCGCGGCAAAGAGAGCCGACTCATCAAAGAACTCGTCTTGTTCTGTCATCTCATCATTCTCGTCATCATCAATATGTAAAAAAGCCCGACACCAGGACGCCTCGGTGTCGGGCACTGAAGACTGCAACTATCAAGCAGGATCGACACTCTCCAGCTCGACCTTGTCGACCCGTTGCAGACCACGCGGTAACTTGGCACCGCGCCGTCCGCGCTCGCCGCGGTACAGATCCAGATCCGACGGCTTCAAGGTCAGCTTGCGCTTACCGGCATGCAGAGTCACCGGTTGCCCGGCCGGGATCACTGCCACCTGGGTCACAAACTCTTCGCGGCTAGCCACTCGGCTACCCGGAATACCAATCAGCTTGTTGCCCTTACCCTTGGCCAGCTCCGGCAACTCGGCCAGCGGGAATAGCAACATCCGCCCCTCATTGCTGATCACCAGACACAGGCTCTGGGCCACATCCTGGATCCGCTGGGGAGCCATCACCTCGCCCCCTTCCGGCACCGTGAGCAACGCCTTGCCGTTCTTGTTCTTCGACACCAGATCGCTGTAGCTGCAGATAAAGCCATAGCCGGCATCGGAACAGATCAGGTATCGCTCCTCATCATTCCCCAACAGGGCAAATCGGGCCTGTTCGCCCGGATTCAGGCTGCAACGCCCGGTCAGCGGCTCGCCCTGGGAGCGGGCCGACGGCAGGGAATGCGCCTCCAGCGCATAGGTGCGCCCCTGATTGGTGAGGAATACCGCCTGCTGATTGCTGCGGCCGGTTGCGGCCGCCAGGAATTGGTCTCCGGCCTTGTAGGTCAAACCGGCGACATCCACGTCATGCCCCTTACCGGCCCGTACCCAGCCCATCTCGGAGAGGATCACGGTTACCGGCTCGCTGGGGGTCAACTCCTTCTCGGTCAATGCCTTGGCCTCTTCCCGCTCGACCAGGGGAGAGCGCCGCTCATCGCCATACTTTTCCGCATCGGCTTGCAGCTCTTTTTTCAACAAGCTGTTCATGCGACGCTCGGAACCCAGCAACTGTTGCAGTTGGTCTCGCTCTTTGGCCAACTCATCCTGCTCGCCGCGGATCTTCATCTCTTCCAGGCGCGCCAACTGCCGCAACTTGGTGTCGAGGATGTAATCCGCCTGCTCTTCACTCAGCTCGAAGCGGGCCATCAGTACCGCTTTGGGATCTTCCTCAGTACGAATGATATGGATCACTTCGTCCAGATTCAGATAGGCAATCAGCAAACCTTCCAACAGGTGCAGACGCCGCTCGACCTTGTCCAGCCGATGCTGCAACCGACGCCGCACCGTTTCCCGACGGAATACAATCCACTCGGCCAGCAAGGTCTTCAGATCCTTGACTTGGGGCAGATTATTCAGACCGAGAATGTTGAGGTTGACGCGGTAACTCTTCTCCAGATCGGTGCTAGCAAACAGATGCTGCATCAGCTGATCCACGTCCACCCGATTGGAGCGCGGCACTATGACGATCCGGGTTGGATTCTCGTGATCCGCCTCATCCCGCAGATCGGTAACCATGGGTAGTTTTTTAGCCTGCATCTGGGCGGCAATCTGCTCGAGGATCTTGGCGCCCGAAGCCTGGTGCGGCAGCGCCATGATGACGATCTCGCCATCCTCGACCCGATACACGGCGCGCATGCGGATGGAGCCCTTGCCGGTTTCGTAGATCTTGCGTATGTCGCTGCGAGGCGTGATGATTTCGGCGCTGGTCGGATAATCCGGGCCCTGGATATGATTCATCAGCTCAGCGAGACTGGCGGCCGGATTATCCAGTAACTCGATACAGGCATTAGCCACTTCCCGCGCATTGTGCGGCGGTATGTCGGTGGCCATGCCAACCGCAATGCCCGTCACACCATTGAGCAGAATATGCGGCAAACGGGCCGGCAGAAACGCTGGCTCCTTCAAGGTACCGTCAAAGTTGGGCGTCCACTCCACCGTCCCCTGCTCCAGCTCGGCCAGCAGCACCTCGGAGAATTTCGACAGCCGGGCCTCGGTGTATCGCATGGCGGCAAAGGATTTGGGATCATCTGGAGCCCCCCAGTTCCCCTGCCCATCCACCAACGGATAGCGGTAGGAGAAGGGTTGGGCCATCAACACCATGGCCTCATAACAGGCGGAATCACCATGGGGATGATATTTACCCAACACGTCACCGACGGTGCGGGCCGATTTCTTATGTTTCGCCAGCGCCGAGAGACCCAGCTCGCTCATGGCATAGATGATGCGCCGCTGCACCGGCTTCAAACCGTCGCTGATATGGGGTAAGGCGCGATCCATGATCACGTACATGGAATAGTTGAGGTAGGCCTGTTCGGTAAAAGTGCGTAGCGGCAGGCGCTCCACCCCTTCGAGGCTCAGTTCGGCATCACTCATGTGTGTTCTTCAATCCCGTTGATCACCCGCGCTCGGGCAAGTGGCCATAATGATGGCATGCAAGGCGCCTAGACTACCATCGGATGAGCAAAAACTTGAGTGCTAACGCCGGATTGCCCCATCCAAGTTCCAGATGCAGTCAAGCAGCGCATATCAAGACGAATACCCGTCCCGGCTCAACCGTATCCGCATGCCATTGATGAGCTGCGCCAGGACAACAACAATCTTCGTTTGAATCGCTATCGCATCTCTCCACGAAGCATACAACTGTACTCATACGCACCATACCTGGCTGACAGAAGCTCACTTCAGTGGATGTCAGCCACATAAAGCCATATTAAATCTACGTCATTATCACTCTTGGCTTGCACCCATCGCCGATTTCCTAAACTCTAGGAGCAACAGGGCCTCCGGGCCGCTCGGCAGGGAGCCTTCGGCGTGAACCAGGATCGGTTATCCAACAGACGACAGCGTAAGAACCTCCTCCGGCGCTGCCGAGGTGGCTGGCTACCCGTGGTCTGGCTCCTGATTGGCGGACCATGGGCCTGGGCGGGAGGAAGCAGCACACAGGCGAACACGCAAGCCACAACGCCCTTCGTTAACTGCTTCTCGCTGCCCGCAGATTTTCTTCTTCCCTACTCCGGGCTGCTCACAGTCGCGGGTCTACTGCTGTTGTATCTGATCCGCAAGTTACGTCAAGAACGTAGCGCCCGCCTCACCCTGCGCAATGAAGTTGCGGAAAATGAACGGCACTTCCGCTTCATTGCCGAGAATAGTGCCGATGTCATCTGGACCATGGATCTGGCCACTCGACGTTTGACCTATATCAGTCCATCCGTGCTGGCCCTGCGCGGCTTTACAGCGGCAGAAGTGATGCAGCAAAACTTGTCCGACTGGATGACGGCAGGGTCCGCAGAACGAGTTCTAGCCACGCTGGAGGATGCGATTTTTCGCTGGAATGCAGGCGATCGGCGAGATACCAAACGCACCCTGGCCATTGAACAACCCCACAAAGATGGCCATCTGATCCATACCGAAGTAGTGACCACCCTGCATGCCAACGATGCAGGCGAGCTGGTTTCGGTACTTGGCGTCACACGCGACATCAGCGAACGCAAAGCCAGTGAAGAGATGATGCACAATCTGGCATTCTATGATGCCCTGACCAAGTTGCCGAATCGCCGTCTGTTACAAGACCGGTTGCAACAGGCGATGATCACGGCCCATCGAGAGCAGCAAAAAATGGCGCTGCTGTTTATCGATCTCGACCATTTCAAACCGGTGAATGATCAATACGGCCACCAGACTGGCGATTGGCTGCTGAAGATGGTGGCCCGCCGCATGATCAACTGTGTCCGCGAATCCGATACGGTCGCCCGGCTGGGCGGGGATGAATTTGTGGTGTTACTACCTGGTCCCATCGAGAAAGAGCAGGTGCTACCCATTGCCGAGAAAATTCATTCCCGGTTGAATCAAAGTTTCGAAATGAGCGATGGAACCCCATTGTCGATTGCTTGCTGTATCGGTATTGCGCTTTACCCCGAACATGGCAAAACTCAGAAGCAGTTGCTCAAACACGGCGATCAAGCCATGTATCAAGCCAAAGAGAGCGGTCGCAATCAGATCCAGTTTTTCACTCCAGTCCTTACCCGTCCGGAGTTGGAGCAACCCGATGGCCAACCTCATCAACTGGTCCGCCTGCACTGGAAAAATAGCTACGAGTGTGGCACGACCGCCATTGACGAGGAACATCGCCAGCTGTTCGAACTGGCCAACGTGCTGCTCAATGCAGCACTGGAACAACAGCATGCAACCGACAGTATTCAGGACAGTCTTGCCACGTTGTTGGCCCATACCGCCGAACATTTCCACCACGAGGAGGAGCTGCTGGCTGCTATCGACTATCCGGAGCTGCAATCTCACCGTCTCGAGCATCAACGTTTGCTCGAACAAGCAGCGGCACTGAATGAAGCGGCAGCATCCGAGGAGTTACCCTTTACCAGCTTGCTGAATTTTGTGGTGCAGGAAGTAATCCTGAACCACATGTTCAAATATGACCGTAAATACTACCCTTTTCTGCGCTCGGATCAGGGGTCATCCAATGGAGCCTCGTCGTCGGCTGCGGGTAAGCCGTCATAAGATGCGGCAAGCCGCCGCATCAGCTATCAGGGCAAATCAAACAACAGGATCTCCGCGTCCTGCGCCAGCGATGCAATCTGGATCGCCGGCTCATCCCAAATGGCCAAGCCATCGCCTGCCATCAGCAACTGACCATCAACCATAACCTCTCCGCGAACGCCCTGTAACCAGAGGTGTCGCCCTTGGGCCAGGGGAAATTCCTGCTCCAGCTCGCGAGGTTCGAATGCCCAGCGCCATAACCGCATATCCTGATACACCCGTAACGAACCCGCTTCGGCATCTGGAGACAGGATCAACTGTCGGCCCCGAGGTGCATCAAAGCGCTGCTGAGCGTAGCGTGGCGTCACCTTGGCCGTACCCGGCAAGATCCAGATCTGATACAGGTGTAACGCCTGATCCGGCAACGGATTAAACTCAGAATGGGTGATTCCAGTGCCCGCGCTCATGATCTGGAATTCACCAGCGCTGACAGTCGCCACATTGCCCATGCTGTCTTTATGCGCCACGGCGCCATCCAGCACATAAGTCAGGATCTCCATTTCCTGGTGGGGATGGGTTGGGAAACCAGCCCCCGCAGCAATGCGATCTTCATTGATCACCCGCAGAGCCGAAAAACCCATGTACTGGGGATCGTAATAATCAGCAAACGAGAAGCTGTGATAGCTATCGAGCCACCCATGGTTAGCATGACCGCGCTCGGCGGCAGGACGGAAGTGGCGCATAAAAGCTCCTACAAATCGGGGGAAGTCTGGATCATAGTGGAGTCAAGATGGATGAATAGCGCAAATATCCGGCGCTATCATTGCAGGAAATCGTAGCGTTCACCTGGCATGACGGGATCAGACAGCGCACCATGTGGATCATTGATCCAGATGGCCGCCAATTCCGTATCTAGGTGCTGACGCCGACCAGGAGTTCCATTGTGTCTTTGATGTTCACTTCGCACTGGGCCACCGAGTTGGCCAACACCTATACCGAACTGGCGCCTTCGCCTTTGCTAGGCGCCCGCCTGCTGTACTGGAATCAGGCATTGGCGGACGAACTCGAGTTACCCCACCGCTTATTTTTATCGCCATTTGCCGACCGAGTCTGGAGCGGACAACATATGTTGCCCGGCATGCGCCCTCTCGCTCAGGTCTACAGTGGTCATCAGTTCGGCATCTGGGCCGGGCAGTTAGGCGATGGGCGCGGAATACTACTCGGCGAGCAGCAGCTGAGCAACGGAAGACGCGTGGAATGGCACCTCAAGGGGGCCGGGCTAACCCCCTATTCCAGAATGGGCGATGGTCGAGCCGTCTTGCGCTCCTCGGTGCGCGAATTCCTGGCCAGCGAAGCGCTACATCATCTGGGGATCCCCACCTCGCGAGCTCTGACATTGGTCACCAGCCAGGAACCCGTGTATCGGGAACAACCAGAGCGAGGCGCCATGCTGCTGCGGATCAGTGACAGTCATTTGCGTTTCGGACATTTCGAACACTTCTATCAGCGCGGCGATTTCCTGCAACTCAAAAACTTGGCGGATTTTGCCATTCGTCATCATTGGCCGGAGTTGCTGACCATTGCCGAAGAGCAGACCCGCTACCAAGTCTGGTTTGGCGACATAGTCGGGCGGACCGCCCGGCTCATCGCCCAATGGCAGAGCGTCGGCTTTGCCCACGGTGTCATGAATACCGACAACATGAGTCTGTTAGGTCTCACTCTGGACTATGGACCCTATGGTTTCATGGAGGCATTCGATCCAGGCTATGTCTGCAACCATTCGGATCATCAGGGGCGCTACAGTTTCGACAATCAGCCCAGTATTGGCCTGTGGAACCTCAACCGTCTGGCGCAATCGCTAACCCCCCTGCTGAGCGCAGAAATATTGCAGCAGCAGCTAGCCGAGTATGAAAGCGTGCTCATGGGGGAATACTCCCGCCTCATGCGCGCCAAGCTGGGTTTACGGCAGCAGGATGCCGGGGATAACGATCTGCTGCTGGGACTCATGGAACTGATGCAACATCAGGGGCTGGATTTCACCCGAACGTTTCGTCTGCTCAGTGAGGTGCGGCGCGAAGTCGCGCCATGTCGGCTTCAGGATGAGATCCTCGATCGCCCAGCACTGGATCAGTGGCTACAGAGTTACCGGCAACGCTTGCAGCGGGAAACAGCCAGTGACGCTCAGCGCAAGGCTGCGATGGATCAGGCCAATCCCAAATACATACTCCGTAACTATCTGGCCCAGATGGCAATTGAGGCCGCAGAACAGGATGACCCAGCGCCCTTGGCCCGGCTACATCACTGCTTGCAACAGCCGTTTGCAGAACAACCCGAATATGAAGAGCTGGCAGGATTGCCCCCGGATTGGGGACGGCATCTGGAAATATCCTGTTCCAGTTAGCAGCTAAACTCAAAGGGATATAGTTCACTCATCCCTGCGCGGAAGCGTGGAAAAAAACAAGAGACCATGCGTCGCGCGGTCAGGTTTGGCGCTGCAGGCATCGGATCCACAACAAGAGTTTTGCTATTGCCGGGCTCGTTGCTGCATAAAAGTTGCCAGTTGCAAGTCCTCTTCCAGAATATGCCGGACAGCCCAACCATGGAGCTTCTCCGGCAATGCCTCGCCCAAGCGCAACTGGCCATGTCGATATTGCTCCATCAAGCGTTCGCCATTGAGCAGAATTTTAGTGTGTTCCGCGCGATGAGCCGCCAGTTGCGGAAATCCCTGCTCCAGCATCAAACGCTCTTCACAACGAAAGTGCTCCCGGGTCAACTCATGCAACCGCAATAACCGTACCCAGAGCGCTTCTTCACTGGCGCCTTGGGCCAATGACTGATCCAGCTCATTCATCAGGGTAAATAGGGATTGATGTTGATGATCGATCAGTGGATGCCCGGTCGCGAAGACTTCGCTCCATTCGATAATGCTCATAGCCGACTCCTGTAATCTACTCTGCCATCAAGGGTAGTTTCTGGACTCAACTGTTACATAATTATTCTGCTGACAGTTTCGATGCGGTCACTGTTCTGCTGCCGATGCTTCGGCATGACCCTTACCAAAATCCATGCTCTAATAATGGCTGGATTCACCGACCACGAGAAAACTATGGAATCACCACAACTGCTGAGCGTCGACGAACTACTGGATCACGCCTATGAGATTTTTCTGGAGCTGGCGGCCGACAACCTGAGCGCCGAGCAGATCGAATGTTTCAACGCCGAGTTCGAAGAACGTGGTGCGCTGGGCGACAGCACCCCGGAGGACGACTGGCAGGAGTATGTCGATTTTGATATCGATCCGGAACGCCACGTCGAGATCTGCATCGGCCTGCTGAATGAAGACGAAGAGTTTGACCGCTTGTTCGCTCGCATGCTGCTCTCCCGTCATCCCGAAGAACGTCACTGTCAGGTGCAATGGCAACAACGCTAACCTCGTAGCCTGATATTGCTGGTCAGGGCAATGGCTGTTGCCACTCTTCCGCCAGAGCCCTGGCCGCCAATAACACCCGCTCCTTGGCATCATGCCAACGCTTACCGCTACGGTAGGCCATCATTACCTGCCAACTGGCGGCGGGTAAGTCGACCAACGGCAAACGTACCAGTCGGCCCGCCAGCAGATCTCGTCGAACCACCAACTCCGGCATGATGGTGATAAAGCCGTGCTCCAGTGCCAGCTCACGCGCCGCACTGCCCGGTTGAATGGCGTGCAATGGCTGCACCTGAGTGCGTAAGCGCCGGACCTGCTGCATCAAGCCATCACACTCTTCGCCCCAATATTGAGGCGCTATGCGTTGATCGGCGATATCCGCCAGTTGCAATGAACGAGCCTGAGCCAGAGGATGCGTCGCCGCCGCGACCGCGATGATCGGCGAGTGGCACATCAACTCCATTTGGATGCCAGCAATCGCCGGACACTTCAGCACAAAGCCCACATCCACGGCCCCCGTCAGCAACCACTCCATGACAATGCTGGAGTGGTCGGTCTCGCAGCGGATTTCCATCGGAGCCTCGGCCAGCACCACCAGCAGTGAGCCCATCACCACGGCAGACAGTGACGGCAAGCTCGCCAACGTCACTCGCGGCAAGGCCGGCGCCCCCTGCAGTGCCAGGCGCCCCTCATCCAGCAAGTGCAACGCCTGCCGGGCCGCAGGCAGATAATGTTCGCAGGCCGCAGTCGCTTTGGCCCCACGCCGATGTCGAGCAAACAGTGTCACCCCCAGCGCCGCTTCCAGTGCAGCAATGCGCTGACTGACCTGGGGTTGTGACCAACCCAACCGTGCCGCAGCTTGGCTGAAGCTACCCGTGGTACTCACCTCCAGTAGTAGACGCAGATCATCCAAGGTCACAGACATAATCATTTCCAATAATAACTATCACTAGATCATGGCTATCAATATATCTAAAGCCAACGGAAAATAATCCCCTGCCGAAGAAGATTTCCATGGAAGAGGTACGCGGTCATAACCGGCATTCTGGCAAGGATCCGCTCATTTTGGCCTTCCGCTCCCCATTTTTGACTCATCAAAACCTGGTTATCTTCGCAAACCTGGTCTCGGCATTGTTTATCGAGGTGTTGCATGGCGTCCGTCTCTCATGCCCGGCGCATGGGCAAATATTTTCTGTTGCTGGATAACCTGCTGGTCATCCTCGGTTTTTTCGTGGTCATGCCACTGATCAGCATCCGTTTCGTCGATGAGTTGGGCTGGGCCGCCAGCATCGTCGGACTAGCACTCGGCTTGCGGCAACTGACCCAACAGGGGCTGGGTCTATTCGGCGGCTCCCTGGCCGACCGCTTCGGCGCCAAACCGCTTATCGTCATCGGTATGCTGCTACGAGCCCTGGGCTTTGCCAGCCTGGCCTTGGCCGACAGTCCCTGGATCCTGATCGCCTCCTGCGTACTCTCCGGCTTGGGAGGTATGTTGTTTGATCCGCCGCGCTCGGCGCTGATCATCAAATTCACCACGCCTCAGGAGCGGGGCCGCTTCATCTCCCTGATGATGGTACAAGACAGCGCCGGTGCCGTACTCGGAGCCTTGCTGGGCAGTTGGTTGCTGAGTTACAACTTCCAGTGGGTGTGCTGGACGGCGGCCGCACTCTTCTGTCTGGCCGCCTTGTGTAATGCTCTGCTGTTGCCCGCCTACCGGCTGTCGCTGCGTCGCCTGCCGATGCGGGAGGGGATGCACGAAGTACTGCGGGATCGCCGCTTCGTGTGGTTTGTCCTGACCTTGAGCGGCTATTTCGTACTCGGCGTGCAGGTGATGCTGATGCTGCCCATCCTGGTCAAAGAGATGGCGGGTAGCGCTCAGGCGGTCGGCTGGATGTATATGCTCGATAGCGTCATCGCCCTGAGTTTGCTCTACCCGTTGGCTCGCTGGAGCGAAAAGCGCTTCTCGTTGCCCGCACGCCTCATGGCTGGCTTGAGTCTGATGACCCTCGCCTTGGTGCTGGTGCCACTGGCGCACCACCTATTGGCACTATTTACCTTGATAGGATTGTTCTATCTGGGCTGCAGCATCGCCGAACCGGCTCGTGAAACCTTGATTACCTCGCTGGCCAACCCGAATGCCCGCGGCAGCTATATGGGCCTCAGCCGAATTGGTTTGGCTCTGGGCGGCATGGCCGGTTACCTGGGTGGCGGTTGGTTGTTTGACCTTGGTCGTCATGGCGACTGGCCGGCCTTACCCTGGTTAATCCTGGGGCTGGTCGGCATCCTCACCCTGTTGACGTTGGCGTGGCAGTTTCGGCGTCCCCGATCCAATGAGATCGCCGAGCTCAGCGCCTATCCGTTAGCATGAGCGGCGGATGGTGAAATCCACGCATATCGCGCCACGTCCGGCTATCCATCTCGGGAACAGCCGGAGTATGCTGCGCACCTGAACACTGGTTGTTACCCTGGATCCTGCCCATGTACCATATCGTCTTTGTCGAGGATGACCCGGAATTGGGTCAACTGATTGCCGAGTTTCTTTCCCGTCATGACATGTCGGTGCATATCGAATCGCGTGGTGATCGCGCCCTGGCATGCATAGCGTCGCAACAGCCCGATCTGGTACTGCTGGATATCCTGTTACCCGGGGTTGATGGCCTGACCCTGTGTCGGGATCTTCGTCCAACCTTCGATGGGCCGATTATCATGTTGACGGCATTAGACAGTGACATGAACCAGATCCTCGGACTGGAGCTGGGGGCTAACGATTACATCCTAAAAACCACTCCGCCCTCGGTGTTGCTGGCGCGTTTGCGCGTCCAACTACGGCAGCGCCCGACGCCACCACGGGTCGAGAGTGGCAGTCGACTGCTCAGCCAGCGTCAGCTGAGCTTTGGCGAGTTGCGTATCGACCCCCAGAGCCGAGATGTGCGCTTAGCCAATCGTTCGATTGCCCTATCGACCGCCGACTTTGATCTACTGTGGGAGCTAGCCTGTCACGCCGGTCAGGTGGTGAGCCGGGAACATCTGTTCAAACTGCTCCGCGGCGTTGACTATGATGGGCTGGATCGCAGCATGGATGTGGCCATCTCCCGTCTGCGACGCAAACTGGGGGATGACTCCAGCGATCCGCATCGCATCAAGACGGTGCGTCATCGTGGTTACCTATTTGCTCCCAATGCTTGGGAACCGGCCTCCCCTTCACACTGAGTCATCACAGCATGCGCAAACTCTTTATCCAGTTTTACCTGCTGCTCATGGGTTGTTTCTTGGTGATGGCACTCCTTATCGGCGGTGTCTACCGCCTGACTGCCGAGCGGGCCATGGACAAGTCGCTGGATGATTTGATGCAAGGAGCCCTCTCCTTGCTGCGCAGTGAGTTGCGACACACGCCTCCTGAACAATGGGCCTCCAAGCTGGAGCAGATCGATTCCCCCCTCTCGTTCGATATTCGGGTGCAGCCGCTGCAGGAGGCTGAAGCCAGTGTCGAGTCCTCGGCCCGAGCGGCGCTGCTGGATGGCGATATCATCATGCTCGAAGAGCAGGATCGGTTCCTGCAGCGTCTACCACAAAGCGATTATGTGAT
>Ga0247725_1000951_pt1 | contig 16851 bp, 20 predicted proteins | sample OKSTACKMCFT3sol_FD_183021 | JGI IMG/M metagenome (GOLD analysis project Ga0247725, IMG submission 183021) | Subsurface sediment microbial communities from gas well in Oklahoma, United States - OK STACK MC-FT3-sol | ecosystem: Environmental > Terrestrial > Deep subsurface > Rock core/Sediment... | reverse complement strand
GAAGACCGGCGAGCGCTTCCCGCTCGACCACCCCCGACAGCCGTCACGATCGCCGGCCGGACGTCCCTTCCGCGCCATCGGGTGAGGAAGAGTATGGCTGGGGATTCAACGCGGATCACAGAGCGACGTGTAAAAGCGAGAAGTGGTTGAAATCGTTCGGTTCGAGTCCGGATACGCGGATCATAGAGCGCCGCGAACGCTCCTTCTCCCCTTGCGGGAGAAGGTGTCAGCGAAGCTGACGGATGAGGGGTCGATAGACGGCGCCGCCGCGCAACCCCTCACCCGGCCCTCCGGGCCACCCTCTCCCACAAGGGGAGAGGGACTTTCGAACCTCAGCGCTTCTTCGCGGCCAGCGCCTTCGCGTCAAACCCGAACGCGTGGCGCATGACCTGGAAGATGTAGCTTTCCTCGACCACGCCGCGCACCAGATAGGCTTGCGGGCCGTCGGCGAAGACGCCGACGTCCTCGCCCGCGTGGGCGGCGCTGTAGAGGTTCACGACCGCCTGCTGGTGGTAGTCGACGTCGTCCAGGTCTTCCTTGGCCGGATCGGCGCGGGTGTCACTGCCCAGAGGGCCGCCGGGCCCCGTCGCGAACATGAGAGTCGTATAGGCCTTGCCGTCGGCGGCGATCGCCGGCTCGCCCTCGTTGCCCGCCACGCCCAGGATCGGCGAGTTGCGCGGCGCGTAGCCCGAGATCACCAGGCCGTGGCTGTGGTCGGCCGTGACCACGACCAGCGTGTCCTTGAGGTCGACCTTGGCCAGCACCGCGTCGATGGCCTTGGAGAACTCGACCGTCTCGCTCAGCGTGCGCTTGGCGTTGCCCAGGTGGCTGCCCATGTCGATCTTGCCGCCCTCGACCATCAGGAAATAGCCGTTCGGGTTCTTGGAGAGGATATCCACGGCCGTCGTCGCCATCTCGGCCAGGGTCGGCACGCCCTGCCCCAGCACCGGGCGCTCGACCTCGTAAGGCAGGTGCTCGGAGGCGAACAGGCCCAGCACGTGCTTGGTGTCGGCGGGGAGCGCCTTCAGCTGATCGACGGTGGTGACATAGGCGGAAGCCCCGCCCTCCGCCTTCAGCCATTCGGCGGTCAGGTCGCGGCCGTCGGCGCGCTTGCCGTCCTTGTCCCCGGGCAGGAAGCGCGAGCGACCGCCGCCCATGACGACGTCCAGGCGCAGGGCGTCGGGCGCCTCGACCAGTTGCCGGGCGATGTCCTTGCAGCCGCCCTTGATGGCCTCGACGGGCATGTCGCTGTCGCCTTCCCAATCACGATAGGCCGTATGGGCGTAGGCGCCGGCGGGCGTGGCGTGGGTGACGCGGGTCGTGGTGACCGCGCCGGCCGCCTTGCCGTTGGCCTTGGCCAGCTCGGCCAGGGTCTGGACCGCATTGCCCTTCTCGGTCTCGCACTTCTCGCCGATCGCCGCGCCGGTCAGGCCGATGATCTTGTTGCGCGTCTTCACGCCGGTCATGATCGCCGTGATGCCGGCGGCGCTGTCGGTGACCTGGGTGTCGTGGCTGTAGGTCTTGGAGAGCGCCGCGTAGGACAGCTTCTCGAAGGCCAGCGAATTGGACTCGCCGTCGACGCCCTTTTGCTGGCCGTCATAGATGCGGCCGGCCGTGACCGTCGAAATGCCCATGCCGTCGCCCAGGAACAGGATGACGTTCTTGGCCCGGCCGGTGTTGGGAACCACCGTCAGCTGCCGCGCCAGAGCCGCTTCGCCCGCCTTGTAATAGGGATCGGCGGCGCTGACGGCCGCCATGGGCCCGCCGACCTGGGCGTGAGCGAAGGTCGAGATCGAGGCGGACGCCACCAGGGCGAGAACAAAGGGGCGGATCAAGGCCAAGCTCCATGAGGAATCGGCCCGATTTGCTCCCGGCGTGTGACAGTTTTTCCGTTGGTGACGACGAAGCGCGCTTCAGGCGCGTCGCACCCGCCAGGCGAAGGCGGTGGCCGCGGCCAGCAGCACCGCCGCACCGGCCTGATGCAGAACGCCCAGGGTGATCGGTACGGCCGCCATCAGGGTCCAGACGCCCAGCAAGGCCTGCAGGACGACAATCACCGCCAGGGCCGTCGCGATCGCCTTGCTGCCAGCCGCCAGGGGCCTGTCGCGCCGGGCGATCACCGCGATGGCGATCCCGGCGACGAACAAGGCGTAGGCCACCAGACGATGGTGCAGCTGCACCGCGCCGTGGCTGTGCGCGATCGTGCCCCAGAAGCCGGCGCCGAAATAGTCGGCCGGGAAGAAGCGGCCGTTCATCAGCGGCCAGTCATTGTAAACCAGGCCCGCGTCGTTTCCGGCCACCAAGGCGCCCAGCAGGCTCTGGAAGAACACCGCCCCCAGGAAGGCCAGCGCCCAGCCGCGCCAGGGCGAACGCTCCTCGACGCGCGGCGCGCCGTTCCAGGCGTCCAGGGCGGTCCAGATCAGGACCACGAACAGCGCCAGGGCCAAGCCCAGGTGCGTCATCAGGCGTTCCGGCGCCACCGAGACCCGCTCGGACAGGCCGCTGGAGACCATCCACCAGCCGACGAGACCCTGCAGGCCGCCCAGGCCCAGCATCACGGCGCAGCGCCAGATCAGCCGGCGCGGAATGTCGCGGCGGATCAGGAAGACGATGAACGGGATCGCGAAGACGACGCCGACGGTCCGTCCCAGCAGGCGGTGCGCCCACTCCCACCAGAAGATCCCTTTGAACCCCTCCAGCGTCATGTCCGGATTGACCAGCTTGTACTGGGGGATCTGCTTGTAGAGCTCGAAACTCTCGCGCCAGGCCTGGTCCGACATCGGCGGCAGGGCGCCCATGATCGGCTGCCACTGGGTGATCGACAGGCCCGAATCCGTCAGGCGCGTCGCGCCGCCGACGACGACCATGGAAAAGACCATGGCGGCCACGATGAAGAGCCAGATCGCAACAGGACGCGAACGGTCGGAACGCAGGAAAGACGTCATGGAATCGGAAAAGCGTCACTTCTGGGCCGAAATGCGGCCGAACCTTCCCTACGCCCGCCTCGCGCACGCATCAATGCCGTAAGGCCACGCATGACGCCGCGCGCGCATCATGGCAAAAGCGCCGCCAGGAGGAGCGTATGAGCGGTACAGGCGTCTTCGCGGCGGCGATCGTCGGCATTATCGCCGGCTGGATCGCCGATTTCGTTCTGGATCGACGCCACTCCCTGTTCATCAAGCTCTTGATCGGCGTGATCGGCGCGTTCATCGGAGCGTTCGTGGCGACGCGCATCGATCTTCACGTCAGCGGATTCGTTGGCGAACTGATGGTCTCCAGCGTGGGCGCCATCGTGTTCCTGGCCGTGCTCGGCCTTTTCCGGAGACCCGCGTGAGCGCTCCCCTCATTCCGGCCCGTCTGCGAAAGCTGATCGGCTCGATCGCCGTGATGGCCGTTCTGTTCGCCTGGATCTGGATTTTCACCAGCCTCTACGACCGCCTGCCGCAGAACCGCTTCGTGCACCTCGTCTACTTCGTGGCGCTGGGCATGGGCTGGATCCTGCCCGTGATTCCGCTGATCTCGTGGATGGGCAAGGCCGACAAGCCGGTCGTGAAGTGAGCAAGCCGGACATGAAAAAGGGCCGCCTTTCGGCGACCCTTTCGGCTTCCGCTGTTCCCGAAGGAAATGGTCGGAGCGACAGGATTCGAACCTGCGACCCCTTGACCCCCAGTCAAGTGCGCTACCAGGCTGCGCCACGCTCCGACGCGGAAGAGGCGCTCTTATAGGCGCCGGTCCGGGGTTGGGCAACTGCCATTTCCGAGGAAAACGCGGGACCGCGAACACCCTTAGCGGGAGAGCAGTCCGTCCAGCCGCGATTTGACGTCCGAAAGATCGCGCAACATGAAGGACAGGCGCTCGCGAGCCTCGTCGTCCAGCCGCCGGACGCCTTGGGCGGGCGCGTCATAGTCGATATCGGCCGCCAGCTTGGCGGAGCCGTTGGCGCCAAGCCCCGCGGCGATCACCTGCGCCAGGCCGTGGTCGCGATGCAGCTTCTGCACGCCCTTGATGGTGAGGCCTTCGCTGTGGAGCAAGGTGCGGACGCCGTTCAGCACGGCCACGTCCTGCGGACGATAGAAGCGCCGTCCGCCAGCGCGTTTCATGGGGCGAATGAAGGAGAACTTGGTCTCCCAGAAGCGCAGGACGTGCTGCGGCACGCCCAGCTCCTCGGCGGCTTCGGAAATCGTGCGGAAGGCGTTCGGCCCCTTCGCCACCGCACGAATCCTAGTCGCCCAAGGCGCGGTCGATTCGCGCCTTCATGACCTGGGAAGCGCGGAAGCCGATCACGCGCCGGGGCTCGATCTCGGCGGGCTCGCCCGTCTTGGGATTGCGCCCCATCCGAGCCCGCTTGGCGCGAACCTGGAAGACGCCGAAGCCGGAAAGCTTGACCGTCTCGCCCTTCTCCAGGGCCTCGGCCACCAGATCCAGGGTGCGCTCGACGAGGCCGGCGCAGTCCTGACGGGTCAGGCCGACCTCCTCGTGGACCGCCTCGCATAGGTCGGCCCGGGTCAAAGTAGAGCCCTTCATGCAACCCCCTTCACGCGTATCCTGGCGGCCACGAGACCACCTCCGATAGAGCACTCGCGGCGAACAAGAGCTTGATGCGGCCGCCCTCAACCAGCCACGCCCTCGCCCACCGATGACCTCATGCCGTGATTATCGCGTGAAGTCAAAGGCTCAAGGTCAACAGTTCATGCCATATTCGAGGCTTGCGCCATGATGCGCGTCAAAGGCGCAGAACGCAGGCGCCCCAGGTCAGACCGCCGCCCATGGCCTCCAGCAGCAAGAGGTCGCCCTTCTTGATCCGACCGTCCTTGACGCCCTCGGCGAAGGCCAGCGGGATCGAGGCGGCCGAGGTGTTGGCGTGGACGGCGACCGTCGAGATCACCTTCTGCTCGTCGATGCCGCAGCGATGGGCGACGCCCTGGAGGATTCGCTGGTTGGCCTGGTGGGGAATGAACCAGTCGACGTCGGCGACCGCCACCCCGGCCTTGTCGGCGGCGGCGTGAATCGCTTCGGAGATGTTGACCACGGCGTGCTTGAAGACCTGGTTGCCCAGCATCCGCAGCTTGCCGACCGTGCCCGTCGTCGACGGACCGCCGTCGACATAGAGCAGATCCTGCTTCGTGCCGTCGGCGCGCAGGGCGAAGCCCAGCATGCCGCGGTCCTCGGTCGTCCCCTGCCCTTCGCCGGGCTCGAGAACCACCGCGCCCGCGCCGTCGCCGAACAGCACGCAGGTGCCGCGATCGCTCCAGTCCATCAGACGCGTCATGGTCTCGGCGCCGATGACCAGGGCGCACTTGGCGTTGCCGCGCGCCACGAAGCCGTCGGCGACGCTCAGCGCATAGACGAAGCCCGAGCAGACGGCCTGGACGTCGAAGGCGATGCCGACCGGCGCGCCCAGCTTGCGCTGGACGATCGTGGCGACCGCCGGGAAGGTCAGATCCGCGGTGGTGGTGGCGACGATGATCAGGTCGACGTCGGCCGCGGTCTTGCCGGCGGCGGCCAGCGCCTCCTTGGCGGCCTCGACCGCGAGGTCAGAGACCGGCTGGTCGTCGGCGGCCTGGTGGCGCTGGCGGATGCCGGTCCGCTCGACGATCCATTCGTCGCTGGTGTCGACGAACTTGGCCAGATCGTCATTGGTCACGACCTTGGGGGGCAGATAGGCGCCGACGCCGGTCACTACGCTACGAACTACGCTCACTCGGCCGCTCCCTGGGGATCAACGCCGGGATCGGGCTCCTCGCCGGAGACCTCGTCCTTGGCCGCGGCGGCGGTCAGGCGCTTCAGATTTCTGTCGATCTCGGCGCGGAAATCGCTGCGCGCGAGGTTGGTCGCGACCCGGATCGCCGAGGCGAAGCCGCCCGCGTCCGCGCCGCCGTGGCTCTTGACCACGATTCCGTTCAGGCCCAGCAGCGGCCCGCCGTTCACCCGGCCCGGATCCAGGCGCTGGCGCATCTTCTTCAGCGCGCCCGAAGCCACGGCCGCGCCTAGCATCGCCAGCGGCGTCGAGGTCAGGGTGGACTTGATCTCATTGGAGAAGAACCGCGCCAAGCCCTCGGCGGTCTTCAGGGCCACATTGCCGGTGAAGCCGTCGGTGACGACCACGTCCACCGTGCCGTAGGCGATGTCGTTGCCCTCGACGAAGCCGTGATAGTCGAAGTCGAGCTTGGTCTCGCGCAGGATGGCGTGCGCCTCGCGCACCTCCTCGTGGCCCTTCTGCTCCTCGGAGCCGACGTTCAGCAGGCCGACGGTCGGGCGGTGAGAGCCGTGCACCGCGTGGTGGAAGGCCGCGCCCATGATCGCGAACTCGACCAGCTGGGCCGCGTCGCTCTCGACATTGGCGCCGACGTCCAGCACCGCCGTGACGCCCTTCATGGTCGGCCAGTTGGCGACGATGGCCGGGCGCTCCAGTCCCGCGCCCATGCGCAGGATCAGCTTGGAGATCGCCATCAGGGCGCCGGTGTTGCCGGCCGAGACGCAGGCGTGGGCTTCGTTCTCGCGCAGCGCCTCGATCGCGTTCCACAGGCTGGAGCCCTTGCCCCGGCGCATGGCCTGGGCGGGCTTCTCGTCCATGCTGATGGCCTTGTCGCAGTGACGGACCTCGCTGACGGCCTTGGCCGCCGGGCATTTGGCCAGCTCGGCCTCGATGGCCGCGCCGTCCCCATGCAGCAGGAAGCGCACGCCCGGCAGCGCCTGGGCCGCGAGCGCGACGCCGGGCACGACGATGGAGGGGCCATGATCGCCGCCCATGGCGTCGATCGAGATGACGACGGATTGAGTCACGTGGCGCTGAGAGCTCCGGCAGGCGGCCAGCCGCCTTCAAGGCGGCGGACGATACATCCGCGTGAATATCACGCAAGCGGTCGAGTCGGGGCCTTTAGCCCTGGTCGTCCTTCAAATTCAGCCCCTTCAGCGCCGCGAACGGGGACAATTCCACCGGTTCGGGCGGTTGAACGAACACCGCGCCGGGCTTGCGCGGGAACGGATCCAGCTCCAACGCCAAGTGCTCGACCACATAGCCCGAGACGTCGACTGATTGGCCTTCCAGCACGTCGGGCGGATCGTCGCCATCGGGATCAGCGCCCAGGTCGCCGAACTCTTCCTGCGGCGCGTTCTCGCTGTTGGCGGGCAGGACGCGGAGGCTGAAGCGGGCGTCGATCGGCGTCTCGAAGTCGTCGGCCGTCGCGCTGCAGGTCTGGACGACCCGCGCGCGCAGGACGCCCGAGATCTCGGCGCCGTCCAGCCACGAGGTCAGGAACACCTCGGCCGAAAGCGCCTCCAGGCTGACGAGGCCCAGCTGCTTGGCGATCGCCTGGCGTTGTTCGGCGCTGGGCTCCAGGCGCAGCTTCACGGCGCCACGATCGACCTGGGACAGCGGAATCTCGCAGGGCCAGGGCGCGGTCACGGGTTCGGCCAAGTCACGTCTCCTTGCAGCAACGCGGCCAGCGGCTGGTCCGCCAGCGCCGCGCGCGTCTTGATCAGATAGGCGTTCAAGGCGGCGACGTCGCCCTCGCCCCTTTCCTCGAACGCGGTGCGGGCCAGGAAGTCGCGAGTCGCGGCCTCGTCCGGCAGGCTGGCGACGGCCTCGTCATAGGTCTTCAGGCGGCCGTAGAAGGCGCCGGCCAGCTTCTTCATCTTCTTGCCGACCGCGGTGTCGGCCACGCCGATCTCGCGAAAGGCGTCGTCGAGCCCCTTCACATAAGAATCGAACACCGCCTGCGAGGTCTCCGCCGCGGCGTCGCCCTGCCCTTTCAACCGCTCGATCAGGAAGATCACGTGCAGGCTGAACAGTTCAAAGCGCCCTTCCATCGAGTCGCGGACGCCGAAATCGCGATAGAAAGCCGGCGAACGCGCCTGGGCCACGGCCGATGCGTAGAGCTTGGCCCCCGCCGCCTTGGCGGGCCTGGGCTTTAGCCATCGATCCAGAAACATTGAAACGCCTCGATTTCGCCGCGACATCCCGCTAGAGGCGGGGTCCGCTTTCACGCGGGCATTGAACTAAGCTCCCGCGGGCGATAGGTCAAAGTCTGCATTTTTCCGGTTCGGAGCCTTGATGTCTCGCCCCGCCGTTTTCGCCGCCGCCGTCCTGGCCCTGGCTGTCGCCACTTCGGCCTGTACGCCGCTGACGAGCTATTCCGGCTTTCAGGCCATCGAAGCCAAGCCCGCCGACATGAAGGTCGGCGAGGACAGCAAGTCGACCTTGATGGAAAAGCTGGGCTCGCCGTCGGCCGTTTCGACCTTCGACAACAACACCTGGTACTACATCTCCCAGACGACCGACCGGGTGGCCTTCTACTACCCGCGCGTGATCAAGCGCGACGTCGTGGCGATCAAGTTCAATCCGGCCGACGAGAAGGTCGCCTCGGTGAACACCTACACGCTGAAGGACGGCAAGGTCATCGCCTACAACGGTCGCGAGACGCCGACCCGCGGTCGCGAGATGACGATCCTGGAACAACTGCTCGGCAACGTCGGTCGCGGCGGCATGCTTCCGCAAGACGACGAGGCCCCCGGCCAACGCCCTGGCGACCGTCGTTAACATTCGACCAAGGCAAAGCTTTACGAAAGCCGCCCGCCGCAAGGTGGGCGGCTTTTCTTATGCTCCCAGACAGTATTCGAGAATCGCCGCAACCAACCGGCGGACGATTTACTATGAATTCAAAATTGACCATCTTTCTTGAGACATATTGTCGCGCCCTAAACACTCCATAAACCCAGTTTGGGCGATCCTCGAATTCTGATGACGCGCAAGCAGCGCGCCAGCGAATTCACGGAAGCTAAGGAGGCGCGCTGTGGAAACAACAGATCTTCGTGCGCTGTCCGTCCTGCTGATCGACGACAACGCCAATATGCGCAGGGTGATCACCACCATCCTGAAGTCGGCGGGCGTCCGGAAGATCTACGAAGCCGACGATGGCCTCGGAGCCTTGCGAATCTTTCAGTCGAAAGAGATCGACATCATCTTCACCGACCTGGTGATGCACCCGGTCGATGGCTTGGCGTTCGTCAAGTGGGCCCGCACCTCGACGGCCAGCCCCAATCGTTTCGTTCCGATCATCATGATGACCGGCCACGCCACGCAGCGAACCTTGAACGAGGCGCGCATGGCTGGGGTGACCGAATTCCTGGCCAAGCCGCTGACGGCGCGGACGGTGATGCATCGCATCAACGAGATCATCAACAATCCCCGCCCCTTCGTGCAGGCCAAGGCGTATTTCGGTCCCTGCCGTCGTCGGCGGATCGACCACGACTTCGTCGGCGTGGACCGCCGGAGCGAAGTGCCGATCGACGTGATTCCAAGGGTCCAGGACGCTCTCGCCGAGATGGATCCCGAAGACGTCTACTGATCGGCCCGAATGAGAAAACGCCCCGGAGTCTCCTCCGGGGCGTTTCCATTTCAGGCGCTTTTCTTGATCAGCCGCCGTGGGCCAGGACCGCCAGCAGCAGCAGGGCCACGATGTTGGTGATCTTGATCATCGGGTTCACGGCCGGCCCCGAGGTGTCCTTGTAGGGGTCGCCGACGGTGTCGCCCGTGACGGCGGCCTTGTGGGTCTCGCCGCCCTTCTTGTGCAGGACGCCGTTCTTGTCGGTGAAGCCTTCCTCGATCACCTTCTTGGCGTTGTCCCAGGCGCCGCCGCCGCTGGTCATCGAGATGGCGACGAACAGGCCGGTGACGATCACGCCCATCAGCATGGCGCCGAGCGCCGCGAAGGCGTCGACCTTGCCGGCGATGGCGTTGATCACGAAGAACAGCACCACCGGCGAGACGACCGGCAGCAGGCTGGGCACGATCATCTCGCGGATGGCCGCCTTGGTCAGGATGTCGACGGCGCGGCCGTATTCCGGCTTCACCTCGCCCGTCATGATGCCCGGGTTCTCGCGGAACTGACGACGCACCTCGGCCACGACCGACTCGGCCGCGCGGCCGACGGCGGTCATCGACATGCCGCCGAACAGGAACGGCAGCAGGCCGCCGAACAGCAGGCCGACCACGACGTACGGGTTCGACAGGTCGAAGGTCACCGGGCCCATGCCGTCGAAGAAGCTGCCCGGCGTCGCATTGGCCGAGAAGAACTTCAGGTCCTCGGTATAGGCGGCGAACAGCACCAGGGCGCCGAGACCGGCCGAGCCGATGGCGTAGCCCTTTGTCACGGCCTTGGTGGTGTTGCCGACGGCGTCCAGGGCGTCGGTGGTGACGCGCACTTCCGGCGGCAGGCCCGCCATCTCGGCGATGCCGCCGGCGTTGTCGGTGACGGGGCCGAAGGCGTCCAGGGCGACGATGAAGCCGGCCAGCGACAGCATGGTCGTGGTGGCGATCGCGATGCCGAACAGGCCGGCCAGGTTATAGGTGACGACGATGCCGACGATGATGGTCAGGGCCGGCAGGGCCGTGGCTTCCAGCGACATGGCCAGGCCCTGGATCACGTTGGTGCCGTGACCCGAGACCGAGGCCTGGGCCACCGACTTCACCGGGCGGAAGTTCGTGCCGGTGTAGTACTCGGTGATCATCACGATGGCGGCGGTGACCGCCAGGCCGACCAGACCGCAGTAGAACAGGCCGTCGGCCGTGTAGGTGCGGGCTTCGGTCACCACAGGGGCCGGGACCAGCTGGTGCAGCACGTACCAGACCGCCGGGATCGACAGGAGGCCGGTCACGATCAGGCCCTTGTACAGCGCGCCCATGATGTTCTGGCTCTTGCCCAGGCGGACGAAGAAGGCGCCGATGATCGAGGTGACGATGCAGACCGCGCAGATGGCCAGCGGCAGCAGCATCATCGCGCCCACGGCCTCGTGGCCGCGGAAGAAGATCGCCGCCAGGACCATGGTCGCGACGGTGGTCACGGCGTAGGTCTCGAACAGGTCGGCGGCCATGCCGGCGCAGTCGCCGACGTTGTCACCGACGTTGTCGGCGATGGTCGCGGCGTTGCGGGGATCATCTTCCGGGATACCCGCCTCGACCTTGCCCACCAGATCGCCGCCCACGTCGGCGCCCTTGGTGAAGATGCCGCCGCCAAGACGCGCGAAGATCGAGATCAGCGAGGCGCCGAAGCCCAGGGCCACCAGGGCGTCGACGACGCCTCGGCCCGTCGGCTCAAGACCCAGGACGTCGGTCAGCACCCAGTAGTAGCCGGCCACGCCCAGCAGGGCGAAGCCCGCCACCAGCATGCCGGTGACGGCGCCGGAGGTGAAAGCCAGCGACAGGCCCTTGGCGAGGCCCTCGGAGGCGGCCTGGGCGGTGCGGACGTTGGCGCGCACCGAGATCAGCATGCCGGCGAAGCCCGCCGCGCCCGACAGCACCGCGCCGACCAGGAAGCCGAGGGCGGCCCACGGGCCGATCAGCAGATAGACGGCGACGAGAATGACCGCGCCGACGATGGAGATGGTGAGATACTGCCGCCGCAGATAGGCTTGAGCGCCTTCCTGGATCGCCGCGGCGATCTCTTGCATGCGTGCGTTGCCGGCCGAGGCCCGCATCAGACTGGCCGTCTGCACGGCGCCGTACAGCACCGCCAGAAGCCCGGCCCCGATGGCCAGATAAAGCCAAAGACTCATTAGATTCTTCGCCCCTTCGCGCTTCTTTGCAACGAGGGGACGCCGATCCGTCGGCGGCGACCTTGAGCCAACTCAAACAAGCCAACTCAATCGCCGTCGAGGTCGACAAGCGGGCCTTTTTGGCCTCGTGCCCCCTCGTTCTCCCTGAAATGACGGCCGAACGGCGTCATCCCAAGGACACTGTCAGATGCCCGGGAGGCGCGCAACCCGCGTCAGAACAAGCGATTCCGCGCTCCTAGAGCGCCGGCGTCGGCGGTTTAGGGGCTAGGCGCGTCCGGCTTTTGCTGGATCGCGCGCAGGGCGGCGGCGTTCGGCGGCATGACGTGCTGACGCGGAACCTGCTTGGCGATTTCCACGGCCGCGACCTTACCCTTACCGAACAGAGTGGCGCATTGGCTAAGGACGAAGGCCTGGAGACGAGGTCCGTCGACTTCCTGCCAGGTGTCCTGACGCACGAACGGCGTGCGGTACGAAGCCCGCATGATGGCGTCGCGCAGCGCTGGTTCCTGAGCCTTGAAGCTCTCGACTTCGGCGCCCGAGGTCAGCCTGAGCGTCAGGGCCACGAAGACGTAGTTGACGATCCGCCCATTGGCGATGATCGGGATCGTCATCGAGCCAAGCTTGTAGGTCGGGTCGAGCGCCTGCTCCCCCCCTTCCTTCTTCTTCTCGGATCGGGCGAACGCCGGCCCGCTTGTCACCGCGACGGCGGCGAGGCTCAGTAGGAATCGGCGTGAAAAGGTCGGGCTCATGCCCCGCTTCTAGCAAGCGGGGCTTGATATTCCCCTACCGGCGGAAAGCTCTAGCCGTGCAGCCAGCCCAGGCGCGACGGGGTCACGTCGCGGCCCTTGTAATAGGCCGACACGCCCTCGCCCTCGACGAACTCGCCGATCTCGCTGACCTTCACGCCCGCCGCCGCGGCGGCGATGCGGAAGTTCCAGGCCTCGTTGGGATCGACGGCGCAGACGATCTCGTAGTCATCGCCGCCGGAGGCCAGGGAAATGCGCCCCTCGACCTGCTCGGGCTGAAGCTCGAGCCAAGCCTGACCGCCCGGCGAGAGCGGCAGGCGTTCCAGGTCGACGCGGACGCGGCAGCCGCTGGCCTTGGCGATGTGGCTGCTGTCGGCCAGCAGGCCGTCGGAGACGTCGGCGGCGGCCTTGGCGTGCTGGCGCATGGACTCACGAAGGCCGATGCGCGGCTCGGGCTGACGATAACGGCGCAGAAGCCCGCCGTCGGGATCGGCGACCTCGCCCCATTGGGCCAGCAGGCCGAGCCAACCGTCGCCGATCGTGCCGGACACCATGAGCCTGTCGCCCGGCTTGGCGCCCCGACGCAGGATCGCCTCGCCCTGGGGAACCCAGCCCAACAGGGTCGCCGACAGCACCAGCGGGCCCGAGGTGGTCACCGTATCGCCGCCCAGCAGCGAAATGTCGAACAGCGCCCCGTCTTCCGCCAGGCCCCGGGCGAAGGTCTCGCGCGAGGTGACGTCCGAGCCCGAGGGCCAGCCGACGGACAGGAAATAGCCGTAGGGCTCGGCGCCCTTGGCGGCGAGGTCGGAGAGATTGGTGCGCAGCAGCTTGCGCGCGACCACGTCCAGCGCCTCGTCGACCAGGAAGTGCACGCCGCCGACCATGGCGTCCTTGGTGATCACCAGGTCATAGCCAGGCCGCGACGGCAGCACGGCCGCGTCGTCCAACAGATCCAATGCGGCCGGATCGCCCCGCGTCAAAGGACGCAGGAGGCGTTCGATATGGTCGAACTCGGTCGCGGGCGCCACCGCTGTGGATGGCGCCTCGTCTTCAGCGAACCAGTCTTCTTCGTCAGTCTCTTGCATCACGGGCGATCGCGTCGAGGGCGCCATTGATGAAGCCTGACTCAGGACCCTCAAAAAAGGATTTCGCTATCTCGACATACTCATTGATGACGACTTCGGTCGGAACGTCCGGCCGATACATCAATTCGTAGGCGCCGGCGCGCAGAACGGCGCGCGCCGTGGCGTCCAGGCGCTCAAGCCGCCAGCCCGAGGCCAGACGCTTGACGATTCCCTGATCCACCTTGGCCTGATGGGCCACAACGCCCTTCGCCAGCTCGGCGAAGAAGGTTTCATCGGCCTGCGCCAGGCGTTCGCCCTCGACGTCGCGGTCGAAGCGATGCTCGGAGAATTCACGGATGACCGAGTCGACGCCGGCCCCCGAAACTTCCATCTGATAGAGGGCCTGGACGGCCGCCAGGCGCGCGACCGAGCGCGGTTGGGTGCGGGGTGCGCTCATCTGCCGCGCCCCAGAAGCTGGCGTTTCAGCGCGATGGTCTCCAGGCAGGCCTTGGCGGCCGCGCCGCCGCGATCGCCTTCGCTGACCTTGGCGCGCGCCCAGGCTTGCTGCTCGTCATCGACCGCCAGCACGCCGAAGCCGATCGGCAGGCGGCGGCCGATGCCCAGGTCCTGCAGACCGCGGGCGGTCTCGTTGGAAACGAGCTCGAAGTGGTAGGTCTCGCCGCGGATCACGCAGCCCAGGGCGACATAGCCGTCATAGCGTCGGCCCATCGGGCCTTGGCCGGCGTCTTCCGCCAGGGCGATGGCCGTCGGGATCTGAAGCGCGCTGGAAACCGTGATCACGTCGTATTCCGCGCCATAGGCTTCGATCGCCTGGGCGGCACCGCGCAGCAGCTCGTCGGAGACGCCCGAATGGCTTCGTCCCTCCACGATCAACAGGCGGATGTTGTCTTCAACCATCTAGCTCGACTCTCCACGGCCGCGTCGCGCGCGACCAGAAACACACATTAGGCTTAACGGACTATAGCTCTTCCTCGACGCCGTCGCTCAGTCCCTCTTCCGTGAGGAACTTGGCGAAGTCGCCGGTTTCCTTGAAATCGCGATAGACCGAGGCGTAGCGGACATAGGCCACGTCATCGAGGGATTTCAACGCCTTCATGACCATTTCCCCCACCGTCGAGGACGGAAGCTCGGTCTCGCCCATGCTTTCCAGCTGGCGGACGATGCCGTTGATCATCCGCTCTACCCGTTCCGGGTCCACCGGACGCTTCTGCATCGCCAGGGTGATCGAGCGCACAAGCTTGTCGCGATCGAAGGGCGAGCGGCGGCCCGACCGCTTCAGGATGATCAGCTCGCGCAGTTGAACGCGCTCGAAGGTCGTGAAGCGGCCGCCGCACTCCGGGCACATCCGGCGACGGCGGATGGCCGCGCCATCTTCCGACGGGCGGCTGTCCTTGACCTGGCTTTCGGCGTGTCCGCAGAAGGGGCAGCGCATGATGTGGCCCCTCCCGCGGCGCCTGATTCTATTAGTTGTAGATCGGGAACCGGCCCGTCAAGGCCAGCACTTCCTGGCGCACCTTGGCCTCGACCTCGGCGTTGCCGTCGACGCCATTGGCCGCCAGGCCGTTGACCACTTCGCCGATCAATTCGCCGACGCGGGTGAACTCGGCCTCCTTGAAGCCGCGCGTCGTGCCGGCCGGCGTGCCCAGGCGGATGCCCGAGGTGACCGTGAACGGCGCGGTGTCGAACGGCACGCCGTTCTTGTTGCAGGTCATATGGGCGCGCTCGAGGCTGTGCTCGGCGTCGCGGCCCGTCACGCCCTTGGGACGCAGGTCGACCAGCATCAGGTGGCTGTCGGTGCCGCCCGAGACGATGTTGACGCCCGACTTCAGCAGGGCTTCCGACAGCGCGCGGGCGTTGGCGACAACCTGCTTGGCGTAGGCCTTGAACGACGGCTGCAGAGCCTCGCCGAAGGCCACGGCCTTGGCGGCGATGACGTGCTCCAGCGGACCGCCTTGCAGGCCCGGGAACACGGCCGAATTGACCTTCTTGATGATCGCTTCGTCGTTGGTGAGGATCATGCCGCCGCGCGGACCGCGCAGGGTCTTGTGCGTGGTCGTGGTCACGACGTGGGCGTGCGGGATCGGGCTCGGATAGGCGCCGCCCGCGATCAGGCCGGCATAGTGCGCCATGTCGACCATCAGATAGGCGCCGATCGAGTCGGCGATCTGGCGGAACTTGGCGAAGTCGATCTCGCGGCTGTAGGCGCTGCCGCCGGCGATGATCAGCTTGGGCTTCTCGCGCTGGGCGATCTCGGCCACGCCGTCATAGTCGATCAACTGGTCCTGCTGGCGCACCGAATAGGAGATCGGCTTGAACCACTTGCCCGACTGGTTGGCGGGCGAGCCGTGGGTCAGGTGCCCCCCGGCGGCCAGGTCCATGCCCAGGAAGGTGTCGCCCGGCTGCAGCAGGGCCATGAACACCGCCTGGTTGGCCTGCGAGCCCGAGTGCGGCTGGACGTTGGCGAAACCGGCGCCGAACAGCGCCTTGGCGCGTTCGATGGCGATGGTCTCGATCTCGTCGACATATTCGCAGCCGCCGTAATAGCGCTTGCCGGGATAGCCCTCGGCGTACTTGTTGGTCAGGATCGAGCCCTGAGCCTCGAGCACGGCCTTGGAGACGATGTTCTCCGAGGCGATCAGCTCGATCTGGTTCTGCTGCCGATCCAGTTCGCGACCGATACGATCGAAGATGTCACGGTCGGCGGTGGCGAGGTCCGCGCCGAAAAAGGCGCTGAGGTTGGCTTCATTCATCACGCTCTCCTGGCGCTGCGGGGAGTCGGCAGAGGCGCCCTCTTTAACGAGATAGGCGCGGCAATCAATCTTGGAACCACACGAGAAGCTGTGCGTTGCAGTCCTGCAGGGCGGCTCCGTCCCCCCGCGACATAACAACGACAGCAACGAGAGTGGGATATCTCATGGCGTCTCAGGGCGGCGGCACTTCGGACACGGCAAGTAACAACAGCCTCGACATCCTGGGCCTCAGCGCGGAAATCGTGGCGGCCTATGTAAGCCAGAACACCGTGCCCCAGACGGCCATTCCCGAGCTGATCCGGACGGTGCACGACGCGCTGACGTCGTTGAACAATGGCGGCGAGCCGCCGCGCCCGGTCGAGAAGGCCAAGCCGGCTGTGCCGGTGGGGCGCTCGGTGCAGCACGACTACATCGTCTGCCTGGAGGACGGGAAAAAGTTGAAGATGCTCAAGCGCTATCTGCGCTCGCACTACGACATGAGCCCCGAGGAATACCGTCGCAAGTGGGGCCTGCCGCCCGACTATCCGATGGTGGCGCCGGCCTATGCCGCGCGGCGCTCGGACTTCGCCAAGAAGATCGGGCTGGGCAAGGGCGTGCGGCGCGGCAGCTAAGCGCGTCGGCCGCGCCGGGCATGCGAACGCCGCCGGACTCCGGCGGCGTTTCTCGTTTCGACGATGACGGTTCGAGTCGAAGCTGAAGTGCGTTTCGTCCTTAAGC
>Ga0247725_1000950_pt1 | contig 16854 bp, 15 predicted proteins | sample OKSTACKMCFT3sol_FD_183021 | JGI IMG/M metagenome (GOLD analysis project Ga0247725, IMG submission 183021) | Subsurface sediment microbial communities from gas well in Oklahoma, United States - OK STACK MC-FT3-sol | ecosystem: Environmental > Terrestrial > Deep subsurface > Rock core/Sediment... | reverse complement strand
CCCCAGCGGCTGGGCGGTGACGAAGTTGCCGCTCACCACGCTGATCCGCGCCCCCTGCATTGGGGTGTTGGCGAGCCCCATGGAGAGCTGGGCGGTGATGTCGTATTGCAGGCCGCCACACACCTGTTTGATGATGGTGAAACTCTCGTCATCGGTGACCCGGATCCGCTTGTGATACTGGGCCTCGATACCGGCGCGGGCCAGCGCTTCATCGTTTTGCGGACGTGAACCAAACACCAGCACCAGGCGTATGCCCAGTGTCTGCAGCAGGGCGATATCGCTGACGATATTGGCGAAGTTGGGGTGGCAGATGGCTTCTCCCCCCATCATCAGCACAAAGGTGGCACCCCGATGCACATTGACATAGGGGGTGGATTGCCGGAAGGCATTGACCAGACTGGGTTCGCGTTCACGCACTTGATATTTCTTCCATAAAAAAACAGCGATTGGCTCAATATATGAAAATTAATTCACAAATCAAGACTAAATATTGATTTTGGCCGTTTCTGGTCTACGAGGGGCGGCTTGGCCGTGCGGATCGGGAAAGGATGGTTCGAAGCGCAGATGGCCGTTGGGGCGAGCGGGGAGGGGCCCGCCGGTTGATCCGGCGCGATAAACTGCTATCTTCGATGCTCCTTTTCGTCAGCTGTGTGATTTCACAGGGTTTTATACAAGGACAGAATTCATGGAACAGATTATTTCACCGGCAGATGCCCTGCCGGGACGACGCGAAGCGATGGTGATTGGTCAGCAGCATGCGGTGAATGGCAACCCGACCCAGGGCCCCTGGCCCGAGAACATGGAGATCGCCTGGTTTGGTATGGGCTGTTTCTGGGGCGTGGAGCGCCTGTTCTGGCAGCAATCTGGCGTCTACTCCACCGCGGCCGGATATCAGGGCGGCGTGACCCAGAATCCCACCTACAAAGAGGTGTGCAGCGGCCTGACCGGCCATGCCGAGACGGTGCAGGTGGTGTTTGATCCGGCGGTGATCAGCTACGGCGATCTGCTCAGACTGTTCTGGGAACAGCACGATCCGGCGCAGGGGATGCGTCAGGGCGGGGACATCGGCACCCAGTATCGCTCGGTGATCTTCTATGGTGACGAGAGCCAGCAGATCATTGCCCAGCAGAGCATGGCGGCCTACCAGCAGGCGATGGCGGCAAGCGGCGACAGCCGTGCCATTACCACCCGCATTCTGCCGCTGGCGCCCTTCTACTACGCCGAGGATTACCATCAGCAATATCTGGAGAAAAATCCGGATGGCTACTGCGGATTGGGTGGCATTGGAGTCTGTTTGCCGCCCAGCCTGAACCGCTGAACAGGTTTGTAGTCGATTTCTTAATAAAAGTGAAAATAAATGGTCGGAGGAGGGAACTTATTGCGACCAGTCGGGACTAACTAGGTAGCGTCCAGGGATCGGATGCAAAGTCCAGACACATTTCTTGCCTTGATAACCGCCTGATGAATGAACGCACTGGCGGGTTGAAAATGATAGCAAGCAGGGCTGCCCACCAAGGCGGCCCTTTTCCTTATCTGCTGTTTTGCAATCTTGCGTTGGGCGGGAGAGCCGGACGGCAGATCAGCCGATGGCGCTGTCGAACAGGTTCTTGATGAGATCGATAAATTCGATGAGGAAGGTTTTCTGTTCCGGGGTCGGGGCGCGCAGCCAGACGGCAGAGAGCACCTCTTCCAGATCGGCGACCACGGCGTCGGCCTCCTGCATGATGGCGAAACGCACCTTGGGATCGAGCTGGGGGTTTTGCTCGCAAATGGCCATCAGGTTGCTGGCAACACGGCCACTGACCAGATCTTCGATGGTCTCTTCACCATCGTTCTGCTGCTGGGATTCAAACAATCCCAAACTCTCCACCAGATACTCGATCAGCGAGATATAGCCTTCACTTTCTACCACCATGGTTGCTGCCTCAATACAGTAACAATACGAAAATTAAGCGTATTTTAGTGGCTTGCCCTAGCTTGGCAAGCAGCAGTGCAGGCGATGGCGAGTAAAACTGACTCCGCCTCGTTCCACGCACTCCAGCCCGGTCAACGTAAAGCCATGTCGTAAAAATAGCTCATAACTGAAGGCGCTGGCCTCGGTGGTGATGAGGGTCATACCGAGCCCTCGGGCCCCCGCGAGCGCCGTGGTGAGCAGCAGATTGCCCAGACCCTGGCGCTGATGGTCGGCGCTCACATAGAGCAGACTGAGGTGGCCATCGGGGCTCAGGGTGACAAAACCGAGGGGCACATTTGCCTGCTCCGCCACCCAGCCGTGGTGCTCGCGCAGCTGGCTGACAAAGCCCGGATGTTGTGAACCGAGGGCCCACTGCTCCACCTGTTCGGCGCTGTAGTGCTCGGGGCCGCTGCGTCGCACCGCCTGCTCAAACAGGGTCACGAGAGCGGGGATATGTGCCTCGCCAAGGGGGACAATACAAAGTGCTGGATTAAGTGCTGGCGTCATAAGGATGGGCCGTCAGTAGGGGGGAGGGGGTGCGGCGCCTGTGGCCGTTTGGCTTTGGGCAGACCCGCGACAACCCGCTCATAGGAGTGGTGCACCCAGCCCTGCCACAGATCATCCGGCAAGGTGCTGTTCAGGGTCACTGTGTTCCAGTGTTGCTTGTTCATATGCCAGCCCGGTTTGACCTCGGGGTGGATCTCGCGCAGCAGCAACGCAAGCTCGGGCTCGCATTTGAGGTTGATGGTGAGCGGCTCGGCCTGCCAATCCACCAGCGCGAACATCTTGCCAGCGATGCGGTAGACCAGGATCTCCGGGCCAAACGGGGTATCTTCGGTGGCGCCCGGCAGGGTCAGCAGAAAGTGGCGCAAACGGGTCAAATCCATGGAAAGTTCTCGCGCAAGGGGTGATCCGGGTCATGTCAGGCGCATATCTATCGGCGGGCCTGTTCTGTTAATATGCGCGCAGCCGAGTATACCCCCCATCACCAAGGGAGCCTATTGGATGTTGTATCACAAGACTTTCGAACTGGGTCCCGAGCGGGATTGGGTGGTGTTTGTCCACGGCGCCGGTGGCAGCTCCTCCATCTGGTTCAAGCAGCTGCGCGCCTATCGCGAGCACTTCAACGTGCTGCTGCTGGACTTGCGCGGCCACGGCCAGTCTCACCAGCTGCAACAGGTGGTCAAGGGCCACTACAGCTTTCGGGAAGTGACCGAAGATATCGTTCGGCTGCTCGATCATCTCAATATCCGCCGCGCCCACTTCGTCGGCATCTCCCTTGGCACCATCCTGATTCGTCATCTGGCCGAGCTCTGCCCGGAGCGGGTCAAGAGTATGGTACTGGGGGGCGCCATTTTGCGGCTCGATATCCGCTCGCGGGTGCTGGTGCAACTGGGCCGACTCGGCCAGCACTTCCTGCCCTATATGTGGCTCTACCGGCTGTTTGCCTTCATCATCATGCCGCGCCAGCACCATCAGGAGTCGCGCAACCTCTTTGTGCGCGAGGCCCGCAAGCTCTGCCAGAAAGAGTTCAAACGCTGGTTCCGTCTCGCCACAGAGGTTAACCCCCTGATGCGTTACTTCCGCGAACGCTCCCTGCCCATTCCCACTCTTTATGTGATGGGGGAGGAGGATCATATGTTTCTGGCGCCAGTGCGCGAACAGGTGGCCCGTGACCCTTATAGCCAGCTCGAGATCATCGAAAATTGCGGCCATGTCTGTAATGTTGAGCAGCCTGAGCTCTTTAATCGACAGTCGTTGGCGTTTATATCCAACCAGACGGCTGCGATATAAGCCATTTAATAGATAAGGTTGGTTTGAACGGAGCGAAACCCAACACGGGAATATTACTTTCAACAAGTTGAACACAGGTTTTGATTATTTCGAGTAGGTTCGACTAGCGAAGCGTAATCGAACGCACGGAAAGGAAATATCTCTCTTTGGTTGCGTTATTTACTATTATCCAAGGATGGTTTTTAATATATTGATACCCCCCCTTATTTTACTGGAAAGGGGCGTTTCGCTAATCGAACCTACGGCTTTAATTAATTCTATACGCCTAAGCTTCCACTTACATACCATTTGCTTATGTTAGGAAATGGCATGTTTTTATTTTTAAGGCGAATCCTTACATCATCCCAATCAAGAATTACTGAGAACTTCTCAATAATTTGTTCAGAGGATGTGTCTGATTTAATACTATATGCATAAATTCCAATGGCATCTCCATTATTGGAATCTTTGTATATATTTATCATGTTTTGAATACATTCTCTTGCCGCTGTGACATTACCTTCGATAAGTTTTCTGATCTTATCGTGTACATTGCTGAATGAACCAACGTAAACTCTTGTTGCTCTTACTAAATCTGTTTTTTCTTCTATTTCTTTAAAGACAGACTTTTTAAATTTTTCATTTTCTTTAAGCTTATCTTTCAAAGAAAATAATCTTATGGTATTAATCATTTGCTTTCCATCACCCTCACCGATCCACCGACTAGGCAATGATAAAGAATGTACAGCGAGCCCATAGTGTTGAACATGATTTCTTAATGCCTCCATGAAACGATATTCTTGGTGATTATCATACTCTTCGCTAAAGTAATATTTAGCCAGGTTTCCCGATGACTCGCAGCCATGCTGACAGGTACGAACATGCTTTTCAATTTGATCGTAATACAGCTTTGTAGATGTGAGAAGGTTAATTACTCTTCGGTTAAAAATACTGATAATATCGTGGCTTTCATTATATGAGTTTTGAGAGAAAATCATCTGCTGAGCAACTTGAGTCAATAATTCTTTCTCTAGCTCTAGAAAATTGGAGACCAATAAATCATATTTTTCTTCTATTGCCATTGCAGAGGAAAGAATATTTTGTGATATTTTTAGTGTTTCAAATTGAACCTCGTCAAGAGGCTGTGCAATTGTCTTACCAAGAATCATTTGCTTTATAAAATACTTCATAAATATTCCTATACAGTATTGTTCATTCAGCTCAGCTCAATTCAACCTATCAGTTCAATATCCCGTCATCTCCAGATAGCCGACCCCCTTGGCATCCCCCGAGACAGAGACAGCTCCCTCCCAGTAGTCAAAGCGACCTGTCATGGCCTGATTGGGCTGACGGGCTTGGATGGTGAGGCTCATTCCGGCGGCGTTTAGCTGCCACTCGACGGGGTAATTCTGCCCCTTGGGGCCGCGCCAGGTGTTGCCCGGCGTCAGGCGAATCGCGTCGGGGGCGAGCACCCGGCTGCTGCCATCCCGCTCAATCAAGATGCCGTAGCGGTTCTCGGGCTCAGTGCGGCCCGCCTTGGTGCGCAGGCGAAACAGCATCAGCTCGCGGCCATCGGCCAGTTGCAGTGAAAACCAGTCCCAGCCCGATTGCCACTTCGCCAATACCGAGCTGCTCCACTCGTGATCAAACCACCCTTGTCCGCTGACGGTGCGGGTCTCGCCATCGCGAGTCAGGGTGCCGCTCAAATGCAGGCGTGGGTAGGAGTAGTAAAAGGAGGCGTTGCCCGGGCTCTTCTCGCTGTAACCGGCCTTGCCTTGCAGCACCAGCGGCTTGGCGGCAGTGACGGTGAGGTTCAGCTCGCCAATCTTGCTCTGCACCTTGAGGGTGGCGGGGAAGAGCGCTGCCCCTTGGGAGGCAAGCCGCCACTCCCTGAGCCAATATTGGCCGCCGTTGGCCCCCGCCAGCCCCGGTCCCTGCCGACTGGCCCGCTCATCTTGCTGGTGGGTGCCACGGTCGAGATCCGTGATGGCAAACTGGGCCAGCCAGAGCTGGGGAGTGAGCCAGGGGTTGCTGGTGCGGAGTTCTTGTTCGATCCCTTGGCGAAACAGGGTCCACTGCATGCCATATTCGCGCCCCTGTTCATCCTTGAGGTTGCCGGTCAGATACCACCACTCGGAGCGGTAATCGGGGTGGGCGGCGTGATCCTCCGGCAGCTGGATGGTTTGCCCCGGCAGCACCTTTTTAAAGCTGTCGCTGCCACCGCCGAGCAGGGCGCCCAGATCGCTGGCAGCGATAGCCCCGCTATAGAGCGTCCAGAGCATACCCAGCGCCAGCGGCCACCCTTTGATCTGTTTCATACCACTCTCCTTGCCGCATACCAAGAGGCCAATGCGCCGCGTATCAGGTGTGAGAGCCAGCATGCTGGCGTATCTCGCGGTTGTTGGCTCATACCACTCTCCTTGCTGCATACCAGGATGCCAGTGCGCCACAGACCGGCGCCAGCAACAGGGCGGTGACCGCATGAAGGGGGGCGGCCTCGAAGGCGAGGCGCCAGCCAAAGGCGCGGGGATTGACCACCTCGATCAGCACCCAGGCGAGGCCATACCCCACCGGCAGGGCCAGCAGGGCGGTAAGCAGCCCCAATCCCGCTCCTTGCCACACCAGCAGCTGGCGGCAGTGGTGGGGGCTCAAACCCAGACTTTGCAAGGTCTGCAGCTCGCCACGGCGCGCCAGCCCCAGCACCATAAAGGCCGAACCAATGCCGACAAAGGCGATGCCGAGGATCAGCAGTTTCAATAGCTCGGTTACCACAAAGGTCTGGTCAAACACCTTGAGGGCCGCGCTGTGAATGGCGGGGGCGGAGAGCAGATTGAGCTGCTCGCCAAAGCGCTCGCGCAGGCGGTCGGTCAGCTGTTCGGGGTCGTTGCTAAAGAGGGCGAGGGATTGCACCGCCCCCGCCTCGAAGGCGTGCAGGATCTGCCCCTTGTCGCTGCCGTAGTCCTGATAGACACCGGTGACGGTGAACTGCCTTGGCCCCTGCTCGCCGCTCACCTCAAGGGTCTGGCCCACCTTGACCCCGAGGCGCACCGTCAGGGGTTCGCTCGCCAGCACCTCGTCGGGACGGGTGGGCCAGCGTCCGGCCAGCAGCGGATAGGCCGCTTTAAGCTGGGGGATAAAGTCCATCTGCGCCCACTCGATGGGTTGCCCCTGCCAGCGGGCAGGGTGCACCGAGCGGCGCGAGGCGGCGCTTACCAGCGGATTGGCGAGCAGGGTCTTAAGGGTTGTATCGCTCAAGGTGCCCTTATTGCCCGCCACCCCCTTGGGGGCGGTGACATAGAGATCGGCGGCGAGACGTTGTCCGAGCCAGATCTCCACGCTTGAGCGAAAGCTCGACACCATGACCCCGATGCCGATGGCCGCCGCGATGGCCAGCTGCAATGCCATCACCGCGATGGCGGTGCGATCGAGGTGATAGAGGGTCTCGGCCACCCCGAGCCGGGCGGTGAGGGGGCCGCCCGCGCGCCGTCGCAACCAGCCAAGCAGGCCGCGCAGGGCATCGGGCAGCCAGAGCGCCATGGCCAGCAGCCAGCCGCCGGCGATAAAGAGGGCGCCACTCAGACCCGTTTGCGGTAGCCACAGGCACAGAGCGCACAGCAGCAAGATGGCGATAGCCAGCACGCGCCGTCGCCACGGGTGAGCGGGGGGACGGCTGCTGCCAGCGCGCAGTTCGAGGGGGGATTGGCGCAGCAGTTGCCACCAGCCGGGCAGGTTGGCAGCCAGCGTGCCGAACAGCCCGATCAACAGCGCCTTGAGCAGGCTCACAGGGGAGAGACGAAGCAGGTCGATGGGGTTGGGCCCATAGAGATCGGCCAGCGCCTGGGTCAGTTGCCCCATCAGCGCCAGCGCCAACAGGCTGCCGAGCAGCACCCCGAGCAGGGTGCCGATGGTGGCGAGAATAAGCAGTTCCAGGATGAGCCAGCGGAGCACCCGACTCGGCCCCATCCCCAGAATGATCAACTGGGCCAGCTGGGGGCGGCGCACGCTCTGGACAAATCGCTGGGCGTTGAACACCAGAAACAGTCCCACCGCCATGGCGAGCAATGAGAGCGCCGTCAGATTGAGGGCCAGTGCATCGCCAAGCTGGCTGGCATCGAGCGCCGGGCTGATGGGCTCAAGCCACAAGGGCTGGTTCGGGTAACGGGTTTGCAGGGTGGCTTGCAGGGTGCGAGCCTCGGCGTCGCTTAGCTTGAAGACGATGCGATCGAGCCGACCCGCTTTATCCAGCAGAGGCTGGGCGAGGCCGATGTCGGTTATCAGCAGTCGCTCCATGGGCACGGCGCCCGGCTCGAAGGTGCCTGCCAGCGTCAGGGTCAGGGGGCGGGCGCTGGCGCCATCGCTGCCGCCCAATACAAAACGGCGGCTCTGGCCTGCTTGCCAGCCAAGGCGCTGCGCTTCGGGGGCCGCCAGCCAGATGCTGTCGGCACGGTTTAAGGAGAAGGTGGGTTCGCTCGCGGGTTGGGCGCCAAACAGCTGGCGCAGCGGGCCGGGGTTGAAGAGATCCATTCCCAGCAGTTGAAAGCTGCGCCCCTGCTCATCCTTGAGCCAGCCATGGAGCTGGGGCATGGCATCCAGGGCGGGCGGGCTGGTCACCAGCTGCACGTAAAGCTGCTCATCCAGCCCGCCAGCGGGGGCCAGCCGGTAGTTGGCTTCTCCTGCCAGCTGGCTGCGGGCTGCGACAAAGTTGGTGCGGGCACTGTGATTGAGCAGCTCGATGGCCACCACCAGCGATACTCCCAATACCAGCCCGGCCAGACTCATCAGCAGCAACCAGGGGTGACTGCGATAGAGGCGCAGCAGCGCTTTGAGTGGCAGCATCAGCGTGCCCCCGACAGACGCAGTTGCTGTTTAGTCATGACGGGGCCCCTTGAGCTCGATAAGTTGACCCCCTTCGAGGCGCAGCACCCTGTCTGCCAGCGCAGCATAAGCGGGGTTGTGGCTCACCAGCAGCAAGCCTGCGCCGGTATCGCGTACTGCCGCCACCATCAGCGCCATCACCTGTTCGGCATTGTGCTCATCGAGGCTGCCGGTGGGCTCGTCGGCGAGCAGCCACTGGGGCTGATGGATCAGGGCGCGGGCCAGCGCCACCCGCTGTCGCTGGCCGCCGGAGAGCTGCTCCGGCCAGGCATGGCGCTTGTGGCTCATATCGAGCCGCTGCAGCAACTGGTCAATCTTTGTCTCATCCGGTGGCAGAGCGTTGATGGCGAGCGGCAGGGCCAGATTCTCGGCCACGTTCAGGGTCGGCAGCAGGTTGAAATCCTGATAGACGATACCGAAATGGCGGCCCCGCAGGCACGCCCGCTCGTCGGGGGAGCGGGTGTCGATCCGGGTCTCCCCCAGCCAGATCTCCCCCTCGTCCGGTGCAATCAGCCCGGCGATGAGATTGAGCAGGGTGGACTTGCCGCAGCCGCTTTGGCCCAGCAGCAGGGTGGTCTCGCCAGCGGGGAGGGCGAGATCGAGATGGTGGAACAGCGGCAGTCGTTCACTGCCGTTATCGAAGCTCTTGCAGATGTTGCGCAGGGTCAGCATGGGATAACCGTTTGATGGTCAATGGCTTTCATCATGCTTGGTACGCTAGCACGGCCAGCATTGATCAACACCCCTTACGGTTGATCAAGAGTGCCAGTTAGTGATCAAGGCGGCAAAAGAGCAGTGGATCCTCGCTGGATCCCGCTTGCCCGAGGTGGTTAGAATAGGGGCTTCCATGGGTCACAGGATGAGCAAGGATGTTACACAAGCAAGTCAGTTTTATCATCGATAGCAAGGGCAACAAGCAGGCTGCCGTCGTCCCCATCGAGATCTACAACGAGCTGATGACCCTGCAAAAGGCACTCTCCGACAACCGGCCGGGGGAGCGCGAGCTCTACCACTTCAACGGCAAAGGGGCCGAGGCCCACGGTTATCCGGTGGGCAAGCGGCAAAATCCGGGCTTTATGGTGCTGGCCGGTTCCACCGCCAATGGCGAGGATGCTGCCTCCCTGCGTGAAGCGGTGATCGAGCTGCGTCACGAACTGCTGGAGAAGGGAGTCATAGTGCCCCGCAGTCAGGGCGGCTTTGTCTTTACCGCCGATCAGCTGTTCAACAGCCCGAGTCTGGCCGCCAGTCTGGTGGCGGGCAATAACCGCAGCGGTCTGGATGCCTGGCAAAACAGCGCAGGCTATACCCTCAAGCAGTCGGGTTTCGGCAAGAAATAATCCCGCGTTTCGACAGCAAACCAATTAAGCGTTAATTGACCTGGATGAATTTTTCTTTTCATCCAGGTGCTAGCATGATTGCCAGATGGTTCTAAAAGGAAGAGACCATGTCTGCGCTCACCCCTGTTATTTTGCTGCTGTCCCTGTTTATCCCTCCCGCCCATGCCAGTAGTGGCCCTGTTCTGTTGACATCCTCCGCCATCGGACTTTTTTGTGTCGGATTGTTTGTGTTGGCCTACGCCCTGGTGATGGCTGAAGAGTATCTGCAACTGCGCAAGTCCAAACCCGTGCTGGTGGCCGCCGGGGTGATCTGGATCCTGATCGGTATCGCCTACCAGCAACAAGGGATGAGCCCTGTCGCCGAGCAGGCATTTCGCCATACCCTGCTGGAATATGCCGAGTTGATGCTGTTCCTGCTGGTGGCGATGACCTATATCAACGCCATGGAGGATCGGCGGCTGTTCGATGCCCTGCGCGCCTGGCTGGTGCGATCCGGCTTTCACTTGCGCACCCTGTTCTGGTTGACCGGCGGGCTTGCTTTTTGTATTTCGCCGGTGGCAGATAACCTGACCACAGCGCTCTTGATGTGCGCCGTGGTGCTCAAGGTGGCCAACGGTGATCGGCGTTTTGTCAATCTTGCCTGCATCAACATAGTGATCGCCGCCAACGCCGGAGGGGCGTTCAGTCCCTTTGGCGATATCACCACCCTGATGGTGTGGCAGGCGGGCAAGGTGCAATTTGGCCAGTTCTTCACCCTGCTGATCCCCTCTCTGCTCAATTTTCTGGTCCCGGCCATCCTGATGAGCCTGATGGTGCCGCGCCATGTGCCGGAGGCTGATAACGAGGTGGTCGATCTCAAGCGGGGGGCCCGTCGCATCGTCGCGCTGTTCTTGCTGACCATCATCACGGCAGTGCTATGCCACAGTTTCCTCCATCTGCCACCTGTGCTCGGCATGATGCTGGGACTCGGTTATCTGCAGTTTTTCGGCTTCTATTTGCGCAAGTCGCTGCCACGATCCCTTGCCCGCAAGCGTGCGCTCTATGAACGCAATGGCGATGAGGTGCGGTTGCGCAGTCTGGGTTCTGTGGTGCCTTTTGATGTGTTCAACAAGGTGGCCAAGGCGGAGTGGGATACCCTGCTCTTCTTCTACGGGGTGGTGATGTGTGTCGGTGGGCTGGGCTTTATGGGGTATCTGGAGCTGGTGTCACACTGGTTGTATGACGCTGGGGATCCCACCATGGCCAACATCTTCATCGGGGTCTTGTCCTCCGTCATCGACAACATTCCCGTGATGTTTGCCGTGCTGTCGATGAACCCGGATATGGCGCTGGGGCAGTGGCTGCTGGTGACCCTGACAGCCGGAGTGGGCGGCAGCCTGCTCTCCATCGGCTCTGCGGCCGGGGTGGCCCTGATGGGACAGGCCCACGGCATGTATACCTTTTTTGGCCACCTGAAGTGGCTGCCTGCCATCTTGCTCGGTTATCTGGTGAGCATAGGGGCGCACCTCTGGCTCAACAGTGCCCAGTTCTGAACGTCTGGCCGCCAGTACGAGCCAGTACGACCAGTACGAAAAGAGGCTTCCGTCGACGGAAGCCTCTTTCGTTTTCCTGACAGGGAGGAGGGGGATCAATCGCCTCGTTTGCCGGTCAGCAGCCAGTAACTCAGGGTGGAGCCTACGCCGCAGCAGGCGATGGCAATGGCCATGGGCAGCGGCGAGTGGGGCGGATTGAGGTTGACCAGAATGCCGACCAGGGCGCCGATGCCAAAGCGCAGGGTGCCCGCCAGTGCCGAGGCGGTGCCCGCAGATTGCGGGAAGTGGCCCATCAGGCCGGTCATGGCGTTGGCGCCAACCAGACTGATATGGCCGACAAACAGTACCACCGGAATGACGATGCCCCACAGACCGCCGGTCTGGCTCCAGGCGTTGTAGACCAATAGGGCGCCCGCGCAGGGCAGCACCAGCAGACCGTATTGCAGCATCCGCTCGGCGCCCACCCCTTTCACCAGTCGGCTGTTGACGAAGGTGACCACCATCATCAGCAGAATATTGAGGCCAAACAGCCAGCCGTAGTGCTCGGTTGGCACCTTGAAGTACTCGATATAGACATAAGGAGAGCCACTCAGGAAGGCGAACATGCCGGAGCTGGAGAGGGAGCCGCACAGCACATAACCCATGGCACCTCGATGGGAGAGCACCCCCCAGTAGTTCTTGAGGATCTGGCCCAGATTAAGGGGCTGACGGTGCTCCGGTTTCAGGGTCTCCTGAATTTTCCACTGCATCACCAGACAGATCAGCAGGCTGATCCCCACCAGCAGCCAGAAGATCACCCTCCAGTCGGCGTGGGCACTGATATAGCCGCCCACTACAGGCGCCACCAGCGGCGCCAGGGTCATCACCAGAATGACGAACGACATGGCGCGAGAAAACGCATCCTTCTCGAACAGATCGCGCAGCAGGGCATTGACCACCACAGAGCCGGCCGCACCGCCCGCCGCTTGCAACATCCGATAGGCCAGCAATTCAGGCAGGGAGTCCGCCATGGCACAGCCCACCGAGGCGATGGCAAACATCACCAGCCCCGCCAGGATCACCGGCTTGCGGCCATAGCTGTCGGCCAGCGGGCCGTAGAAGAGCTGGCCGATGGCAAAGCCGCCCAGAAAGGCGCTGATGGTGAGCTGGGCGCCGTCGATGCTGGTGGCCAGATCCCGGGCAATGGCCGGAATGGCGGGCAGATACATATCCACCGCCAGCGGGGTCAGACCCGCCAGAGCGCCGAGCAGGATAAACAGGAAACGGGGGGAGAGGGCGGCAGCCTGAGCTGTTGGCGATTGGGGCATAGGGTATCCGCTGGTGAACCTTGGTTGAAAAAGGGAGAAGGGCGAGTCTATCAGGTTTGCCCCCGCTCGGCATGACGTTCCTGCCCCCTCAAAAGGGGGAGGTGCCCGGCGGTTCAGGCACCTTGGGGAGCTCACTTGCGGTCATGCGGGCGCACTGCGCGGATCACTCCCCCCAGCCAGAGCAGCCAGGCCAGCAACGAGATGGCGTAACCGAGCCGCTCCGGCCAGCGGGCGGTGAGGGTAAAGGTGAGGCTGTGTTGTCCGGCGGGCACCCAGACCTGCACCAGCCCGTTGCGGGTGCTGCTGACGCTCAGCGGCAGGCGCTGGTCGAGCCTTGCCTGCCAGCCCGGGTAATCAAACTGGTGCAGGATCAGTTTGGCGGGCGCCGGGGCATCCACCGTCAATTCGATATGACGAGGCTGCCAGCGCTGGATCTGCCAGTTCACCCCCTGATGGTCGCTGGTGATGGCGGGCTGGAATTCCTCTTTCCAGGCCAGCAGGGTGGGGGCAAACATGCCGCGCGGCACCTGCTTTGGTCGGTATTCGCGGGCGCTGCGCTTGCTGTCGAACTCCCCGTCGAGCTGACTCTTTACGGGAGCCTGGGTGAGCGGCGCCTCGCGTACATAGAGTCCCTGCGAGAGCAGGGTGAGGGCAAGCAGTAGCCACCAGACCCACTGCCACGGGCGATAGGTGGGGGTACCCAGCGCCACTACGGCGACGGTAGCGATGACCAGCAGCAGATTGAGGCGCCAGGGAAATTGCACCAGTTGCAACGGAGTGAGCAGGCGCCACAGGGGCTCGCTTGGTGGCAGCATCATCAGAAAGCTCAGGGTGCCAATGACCCCCCAGAGCAGCAACTCGGGATGGCGCGGCTCGCGGGCAGCCGCCCAAGCTACCAGCAGCAGAGCCAGGGTGAGCAGCGTCAGCCAGGCGAGATGGCCGCGAAAGCGCCAGTCATCACGGCTTTGGGGCAAACGATCGAGAAAGTTGCGCTGAAATTCGAACATGCCGGTGCGCATCTGCTCCATGGAGATCCCCCCCTGATCCAGCAGAGCGGGCAGCAGCAACAGGCTGGCCATCGCCAACCCCCAGAGCTGGCCCAGCAGGGTGCCGATAAGCGGGGAGGCGGTGACAGGGACACTGACAAGCGCTGTGTTCCCCTTGTAGCGCCAGACCAGCAGCAGGCTGCGCAGGGTGAGCAAGCCCAGAATGAGCAGGGTGCTTGGTAGATGGGAAAGCGTCAGCATGGAGAGGGCCAGTGCGAGCAGCAGTAGCGCAAAGGGGGCGCCGCGGCAGAGGCGATCCTGCGCCAGCAGAGCCAGCGGTGCCCAGACGAAGGCCCAGCTCTCCGCCAGGGCAAAGCGGGCGTAGATATCGATGGCCAGATGATAGGGCAGCGCCATATAGAGCAAACTGGCCGCCAGCGCCCGTCCGTGGCCGGCAAAGGGGCGCAACCAGAGATAGGCAAACAGGCCGGAGAGCCAGAGTGCCACGCTGCTGCTCCAGAGCAGCGGCGTCATCGCCTCGTGGGCCAGTGGGGTGGGGCCGGCGAACAGGGCGCTCACATAGTAGGGCAGGGGGGGATAGAAGAAAAAGACCGGGCTGCCGAAGGCGCCGTTCATCTCCATCAACCAGCGCGGATAGAGCTCACCTTGCCACAGTTGCACGGCAAAGAAGTGACCGGAGAGCAGGTGGTGAAACAGATCATGGCCCTGACTGCCGCCACGCAGCCAGAATGGCAGCAACAGGAGGGCACAGGCCCCAGTCAGCACCGACAAAACCCACAGCCACTCTCTGGTTACACGCATAAGGAGACTCGTCTGTTATGGATGCGCAGTGAGTGTACCCGAGTTGTTCCCCTCTTTTTTAGTTGCCTTGGCGGTTTTTTGTGTTCTTTCTGTGTTTTTTGTCACTTTCCCTATGGGGTGTCTGCAGCGAGGGAATGGCGAGCCAGAGGCCGGGCTCGGCGGCAAAGCGCGGGGCAAACCAGTGCTGGCGCACCGCGGTGGGCATTTCGCTCGCGGTGATGGGGCGGCGGCTGACGCGGCAGGCTCCTTGAGAGAGCGCCAGCGCCGCATCCCCCTTGTACCAACCATCGGTGACGGCCAAGGCTGTGGTTTCCCGCAGCAGCCGCACGCCCCACTGGGTCACCAGCGCCGGGCAGCTTTTCTCTGCGAGCCTTGCCGCCTGCACCATAGCGGGCGGACGGGGCAGGGTGAAGGTCGCGCCGAGCAGCAGCAATCCGGCGACTGCGACCACCCACTCACCACGGCGCGGCAGCCAACCTGCCAGCAGCACGATACCGAGCAGGGTGACGGGCGCCAGATGGCGGGGATTGTCCGGGTTCTGGCCAAACAGGGTCCAGAGCAGCAGGGCGAGCCAGTAGAGTGTCCAGAGTGGGGAGATGGCAGTGGCTTGGCCTTTTGATCTTGGCCAGAGCGGTAGCATCAGCAAGGCTCCGACAGCCAAGGGCCAAAGCGGGGTGAGCTGATCGTTGAAGGTACGGGCCCAGCTTAGTAGGCGATCGCCGTGGGCTGCCGCCGTGTTGCCCCACAGGGTAAAGTGGCCGTCGGTAAAGCGGCGCCCCTCGCTGAAATAGGCCCAGCCATCGGCCTGCCAGACAAAGAGCAGGCTGATAAGCCCAACCAGCGCGATGGGAAGCACAAACCTGACGCGGGTGCCCTGCTGCGCCATCCCCAGCCACAGGGGCAGCAGCGCCAGCACAAAATAGGAGGGGCGCAGCGCCAGCATAAGGCCCAGCAGCAGACCCGCCAGTGCAATTCTGCGCTGCTGCAAGGCCAGCAGCGTCCCGAGCCAGGCGGCGAGCGCGGAGCCGTCCGAAAGGCCGGAGAGCGCCAGCGTCGGGGTGAGCGGCAGGGCCAATACCAGCAGCCAGACGGGTGCCAGCAGGCTTGGCTGTTGCCACAGTTTTACCGCCAACAAGGCGGCGAGCGGCGCCAGCAAACTGCTACCGAGCAGGCTTGCCCACTGCACCGCACGGGCCGGATCGTCCACCAGCAGATTGATCAGCCGCGCCAGCCAGATAAAGGCGGGGTAGCCCGGAAAGTGGGGGGAGAACTCCAGCACGCTAAAGCGCGTTACCCCGTGGGCAAAATTGAGGGCATCGTCGGAATCGAGCGCCACCGGGAAGGTCAGCAGCCAGCTTAGCCAGGCCAGTTGCAGCAGAATGAGCAGCCAAATGGTGGTGGAGCAAGGGGAAGGCCAACGCCGGGCCATTACCTTCCCCCTCATCCCCAGCCCTTCTCCCGCAAGGGGAGAAGGGGGCAAACCGGCGTTCGGGTGCATTTATCGGCAGGCCGTGCGTAGGGTGGTTAGAGCGCAGCGAAACCCACCGTTTGTCACCGCGAGGTGACGCAATGATTGGCAGGTTGCCATCAAAGCGGCGCCAGCACGGCCATCAGCGCTTTTTCTGCATCGCTAAAGGCGGCGGCATCGGCGGGCTTGGCACCCACCCCGAATACCCCCGGGTTGCCGATGGCATCCAGCACCTTGGCCAGCGCCTGTTCGGCCGCCTTGCGATCCCCCTCGCTAAGGGAGGGGAGGATTAAGTCGAGGAAGCGCTTGCTCTTGACCACCAGCACCTTGGCAGTCTGGTAGTCGCCAAGGTTCTGGCTGGCCCCTTCGAGGCGGCGCTCGATCTCCGCCTTGTAGGCGCGGTTGAGCAGGGCGGCGGTAGCCGCGGCGTCTTTGGCCTTGATGGCGGCTGCTAGCGGCCCTTGCAGCTCCACCTTGTGGTGCTGTTCCAGATAGGTCAGCTCATCGGCAATCTCGCTCAAGGTGGCGCTGGCATCATTGCCGCCAGTGGCGGCGCCCAGCAGCGCTTCGCGGGCGTCGATCAGTGGCTCCTTGCCGGCGGCGGCGTAGGAGTAAGCCTGCGCCTGCCCGCTCAGGGTCAGCAGCAGGGTGAGGGCGAGTAAACCCGGGCGTATGGTCATCCTGTTCTCCTTATGCCAATGGCGCGGCACTCATGCCACGCTCTGGGTTTCAATCACGGTGTTTTCGTTGCGATGGTTAAAGATGGCATGGCGCCTGTCCACCCCGTCGATCACCATGTC
>Ga0247725_1000949_pt1 | contig 16880 bp, 20 predicted proteins | sample OKSTACKMCFT3sol_FD_183021 | JGI IMG/M metagenome (GOLD analysis project Ga0247725, IMG submission 183021) | Subsurface sediment microbial communities from gas well in Oklahoma, United States - OK STACK MC-FT3-sol | ecosystem: Environmental > Terrestrial > Deep subsurface > Rock core/Sediment... | reverse complement strand
GCCATGATCCAGGCAGACCTGCCGCTCTTCCAGGACATCGGTCTGGCCCAGCTCACCCCCGAGCAGGTCATCCATCTCAAGAGCCGCTACCTGCCGTTCCAGGATCAGGCCTGCGTGAACGAGATCCTGCGCTGGCTGGCCGGGGAGTACGTGTTCGATCCGGACTGCCTGACCGACTGACCTCATGAGTCCATGAAAAGTGGGTTCATGAAAAAACGGGCCCATGTAAAAGGCCACCTCCCGGGCAGGGAGGTGGCCTTTTTGCATGATGTCTCTTCAGGTGCCCCATGGCGTCACATAGGGCGGCAGATTGAGCGGGTGTTTAGCCGAAGGCCAGCCAGACCCCGACAAACAGCATGAGAGAGCCCGCGATCCGGTTCATCAGAGTGACATTGCCGCTCTTGGCGAGGAAATGGCGCAAGGTGCGGCCACCGCTGGCATAGAGCATCAGGCAGGAGAACTCGATGACCAGGATGAGCGCGACCAGGGCCCCTATCTGGGGTGCCATCGGCTTGGCCGCATTGATGAAGGGGGGCAGCAGGGAGACCATGAAGGCCCACCCCTTGGGGTTGGCGATGGCGGTCACGAACCCCTGCACGGCCAGCCCCATGGAGCTGGTCTGCTGGCCCGCCGAGAGATCCGCCGGGATGGCCATCTTGCCCTTGGCCTGCCACATCTGGATGCCAAGCCAGACCAGGTAGGCGCCACCTACATATTTGAATGCTGAGAACAGGGCCGGGTAGTTGAGCATGACTGCCGCCACCCCGACCACCGACAGCACGGAGACCAGGCCGACGCCGACAAGCTCCCCCCACATCATGTGCAGGGTACGGCGCACCCCCAGACTCATGCCCAGGGTCATCGCCAGGGTCATGCACATACCGGGGGTTACTGAGACAAAAAAGAACGTGGGAATAAAGAGCGCCAAGATGGCGGGATCAATCCAGTCGGACACACTACACCTCCAGGGTAACAAGCAGACGATCTTGCCTATCACACTCTTTTAACACAAGAAAAACCTTTTCATTCAGCAAGAATTCAGCATTAAAAACCCTGTGACAAGGATTGTCGCGTCTGTGTAAGATACCGCCTCACTCCTCTTTCGGGTTAGGATCTTTCATGTCATTGAATAATCTGTCCATTCGTCTTCAAGTGCTTATCCCTCTCCTGCTCGCCAGCCTGTTGATGCTGCTGATGGCCGTGATCAGCAAACAGGAAATCGACGGTGCCATTCAGGACATGAATGAAACCACCGCCAGCGTCACCCGCCACAAGGACGACATTGCGGCCCTGATCCACGCCACCTACCGGCTGCGCACCAACGCCATCTACGGCCTCTACGATGAGGCCCTCTTCGCCCAGTTGCCGGCCCAGCTCTCCGCCGCCGAACAGGAGATTGGCGCCATCCTGACCAGACTGGTTGTCACCGGTGCCGAGCAGGACAACCGTCAGGTCGCGGCCGCCCTGCAGGCCTACCTCGGCCATACCCGCAGCAGCATGCTGCCCCTGCTGACCGCCAAGTACCAAGGCAGTGGCGATCCCGCCGCCTATGAGCAGGCCCGCCTGCACTTTCGCGATCTGGGGGAGGCGCTCATCAAGCAGATCGATGCCATGTCCGTCCACATCAATCAGCTGACCCAGACTGAGATTGCCGAGGAGCAGGCCCACGACCGCGCGACCCTGCTGCGCACCCTGCTGCTGATGGGGGGCACCCTGATCGCGGCCCTGCTGGGTGGCTGGTGGATCTCCGGGCGCATCGTGCAGCCCATCGGCCAGTTGCAGGAGGTGATGCACGCCGTCGCCCTCGGCCGCTTCAACGTTCGTGCCAATGCCGAAGGCAACAACGAGCTGGGCCAGCTCGCCAGGGATATCAACCGGACCCTGAGCCAGCTTGCCAACACCATCCAGACCCTGACCGGCATCAGCGGCAATGTGGCCTCCGCCGCCACCGAGCTTGCCGCTGTGATGACCCAGGCAGAGGTCAACGCCCAGCAGCAGCGGGGTGAGACCGAACAGGTGGCCTCCGCCGTCACCGAGCTGGCCAGCACCGCCGACAACGTCAACCACAACGCCGCCCTGGCCGACGAGCTGGCCCGGGATGCCAACAGTCGGGTCGAGCAGGGGCTGGCCCTGTTTGCCGAAAGCATTGAGGCCAACGGCCGCATGGCGGGCAGTCTGGAGAACGCCGCGACTGTGGTGGCCAGGCTCAAGTCCCAGTCCGAGCAGATCGGCAAGGTGATCGAAGTCATTCAGAGCATTTCGGAGCAGACCAACCTGCTGGCCCTCAACGCCGCCATCGAGGCGGCCCGCGCCGGTGAAAGCGGCCGCGGCTTTGCGGTGGTGGCCGACGAAGTGCGCCTGCTGGCTGCCCGTACCCAGGACTCCACCAAGGAGATCCAGGCCATCATCGAGCAGTTGCAGAGCCAGTCCCTCTCCGCCAACAGCGGCGTGCAGCAGACCCTGGAGATCCTCGGCCACAACCAGCAGCTCTCCGCCGAGGTACAGGCATTGCTGGGGGGCATCACGGATGCGGTCAACCAGATCAACGGTGCCAACGCCCAGGTGGCGACCGCGGCAGAACAACAATCCTGCGTCACCGCCGACATCAGCCGCAACCTCACCAACATCCACGAGATCGTGAACCAGAACGCCGCCGGCATCAGCCAGAGTGCCGCCGCCAGTCACGAACTGTCACAGCTCGCCGAGCAGCAGCGCAGGCAGCTCGCCCAGTTCCAGCTCTGATCCCGAGAGGGTCTCTTCGATACCGCGGGGCCCGGCGCAGGCCCCGCACTTGCCCCTCCCCCTTCACGCCTCCTGTTTAAAACGGGTTTTTGCCATCAAGGTGTCATTGGGGGCTGGGCTGCCTTCGCAAATGTGGGTATGGTAGAGGCACGTCACTCCCCCTCATCGAGAGATCATCATGAGCCTGAAGTTCAAGAAACCCGCTTTTATCATGCTCGGCCTCATCGCCCTGCTCTCCGCACTCTGGCTCGATTTCTATCTGCCGGAGCACACCATCGCCACCATCACCGGGGTGGAGGTGAAGCGTACCGACAAGGATGGCCCCATCAGCCAGAAGAACCCGGCTGACGGCCCCACCACCGACGTCTATTACATCTACACCGAGCGCCCCGGCGAGAAGATCCGGGTGTTTCGCAATGAAGACACCGAATGGGGCTGGCCCTTCTACTTCAAGTTCAACGCCGCCGACGTCCAGGCCAAGGCCAAGTCCATGGAGTTCGAAAAACGCCTGGCCATCATCACCTCCTACGGCTGGCGCGTGAACATGTTCTCCATGTTCCCCAACGTCACCAAGATCGCGAGCACCGAGCCCGATGCCTCCACCTGGAGCTTCTTCCGCTGGTTCTGGTTCGGTGTCTGGGCCCTGGTGATGGGCAAGGCGGCCATCGCCACCTGGCGCTACTTCGATCGCCTCGAGGACGAGATATGAGCGAGCCGAGCAAGACCCGCACCAGCTTCTATCGCCGGCTCTACGTGGCTCACCTCATCAGTCAGGGCACGGACACCGTGCCCGCCATCATGGAGGCGACCGGCATGCCGCGCCGCACCGCCCAGGACACCCTCAGTGCCCTGGCGGAGCTCGACATCCAGTGCGCCTTCGAGCAGACCGAGGGGGCTCGCCATCTGCAGGGGCACTACCGCATCAGCGACTGGGGGCCCATCAATCCGGCCTGGATTGCTGCGCAGCTTCCCGTCATCAGGCAGACCCTGGGGTATTCCTGACACCCCGGACCCGGGTCTGCTCCCATAGAGAAGGGGCCAGCCTTGCGGCTGGCCCCTTTCTTGTCTGGCCTGATATCCCGTTGCCCTCCCCCGGACTCACTCCCCTTCGCCGAAAGACTCTTCCGGCAGCGGCTCCGCCGACTCACCCCGGGTGCAGTCGATGATGGAGCGCTTGGGATTGTTGGGGTCGCGCAGCAACAGGGGGGCCATCCCCTCGTCATGCAGCCTCTCGTCGGAAAATTCGCTGCCATAGGCGTTATGTGTCAGCCTGCGGGCATTGGCGATGGGGGTATCCACGAAGAGGGCATGTACCTCGAAGGTGGAGGCTGGCACCAGGAAGCCGACGATGGGCAGGCCGTGCAACTCCTGATGGACCTTGTACCAGGCAAAGCCCTCGCTCACCTTGTCAGGGGTATACATGGCGAGCTGCGGATTGGCCGGGCGCCCGGTCTCGATGTCGAGATGAAGGGTGTCCAGCTCGCAGGTCGCCAGCCCCTGCCACATCTTCTCGAACGGGGTCGCGCAACCCGTCAGTTGCATGCATGTCAGCAGCGCCAACGTCCCTTTCCACATTCCCAACCCCTTATCCGATGTCCAGGATGTCAACCAAATGAGCGCAGTCGCTGCACCAGCAACTCGATGAAACCTACCCTGTCGAGCCCCAGCAGCACCAGGGCATTGGCCGGTTTGCCGGTCAGGTCGTAGCGATCCACCACCGTCATGCCCAGGGTATGGGTCCCGCCGGTTTCGATATCGACCCGGCACTCCACCCCGTGAAACAGGGAGGGCGCCAGCAGCCAGGCGATGGTACAGGGGTCATGGAGCGGCGCGCCAGCAAATCCCCACTTGGGATCCCGATGATAGATCATGAAGAAGTCGAGCAGCTGTGCCACGCACTGCGCTACCGGGTTGGGAATGGCGCGTACCCGCTCGATATCCTCGTCCATCACCTGGGCCTCATGGGTCACGTCCAGCCCGCACATGGTGATGGGCAGCCCCGACTTGAAGACCATATCGGCCGCTTCGGGATCCACATAAATATTGAATTCCGCCGCGGGGGTCCAGTTGCCCGCACCGGCGGCGCCCCCCATCAGTACGATGCGGGCGATCTTCTGCTTGAGCTCGGGGTGGGCCGCCAGCAAGAGGGCAATGTTGGTGAGCGGCCCGGTCGGTACCAGGGTGACCGGCTCCGGGCTCTCGCGCAGACACCTTGCCATCAGTTCAAGGGCGCTCATCGCCCGGGGAGCAAAGGCGGGATCCGGCAGCTCTGGGCCGTCCAGCCCCGATTCGCCGTGGACGTTGTCGGCGATGATGAGCTCACGGGCCAGGGGCTTGGCAGCCCCCGCCGCCACCGGGATGTCGTCGCGGCCGAGCAGGGTCAGGATGCGCAGGGCATTGTTGAGGGTCTTGTCCGGGGTCTGGTTGCCCGCGCTGGTGGTGACCGCCAGCACCTTCAGCTCGGGGCTCGCCAGCGCCAGAATGAGGGCGATGGCATCATCGTGGCCGGGATCGCAATCGAGAATAACGGGCAACGCCATGGACAGACTCCTTACAACATGACAGGGAGCCATACCTTAGCAAGAGATGGCCAGATGAACTCAGGAGGGAGTCACAAAACGCCTCAACCAACGAGATCAAGTACTTGGCGACAGGCCTTGGGAGCGGACACCCAGATTCGCCGCGCCGCCATCGTTCGGGTATGATCCCTCCCCCTTCATCGTCCGGTTGCCCCATGTCCGCCATCATCGACACCTTTGTTGCTCCGCCCTGCGCCGCCATCATCGAGATCCTGTTTGAGGATGCGCATCTGCTGCTCATCAACAAGCCGAGCGGCCTGCTGAGCCTCTCGGGCAAGAACCCGCAGAACCTCGATTCGGTCCATTACCGGCTGGTACAGGATTACCCCGGCTGCACCCTGGTGCACCGCCTCGACTTTGGCACCTCGGGCGTCATGGTGGTGGCCAGAAACAAGAGCATCAACGCCCTGCTCTGCCACCAGTTCAGCCAGCGCACTGTGAGCAAGGCTTACGAGGCACTGCTCTGCGGCCATCTGGCGGCGGATGAGGGCGTCATCGACGCATCCATTGCCAAGGATCCGGCGCTGTTCCCGCTGATGAGCATCTGCGCCGCCAGCGGCAAACCCGCCCGCTCACGCTATCGGGTGATGGAGCGGCTCACCCTGGAGGGGGCAGGCCAGCCGGTGCCATTGACCCGGGTCAGGCTGGTACCGGAAACCGGGCGCACCCACCAGCTGCGCATCCACAGCCAGTGGCTGGGCCATCCCATCCTGGGATGCGATCTCTATGGCGGCCTGCTCCCGCCCGGCTGCGAACGGGCCCCCAGACTGATGCTGCACGCCAGTGAACTCGGTTTTGTGCACCCGGTGAGCGGCGAAGCGGTACAGATCCGCTGTGAGGCACCCTTTGCGCAGGCACTGGCGGCCATGACGGTGCAACAGGGGTAACGAAGAAGGGGGAAAGCAGGGCCAGGAAGGCAAAAGGGGCAAACGGCGGATAAAGATAGGGGCCGCGCTTTCGCAACGGCCCCCACCCCCCACTCGGTACTCTTTGTTACAAAGAGGGCTATCAGATCAGCTTGCGGGCGGCGCCCAGCACGATCTTGATGGCATCAGATTCGGTTTTCGCCATGGTTTCGGCGTTCGGGATTTCCTGCTGGGTACGGTTCACGATGACACCGGCCACCATGCCCGCACGCAGGCCCTGGCTGGTACACATGGTCAGCAGGGTCGCGGACTCCATCTCGTAGTTCAGCACGCCCATGGCTTGCCACTCTTTCATGGAACCCTGGAAACGTTGTACCACGCGACCGGATACGGTGTCGTAACGCTCCTGACCCGGGTAGAAGGTGTCAGAAGAAGCAGTGACGCCCACATGCAGCTTGGAGCCCAGCTCCTTGGCGGTGTTCACCAGGGCGGTGGTGCAGTCAAAGTCGGCCACTGCCGGGAACTCCATCGGCGCGAAGTGCAGACTGGCACCGTCGAGGCGCACGGAGCCGGTGGTGACGATCACGTCGCCCACGTTCAGGTGCGGCTGGATGGCGCCGGTGGTGCCGATGCGCAGGAAGGTACGGATACCCAGCTGGGCCAGCTCTTCCACCGCGATGGAGGTGGACGGGCCACCGATACCGGTGGAGCAGATGATCACGGCCTTGCCGTCCATCTCGCCGCGCCAGGTGGTGAATTCACGATGGCTGGCCAGGTGCACCGGGTTGTCCAACAGCTCTGCGATGCGCTTCACGCGCTCGGGGTCACCGGGGACGATCGCCAGGGTGGCGCCTTGCAGATCCGCTTTTTTCAAACCCAAGTGAAATACATCAGACATAGTGGACTCCTGGTTGCGCCCCGCCGCATGGCAGCCGAGTGCAGTTAAGGTGATTCTTTATGGTACTTTCAAGCCGGTGTCCCCTCATCCGGGGAGGCGCCAACTATGGTCAAAAACGCTTTCCAATTCCTTGATGCGCCTCACACTTCTGCGCTTCAAAGCTGACAAAAATGGCGCGAAACGTTTGCTAAGATGATGAATTTCTTGAAAAACGTTTTTACGTTCCTTTTGCACTCCCATCCCTTGTCAAGCCTTGAGCGACCGTCCATTTAAAGAGCTCGATCGAGTCCACAAGGTTGCAAACGAGATACCATTGACCCCTTCTCATCCCCTCCGACGCTGTTATGTTGGCGCCCGCATACCACTTAATGGCTAATCATACGGAGTCCATCATGGCGACATTCAAGTTCTACATTCCCGCAATCAACCTGATGGGGGCGGGCTGCCTGCAGGAAGCGGCAGCGGATATCCAGGGACATGGCTATCGCAAGGCGCTCATCGTCACCTGTAGCCCGCCGCGAATCCTGAAAAAAACATCCGTCAAAAATGAAAAACGCACCAAAGCGCGTTTTATGCATTTTAGTCCTGCTGTAAACACCAGCCTGAAAGCCGTTTAACAGCAGGTTAAACGTCAAAGTCAAAGCCACCCAGGACTCACACCTTACAGCGAAACCAAGCTGTTAAAGGAGCATCTAAGAGCTTCTCATCGGCTGCGATTGCCATAGCCAAATCATGATTCATGTCGGCAAGGACGTCAGGTTCGCACGCGAAAAGCTCAAAGCACACTGCGGCAATTCCTTCACATGTGATGAGCCTTGAGCCGATAACTTCACTTCGATACTGGGTAGCAACCCAAAGACAAGCTGTGAGCAGTGCCTTCATACAGAGCCCATCTTCTATACCCTGCATCACCCTTGCAACCGACTCTGATGTTGACATGATCGAGCTCGCTGCTCACCAGGATAATAAAAAGGGCCGCTGACGCGGCCAAACCCGCTTCGCCCCGCCCTCTTGGCCTTAAAGCCAAGGAGATACGAGCACATCCACAATCTTGTATAACGGGTTGCTCTCACCGTTTTGCAGATACTCACGCTGAGTGATCTGCATGGCCGACTGCCTCAAAGAAGGCGGCACTACGAGCAGAGAAGGACGCACACGCAATGGGCGACCAGAATCTGTCTTAGCAGCAAACATGGCGTCATACAGCTGGTTAAAGGAATCTGCCGAGAGCGCCTGATTTGAGGATGCAGCCAGTTGCCACAACGTAAATCCTGCATTACCACGCGCACGTACACCGAAGAAGAATTGATCCTGTAAGAACACGTGGGAGTCAATCACGCTGCCATTGGCAACGACTGACTCAATGGCGGGCTTGACCCGTTCTTGCCAGATCATAGGCTTCAATGCGCGGCGAGTGTCCAGCAGATACCACCGTTCTCCTTCAGGCTCCCCTGCCGGAACATCGAACAAATTTGAAGCAACACCACTTCGGGCGGGATGCTCTACAGAAAAGAACGGCTTGCCATCGTAGCAAAGATCCGTCAAACCATTTTTCAGTAACGAGAATACCACCTCGTCAGGATACTCCTCCCCCTGACGTCCCATTTCTTCAAATAGGGGGCCATATTTGCCATAGTCGTTATCTTCAAAGTCGGTGCGCTTTACAGAAATGGAGGCTTCATAGAGTTTGTTTTTTACTGAATAGTCATGGTCAGCGAGATTTTTTACATCTCTTTCCCCGATCCATTCTTTCAGCATCGGAAACTCACCGAGGAATCCATAACCGGTTGTCGCAGCGATTGACGGTATTACCGTGCAGATCCCCTTATAGTCCGGCTCAGCAGCTTCCTGCCCCCCTTTGAATTTAACATTAAAGGCCGCACTCGCATTGATAATGGTATTATTGAACTCACTCATGGTTTACCCCTTTAGTGAAAGTATAAGTTGATATCGCCATAATACTTAACGATTAGCTAGTCGGCGTTTTTCCTCAATAAATTGCTCTTCTGTGATGCCTGAGTTTTTGCAAATTTCCTGCTCTTGTGGCGTCAACAATGAGTTTTTATTGGTCGGTTTTTCGAGTCCGTCAACTTGTGATTTATTTGGAAGTGTCAACCCTTGGATAGAACTCAGCACTTTTATTATTCGTTGAAACTTATCAATACCAATGGCACTACAGACCTCGATCAGTTCATCCTTGATGGACGCAGGAATTATCATTTTTTCCCGCGCTGATTCGACGACTGAGAGAATCGCCATGTTTTTGTCATTTTCTAACTTTGCATACAGGCCAGAAAGTGTTGCTACGCCAGCAACGGATAATATTGAACTTACTTCATGCACTTGATCCTTTGTTAATTGACCATTTGCATCGCAAATAGCCTCCATATTCAATGCTGGTGAATTAACAAGACCAACGCTCCAAAGATTTAAAACCTGACCATCTATTTCATCATGATTGAAGTGGGGCGAGATATAACGATAATGCTTTTTGGAGAGAAGTTGTGCGGCCTCTTCTGTCCACTCCACCCGACCCCATACCTCTCCATCATTTTCCTTGAAATCTTTTAACCAGCCAGCGGCAGGTGCTTTCTGCCCTTTAAGCAGCGCGGTTGAATGCTCATAATCAACCACAATGTCAACGCGACTGGAATTCAGCTTGGCAACATATTTCGATGGGTTATCCAATCTGAATTGCCGTCCATCCCGTGTACGATGTACGGGCCCTTTTGGCCAGATCCGAATCCACTGCGGGACACCATCTTGACCTTCTCTTGCAAACTCTACAGAACAGTACGCAACGTTCATGCTTACACCCTGTTTAAAACCCGTTTAAAATCTTCGCCAAGCGTTTAAGCCATGCAGCCGGAAGCAATCCCACTTCTATACACAGCAAAAGCCAGACACCATCGATTACAGAGCCAAAGTCAAACCATCGTCCGGCGCTCGTTCCTGCAATCTTTCAAGAGACCATAAACGGTCGGTATCGAGAGGCCGTACCGAGCCGATAACTCTCGCACGTTAGAACCATTAAATTCTTTCCAGATAGCTTGCTTGCGCATAGCGCTTATCAAGCCTTTACATGAGGAGATATAGAAGACCCGCCCAGAGCAAGTGTTTAGCAGCACCTCAAAAATCAACTTGAGTATCTCTTTCACTTCAGTGTTAGAGCATGCAGGTTTTTGACTTATCAAGAAGCCATGAGCGGCGGATATCAGCCTGGAAAAATCATCTGACCAATTTGTACCAGATGTGACATTTCTTTCTGGTGCAGCTTCTTTTAGTGCCTCAATAACCAACGAGCCAGATAACTCCTTACCTGCATCAACCATATTAATTACAGACAAAATAAATCTATCCCGGACCTTACTGTTTTTTATAAAGGGAATATAAAGATTTACACCACCAAATTCGCTACAGATAACCAATATAGCCCCAAAAATCCGCCTGATGTTCAACGGGTTCCATATCTTGGTATCCTTCAACGAGAGCACCATGGCATCATAAATTTCCCTGATAGAATCAGGTGCGGATAACATAATTGATTCAGGAGCAACATCAATCGTCGCATCAAAAAGCTCTACCAAAGTATGTTTGCTCATGTCGCACCTCATTATGTCTTTATGACATGATAAAGATACTGGGCCATAATATTGTTTATGGTGGCTTATAAAGAGCTATGAAAGCGCAATGAAAAGGCCACCTACTGGCGGCCTTTAACTAGCTCACGAAAGAATATAGCCTTTGCTCATTTTGGTCCCATACACCATCGTCCCTGATTATCGGACTCATGGAACCAGTATCTCTGATTAATGTGTAGCGGCTAATCGCACCAGCAATTTTAATGTTAACTTTAAACACCGCTCGCAAATAACCTGCCCTTTCCAACTTAACTACGTATCGGTAAGCATGTCGCGTACTTGCACCAGTTGTAATACATAGATCCGTAGTTGTGAAGAAGCGCTCTATTTTCATGGCGTTCCACATCTTTTGCTGTTTTGATTTTTCTCTGCGGCGAGGCCTACGCTTTGTCGCTATTCCGCTCCGATTTCCTTTACCAAATCGGGGGTTAGCTTTCTGATTCGCCGTGTAGAAAAATGGGTCAATCCAATGTCCACTTCCACCGGTCTGGGTGATATAGCCTTTAGCCCTATAGCGGGAAACCATTAAGTAAGATTTGTGCATAGCCATACCAACAGCGAGAGCAAGCTCTGCTGAGGTAAATGTCTTTACGCTTTTCATATAAAGCCAAGCTTGCTCTCTTGTTCTTCCCATGAATTCACGTCCTAAAACATTCTCAGCAACAATGCTGGGAATGTTTTCAGTTGTTATTTGATGTGCCCGCTATGGTCACAGCTTTGGCCATAGCGATATCCTTCACGAGGTTCAGTGAGAAAACCAAGACTCGGCGCTCAGCCGGTGATAGCGCATCCAGCTCTGAAATGGCTAGTTCTAGCACGTGAGATGCCGAGGAGTTTAAGTCAATCAGATCAGCTAGGTTTTTTTCTTGAGCAAACGCGGTCACGACTACAGATGCAATCGCGTCATTTACTTGGATGGCGGTGGAAAGGGTTGTAGCGGCCATGGTGGGCCTCCTGATAGACATTTTGAGTTGACCCTTTTTGAGAGGGTGGTCGGGAGCTCAAAACCGCTATCAGACGGCGGGCATATTTCTCTTTTGCAAGAGTGTTGTATTAGCCGCACTCCCGACCATGTAAACCGTTTGCGCCTCAAATTTCAGGCACAAAAAAACCGCAAGTCTGACGGGCGCGGAAACCGCTGATAGAGGGTGTTTTGAGCACCGAAGATGAGTATAACCCGAAGCCGAAGTCACGCACAACGACAGTTTACGCATGCGCGTAATTTAGCCTCAAGAATGCATTTATATTCATCATTTATTCGTGATCAGGTTCTTTCCCTTTGAGACTTAAACCACTGGAAAGGAGTAATAGATTGATAAATAATCATTTAATATCAATTGGATGGGTGAATCGGATCCCAAAGGAAAGTACCACCAAGAAAAGGAAGCGTTGATTCTTTTTTTGGCTATAGAAAAGAACCTCAATTCCCCCCCATAGCCCCCTGTTTCCAGCACTAGCGAGTTGCTGGCTTGGCCGGATGGCCTCTTTGACGTTGCGTCACGAAGCCAAGCGTTAAACAGTGCCACATCAGAGTTAGCAGGCCAACCAGATGTAAAATTGCAGCCTATCGCCTCGCTGTTTAAACAGGTTGTTCAACGCAAGCTGGCAGATTTTTAAAACCTACTCTCATCTTTCATTTTTGCCGTCACAGACCCCAGATCGACCCCGCTTTTTTTCATTTTCACATTTTGGCCCGCGCTTGACCCAGATTGACCTGTAACCCATGCCCTGTCTGGGCTTCTCCCACGAGATCCCACTTGTTTTCAGGTGCTCCCGGGTTTTTCATTCTTGGTGACTGGTTACATCACCGACAAGATCCTGGGCCAGATTGGCGTGGTGGGCCGGCTTGCCGCCCTCCTGGCCGAGCACGGCATCGGTGCCGTGGTGTTCGACGAGACCAGACCCAATCCCACCGTGACCAACGTCGAGGCGGGTCTTGCGATGATCCGGGCCCACGGCTGCGACTGCGTCATTTCGCTCGGCGGCGGCTCACCCCACGACTGCGCCAAGGGCATCGCCCTGGTGGCCGCCAATGGGGGCAACATCAAGGATTACGAGGGGGTGGATCGCTCCGCCAAGCCGCAGTTGCCGCTCATCGCCATCAATACCACCGCCGGCACCGCCTCCGAGATGACCCGTTTTTGCATCATTACCGACGAATCCCGTCAGGTGAAAATGGCCATCATCGACAAGCACGTCACGCCGCTGATGTCGGTCAACGACCCGGAACTGATGCTGGCCAAGCCCGCCGGCCTCACCGCCGCCACCGGCATGGATGCCCTGACCCACGCCATCGAGGCCTATGTCTCCACCGCCGCTACCCCGGTCACCGATGCCAGCGCCGTGATGGCCATCGCACTGATTGCCGAACACCTTCGCACCGCCGTGCATCAGGGGGAGGATCTCCATGCCCGCGAGCAGATGGCCTATGCCCAGTTCCTGGCCGGCATGGCCTTCAACAACGCAAGCCTGGGCTATGTGCACGCCATGGCTCACCAGCTCGGCGGCTTCTACGACCTGCCCCACGGGGTGTGCAATGCGGTGCTGCTGCCCCATGTCCAGGCCTACAACACCCGGGTGTGCGCCGGCCGGCTCAAGGATGTGGCCCGTCATATGGGGGTGGATGTGAGCGCCATGAGCGATGAGCAGGGTGCGGCGGCAGCCATTGACGCCATCCGGCAACTGGCTCGCGACGTCAAGATCCCCGCCGGTCTGGAGCAGCTCGGGGTCAGGGCCGACGACCTCGACGTGCTGGCCACCAATGCGCTCAAGGATGCCTGTGGTCTCACCAACCCCAGGCAGGCGACTCACGCGGAGATCGTCGCCATCTTCCGCGCCGCCATGTAAGGGGGCAAGATCTGCCAGGGCCGCCACGCGGCCCTTTTTATTGGCTGATGGATCAATGGCTTTTTACTTCCGCACGGGGAGTGGGTATGATTTGCCGAGCTAAAAAGACTGTATGGATGATCTGAACCCGATATGCGGATGAAACACCTGATTGCCGCGGCCCTGACCGCCCTCACCCTGTCCGGTTGCAGCCTGGTCTATCGCATCGATATTCCCCAGGGCAACTATGTGGAACAAAAGCAGGTCGACAAACTGCGCCAGGGCATGACCCGCGAACAGGTCGAGTTCGTGCTGGGTTCTCCCATGTTGCGCGACAGCTTTGACCCCAACACCTGGTACTACCTCTATGAGTTCCAGCCCGGTCGGGGCGACAAGGAGCGCAAGGAGCTGACCCTCAACTTCGTGGGTGACAGACTGGCCACCGTGACCGGTGATTTCCCTCTCCCTGCCGCCTTCACCACACCGCTCTAGATGACATTACAAAACCGGCTTCTGCCGGTTTTGTTCTCTCTGGCCCCGGTGATGTCGCCGGGCCACACTCTGGATGCCTCATTGCCCCGAGGAGATCATCATGAGTCGATTCCTGATTGCCGGCGCCACCGGTCTGATTGGCAAAGCCTTGCTGCGCGAGCTGGGAACGGAGCACGACCTCCTCCTGCTCTGCCGCAAACCGGGCGACCCCGTTCCGGGACGCACCTGGCTGCCCACCTCGTTCGACGCGCTGGACAGATTGACGCTGCCCTCCCCTGTGGACATTGCCTTCTGCTGCCTTGGCACCACCCGCAAGGATGCCGGCTCGGCCGAGGCATTTCGCCGGGTCGATCTCGACTATGTGCTGGCCTTTGCCGCGCTCGCCCGTCGTCACGGCTGCCGCCGCCTGCTGGTGATCTCCAGTCTGGGCGCCAACCCGGGTTCTCCTGCCCTCTATCCCCGCACCAAGGGCGAGATGGAGCAGGCTCTGCTGGCCCAGGAGTGGCAGCGGCTCGTCATCCTGCGCCCGGCCATGCTGCTCGGCCATCGCGAACCTGCGCGCCGTTCGGAGCAGATCATCCAGGCCATCTATCCGCTGGTAAAGCCCCTGCTGCGCGGGTCGCTGCGCCGCTGGCGTGCCATCGAGGCCAGCCAGGTGGCGCACGCCATGGCGCGCCTTGCCATCCAGGAGAGCGGAATAGAGACGGTGGAAAACGAGCGCCTGCTCACCCTGTGATGCCCCGCGCCGGGCGAGACGATCACAAAGGGGCGCCACGGCGCCCCTTGTCACAGCCCATCACCCGTCAGGTGCCGGCATCGTCTCGCTTGCGGTGCACATCGGGTCGCCCGCCGGTGACCACATCGGCGCGCCCCTCTTCCTTGGCTTTTTCCGCACGTTTCTTGCGCATCTCCTTGGGGTCGGCGATGAGAGGGCGGTAGATCTCGATGCGATCCCCCTCCTGCACCGGCTCTGCGCCCTTGACCGGACGGCTGTAGATACCGAACTTGTTGACCGACAGGTCGATCTCCGGGTGCTTTTGCAGGATGCCGGACTGTTCGATGGCCGCCAGCACACTGGTCTCTGGCGAGACCCTGATGCACAGCACCGTCTGCCGCTCGGGCAGGGCATAGGCCACTTCGATATTGAGGAGCTCAGACACCGTAAACCACCTTGGCACGATTGGAGAAGGCGAGCACCATGGAGCTCACCAGCTCGCGGAAGATCTGGCCAAAGGCCAGCTCAATGAGCTTGGAGGTGAACTCGAAGTCGAGATCGAACTCCACCTTGCAGGCATCCACGTCCAGGGGCGTGAAGGTCCACCATCCCGCCAGCTTGCTGAAAGGCCCCTCCACCAGCTCCATCTTGATGGTGCGATTGGCATCGAGCTGGTTGCGCGTGGTAAAGGTCTTGGCGATACCTGCCTTGGCCACATCGACCGAGGCCATCATGTAGTCTTCACCTGACTCGTGAACACGGCTGCCGACACAGCCGGGCAGGAACTCAGGATAGGCATCAACATCATTGACCAGCCGGAACATCTGTTCCGCGCTGAACATCACCAGGGCACTGCGAGTAATACGGGGCATGGGTTTTCCTCATCCAATCGGCCCGATTTTATCACCTTGTCAGCCAAAATCACCGCCGAAACTGTTCGCGGGTCACCAAGCAGGGCAATCGCACACTTTCCGGCCAGTGTGGCCTGCTCTCGCCCCGCCCTTCCCTCAAAATCGTCATCGAACTGCTCACAAAGCCGCCACTCGGAGCGCTGTGCGTTTTACAGCCGCCGCCACCCACGTATAATGCGCCTTCCTAAACATTGCCTAAGGCCCCCGTCATGAGCAAAAAGAACAGTAAAAACAAAGCCGGGTCCAGCACCATTGCACTCAACAGAACCGCCCGTCACGAGTACTTCATCGAAGAGCGCGTGGAAGCCGGTCTGTCCCTGCAAGGGTGGGAAGTGAAGTCCCTGCGGGCGGGCAAGGCCAACATCAGCGAAGCCTATGTCATCTTCATGCAGGGGGAAGCCTTCCTGTTCGGCTCCAGCTTCCTGCCGCTGAACGCCGCCTCCAGCCACGTGGTATGCGATCCGACCCGCACCCGCAAATTGCTGCTCAGTCGCCGTGAACTCGACAAGCTCGAGAGCCTGACCGCTCGTCAGGGCTACACCATAGTGCCGCTGGCCCTCTACTGGAAAGCGTGCTGGGTCAAGGTCGAGATCGGCCTGGTGAAAGGCAAGAAAGAGCACGACAAGCGGGAAGACACCAAGGCACGGGAATGGGACCGTGAGAAGGCCCGCATCATGAAGAACAAGCACCGCGGTTGATTGTGCGCCGCCGGCCCCCTGCGGCGACCAATAAACCAGCAATCGACCGGCCAAGGCCGGTCGATTGCCATCAACGCCTTGCCATGACAGGATTTTTGCGTACAATCCCTTTTGACAACTTGGGGCTGATTCTGGATTCGACAAGATTCACGAAACCCAAGGTGCATGCCGAGGTGCGGTAGGCCTCGTTAATAAACCGCAAAAAAATAGTCGCAAACGACGAAAACTACGCACTCGCAGCTTAATAACCTGCGCTGAGCCCTTCTCCCCTAGCTTGCCTGTGTCCTAGGGAAATGGAAGGTCATCCTTCACAGGATCGTGTGGAAGTCCTGCTCGGGGCGGAAGCATTAAAACCAATCGAGCTAGTCAATGCGTGGCGTGTCTCTCCGCAGCGTGTTGGCGAATGTAAAGAGTGACTAAGCATGTAGTACCGAGGATGTAGTAATTTTGGACGGGGGTTCAAATCCCCCCAGCTCCACCAAACGTTTGGAAAGGGCCACTTCGCAAGAAGT
>Ga0247725_1000947_pt1 | contig 16906 bp, 18 predicted proteins | sample OKSTACKMCFT3sol_FD_183021 | JGI IMG/M metagenome (GOLD analysis project Ga0247725, IMG submission 183021) | Subsurface sediment microbial communities from gas well in Oklahoma, United States - OK STACK MC-FT3-sol | ecosystem: Environmental > Terrestrial > Deep subsurface > Rock core/Sediment... | reverse complement strand
ATGGTTACACCATTTTATTTATGTACGGGGATATTAAATATTTTCTTTTAAGGGATTATTAAACCGTAGGTTTGATGGGAGCGAAGCGATACGCTTTTGCCGGAACTTATAGCGACTTTAGACGTTTAAACCGTTACACCATTTTTACAGCGCTTCCTTTGCCTAGACCCGTCCTGCCAGACTCTTTTTATTACTGACTTTCAGCTCGTTTGCTGCTCGACGGTCGTAGACAAAACCAGCTATCAGCGCTGCTTTTTGCTGAATTGAAAACTCTTATTTTTTTGGGTTCTTTGATGCTGCAATGTCCTTGATTGCATCGTCAGTATAATTTTCCATCATGTACCGAACTATGTCCTGCCACTTGATAGGTTCTTTTGTTTTGTAGCCTATCTCGATTGCTGCCATCTCTAATTTTCGGAGTTCATCGGGCTTAATTCTTAGGTTTTTGTCTTTTTGCATTTCCGTTCTCTACTGTTTTCATTGATCACGATTTTAGCCTCCTTTTTGAAAATTTTTCATATTTCACTTGTAAACATTTGAACTTTGTTTTAAGTTGTGCACATCTTAACTTCTGTTAATGTTCACAAATGAACTTTTGGACGCACCATGTTTAGCTATGAGAAGGGTTCTCTTTACAGCAATATGACAAGGAAATCGGCTTTACGCCCCGTTCCTAGTGCGCTCGATTCCCGTTTCATTTCGAAGGCTCCTGGCTCGTTTCCGCGCATTGAGCTTACATATCAAATTTGCCTTTCTTGTGGTCACGAATTTGAAGCCGATACCCTTTGCCCGTGTCCTTCCTGCTCGTCCCAAACTGTTTACTCCTCTGCCGACTTTTCGCCCGAACCTTTGCCAAAGCCTTTTGAGGTTTCCGACAATCGCTCGGATTTTGTATCGGGGATTTATAATCGTTTGGCCGCCTATGATTTGCCTATTCGGGATAGTGTTGAACGTGACGCTAGTTCCACCAATTGGCGCAAAGCTGTTTTTGACACCGTTCGCCGCCATGGTGATTTTGCGCCTACGATGCTGAACTCATTTATTTCGATTTGTTCAAAACAATCCTATATCGAGGCGGTGAGGGCAGTCGAACTCGCCTCAACTCGCCTTAGATCACTTAACCAAAATGTTACGATGACCGAATCTGAGGTTAAGGAGTTGGCAAGGGTTAAATCTCAAAATTTACGCCGCCGCCTATCCACTGTAGAAGGCTCTGAACAGTCTTTCGAGGTTGCTCAGAACTTTTTGGCGCATCTCGGACTTTCATTTGATGAACAGTTAATTAAACAAAAACGCTTATCTGGTGAGCTTTTTTCTTTAGTTAATCGCGCATGTGATGAGCATTGGCTATGTCGCCAATTAAGACGCCGTTTTTTACGTATTGTTGAGAATGTCGCTCGGGATTTGGGCGTTGTTCACAAAGGTAAGCAAGCATATTGCAGTGATTATGCAATCGTTCGCCACCGCCAACGCATTTCAGATAACGCCGAAGTTTTGGATAATACGATTGCGGTTGATGAGGATGATGAGGCTAACGCTTTTTCGTTGTCCGAATTATCACGCAAGTCTATTTCTAATCCTGAGATTCGCCGCGCTGAAATGTTTGTAAGGCTTAAAGGTTTTGAACAGATAGCCAAAGAGCTTGGCCATGCTGCCGTTTTTACCACTGTTACCTCTCCGTCACGTTTTCACGCCGTGAGTAATGGCACGTTAAACCCCAAATTTGTCGCTGCTGATAAACCCACTGCCGAAGATGCCCACGTTTATTTATTGGGTGTTTGGTCTAATTTCCGTAAGTCGATGGATAAAGCGGGTATCAAATTTTATGGTATGCGCATTGTCGAACCGCATCACGATGCTACCCCTCACCACCATATGATCATCTTCGCGCTGCCTTCTGATGTTGATTACCTTGTTTCTCAACTTCGGCACTTTGCCATGCTCGATTCGCCAGATGAAAAGGGCGCCAGTGAGCACCGTTTTAAGGTTGAGCACATCGATACCGAGAAGGGTTCCGCTGTAGGTTATTGCGCTAAGTACATTTCTAAGAGTGTTGATGGTCTCCACGTAGACACTGACCTTAACACATCTCTTACTGGTGTTGATGCTGCTGAACGTATTGTTAGTTGGTCTCGCGTTCATGGCATCCGCCAGTTTCAGTTTTTTGGTGGCCCAAGTGTTACCGTCTGGCGTGAAATGCGCCGCCTACGCGAACAAATATCCGAGGATGATGCCGTGTTTCAAAACTTAAATTCTGATGAGCATTATCTTTTAGAAAAGGTTCGCCGCTCTGCTGATGAGGGCGATTGGGGCGCGTTCTGCATGGCCATGGGTGGCATTTTTGTTCGCCGCGCTGACCAAACTGTTAAGACCCATTACGCCGTTCCTGCCGTTATCTCTAAGCTTTTTGATGCGCCAGAACACGCTAAAACCCGTTATGGCGATGCCGCTCATGCTCGTGTTAACGGCGTTCTATTTCACGGCGTATTCAAAGCGACACGCTTTAAGAATTGGAAGCTTGTCAACAAACAGGAATACATAAACGCCCGTAAGCAAGTTATGTCTGGCGTTGTCGATATTTTCGATATTCTCGAAATGGAGCGTGAATATCAGCGCATGGCCGAACAGGACTATGCCGAATATGAGCGCCATGTCCAAGAATATGAAGAAATGCAAGCGCTTTGGCTTGATGCTTTAGCTAATGATGAAACACCAGCGAGCGTAGCGAGCGATATGGTGTTTCGACATTAGCCTTGGACTTGTGTCAATAACTGTCCCAACCCATTTTTTTAACTGAAAGGAAATACAAAATGAAAATTGAAGGTAGAATCCCTGAACTAAGTGATATTCAAATTAAACCAAAAATCAAAAATTACCAGACTAGTGAATCTGTTGATGTTGGTGTTTTCCGTTTTTTAGCTACTTCTCCATCTCAAATTTTAGATGTTCATGTTTCGGAAGCCCTTGTTAAAGATAATAAAACTATTGAGGCTTTAAAAGCTTCCGTTGACCAGCGCATCATTCTTTCAATTGAATACAAAGAATTGGCATTCGCCAACGCTGAAGGTAGGCACGTCGAAATTAAAGGCTTCCATCTTTTTGAACCGCCTCAAGTTCAACGCAAGGCGTAAGGATTCATTGCCGTGGCTTTATGTGTCGAAAGTAAATTAGTTAAGGTCGGGCTATCTACCGTTTCCGAACCTGTACTAGTTGTTTCTAATGTTCCAACTTGCACCACTTACTATTTAGTTGAGGCAAAGGATTTAGATTCTCAGCTTTCTTATGCGGAAGTCACGGCTTTGTTTAGTGCTTTTGTCGGTTTATACGCAATTGCATTTGTTATTAAACTTGTCCGCCGTCAAATCGGCTTTTAACTTTATAGGTGATTTATGAAAAAGTACCTTGTTTCCGCTGTGGCTTTAGGTTCTACCGTTGCTGCTTCTACCGCTAGTGCCGCTATTGATGTTACTGCTGCTACAACTGCGATCACAACTGACGGCTCCGCCGCCCTTACTGCTGTAGGTGGTGCCATGCTTGGGCTTGCTGCTATCGCAGTTGTCTTTAAATGGGCTAAGGGCGCTATTTTCGGCTAATAGTCATTTTCTCTGTGAGGGGTTCGCCCCTCCTTAGGGGTTTTATGCTTATCACATTACAGGATTTAATATGGCTTTTAGTCCTTCTTGTTCTCACAGACTGCGTACGGCGTATTTTCTTTTAGCTGCCTCTATCTCTGCTAATGTCCTTGCATATACACCTCCAGCAACGCCAAACTTACCTTTGTTTTACGAGTTTACAGGCGCTAACGCTGTTTCAGAATCTACTGATTTTTATAATTCACAATGCGATTCTGATAATTTTTCTTGGTACGGTGTCGATTGGTTTTGTGCTACTGGCGACCCGTCAAATCCTGTTTGTCAGGTTAAAATGGCTTACCATTCAACTGATGTTAATTCATGTCAAAATTCCTCGCCGCCTTTGCCACCTGAACCCAATTTAACGCCCGACGTTATACAGAACGGTTCTGGTGATAACCAGAAACTAATCGAGAAATTAGAACTTATCCGAATTGGACAGTTTAATAAGCTTGTTGATGACGGTCTTTATCAGGACACTGACTTATCTCTTGCTCGACAAACTAATTCGCTTTTATCTTCGTTATCTCGTACGTTATCTTATGCTAACGATAATCGCTCTGTTGTTGATGCTATTAATACTTGGGGTGCAACTAACTGGAACGAATTAAGAAATCAATTTGCACAGAATAATGTTTATCGCACTCAGCAAGATGCCGATTCTAAAGCCACTTTTTTACAAGAAATGGGCTATATAGGAATGAAATTAAATTATATGCATGACACGTTATATTCTATAGATAACAAGTCTGGCAGTGGTGGCGGCTCTACTGATTACACTCATATTTTAAATGGCATTGCTGATGATTTGGCTTATCACAAATTTGATATTATTGGTAGCTTAAATTCAAATGCTGAATTGGAACGCGATTTGTTATCGCAAATTAATGCCTCCATTAAATCTTTGGGTGGCACTCCTTCTGATAATTCCGCCATTGTTGACCAATTAATAGAGTCAAATAATAGCTTGTCTGATATTACGCTTAGAATGCGTGATATTGAAAACGCTATTGGTAAATCCGAGCAAAGTATTGTAGACGCTATTGGTAAGGGTGGTTCTGGTTCTGGTTCTGACCCTGATGCTATTACAGAAAATGGCTGTGTTACTTTTGTATGCTCTACTAATAGCCCTCAATGTTATATTGCTAAAAAAGAATGGGAGTCACGTTGTAAGGCATCATCTGATGAAATTGCTGCTCAAAATGCAATTGATTCCGCAAAAACCTCTTTAGATGATTTTATAAATAGTACAGACTCTGACATTCAGAATTTAGATGCTGGTACTGTCGACATTAAACAGTTCACTAATCATTATAATTCTTCTAATGGTGTTAATTTTGGTGGTTCTGATACTTGCCCGCCGCCTTATGTTGTTGATGCCAAAATTACCACATTTACTCTTGATTTAACGCCTTTTTGCGATTTGGCTACCGTAATTAAGTTTTTCCTGATTGCATTTGCTTCCATTGCTTCAGGTTTAATGATTGTTAAATATCACTAGGGGGTTTTATGCAATTTATTCCTTTGTTTTTAGCTTCGATTTTTCCTTTTTTGGCACAATTTCTTACAGCCTCGGTTGCTCGAATTGGTGTTGCTATTGGTTTTGGTACCGTTACCTATGCGGGTGTCGGTTTTATTTTTGATGAAATTATCAGCAAAATGAATGCCTCGGCCTCTACTATTATTTTCCCTCACATTGCAACTTTTATACATTTACTTGGTATTGACACTGCTATGAACATTGCTATGTCTAGTGGTGTCGCTCTGATGGTGTTAAAGGGTGTCTCTAAAAGTGGTTATTCAAGACAGCTTGTTTGGCGTAAGCCAGGCGATAAATCTCCTGTTGATTGGAGCGCATAATGCTTGAGTTAGTTACAGGTAAGCCCGGTGCTTCTAAGTCACTTAATACTATTGCTTATCTCGTTGGTTCAAATAACGGTACTCGGCCAATTTATTACAATAATATTAAGCTTTTGATGTTGGATTTCGAGGTTGCCTCTAGTTTTTCTGGTTGGTTTTACGGTCTTTATATGTACCGCCTTAAGAACAAACAAGCTCTTAAGCGCATTAGAAAAATTATTAAGCGGGTTCATGATAATGGTGATTTAATTCAACTTACTGACGTGCCTTGGCTTGAGCCCTTTTATAATACTGCTAATCCCCTTGATACTTGGTTATTTTGGGTTAAAAAGCTTTATTCACCTAAACAAACGGCTTTGCTTGATGAGTTCCTTAGCAATATGCCTTACGATAAGATTCAGTTTTCGCATCTTGAACATTTGAACTTACATTTTACTCATTTTTCTAATCCTAAAGATTGGTTCAATTTACCTAAGCAAAGCATTATTTTAATTGACGAGTGTCAGCAATTTTTTCCTCCTCGGCCTGTTGGTTCTGCTGTACCGCCTCACATTTCAAAATTTGAAACTCATCGTCATGATGGTTTCGATATACATTTAATTACGCAAGACAGAATGCTTTTAGATAGTAACGTGCGACGTTTAGTTAATCGTCACGTACACTATCATAATGCCTTTAACTCTAATCGTGTCGCTCGATATCAGAACTCAAAAAGTTTTGATGTTGATGATTATCATGATGTTAAAAATTGCCAAAAATCTTTAATCAAGCGTCCAACTCATTTTTATGGCTCTTATTTTAGTTCTGAACTTCATACACATAAATTTAAGATGCCCAAGGCTTTTTATTTGCTGATTTTTCTAATTTTGGTTGTTTGTTTATCTATTTATTCATTTGCAAATACTTTGTTTTTTGACAAAACAAGCGCGGTTTCAGAATCAGTTATTACACCGTCTGACTCTACACAAAAGCCTGCTTCACAGTCTCGTATTTCGATTAAGCCTAGTTCATCCACTTTGCTTGATGATGCTGAGAAAAAACTCCTTACTGAGTTTGTTTCCAACTCTGTTAAAGATGTTTATATATCTGGCTCTCAGTATGTGCGCAAGTCAAATGGTTTAGTTTATTATGACTATTCTTTTGTAAATCCTGTTACAGATGAGGTATTTTTACCTTCTTCTGTTGGTTTTACTGTTGCGCCTATTAATGAATGTTTAGCTAGATTAAATTTTAATGATTTTACAACGTTTGTTACTTGCCAACCGTTATTAAAACGTAAACCCGATAATTCACAAAATGACCGTGAATATTCGCTTGCAAATAGGTAGGGAGGGGGAGGCAAGCGTAGCGCCCCCGACCAATAATTGGAGATTATAGTTATGGATATTCAAGGTTTATTGTTAGGTTTGTTTGTTCTCTTTGTTTTTCTTGCTCTTGGTTTTGCTCTTGGCATTATTTATTCACATCATACTTACTTTGAATTCATGTATTCTTTTTTTGAGTTAATACCCGTTCAAGCCGTTTCTAAAGCTCCGTCACTGGTGACGCCATGAGTCGTAATTCAGCTTATGAACATCGTAAGCGTTCTCAAGGTTTACGTAAACTTACTCTTTGGGTTCCTGTTGAATCTGAAATCGAGTTCAAATCTATGGCTGATTTTCTTTGCCACAATCGTGATCATGTTCCTTTTATGGCACGTTCTCTTGTTACTGGCCGTATGAAAAAAGCTGTGTGATTTCTCAAAAAAAAGGATGCGCACAATGTGATAACGTTATGTTGAGGGTTTGCGGTTTGTATAATGCGCAGCACAAACCGATAAAAATTTGTGCGGAGGGTGGGCGAGCTTGCGAGAATCGCTCTAACTAATTTTTACCCGTAACATAATGTGTATTGTGCGCGTCCGTATCTTTTCTTGGTATTTCTCCTGATATCATTATTGACGTCCAGGATTAAACTTATGATATCAATTTTCGTAACCGGTATCTTTTTTTTGATATCAATAGTGATTCCCAGGACGTCACTATTGATATCAAATTTATTTTATTTCTTCAATTTTGCTATCTTCTTTTCTGTCTCTTTTATTTCTTCCTCTAGTCTTACTATCTCCTTGTAAACTTTATTGTTTCTTAGTATTTCTTTGCTATTTTCTATCATGTATATGATTGCTTTTGATTTTGTCGCTTCTCCCACTTCTTTCATCAGTTCTTCTAATTTTTTTTCTTGTTCTTCGTTTAGTCTAAGTACCATTGCCATTTTTATTTACTCCTTACTTAACTTGTTCATTTAAGGGCTATGTTTCCATAGCCCTTTATTTTTTATATTTCGGTGTATATCCATTCACCGTTTTTTAGGGTTACTACGTTGTCGTAATTGTCATATGCCCATTTTGTTAGGTTTAAAAACTCTGCTATTTTTTCTGCAACTTCTTTACTTAAGAATAATTCTGCTCTTGCTATTCCAGTTATTAACTTGAATGTTTCATCTTCTTCATCCCAGTACATGCTCATTTCTTCAATTTTTGAATGTAATGCTAAATGCTTGCTTACTTCGATTCTTGCTTCTGGAACTCCCATAAATTCACTTTTTTCAATTACTAAACCGTCGATTGTTAATGTGTTCATAATGTTCCTTTTGATATCATTTACTGTTTGCCTTACCACTTAATGATATCAAAACTACGTTTAAAGTCAACAAAATGATATCAAAATAACTAATTATTTTTTGATTTTGATATCATTTTTATGGTTACACCATTTTATTTATGTACGGGGATATTAAATATTTTCTTTTAAGGGATTATTAAACCGTAGGTTTGATGGGAGCGAAGCGATACGCTTTTGCCGGAACTTATAGCGACTTTAGATGTTTAAACCGTTACACCATTTTTACAGCGCTTCCTTTGCCTAGACCCGTCCTGCCTGACGCTTTTTATTACTGACTTTCAGCCCGTTTGTAGTCTGACGGTCGCAGACAAAACCAGCTATCAGCACTGCTTTTTGCTGATTGAAATACTCTTACTTTTTTTGTTCTTGGTTGCTTTTTACCCACTCATTGAGTTTCACATTTTTAATTTCGCGCTCCAATATCCAATGGATTATGTCGGCTTCTTTTACAACTTCCTTTGTTCCTATGGTTAGTTCTACCGCCTTTTCCCTTAACAGTTCTGCGTGCGCTTCCTTTACTCGGAATGTTGAGATTAATTTTGCCATGTTTTTCATCTGTTGTTTGTCCTGCTGTGATCTTAGTTTTTTGGTGACATATCACAAGTAACTATTGACATGTAACTTATCACAAGTGTATTTTACTGCTTAATGTAATTTGTTACATGTAACTACTTTCTTTGGGTGTACCATGTTTAGCTATGAGAAGGGTTCTCTTTACAGCAATATGACAAGGAAAACGGCATTACGTCCCGTTCCTAGTGCGCTTGATTCAAAGTTTATTGCCAAGGCTCCTATTGCTTTACAGCGCATTGAGCTTACATATCAAATTTGCCTTTCTTGCGGTCACGAATTTGAAGCTGACACCCTTTGCCCGTGTCCTTCTTGCTTGTCTCAAACTGTTTACTCCTCTGCCGACTTTTCGCCCGAACCTTTGCCAAAGCCTTTTGAGGTTTCCGACAATCGCTCGGATTTTGTATCGGGGATTTATAATCGTTTGGCCGCCTATGATTTGCCTATTCGGGATAGTGTTGAACGTGACGCTAGTTCCACCAATTGGCGCAAAGCTGTTTTTGACACCGTTCGCCGCCATGGTGACTTTGCACCTACCATGCTGAACTCTTTTATTTCTATTTGTTCAAAACAATCCTATATCGAGGCGGTTAGGGCGGTAGAACTTGCCTCCGCTCGCCTTAGAACACTTAACCAAAACGTTACCATGACCGAATCTGAGGTTAAGGAGTTGGCAAGGGTTAAATCTCAGAATTTACGCCGTCGCCTATCCACTGTTGAAGGCTCTGAACAGTCTTTTGAGGTTACGCTGAACTTTTTGGCTCATCTGGGGCTTTCATTTGACGAACAGTTAATTAAACAAAAACGCTTATCAGGTGAGCTTTTTTCTTTAGTTAATCGCGCTTGTGATGAGCATTGGCTAGGTCGCCAATTAAGACGCCGCTTTTTGCGTATTGTTGAGAATGTCGCTCGGGATTTGGGCGTTGTACATAAAGATAAGCAAGCTTATTGCAGTGATTACGCAATTGTTCGTCACCGCCAACGTATTTCAGATAACGCTGAGGTTTTGGATAATACGATTGCGGTTGATGAGGATGATGAGGCTAACGCTTTTTCGTTGTCCGAACTATCACGCAAGTCTATTTCTAATCCTGAGATTCGCCGCGCTGAAATGTTTGTAAGGCTCAAAGGTTTTGAACAGATAGCCAAAGAGCTTGGCCATGCTGCCGTTTTTACCACTGTTACCTCTCCGTCACGTTTTCACGCCGTGAGTAATGGCACGTTAAACCCCAAATTTGTCGCCGCTGATAAACCTACTGCCGAAGATGCCCACGTTTATTTAATGGGTGTTTGGTCTAACTTCCGCAAGTCGATGGATAAAGCGGGTATCAAATTTTATGGGATGCGCATCGTAGAGCCTCACCACGACGCCACGCCGCATCACCACATGATTATTTTCGCGTTGCCCTCTGATGTTGATTACCTCGTTTCTCAACTTCGCCATTTTGCCATGCTCGACACGCCAGACGAGAAGGGCGCTAGTCAACATCGTTTTAAGGTCGAGCATATTGATACTGACAAAGGTTCGGCTGTTGGGTATTGCGCTAAGTACATTTCTAAAAGTGTTGACGGCCTCCATGTTGATAAAGACCGCAATACTTCACTCGATGGTGTTGATGCCGCTGAACGTATTGTCAGTTGGTCACGTGTCCACGGCATCCGCCAGTTTCAGTTTTTTGGTGGGCCTAGTGTTACAGTTTGGCGTGAAATGCGCCGCTTACGCGAACAAATATCCGAGGATGATGCCGTGTTTCAAAACTTAAATTCTGACGAGCACTACCTCTTAGAAAAAGTCCGCCGTTCTGCTGATGAGGGCGATTGGGGCGCTTTTTGCATGGCTATGGGTGGTATTTTTGTTCGCCGTGCTGACCAAACTGTTAAAACCCATTACGCCGTACCCGCCGTTATCTCCAAACTTTTCGATGCGCCTGAACACGCTAAAACCCGTTATGGCGATGCCGCTCACGCTCGGGTTAACGGCGTTTTATTTCACGGCGTATTCAAAGCGACACGCTTCAAGAATTGGAAGCTTGTTAACAAGCAGGAATACATAAACGCCCGTAAGCAGGTTATGTCAGGCGTTGTCGATATTTTCGATATTCTCGAAATGGAGCGCGAATATCAGCGCATGTCCGAACAGGACTATGCCGAATATGAACGCCACATCCAAGAGTATGAAGAAATGCAAGCGCTTTGGCTTGATGCTTTAGCTAATGATGAAACACCAGCGAGCGCAGCGAGCGATATGGTGTTTCGACATTAGCCTTGGACTCGTGTCAATAACTGTCCCATTAATTACTTACTTACTATAGGAATACAATATGAAACTTGAAGGCGTGATTTTAGACCCTACAGACGTACAAATTAAACCCAAAGTTAACTATCAAACTGGTGAGACCACCAATGTTGGTTTACTTCGTTTAATTACAACTTCTCCGACTCAAACCATTGATGTTCATATTTCTGCTGATTTTGTTAAAGATGGTAAAACCATTGAAATGCTAAAGAATACAGGTGGTTCACGTATTCAGCTATCTGTTGAATTTAAAGAAATGTCCTTTGCTAACACAGAAGGTAAGCACGTTTCTATTAATGGTTTCCATTTATTTGAAGCGCCTGTTTTACGCAAGGCGTAAGGATTCAAAGCCGTGACCTTATGTGTTGAAAGTAAATTTGTCAAAGTTGGTCCGTCAAGTACCACTGAGCCTGTTTTGGTTGTTTCTAATGCTCCCACGTGTACAACTTACTATTTAGTTGAAGCAAAGGATTTAGATTCACAACTTTCATACTCTGAGGTTTCGGCTTTGTTTAGTGCTATTGTCGGTCTTTACGCTTTAGCATTTGTTATAAAACTTGCTCGAAAACAACTCGGGTTTTAATTAACTTTTATAGGTGACTTATGAAAAAGTATCTTGTTACTGCTGTTGCTATGGGTTCTGCCGTTGCTGCTTCTTCTGCTAGTGCTGCTATCGATGTGACTGCTGCTACAACAGCGATTACTACCGATGGTTCTGCTGCGTTAACTGCTGTCGGTGGTGCCATGCTTGGCCTTGCTGCTATCGCGGTCGTTTTTAAATGGGCTAAAGGCGCAATCTTCGGCTAATAGTCGTTTTCTCTGTGAGGGGCTTGCCCCTCCTTAGGGGTTTTATGCTTATCATATTACAGGATTTAATATGGCTTTTAGTCCTTCTCGTTCTTACAGATTGCGTGCGGCGTATCTTCTTTTAGCTTGTTTAAGTTCTCCTGCGTTCGCTTATTCCCCACCTGCAACTCCTGGCGTTGAAATTTCCTTTGATTTTACTGGCGCTACTGCTGAGTCTGACGCTAATACTTTTTTCCATACCCAATGTGATTCAAACGATTTTTCATGGAAGGGCACAAATTTAGTTTGTGCAACTGGCGACCCGCAAAACCCATTTTGCACTGTTTGGATGGTTTACTTTGAAACTGACGTTAACAACTGTCAAGACGGAGGCGGTGGTACTAATCCAGACCCTGACCCAAATCCTAACCCAAATTTTCCCGACCCTAGTTCTGATAACTTATCGCCTTATCCTTGGTTGCCAACTACTTTTACAACTGAACTTAAGGATATTCACACGGATTTAGGCGTTATTTATGACGCACTTTTAAAGGGTGCGAGACAATCCTCTTACACTAAAACATCTATTGACCAATTAAGATGGCAGAACTTTAACCAGTTCACTGATTTAATTAATCGTACCGATGGTTTAGGCAATGCTCTTGCCAGTGGTGTGAGTGGCGTTCGCTCGGATATTCAATACCAAACGCAATGGGTTTCACAGAGTCAAGTTATCCTAGCTGAAATTCGAGATTCTATTAAAGCCCAATCTGGCGGCGGTTCATCTTCTACTGGTGAATATATGCAAGTTTTGGGTTATATGGCAGACAAGTTAGGTCAAATTAGCTCCGATACTTCTAATTTAAATAATAATTCTGCCTCAATCCCTGCTATAAATAATATTCTTTCAAATACTATTACTGATTTATTAGGCCGTATTGCTCAAGGTGGAGGTGGAGGTGGTGGTGGTGACTTACAACTCGAAATGCAGAAGCTAGAAATGATGATGGATCAATATAATGAGTTAATGAAAGTAAATAGTACTCTGTCCGATATTAAAGGCTCTTTTGGTGGTGCATCTTCTGATAATTCCGATGTTGTCGAGCAGCTTTTAGATGCAAACAGTAACCTTACAGATATTGCTGTTCGTATGCGTGATATTGAAGGCGCTATTGGTAAATCCGAGCAAAGTATTGTCGATGCCATTGGAAAGATTGGCGATGGCTCTGGCTCTGACCCTGATGCTATTACTGAGAACGGTTGCGAAACTTTTGTATGCTCTACCAATAGCCCACAATGCTATATCGCTCGTAAGGAGTGGGAGTCACGTTGTAAAACTATTGCCGATGAACTTTCTGCCTCTGAATCTGTTAATGCTGCCACAAATTCACTTACTGATTTTATAAATAGTGAAGATTCTGATATTAAAAATTTAGATGCTGGCACTGTAGACATAAAACAATTTACTGAGCATTACAATTCTTCTAACGGTGTTAATTTTGGTGGTTCTGATACCTGTCCACCTCCTTATGTTGTTGATGCCAAAATTACCACCTTTACTATCGACTTATCACCATTCTGTGACTTGGCAACTGTTATTAAGTTCTTCTTAATTGCGTTTGCTTCTGTTGCTTCTGGTTTAATGATTGTCAAATATCACTAAGGGGTAAATATGCAATTCATACCTTTATTACTTGCTTCTATTTTTCCTTTCCTTGGTCAATTTATTACCGCCTCTGTTGCTCGTATTGGTGTTGCTATTGGCTTTGGTACAGTTACTTATGCGGGAGTAGGTTTTATTTTTGACGAAATAATTAACCGTTTAAATGCTTCTGCATCTTCAATTATATTTCCTCATATAGCCACTTTTATTCACCTACTTGGGATTGATACGGCTTTAAATATTGCAATGTCTAGCGGCGTTGCGCTTATGGTATTAAAAGGAGTCTCCAAAAGCGGCTACTCTAGGCAGCTTGTTTGGCGTAAGCCGGGCGACAAATCACCTGTTGATTGGAGCGCATAATGTTAGAGTTAGTTACAGGGAAGCCGGGCGCGTCTAAATCGCTGAATACCATTGCTTATCTTGTTGGCGCTAATAATGGCACTAGGCCAATTTTTTATAATAACATCAAGTTGTTGATGCTTGATTTTGAGGTTGCCTCTAGTTTTTCTGGCTGGTTCTACGGTCTTTATATGTACCGTTTGAAGAACAAACAGGCACTAAAGCGCATTCGTAAAATTATCAAACGGGTTCACGATAACGGTGATTTGATTCAACTGTCTGACGTTCCTTGGCTTGAGCCTTATTACAATACGGCCAACCATCTAGACACTTGGCTGTTTTGGGTTAAAAAACTTTATTCATCAAAGCAGACGGCTCTGCTTGATGAGTTCCTAAGCAATATGCCTTACGATAAGGTTGAGTTCTCACACCTTGAGCACTTGAATTTACATTTTACTCATTTTTCTAACCCTAAGGATTGGTTCAATCTACCAAAGCAGAGCATTATCCTAATTGATGAGTGTCAGCAATTTTTCCCGCCTCGTCCTGTGGGTTCTACAGTTCCACCTCATATTTCAAAATTTGAGACTCACCGCCATGATGGTTACGATATACATTTAATTACACAGGATAGAATGCTTTTAGATAGTAACGTAAGGCGTTTAGTCAATCGCCATGTTCACTATCATAATGCGTTTAACTCTAACCGTGTCGCTCGTTATCAGAACTCAAAAAGTTTTGATGTTGATGATTATCACGATGTCAAAAATTGCCAAAAGTCATTAATTAAGAGGCCAACGAATTTCTATGGCTCTTATTTTAGTGCTGAACTGCATACCCATAAATTTAAGATGCCCAAGATATTTTATATTTTGATTATTCTTATTTTTGTTGTTGTTTTTTCTGTTTACTCATTTGCCAATACATTGTTTTTTGATAAAACCTCTGCTGTCCCTGACTCAGTTCTCCAAACGCCTGAGACTGCATCCCCTAATGAGCCCAAGTCAAAAGTTTCTCTTTTGCCTAAATCATCATCTTTACTTGATGATGCTGAAACACAGCTTTTAACTAAGTTCGTTTCTGATGCTACAAAGGATGTTTATATTTCAGGTTCCCAGTATGTAAAAAAATCCAATGGCTTAGTTCATTATGATTATTCCTTTTACAATCCCGTTACTGATGAGGTTTTTTTGCCAAGTTCGGTTGGATTTGTTGTTTCACCTATAACTGAATGTTTGGCTAGACTTAAATTTAACGATTTTACTACTTTTATCACTTGTCAGCCCTTGATTAAGGTTAAACCCGAAACAAATCAATCTGACCGTGAATACTCGCTTGCAAATAGGTAGGGAGGGGGAGGCAAGCGTAGCGCCCCCTCCCAATAACTGGAGATTATAGTTATGGATATTCAAGGTTTATTGTTAGGTTTGTTTGTTCTCTTTGTTTTTCTTGCTCTTGGTTTTGCTCTTGGCATTATTTATTCACATCATACTTACTTTGAATTCATGAATTCTTTTTGTGAGTTAATACCCGTTCAAGCCGTTTCTAAAGCTCCGTCACTGGTGACGCCATGAGTCGTAATTCAGCTTATGAACATCGTAAGCGTTCTCAAGGTTTACGTAAACTTACTCTTTGGGTGCCTGTTGAGTCTGAAATTGAGTTCAAATCTATGGCTGATTTTCTTTGCCATAATCGTGATCATGTTCCTTTTATGGTTCGTTCTCTTGTTACTGGCCGTATGAAAAAAGCTGTGTGATTTCTCAAAAAAAAGGATGCGCACAATGTGATAACGTTATGTTGAGGGTTTGCGGTTTGTATAATGCGCAGCACAAACCGATAAAAATTTGTGCGGAGGGTGGTCGAGCTCGCTCGAATCGCTCTAACTAATTTTTACCCGTAACATAATGTGTATTGTGCGCGTCCGTATTTTTTCTTGGTATTTTTTCTTGATATCATTATCGACGTCCTCGATTAAACTTTTGATATCAAAATTCGCGACCTGTATTCTTTTTTTGATATCAATAGTGATTTCCTGGGCGTCACTATTGATATCATATTCACTTTATTTTTTCAGTGTTGCTATCTTTTTTCCTGTCTCTATTATTTCTTTCTCTAGTCTTACGATTTCCTTGTAAACTCTATCATTTCTTAGTATTTCTTTGCTATTTTCTATCATGTATATGATTGCTTTCGATTTTGTCGCCTCTCCTACTTCTATCATTAGTTCCTCTAATTTTTTTTCTTGTTCTTCGTTCAGTCTAAGTACCATTGCCATTTTTATTTACTCCTTATTTAACTTGTTCATCTAAGGGCTATGTTTCCATAGCCCTTTATTTTTTATATTTCGGTGTATATCCATTCACCATTTTTTAACGTCACAATGTTGTTGTATAAGTCATATGCCCATTTTGGAATGTCTAGAAATTCTGCTACTTTTTCCGCAACTTCTTTACTTACAAATAGATTTACATGTTCTAAACCTGTGTAAATCTTGAATACTTCTTCTTCTTCATCCCAATAAACACTCATATTTTCTGTGCTTGTATAAACAACAAAATGTTTACTTACTTCAATACGTACATCGTTACCTGTTCTTGATTCTAATTCATCAATTACTAATGGTTCTTGTACTTCAAATTTTAAACCGTCGATTTTTAATGTGTTCATGATGTTTCCTTTTGATATCATTTAATGTTTGCCCTACAACTTAATGATATCAAAACTATAGCCTAAGTCAACTAAATGATACCAAAATAGTTAAATATTTTACTATTTTGATATCATTTAATGGTTGCACCATTTTATTGATGTACGGGAATTTTAATTAAGGGATTATTAAACCGTAGGTTTAATGGGAGCGAAGCGATACGCTTTTGCGGGAACTTCTAGCGACTCTGGACGTATAAACCGTTATACATTTTTTATCGCGCCTCTTTTGCCTAAACCCGTCCTGCTAGACGCTTTTAATTGCTGACTTTCAGCCCGTTTGTAGTCTGACGGTCGCAGACAAAACCAGCTATCAGCACTGCTTTTTGCTGATTGAAATACTCTTACTTTTTTTGTTCTTGGTTGCTTTTTACCCACTCATTGAGTTTCA
>Ga0247725_1000945_pt1 | contig 16948 bp, 13 predicted proteins | sample OKSTACKMCFT3sol_FD_183021 | JGI IMG/M metagenome (GOLD analysis project Ga0247725, IMG submission 183021) | Subsurface sediment microbial communities from gas well in Oklahoma, United States - OK STACK MC-FT3-sol | ecosystem: Environmental > Terrestrial > Deep subsurface > Rock core/Sediment... | reverse complement strand
CCTCCTGGTAGGTCTCCAGCGTCGCCAGGCCCGCCGCGCAGGCCAGCGGGTGGGCCGAATAGGTGTAGCCGTGGAAGAGCTCGATCGGGGCGTCGGCGCCCTCCATCATCGCGTCGTAGATCTGGCCGGAGGCGGCGACCGCGCCGCAGGGCGCGGCGGCGTTGGTCAGGCCCTTGGCCATGCAGATCAGGTCGGGCGTGACGCCGAAGCGGTCGGCGGCGAAGGGCGCCCCGACGCGGCCAAAGCCCGTGATCACCTCGTCGAAGATCAGCAGGATATCGTGCTTGTCGCAGATGGCCCGCAGGCGCTGCAGATAACCCTTGGGCGGGATCAGCACGCCGGTGGAGCCGGCCACCGGCTCGACGATGACGGCGGCGATGTTCGAGGCGTCGTGCAGGGCGACGATCTTCTCCAGCTCGTCGGCCAGGTGCGCGCCGTGCTCCGGCTGGCCCTTGGCGAAGGCGTTGCCGGGCAGGCCGTGGGTGTGGGGCAGGTGGTCGACGCCGGTCAGCAAGCTGCCGAAGTACATCCGGTTCTTCGGAATGCCGCCCACCGAGATGCCGCCGAAGCCGACGCCGTGATAGCCGCGCTCGCGCCCGATCAGCCGGGTCTTGGTCCCCTTGCCCCGGGCGCGGTGGTAGGCCAGGGCGATCTTCAGCGCCGTGTCGACCGACTCCGAGCCTGAGTTGGTGAAGAAGATGCGATCGAGGCCCTTGGGCGTGATCTGCGCCAGGCGCGAGGCGAACTGGAAGGCCAGCGGGTGGCCCATGTTGAAGCAGGGGGCGTAGTCCATCTCGGCCGCCTGGCGTTGGATGGCCTCGCGGATCTTCGGGCGGTCGTGGCCGGCGTTGACGCACCAGAGGCCGGCGGTCGCGTCCAGCACCTCGCGGCCCTCCGGCGTGCGGTACCACATGCCGCTGGCCGAGGAGAGCATCCGCGGATGGGCCTTGAACCGCCGGTTCGGCGTGAACGGCATCCAGAAGGCGTCGAGGTCGTTGGCGCCGAAGTCGGGCATGGCGGTGGTCCTCCAAGCGCGTCAGGCGAAGTGTGTGCGGTTCGCCGCCCGGACGCGCGCCACTGAGAGTAGCGCTTGCATTGTGATCGCAATTACGCGCCAACTTGCAAGCCCCTCACGGAAAGTCCGGGATGAAGACCCGCAAGCCGCTCGCCGATCAGACAGCCGTGCATGACCAGGTCTACGAGGCGATCCGCCAGGCGCTGATCACCGGCCGGATCGCGCCGGGCAAGGGCGTGTCCCTGCGCAGCCTGGCCGCCGAGCTGGGGGTCTCGCCGATGCCGGTGCGCGACGCGGTGCGGCGGCTGGCGGCCGAACGGGCCCTGGCGATCAACCCGGCCAACAAGCGCCTGTCGGTTCCCTCGCTGACCGCCGACCGGCTGGAGCAGCTGTCCATGGCCCGCCTGTGGGTCGAGCCGGAGCTGGCGGCGCGGGCGGCGCTGAACGCCGACGCAAGTCTCGTCCGGCAGCTGCAGGCCATCGACGCCGATGTCGACGAGGCGCTGCGGCTGGGCGATGTCGACCGCTACATGACGGCCAACCACGCCTTCCACTTCGCCATCTACGAGCGCGCCGGGGCCGAGGTGCTGGAGGCCATGGCCGGCGGCCTGTGGCTTCAGGTCGGGCCGTTCATGCGGGTGGTGTTTGGCCGGGTCGGGGCCGACGGCCTGGCCGCCGACCGTCACGCCGAGGCCATCGCGGCCCTGAAAGCCAAGGACGCCGAGGGCGCCCGCCGCGCCATCGCGGCTGACCTTTCCGAAGGCATGGACAAGATGCGCGCCGCCGTGGAGGCCATCGCGTGAGCGGCCGGCTTGACAGCGCTCAAGTCGGCGCGAACTGTGATCACAATAAGAGGGATCAATGACCCTGCCCGCCGATATCGCCGAGCGCCTGGCGCGTCTTGCTCTTCCGAGCCAGGCGGTGATCGACGGCGCTCACGTCGACGCGCTGTCGGGCGAGACCTTCGACAACGTCTCGCCGCGTGACGGCAAGCTGCTGAACAAGGTCACGGCCTGCCAGAAGGAGGACGTGGCCCTGGCGGTGTTCGCCGCCCGCACGGCCTTCGAGGACGGCCGCTGGCGCGACCAGGGCCCGCGCGCCAAGAAGGCGGTGCTGTTCCGCCTCGCCGAGCTGATGGAGCGCGACGCCGACGAGCTGGCCCTCCTGGAGAGCCTCGACGTCGGTAAGCCGATCAGCGACGCCCGCAACGTCGATATCCCGCTCGCGATCAACACCTGCCGCTGGTACGCCGAGGCGCTGGACAAGGTCTATGGCGAGGTCGGGGCGTCCCCCGTGGATCGCCTGAGCTACGCGGTCCACGAGCCGCTGGGCGTGATCGGGGCGATCGTGCCGTGGAACTTCCCGCTGCACATGGCGATGTGGAAGGTCGCCCCGGCGCTCGCCATGGGCAATTCGGTGGTGCTGAAGCCAGCCGAAGAGTCGCCGCTGACGGCCTTGAAGCTGGGGGCCCTGGCCCTTGAAGCTGGACTCCCGGCGGGGGTGCTCAACGTCGTGCCGGGTCCGGGCGCAATCACCGGCGAGGCGCTCGCCCTGTCGATGGACGTCGACATGATCGCCTTCACCGGCTCGGGACCCGTTGGCCGCAAGCTGATGGAGTACTCCGCCCGCTCGAACCTGAAGCGCATCTCGCTGGAGCTGGGCGGCAAGTCGCCCCAGATCGTCTTCGCCGACTGCCCGGACCTGGAGGCCGCCGCCCAGGCCGCGGCCTGGGGCGTGTTCTATAATCAGGGCGAGGTCTGCACCGCCGCCTCGCGCCTGCTGGTCGAGGCCTCGATCAAGGAGGCTTTCATCGAGCGCGTCGCCGAGGTCGCCAAGGGCATGAAGATCGGCGACCCGCTGGACCCCTCGACCCAGTTCGGCGCCATGGTCAGCGAGCGGCAGATGAACACCGCGCTCGGCTACATCGCCATCGCCGGCACGCAGGGCGCGCGGCGGGTGCTGGGCGGTGGCCAGGTGCTGAAGGAGACTGGCGGCTTCTATGTCGAGCCGACCATCTTCGACCGCCTGCAGCCCAGCCACGCCCTGGCCCGCGAGGAGGTGTTCGGACCCGTGCTGGGGGTGATGAGCTTCACCACCGAGGACGAGGCGATCGCCCTGGCCAACGACACCGTCTATGGCCTGGCCGCCGGTCTGTGGACCACCGACATCAACCGCGCCCTGCGCGGCGCGCGGCGGCTGAAGGCGGGGCTCGTCTGGGTCAACGGCTGGGACGCCTGCGACATCACCATGCCGTTCGGGGGCTTCAAGCAGTCGGGCTTTGGCCGTGACCGCAGCCTTCACGCGTTGCACAAGTACGCCGACCTGAAGTCGGTGTCCGTGACGCTGAGGTGACTCCCATGACTCTCAATCTCGTTGAAACCGAAGCCTTCATCGACGGCCTCTGGGTCCAGGGCGACAAGACCTTCGACGTGCTCAACCCGGCCGACGGGACGGTGATCGCCCAGGTCGCCGACCTGGGGCCGGACGAGACCAAGCTCGCCATCGACGCCGCCCATCGCGCCTTCCCGGCCTGGGCCGCGCGGACCGCCAAGGAGCGCGGGGCGATCCTGCGCCGGTGGAGCGACCTGATGCTCGCCCACGCCGACGATCTGGCCCGCCTGATGACCGCCGAGCAGGGCAAGCCGCTGGCCGAGGCCAAGGGCGAGGTCAGTTACGGGGCGGCGTTCATCGACTGGTTCGCCGACGAGGCCAAGCGCGCCTACGGCCACACCATCCCGACCCCGATGCCGGGCAAGCGGCTGGCCTCGATCAAGCAGCCGGTCGGCGTCTGCGCGGCGATCGCGCCGTGGAACTTCCCGATCGCCATGATCACCCGCAAGGTCGGTCCGGCCCTGGCCTCGGGCTGCACCGTGGTGGTCAAGCCGGCGGCCGAGACGCCGCTGTGCGCCCTGGCCATCGCCCGCCTGGCGATCGAGGCGGGCGTGCCGGCCGGCGTGCTGAACGTGGTGACGACCACCAATTCGAGCGCCGTCGGCAAGACGCTGTGCGCGGACGGCCGGGTGCGGAAGCTGTCGTTCACCGGCTCCACCCCGATCGGCAAGGTGCTGTACGAGCAGTGCGCCGGCACGATGAAGAAGCTCTCCCTGGAGCTGGGCGGCAACGCGCCCTTCATCGTCTTCGACGACGCCGATCTGGAGGCCGCCGTCGACGGCGCGATCGCCTCCAAGTACCGCAACACCGGCCAGACCTGCGTCTGCGCCAACCGGCTGATCGTGCAGTCGGGCATCCACGACGCCTTCGTCGCGCGCCTCGCGGAAAAGGTCGCGGCGATGAAGGTGGGCGCAGGCACGGGCGAGGGCGTCCAGATCGGGCCGCTGATCAACGAGAAGGCCATCCAGAAGGTGGAAGCCCTGGTCCGCGAGGCCGTGGCCGGCGGCGCCAAGGCGGTGGTCGGCGGAGATCGTCACAGCCTGGGCGGTCTCTTCTACCAGCCGACCGTGCTGTCGGGCGCGACGCCCGAGATGCGCCTGTTCAACGAGGAGATCTTCGGCCCGGTCGCCCCGGTCGTGAAGTTCGAGACGGAGCAGGAGGCCATCGATCTGGCCAACGCCACGCCCTTTGGCCTGGCGTCCTACTTCTACAGCCGCGACGTCGCCCGCTGCTGGCGCGTGGCCGAGAAGATCGAGGCCGGCATGGTCGGCATCAACGAAGGCCTGATCTCCACCGAGGTCGCGCCGTTCGGCGGGGTCAAGGAAAGCGGCCTGGGCCGCGAAGGCTCGTCCGAGGGGCTCGAGGAGTACCTGGAGACCAAGTACCTGTGCTTTGGCGGGGTGGCTGGATGAGCCAAGCCGCCGTCGCCGCCCGTCCGCTATCCGACCTGCTGGCCGCCGAACGCGCGCGCTTCACGGCCGAGCATCCGCGCTCGGTCGCCATGGCCAAGGCGGCGGCCGCGCACTGGCGCGGTGGGGCGCCGATGCACTGGATGAACGACTGGGCCAGCCCCAGCCCGATCTTCGCCGCCCAGGGCGTGGGCGCGCAGATCACCGACGTCGACGGCAAGCTCTATGACGACTTCTGCCTGGGCGACACGCCGTCGATGTTCGGGCACGGCGATCCGTCGGTGGCGGCGGCGGTGTCCGACCAGATCAAGCGCGGCGCGGGCTTCATGCTGCCGACGCCTTCCGCCGCCATCGTCGGCAAGCTCTTGGCCGAGCGCTTCGGCCTGCCGCTGTGGCAGACGGCGACCACGGCCAGCGACGCCAACCGCGCGGCCATCCGCTGGGCGCGGGCGGTTACCGGCCGGCCCGTCATCCTGGTGTTCGACGGCTGCTATCACGGCATGGTCGACGACGCCTTCGTGGTGTTGAAGGACGGCCCAGGGGGAGCAGAGCCGGTGATGAAGCCCGGCCTGCTGGGCCAGGTCCACGACCTGACCGCCACCACCTGGGTGGTCCCGTTCAACGACCTCGCCGCGCTGGAGATGGCCCTGGCCTCCGACCAGGTCGCCGCCGTCCTGGCCGAGCCGGTGATGACCAACTGCGGGATGATCCTGCCCGAGCCCGGCTTCCACGCGGCTCTCCGCCGCCTGACCCGCGACGCCGGGACCCTGCTGATCATCGACGAGACCCACACCATCTCGACCGGCCCCGGCGGCTATACCCGCGCCCACGGCCTGGAGCCGGACGTCTTCGTGCTGGGCAAGGCCATCGCCGGCGGGGTGCCGGCCGCGGTCTGGGGCGTCACCGCCGAGCTGTCGGCGCGGATGGACGAAGCCCAGGCGCGGATCGGGCCTGGCCAGTCCGGCATCGGCACGACGCTCTCGGGCAATGCGCTGGCCATGGCCGCCATGCGCGCCATGCTGACCGAAGTGATGACGGACGCGGCCTACGCCCGGATGCTGGCCGGCGCCGAGCGGCTGGTGGCGGGTCTGAACGGCGTGATCGCGGCGCGCAAATCGCCCTGGTCGGTCGTCCATGTCGGCGCCCGGGTGGAGCTGGTTTTCGCCGATCCGCCGCCCCGCAACGCCGCCCACATGCGAAAAGTGCTGGACCACGAGGCCGTGGAAGCGCTGCATCTGTGGCTGATCAACCGAGGGGTGCTGATCGCGCCCTTCCACAACATGATGCTGGTCTCGCCCGTCACCGACGACGCGGCGATCGACCGGCTGGTCGCGGCCGTGGACGGCTTCGCGGCGGAGATGGGGGAGATGAACTGATGAGCGGCGCGATATTCGAAACCCTCTCCCAGAGGGAGAGGGCGGGGCCCAAGGCGAAGCCTTGGGAGGGAGAGGGGTTTCACCCTCGACCGGTTTCGCGCCCTGACTTTTCCGGAAAGGCTGTACCCCCTCACCCCCCCACGTTCTGCGGACGCGGGCCCCGCCCTCTCCCTCTGGGAGAGGGATCATGGTGATGGTCGCCGACCTCAAGGAATGCCGCGACTTCCTGGCTGCGAACCCTCAAGTCCGGTTCGTCGAGGTGTTCTTCACCAGCATGACCGGCGTGCCGCGCGGCAAGCGGCTGCGGGTGCATGAGCTGGAGGCGATCTACGCTTACGGCCGCTTCCTGCCGGGCTCGATCCTGGTGGTCGATACCACCGGCGCCGACTGCGAGGACACGGGCCTGGTCTGGGAGGACGGTGACGCCGACCGCCGCGCGCGGCCCGTGCCGGGGACCCTGACCCTAGCGCCCTGGCTAGGCCCCGACGTCGCTCAGGTGATGCTGTCGCTGTACGAGCTGGACGGGGCGCCCAACGACCTCGATCCTCGCCACGTGCTGCAACGGGTGCTGGACCGCTACGCCGCCGATGGCCTGACGCCGGTCGCGGCCTGCGAACTCGAATACTATCTCGTCGACCTGCAGCGCGGCCCGCGCGGCGAGCTGCTGCCCGCCAAGTCGGCCCTGACCGGCATGGCGCCCACGGGGATCCAAGTCTACGGCCTGCCCGAGCTGGAGGCCCATGCGCCGTTCCTGCGCGAGCTGTGGGACACGGCGGACGTCATCGGCGTTCCGCTGGAAGGCGCGATCTCGGAGTTCGCCCCAGGCCAGGTCGAGCTCACTTTGATGCACAAGCCCGACGCCCTGCGCGCGGCCGACGACGCGGTGCTCTACAAGCGCGCGGCCAAGGGCGTGGCCCTGCGGCACGGCTGCGAGGCGACCTTCATGGCCAAGCCGTGGAGCGACCGGGCCGGCAACGGCTTCCACGTCCATCTCAGCGTCAACGACGCGGCCGGGAACAACCTCTGCGCCAGCGAGGACCTCGAGGGCTCGGACCTGCTCAAGCACGCGATCGGCGGCATGAAGGCGCTGCTGGGCGAGGGCATGGCGATCCTGGCGCCGAACGCCAACAGCTATCGCCGCTTCAAGGCCAACAGCTACGCGCCGGTGGCGCCGACCTGGGGCGTCAACAACCGCACCGTCAGCCTGCGCGTGCCCGCCGGTCCGCCCAAGACCCGCCACGTCGAGCACCGCGTGGCCGGCGCCGACGGCAATCCGTACCTGGTGCTGGCGGTGCTGCTGGCCAGCGCCCACCACGGCATCAAGAACAAGCTCGATCCCGGCCCGGCCGTGGTCGGCGACGGCTATGCGGCGGCGGCCAAGGAGAACATCCGCCTGCCGAGCAACTGGTTCGCGGCGGTCGACCTCTTCGAGCAATCGACCGTGCTGCGCGACTACCTGGGCGATCGTTTCGTGGACATGTTCGTGTCGGTGAAGCGCACGGAACAGGCGCGCTTCTTCGAGGTGGTCACGGAACTGGATTTCGATTGGTACCTGCGCAACGCCTGACGGCGCGGCGATGTAGCGTGATTTCGGCTGCGGGCCGCGCCCGCTCTTGAACGAAGCGATAAGGGGAGTTTCGAGACGATGAGCACGATCACCCAGCGGGGACTTCAAAAGGCGGGCCTGAACCGCCGCTCGCTCCTGACGGCCACCGGCGCCGCCGCCATCGGCCTGACCTTCACCGCCTGCGGCGAGAAGCCCAAGGCCACGCCCGGCGGCGAAGAGCCCAAGCTGAACTTCTACAACTGGGACACCTATATCGGCGAAACCACGCTGGGCGATTTCAAGAAGGCCACCGGCGTCGACGTGAACATGAGCCTGTTCGCGACCAACGACGAGCTGTTCGCCAAGCTGAAGGCCGGCAATCCCGGCTTTGACGTGATCGTCCCGTCGAACGAGTTCGTGACCCGCATGAGCCAGGCCGGCATGCTCGAGCCGCTGGATCACGCCAAGATCCCGAACATCAAGAACATCGACCCGTCGTTCCTGAATCCGGACTTCGACCCGGGTCGCAAGTACTCGATGCCCTACACCTGGCTGCTGCTGGGCATCGGCTATCGCAAGAGCAAGGTTCAGGGCGCGCCCGACAGCTGGAAGTGGCTGTTCGACAGCGACAAGTACAAAGGCCGCATCGCCCTCCTGTCCGAGAGCGCCGACCTGGTGCGGCTGACCGCCAAGTACCTGGGCCACTCGGTCAACAACATCCCCGAGGACATGTTGCCCAAGATCGAGCAGATGCTGATCAAGCAGAAGCCGTTCGTGAAGGCCTTCCACGACGACAATGGCCAGGACCTGCTGGCCTCGGGCGAGGTGGACCTGGTCCTCGAATACAACGGCGACATCGCCCAGGTGATGAAGGACGACCCGGACCTCGACTTCGTGGTGCCCAAGGAGGGGTCGCTCATCAACTCCGACACCCTGTGCATCCCGAAGGGCGCGCCGCGGCCCAACAACGCCCACGCCTTCATCAACTACCTGCTGGACGCGCAGGCCGGGGCCGAGATCAGCAAGACCATCCTATATCCGACCCCGAACGCGGCGGCCAAGGCGCTGATGCCGGACGACTACAAGAACAACAAGGTCATCTTCCCGCCCGCCGACGTCATGGCCAAGTGCGAGTACGGCGCCTTCGAGGGGGCGGAAAAGGCCAGCCAGTACGAGGAACTGATCACCCGGGTGCGGGCGGCGTAAGGGAGCCGAGGATGCTCCCCCGCGATGCGGGGGAGCTGTCGCGGAGCGACTGAGGGGGCGAACACGGCGAGGGGCCTGCTCGCCCCCTCCGGCCCTCTGGGCCACCTCCCCCGCGACGCGGGGGAGGATCTTGGATAGCGGGGAGTGGAATGGAACAATCCTGGAAACAGGCCAAAGCTGTCTTCGCCGCGGCGCTGGGACCGCCGCTGGTGTGGCTGGTGCTGTTCTTTCTCGCGCCCATGGCGATCGTCTGGGCCTACAGCTTCGGCCACAACGCGGGCCTGACCGAGATCGAGATTACCGGCACGTTCCACAACTACGCCCGGGCGATCGAGCCGCTGTACCTGAAGATCTTCCTGAAGTCGGTGTGGGTGGCCGCCCTGACCACGGCCCTGTGCCTGGTGGCCGGCTTTCCGGTGGCGCTGGCCATCACCTTCGCCTCGGACAAGGCCAAGGCCTGGCTGCTCTTGCTGATCATGCTGCCGTTCTGGACCAACCTCTTGATCCGCACCTACGCCCTGATCGCCGTGCTGCGCACCGAGGGCTATGTGAACCAAGGCCTGGAGTGGCTGTGGAACGGGGGCAGCGGGCTGGCGGCGCTGGTCGGCCTTCAGCCCTTCGGCGATTTCCAGCCGCTGGGCCTGCTGCACAACAATTTCGCGGTGATCCTGGGCCTCGTTTACGTCCACCTGCCGTTCATGGTGCTGCCGCTCTATTCGGCGCTGGATCGCCTGGACAAGTCGCTGCTGGAAGCCAGCCTCGACCTGGGCGCCGGGCACCTGCGGACGATCTTCAAGGTGGTGGTTCCGCTGGCCATCCCGGGCATCGCCTCGGGCGTGCTGATCACCTTCATCCCGGCGCTGGGCGCCTATCTGACGCCGGACCTGCTGGGCGGGCCCGACAGCCAGATGATCGCCAACATCATCGAGCGCCAATTCAAGCGCGCCAACGACTGGCCCTTCGGCGCGGCCATGTCGTTCGTGCTGATGTACCTGACCTTCATCGCCATCGCGATCCAGGCGGTGCTGGCGAAGAGAACGCCGGAGGCCAAGGGATGAGCGCCTTCAACCCGACCTTCCCGGCGAATGCCGGGACCCAGATTCAGCCTGGGCGATTGGGGTGTTCGCGCCTCTCGACCTGTTCCTCTGGTCCAAGGCCAATGGGTTCGATCTGGGCCCCGGCATTCGCCGGGGAAATCGGATGGGAGGAGGTGCTCCCATGACCAAACGCTCGCCCCCCGGTCCGCTGGAGTATCTGCGCCGCTGGCCCATGCGTCTGTGGCTGGCCGCCGTCGGGATCTTCCTCTACGCGCCGCTGATCGCCCTGATGGCGTTCAGCTTCAACGACAGCCGGCGCAACATCGTCTGGAAGGGCTTCACGCTCAAATACTACGAGAAGCTGTTCGACAACTCGGCCCTGCTGGAGGCCTTCGCCAACAGCCTGACGATCGCGGCGGTCTCGACGGTGATCAGCCTGGTGATCGGCGCCCTGGCGGCGCTCGTTTTGTGGCGCTTCCGCTTCCCGGGCAAGACGGCCCTGGACGGCGCCCTGGCCCTGCCGATCGTGGTGCCCGAGATCTGCATGGGCGTGGCCATGCTGGTGTTCTTCGCCAAGGTCATGCCTTGGCCGCAGGGACTGCCGTGGCCGCTGAACCTGGGCGCGATCATCATCGCCCACGTCTCGTTCTCGTTCCCGTTCGTGGCGGTGGTGGTGCGCGCCCGCATGGCCAGCTTCAACCGCGAGATGGAGGAGGCCGCCCGCGACCTGGGCGCCGGCGAATTCCGCACCATCAGGGACGTGATCCTGCCGCACATGGCCCCGTCGCTGGTGGCCGGCGCGCTGCTGGCCTTCACGCTGAGCCTGGACGACTTCGTCATCACCTTCTTCACCGCCGGGCCCGACACGGTGACCTTCCCGGTGAAGGTCTATTCGATGGTCCGCTTCTCGGTGACGCCCGAGGTCAACGCGGCCTCGACGGTGCTGATCGTGCTGACCGTGCTGCTGACCGCGGCGGCGTTGAAACTGCAGGGCAACCCGGCCGCCACGGCGGGTCATGGGGCGGGGGACGCGAAATGAGCGTGCTCTCTCTTCCGATCTTCCCGGCGAATGCCGGGACCCAGATTCAGCCTGAGCTTTCGCCCTTCCTGGCTCCTTCCAGCCTTATGATCTGGACCCCGGCATTCGCCGGGGAGGTCGGGATTTTGTGTGCCGGGGGACATCCGCAATGACCGCGCCAAAACCCATCATCACCTTCGAGAACGTCACCAAGCGGTTCGGCAAGCTGGCGGCCGTCGACAACGTCTCGCTGACCGTCAACGAGGGCGAGTTCTTCGCGCTGCTGGGACCGTCCGGCTGCGGCAAGACCACCTTGCTTAGGATGCTGGCCGGCTTCGAGACCCCGACCGAGGGGCGCATCCTGATCGACGGCCAGGACATCTCCAACGTTCCGCCCAACAAGCGGCCGGTGAACATGGTGTTCCAGTCCTACGCCGTGTTCCCGCACATGACCGTGGCCGACAACGTCGCCTACGGCCTGAAGGTCGACCGCGTGCCCAAGGCCGAGCGCGACCAGCGTGTGGCCGAGGCGCTGGAGCTGGTGCAACTGGGCGGCCTGGGCGAGCGCAAGCCCGACCAGCTGTCCGGCGGCCAGCGCCAACGCGTCGCCCTGGCCCGCGCCCTGGTCAAGCGGCCGCGCGTGCTGCTGCTGGACGAGCCGCTGTCGGCCCTGGACGCCAAGCTGCGCGAGCAGATGCGCACCGAGCTCTGCACCCTGCAGGAGAAGGTCGGCATCACCTTCATCATGGTCACCCACGACCAGGACGAGGCCCTGGCTCTGGCGTCGCGCTGCGCGGTGATGAGCAAGGGCGTGCTGCAGCAGGTCGCCACGCCCAGCGACCTCTACGAATTCCCCAACAGCCGCTTCGTGGCCGACTTCATCGGCCAGGTGAACCTGTTCGAGGGCGTGCTGGCGGTCGACGAGCCCAGCCACGCGGTGATCAAGTCGCCCGACCTGCCGGTCGACATCTTCCTGGACCATGGCGTCACCGGTCCGCGTGGCGGCACGGCGTGGGCGGCGATCCGCCCCGAGAAGATCGAGCTGCACAAGAAGGAGGGCGACGAACCGCCGAACCTGGGCGACTGCCCGAAAGGCTTCAACGCGGTGGCGGGTGTCATCAAGCACGAGGCCTATCTGGGCGGCTCCTCGACCTACGAGGTCGAGGTTCTTACGCCCAATGGGGGAGGCCGCCGCGTGAAGGTCCAGCGCTCGAACCTGACCCGCTGGGACCAGGAAGACTTCAAGCTGGGCGAGACGGTGTGGCTGTGCTGGCACGCCTGCTCGCCGGCGGTTCTGCTGAGTTGACGCCATGACCGCTCGCCCCGTCGCCGGGATCATCTGCTGCACGCGCACGGTCGGGGTCGAGCCGGCCCAGGCCGTGATGAGCCGCTATGTCGAGGCGACGATGGTCCATGCGGACGTGGCGGCCCTGCTGGTCCCTTCGCTGCCGGGCCGGATGCGGGCGGCTGAGGTGGCGGGACGGCTGGACGGACTGATGCTGACGGGCAGTCCCTCGAACCTCGATCCGGCCCTCTATGGCGAGGAGATCAGCGACGCGCCGGGCCCGTTCGACGCGGCCCGCGACGGCATGACCGCCGACCTGATCAAGGCCATGCTGGACCTGGGCAAGCCGGTGTTCGGCGTCTGCCGCGGCTTCCAGGAGATCAATGTCGCGTTGGGCGGCACGCTGCGGCGGGACATGGCGGCCAGCCCCGACCTGATCGCGCACCACGCGCCGGACGACGTCGATTTCAACGGCATGTTCGACCACCTGCACGAGGTGGCCCTGACGCCGGGCGGCGTGCTGGCGCGGGCGTTCGGCGTCGAGGCGGCGGTGGTCAACTCGGTCCACTACCAGGGCGTCGACCGGCTGGGCGAAGGTCTCGCCGTCGAGGCCCGCGCGCCGGACGGCGTGGTCGAGGGTGTCTCCGCCACCGTCAACGGCGCGCCCGTGCTGGCCGTCCAGTGGCACCCCGAATGGAAGCCGGCCCAGAACCGGCACTCGCAAATCTTCTTCGAAATCTTCGGACGCGCCCTCAGAGGCGCGCCGCTCATCGTCGATACCCCAGGAGCCTCAGTATGACCGTCCCCATCCGCAACCACGACGTCGCCGAGCTCAAGCGTCTCGACCTCGCCCACCACCTGCCCGCCCAGGCCGATCACAAGGTCATCGCCGAACTGGGCGGCAGCCGCATCGTGACCCGCGCCGAGGGTTGCTACATCACCGATGGCGACGGCCACCGTATTCTCGACGGCATGGCGGGCCTGTGGTGCGTCAATGTCGGCTACGGCCGCACCGAGCTGGCCGACGCGGCCTACGACCAGATGCTGGAGCTGCCGTACTACAACACCTTCTTCAAGACCACGACGCCGCCGACCGTGAAGCTGGCGGCCAAGATCGCCGAGAAGATGGGCGGCTGCCTGACCCACGTGTTCTTCAACTCGTCGGGATCCGAAGCCAACGACACGGTCTTCCGCCTGGTCCGCCACTACTGGAAGCTGAAGGACCAGCCGCAGCGCAAGGTCTTCATCAGCCGCTGGAACGCCTATCACGGCTCGACCGTGGCCGGCGTGTCGCTGGGCGGCATGAAACCGATGCACAAGCAGGGCGACCTGCCGATCCCCGGCGTCGCCCACGTGATGCAGCCCTACCAGTTTGGCGACGGCTTCGGCGAGGACCCGGCCGCCTTCCGCGACCGCGCGGTCAAGGAGATCGAGGACAAGATCCTCGAGGTCGGCCCCGAGAACGTCGCGGCCTTCATCGGCGAGCCGGTGCAGGGGGCGGGCGGGGTGATCATCCCGCCGGACGGCTACTGGCCCGCGGTCGAGGCCCTGTGCCGCAAGTATGGCATCCTCTTGGTCTGCGACGAGGTGATCTGCGGTTTCGGGCGGCTGGGCCAATGGTTCGGCCACCAGCACTACGGGATCAAGCCGGACCTGATCGCCATGGCCAAGGGCCTGTCGTCGGGCTACCTGCCGATCTCGGCCGTGGGCGTGGCCGATCATATCGTCGCCGAGCTGCGCGAGAAGGGCGGGGACTTCATCCACGGCTTTACGTACTCGGGCCACCCGACCTGCGCGGCCGTGGCGCTGAAGAACATCGAGATCATCGAGCGCGAGGGCCTGGTCGAGCGGGCGCGCGACGACGCCGGTCCCTATCTCGCCAAGGCGCTGGCGCGGCTGAACGACCATCCGCTGGTCGGCGAGACCCGGTCGCTGGGCCTGATCGGCGCGGTCGAGATCGTGCGCGAAAAGGGGACCAACCATCGCTTCCTCGACAAGGAGGGCGAGGCCGGTCCGATCGTCCGGGACATCTGCATCAAGAACGGCCTGATGGTCCGCGCCATCCGCGACAGCATCGTCTGCTGCCCGCCGCTGATCATCACCCACGCCGAGATCGACGAGCTGGTCGGGATCATCGGCAAGTCCCTGACCGAGGCCGAGCCCATCCTCCGCGCGCTCAAGCCGGAGACGGCGGCATGAAGCCCAAGCACAACAAGGCCAAGCGCGACCAGATCCTGGATCGCGGCGTCTCGACGATCGAGGAGGCCAAGGACTGGTTCGCGCGCCAGCACATCGAGGAGATCGAGTGCGTGGTGCCCGACCTGGCCGGCGTGGCGCGCGGCAAGATCATGCCGGTGCGCAAGTTTCTGGGTACGCCGTCGATGAACCTGCCGCTGGCGGTGTTCTACCAGACCATCACCGGCGACTTCCCCGAGTTCGAGGGGGCGGTGAACGCGGTGCAGTCCGACACCGACATCTTCCTGACCCCCGACTTCGCGACCTTGGCCGCCGTGCCGTGGGCGCAGGACCCAACGGCCCAGGTCATCCACGACGCCTTCCACCCCGACGGCCGCCCGGTCGAGGAAGCGCCCCGCCAGGTGCTGCGCCGGGTGCTGGCGCTCTATGACGAGAAGGGCTGGAGCCCGATCGTGGCGCCGGAGATCGAGTTCTATCTGGTCGACCGCAACACCGACCCGGACTATCCGCTGAAGCCCCCTATCGGCCGCTCGGGGCGTCCGGAAACCGGGCGGCAGGGCTATTCGATCAGCGCGGTCAACGAGTTCGACGCCCTGTTCGAGGACATGTACGAGTACTCCGAGCGCCAGGGGCTGGAGATCGACACCCTGATCCACGAAAGCGGCGTGGCGCAGATGGAGATCAACCTGCGGCACGGCCATCCGCTGGAGCTGGCCGACCAGGTCTTCATGATGAAGCGCACCATCCGCGAGGTGGCGCTGGAGCACGAGATCTACGCGACCTTCATGGCCAAACCGATGGCTTCCGAGCCCGGCAGCGCCATGCACATCCACCAGTCGATCGTCGACAAGAAGGGCCGCAACCTGTTCTCAGGAGAGAAGGGCGAGGAGACCGAGCTCTTCCACGGCTTCATCGCCGGCCAGCAGACCTTCCTGCCGGCGATCATGGCGATCCTGGCACCGTACGTGAACTCCTACCGCCGGATCGCGCGGGACTCCGGCGCGCCGGTCAACACCCAGTGGGGTTACGACAACCGCACCTGCGGCCTGCGCGTGCCGCCGTCGGGCCCGGAGAACCGGCGCCTGGAGAACCGCATTCCCTCGTCGGACGCCAATCCGTACCTGGCGATCGCCGCCTCGCTGGCGGCGGGATATCTGGGCATGGTCCAGGGCCTGAAACCCGCCGAGCCGGTCGCCACCGACGCCAGCGTCCGGGGCGTGGAGCTGCCGCGCAGCCTGTCGGAATCGCTCAAGCTGTTCGAGGCCTGCCAGCCCCTGGTCGATATCCTGGGCCCCACCTTCTGCGCCGCCTACGACCGCGTGAAGCAAGCCGAGTACGAAACCTTCATGCGCACGATCAGCCCGTGGGAACGGGAGTTCCTGCTGCTGAATGTGTAGGGCGGAGCATGAACCTTCTCCCCTAGGGAGAAGGGGGACCCGCGCCGAAGGCGTGGGGGATGAGGGGTTACAGTGGTGACCGGCGAAACCCCTCACCCCTACCCCTCTCCCTATGGGAGAGGGAACTGGTACGAGGCCACAGCTTTGGGGCCTCTCGACCTTCCGCCGCTCGAAGGCGATCACCAGATCGAGGTCTGCATCGTCGGCGCCGGGTTCACCGGCCTCGGCGCGGCCTTGGCGCTGGGCAGCCGGGCGATCGTCCTGGAAGCCGCTCACGTCGGCGCCGCCGCCACGGGGCGCAACGGCGGGCAGGCGCACACCGGCCAGCGACGCGACCAGGCCTGGCTTGAAAAGACCGTCGGACAGGACGACGCCCACGCCCTGTGGCGCCTGGCCGAGGACGCCCGCGCCCACTTCAAGACCCTGACGGACGTCATCGCCTGCGACTGGCGCCCGGGCATGATCCACGCGCGCCACAAGCCGAACGGCGAGGCCGAGGACGCGGCCTATGTCGCGCTGATGGCTGACCACTACGGCTACGACCAACTGGACCTAATCGGCGAGACCGACCTCGCTCACGAACTGGGAACGGACGTCTATTTCGGCGGCCTGATCGACCGCGGCGGCGGCCATGTCCATCCGCTGAAGCTGGCCCAAGGCATGGCCCGGCGCGCGGTCGCGGCGGGCGCCGCCATCCACGAGCACACCCGCGCCGAGGCCTGGCGGCGCGAGGGCGGCAAGATTGTCGTCGAGACCGCGCGGGGCCGGGTGACCTGCGAGCGGCTGATCCTCACCGGCGACGGCTGCCTGAACGCCATGGCCGGCGCGGCGCGTTCGCGGGTCATGCCGATCAACAACTTCATCGCCGTCACCACGCCGCTGGGGGCATTGGCCGACGCGATCATCCGTTCCAACGCGGCGGTGTCCGACAGCCGCTTCGTCGTCAACTACTTCCGCAAGACGCCGGACGGGCGGCTGCTGTTCGGCGGCGGCGAGAACTACCGCCCCGGCTTCCCGCGCGACATCGCCGGGATGGTCCGGAAGAACTTGGCGAAGGTCTATCCGCGCCTGG